>Ga0302314_10002559_pt1 | contig 33708 bp, 29 predicted proteins | sample III_Palsa_N2_3_FD_200533 | JGI IMG/M metagenome (GOLD analysis project Ga0302314, IMG submission 200533) | Peat permafrost microbial communities from Stordalen Mire near Abisko, Sweden - III_Palsa_N2_3 | ecosystem: Environmental > Terrestrial > Soil > Palsa > Peat permafrost | place: Sweden...
GGGGAATTATCCCTTTGACATAACACGCTCATGATGTAGTGTGGCCTCAACGAACGAGGCTAGCCATGCGCGACAACGATTTTTCAAACCCGATCTTCCACGACGAAGCCAAGGCCCGTGAATGGCTTGAGGCTCGCCTGTGGCCGCAAGGCCCGGTCTGCCCGCATTGCGGCGTCATCGACCAAGCGACGGGCCTCAAGGGCAAGTCGCACCGCGCCGGCCTCTATCAGTGCAATGCTTGCCGTAAGCCGTTCAGCGTCACCGTTGGCACGCTGTATGAGCGCAGCCATGTTCCGCTCAATAAGTGGCTCGGCGCGACGCACCTCATGATGGCGTCGAAAAAGGGCATGAGCGCGCTGCAAATCAGCCGCATGATCGGCGTGACCTACAAGACAAGCTGGTTTCTCTGCCATCGCATCCGCGAGAGCCTGCGCGAGACGAACCCCGAACCGATGGGCGGGGAAGGCATGACCGTGGAAGCCGATGAGACCTACGTCGGCGGCAAAGAGCGCAACAAGCACAAGACCAAGCGCGACGCCCAGCACATCGGCGGCGTCGGCAAGGAAATGGTGTTCTCGCTGGTAGAGCGTGACGGTCGCGTGCGCTCCACGCACATGACCGATATCAGCGCCAAGAATCTGCGTCCGCTGTTGAACGCCCAGCTCGCCGACGCCAGCAAGACGCGCCTCATGACCGATGGCGAAGGGCAATACCGCTTGGTCGCGCCGATGTTCAAAAGCCACGAAGTCGTCAATCACGGGATTGGCGAGTATGTGCGCGGCGATGCCCATACGAACACCGTCGAGGGTTATTTCAGCATCCTCAAGCGTGGCGTCGTGGGGAACGTTCCACCACGTCTCGCCGCAACACCTGAAGCGCTACGTCTGCGAATTTGACTATCGCTACAACACCCGCGTCGCGCTCGGCTACACCGACGCCGCTCGCTTCGATCAGGCTATTCCGGGGATCGTCGGCAAGCGTCTGACCTATCGGCGGATTGGTGGAGGCTCCGAAGCCGCCGCCAGCTAAGCACAAGTGGTCTGAACCTCCCGACCCCGATCAGCTAGAGTTGCCGTTCGATAGGGAGAAAGGGTGATGCCCGACGATGCTGGAAAAGCCGCCCACGGCGACGACATCATGATTTGGCTAGAGATCGAAGACCGACGGTCAATCTGCTGGGCTAAGATTGTTCATGAGGGGCAGAACTGGTTTGCAGAGCCATGGATGCCCCATCAGGAATTGCAGCCGTCGCGGCCCGCGCGGATAACCGCCGTATCCAAGTCGAAGAATGCAGCAGCGACGCAAAGGCAAAGATCGTATTCAAGCTCGCCATATCCAGTGAGCATCGCTCCGATGATTTTCTCCTCGTTCTGAAATCGGAGAAACGCGCGTAGAATGCCGTTTGCCATGACCGACAAACCCCCTCCCGAACCCGACCCCGAAGGCTGGCGGCGCTTCGAGCGCGCCGTCGACGCCGCCTTGCATACTGCGCCGAAGCATCGGGAGTCGAAGGGGAAGGGACCTAGGCCGGAGCCGAAGTCCAAGTGATCGTTTTCAGGCGGATTCTGGCCGTCTGCTGTTTCGTAGCCTCATTGATATCGGCGCTGCTCGTTTTCGACATGTTTCTTGCCGCCGTTTTTATGGCGTCCCTCACTTGGGCTAACGCCCTTTGGATCGCTGCAATCTTCATGGCCGCGCCCGGCGGCTTTTGCTTGGCCGGTGCGCTTCTCTGGTCCGATTGGTGGCGGAAATCGAAGCGCCGGGACCCCAACGTCTCTAACTAGCCGGCCTGTCACGCTCTCCGACGCTACCATTAGGGACTATTACGTCAAAGGGATAATTCCCCCCTGAGAGGGAGCGGTGAAATTAGAACAACACCCTGGGGTTCATGATGCGTTTGGGGTCCAGAGTGGCGCGGATAGCGCGGAGGGCGGCGACTTCCTCGGGCGCTTTGTACCGCAGGGCCTCGGCCGTTTTCATCGTCCCAAGGCCATGTTCGGCGCTGATAGACCCGCCCATGGAGGCGACGATGTCGTGGACGATGCGCGCACCCGCGTCGCGCCCTGCGGCATGGGCGGCCTGATCGGCGCCTAGGGCGCTCAGTACGTCGTAGTGGATGTTGCCGTCGCCCACGTGGCCGAAGGCGTCGATGCGGGCACCTGGAAAGCGCGCGGTGAGCGCGGCGCCGGCCTCGGCGATGAAATCGGCGACGCGGGAGACCGGTACGGCGACGTCATGCTTCCATGCCGCGCCTTCGCTTTTCTGGGCGGCGGACTGATTTTCGCGCAGCGCCCAGAAGGCCTTCGCCTGGGCCTCGTTCTGGGCCAGCGCCGCGTCCGAGATGAGGCCGCTTTCCAGCGCGCCTTCCAGCAGCCGTTCCAGCGCCGTCTCCGCCGCTCCGGCCCTGGCGTCGGCCACCTCAATGAGCGCGTACCAGGGCGGCCGGCTTTGCAGAGGCGCACGCGCGCCCGGCAGGTGTGCGAGGACCAGGTCCATGCCGAGGCTCGAGATGATCTCGAACGCCTCCACCGTGCCGCCGGTCTCGCCCCGCGCGCGCACCAGCAAGGCCATGGCCGCCGCCGGACTTTCCAATCCGACGATGGCGACCGCCCGCGACGCGAGGACGGGAAAGAGCTTCAGGGCTGCGGCGGTGACCACCCCCAGCGTACCCTCCGCGCCGATCAAGAGCTGCTTCAGGTCATAGCCGGTGTTGTCCTTGCGCAGCCGTTTGAGGCCATTCCACAGCGTCCCATCGGGCAGCACCGCCTCCAGGCCCAGCACCAGGGCGCGCATGGTCCCGTAGCGCAGGACCGCCGTCCCGCCGGCGTTGGTGGAAATGAGGCCACCCACCGTGGCCGAGCCCTCCGACGCCAGGCTCAGCGGGAAGAAGCGGCCGGCGGCCAAGGCCGCCTCGTGCACGGCGGCCAGGGTCAGGCCGGCCTCGACGATGATGACATCGTCCACCGTGTCGACTTCACGCACCGCGGTCAGCCGCTCAGTGGAGAGCAGAATCTCGCCCTCGGGGATCTGCCCGCCCACGAGCCCCGTGTTGCCGCCTTGGGGGGTGATGGCGACGCCCGCCTCGGCGCAGAGGCGGACGACCTCGGCCACGGCTTCCGCCGAGCGCGGCAGGGCGAGGAGAGGCGTCGATCCGCTCCAGCGGTCGCGCCACTCCACCAGATGCGGCGCCAGCCGCTCGGGATCCTGGCTCCAGCCGCCTTCGCCCAGCGCGGCCTTGAGGCGGTCGAGGAAGGGCTCAGTCGGGGTCATAGCCTGTTCATAGAGCCCGATGCGTTTGCACGGAACAGGCGCGAGCTTCGGCTCGCCTGCGGCGCGGCTAACCGGGTCCTCCGTCAATTCGATATACACAGGCAGACTATACAGTTTACCTGTCTATCTGATATGTCGTTCGATATGGACGTAACGCCGGATAGTCACCAAACCACACGCGCCTCCGCCCTGGCGCAGGACCTCCATGCCCTGCTCGGCAAGCTGAAACGTAGGCTGCGCGATCAGGCGCATGTCGGAGACCTGACACCATCCCAGGTGTCCGTGTTGCGGCGCCTCGAAAGGGACGGCCCTGCGACGGCTTCGGGCCTCGCCCGCTCCGAGGGGATGCGGCCGCAATCGATGGCCGCGGTCATCGCGGCGCTGGAGGGCGCAGGCTTGGTAGACGGTGCGCCGGACCCGACGGACGGACGACAAACCCTCCTCTCGCTCACGGACGCCTTCCGCCAATGGGTGCGGGAGGGACGCGCGGCGCGACAGGATTGGCTGACCTTCACCATCCAGTCGCGGCTTGCGCCGAGGGAACAAGACGAACTCGCGGCGTCTGTCGAGCTGCTCAAGCGACTCGTCGACGACTGAGAGGCGTTTATGGCGCTCACGCCCGATCGAACCCATCCTAATTTCCAGAGGAAAATCCATGGCGTTGACCACGCTCGATCCGAATACCGCCCTGATCATCGTCGACCTGCAGAAGGGCATCGTCGGTCTTCCCGGCATCCATCCGATTGACGACATCATCGAGCGGGCGCGGGCCCTGGCCGACGCCTTCCGCGAGCGCAGCCTGCCGGTGGTGCTGGTCAACGTCACCGGCGGTGCGCCAGGCAGGACGGAGCAGTCGCGTCAAATGGGATCGCTTCCGGAGGGATGGACCGACCTCATCCCGGAACTCAATCAACAACCGAACGACATCGTCGTGACGAAGCGAACCTGGGGTGCCCTCGCCAGCACCGATCTCGAAGCTCAGTTGAAAGCGCTGGGCGTCACCCAGGTGGTGATCGCGGGTGTGGCGACCGGAACCGGCGTCGAGGCGACGGCGCGCCAAGCCTATGAGCAAGGCTTCAATGTCACGCTCGCCACTGACGCCATGACCGACATGCGTCCCGAAGCGCACGAGTACAGCATCAAGAACGTTTTCCCGCGCCTCGGCGAGACCGGCGCGACCCAGGAGATCATCAACCTCCTGCCCAAGAGGAGCACGTAAGATGCCATGGCTTCCTCTCGTGTCCTATTTCTTTGGCGGCGCGTTCCTCGTGAACGCAGTCCCCCATTTCGTCAGCGGCGTGATGGGCAGGCCGTTTCAGAGCCCGTTCGCCAAACCGCCGGGACAGGGGCTCTCGTCCTCGACCGTTAACGTGCTCTGGGGTTTTCTCAATCTCGTCATCGGCTACCTGCTCGTCTGCCGCGTCGGCGATTTCGAACTGAAGGACAACGGCGACATCATCGCGCTTGGCGCCGGCGCCTTTCTGATCGCGCTGCTTTCGGCGTGGCAGTTCGGGCGCTTCAACGGCGGCAATCAGCCTGACCGTCCGTGAAGGCTCCCTCTACGGGCGTCTTCCGGTCTCTGCGAGGGTTCAACTATCGGGTCTGGGCCGGTGGCGCCTTCGTCTCCAACGTGGGGACTGGGGTGCAGCGGATGGCCCAAGACTGGCTGGTGTTCACCCAGCTCACCCACCATGACGCGTCGGCCCTCGGCCTGGTCATGGCGCTGCAGTTTGGGCCGCAGCTCCTCCTGCTGCCCTGGACAGGCTTCGCCGCCGACCATTTCGACCAGCGCAGGCTTCTCATCGCCACGCAAGCGACCATGGGCGCCCTCGCTCTGGCATTGGGCGTCCTCACTGTCACGGGCGTCATTCAGCTCTGGCACGTCTACATCTTCGCCTTCCTGTTCGGCAGCGCGGCGGCCTTCGACGCGCCCGTGCGCCAGACCTTCGTCGCGGAATTGGTCGGGGATGAAGACCTGCACAATGCGGTGGCGCTCAATTCGACCTCGTTCAACGCCGCGCAGATGATCGGGCCGGCCGTCTCGGGCCTTATCATCGCCGCGATCGGCACGGGCTGGGCTTTCTTGATCAACGGTGCGTCGTTCGCCGCGGTCCTGATCTCGCTCGCATTCCTGCGCGTGTCCGAGCTGCGTCCAAACGCCCGGGCGCACCTGGCCAGAGGCAGCTTCATCGAAGGGCTCCGCTACGTGTGGGGGCGACGGGACCTCAAGGCGATCCTGATCATGCTGTTCCTGATCGGGACCTTCGGCCTGAACTTCCCGATCTTCATCTCGACGATGGCGGTCGGCGTTTTCCATGCCGACGCCCGGGGATATGGATTGCTGACGTCGATCATGGCGATTGGGACGATGGCGGGCGCGTTGTTGGGCGCTGGCCGTCACAGGCCCCCCTTCGGTCTGCTGCTGATCGGCGCCGCGGTCTTCGGGCTTGGCTTCGCGCTGGCCGGCATGTCGCCCAGCTACTGGTTCTTCGCCGGCGCGCTCGTTGTGATCGGCGTGGCCGCCCTGACCTTTTTCAACACGACGAACAGCCTCATACAGCTCTCGACGGAACCCGCCATGCGCGGGCGGGTGATGGCGCTACGCGTCGGTATCGGGCTGGGCGGCACACCGATCGGAGCGCCGATTGTGGGATGGGTGGCCAACCACTTTGGTCCGCGATGGGCGCTGGGCGTCGGCGCGGCTTCCGGTTTTGCCGCGGCCCTCGTGGCTGTCTACGCCTTGGCCGGCAAGGTCCGGGGCCATAGCTCGGACCGTCAACGCGGATGACCTCTAAGCCACTGCTTCGGAGGGAAGTGGCTTCACCCGAGTTGACCAGCGGCCCTGCGCAGGCGGTCGTTGATGGCTTCGCCGAGGCCCACGTCGGGAACCGGGGCCACCGCGATGGCCGAGGGCGCCAGGGCGTCGGCGGCGCGCAGGCATGAGAACAGGCGTGCGGCCGCCTCGGCCAAATCGCCGGCGGGGCTGAGATTGAGCGCCACGGGGCCGATAGCCCCAAAGCCAATGAATGCTTCGCCCGCGCGCGCATCCGACGCCTCCAGCCGCATGGGCGCCACAGGCGCGTAGTGGCGCGTGAGCCGTCCGGGCGAGCGGCGCGCGTCCGCCTCGGCCTCCGCCAGCGGTCCGATCAGCGCCTCGATCTGGACCCTCGTCACCGCGCCCGGACGAAGCAGACGCGGCGGCCCTTCGAGCAGGGAGATGACGGTCGATTCCAGGCCGATGGCGCAGGGTCCGCCATCAAGGGCGACGGCGGCCGCCGCGCCGGTCTCGGCAATGGCGTCGGCGAGAGTGGTGGGGCTGGGTCTCCCTGAACGGTTGGCCGAGGGCGCCGCCACCGGTCCGCAAAACGCGGTGAGCACGGCGCGGGCCACGGGGTGAGCGGGGACGCGGATGGCGACGGTGTCGAGCCCGGCGCGGGCGAGATCACAGACACCCTCCTTGGCAGTCACCACCAGCGTGAGGGGGCCTGGCCAGAAGGCCTCCGCCAAGGCGACAGCGCGCGCGTCGAGATCGGCCAGACCTCGCGCCGCCTCCACGTCGGCCACATGGGCGATCAATGGATTGAACGCGGGCCGGCCCTTGGCCTCGTACAGAGCGGCGACGGCGGCCGGATTGCGCGCGTCGGCGGCGAGACCATAGACGGTCTCGGTGGGCAGGATGACGAGCCGCCCGGCGGCGAGCGCAGCCGCCGCGTCTCGGGCGTTGCTCAAGCTAGTTCCGCCTGGCGACGACGGCGATGGCGAGGTTCACCCCGGCCGGGATCGCGTCGGTCTTGCGCCACTCGTCCTGTCCGACGCCGAAGGCCAAACGGTTCAAGGCCATGGACGCAGTCATCCGCGCCTGACCGCCAGAAATGGCGAGCGTGAACGGCAGGGTGAGCGGCTTGGTCACGCCGCGCAGGGTGAGGGCGCCGATGGCCTGGTAGCGCCCGCCGCCAAGCGCCTTGAACGTATGGGCGGCGAAGACCGCGCGCGGAAACTTCGCCGCGGACAGGAAGGCGTCTGTTGGCAAGGCTTGGTCGCGGTCGGCGTCCCCCGTGGCGACTGAGGCGGTGTCGATGGTCGCGGTCACCGACGAGCCGGCGAGGTTTGCGGGGTCGAAGCGGATGTCAGCGGTCCAGCGCGAGAACGAGCCGGAAAAGGCCGTCCCGTTGAAGCTGGATGAGAAGCGGATCGAGGAGGCAGCTTTCTCCACCGTCCACGCGGGTGGCGGCGCGGCGAGTGAGGCGGTTGCGAGAAGCGCCAGGCAGGCGGCGAGGGCGACGATCTTCATGCAGGCCGCCTCCCGAGCGGAAACATTCGCCAGAACACCTCGTCGCCCTTCCAGAACTGGTGGCGCAACGCAGCCCCAACATGCAGCACGATGAGCCCATAGGCGAGCCACGCGCCATAACTGTGGGCTGTCGAGAAGTAGTGATGAGCTACTTTCATCGGGCCGGGCGCCAGATTGGCCAGGGGCGTGATGGTCGGCCACTGAAAGACGCCGAACCAGGTGATGGGGTAGACGCTGATCAGCTTGCTGGCCGAGCTCATGGCCCAACCGGTGAGCGGCATGCCGATCATCACCACATAGAAGAGAACATGCACCAGCTGGGCCGACCAGCGCTCCCACCCCACGATCGAGGCCGGCATGGGTGGCGGCGGCGAGATCAGACGCCAGCCGAGACGAGCAAGCGACAGCACCAGCACCGTGACGCCGATGGATTTGTGAATCTGCAGCGGCGGTGTCTTGGCCAGGCCATGCAAGGTGTTGAAATACCAGGCCAGGGCGATGTTGGTGAAGATCAGCGCCGCGATCAGCCAGTGCAGCGACATGGCCACGGCGTTGTAGCGGCGTGGGTCGGCCATCCGTCCTCCAATTTCCGGTCGAACTCGCCTTCGATGTCCAGACTTACCTCGTCTCCCACATAGGCGAGGACATAGCGCGAACCAAAATCTGAGCGTCTGATCACGGTGGTGGCGGAAAAGCCGGCGATGGTCCCGAACGGCAGGCCGTGGCCGACGGCGACGAAGGTCACCTTGAAAGTCACCGGACGGGTGACGCCCATGAGCGTGAAGTCGCCGGTCATGGTTCCGGTGCGGCCATCCGCGGCGGGCGTCATGGAGGTGGCGACGAAGGTCGCCTTGGGGAATTGCTTCGCGTTCAGGAATTCGTCGGCGAACTTGCGGCTGTAGTCGGCGCCGACATCGAGACTGGTGGTGTCGACACTGGCCTGGAGTTTGGTCGCCTCCGGGTGCGCCGGATCGTAGGTGAAATCGGCATCCAGGGAATCGAACCGCAAAGTGTAGTTGGAGACGCCGAGGTGCAGCACCCTGGCGATCAGGCTCGCGTGCTTCTTATCAAGCACGAAGTGGCCGGCGGGCAGATCGGCGATCTTCGTCGAGGCGGCTATCGAAGCCGACGGCAGGGTGAGGGCCAAAAGCGCGATCAGGATGCGGCGCATGCCGGGGCTCTAGCCTTGCGCCTCATCCACGGCAAGATTCTCGTCGCCTCCGCCGTGGGGAAGGAGGCTCGACCTCGCGGCGATATGCTCTAAATAGCCCGGCCGGCCGAGGACCCTTTCCATGACCTACAAAGCCCCTGTCCGAGACCTTCAGTTCGCGCTGGAAGCCGCCGCCGATTTCGACGCGCTGGCCAAGTATTTCCCGGGCGTGGACGCCGAGACCGTGGCCGCCGTGCTGGAGGGCGCTGGCGTGTTGAGCGCCGAGGTGCTGGCCCCGCTGAACCGCGCGGGCGATCGGGAAGGCGCGCGATTCGAGAACGGCAGGGTTCGCACCGCTCCGGGCTTCGCCGAGGCCTATCGCGAATTCGCCAGAGGCGGCTGGAACGGCCTTTCCGCCGATCCGGCCCATGGCGGCCAGGGCCTCCCCAAGGCCCTCGAGATCGCCGTGTTCGAGATGGTCCAGGCGGCCAACATGGCCTTTGGCCTGTGCCCCATGCTGACCCTGGCGGCCATCGAGGCTCTGAGCCTGCACGGCACGGATAGGCAGAAGGCGCTCTATCTTCCGAAGCTCGTCTCCGGCGAGTGGACCGGAACCATGAACCTTACCGAGCCACAGTCGGGCTCGGACCTCGGCGCCATCACCACGCGCGCGGAAAGCGGCGGCGCCGGCCGCTGGCGCCTGACCGGCCAGAAGATCTTCATCACCTGGGGCGACCACGACGTCGCCGACAACATCGTGCACATGGTGCTGGCGCGCCTGCCGGACGCCCCGCCGGGCTCGCGGGGCCTGACCCTGTTCCTGGCCCCCATGCGCCTGGTGGCGGAGGACGGGACGCTGGGCGAAGCCAATTCGGTGCGCCCGGTCAGTATCGAGCACAAGCTCGGAATCCACGCCTCGCCCACCTGCGTCATGGCCTATGAGGGCGCCAAGGCCGAGATGGTCGGCGCGCCCAATGCCGGCCTCGCCAACATGTTCGTGATGATGAACGCCGCGCGCCTGCAGGTGGGCGTCCAGGGCGTGGGCCTGGCCGAGCGAGCCTATCAGCAGGCCCTGGCCTTCTCGCTGGAGCGCGCCCAGGGCCGCTCCGCCTGGACCGGAACGTCGCCCTCGCGCCTCTTCGACCACCCGGACGTGCGCCGCACGCTGATGCTGGTGAAGGCCAAGATCGAGGCCGCCCGGGCCATTTGTCTGGCCACCGCCGTAGCTTCGGATATCGCCAGGCTGGCCGGCAACCCGGTGGACCGGGACGCGGCGCGCCTGCGCGAGGAAATACTCACCCCCATCGCCAAGGCCTGGTCCACCGATCTGGCCGTGGAAGCGGCTTCGGCCTGTCTGCAGATCCACGGCGGCATGGGTTTCATCGAGGAAACGGGCGCCGCTCAGCACTATCGCGACGCGCGCATCCTGCCGATCTACGAGGGCACCAACGGCATCCAGGCCATCGACCTCATGGGCCGCAAGCTGGCGCTCGGCAAGGGCGCAGCGGTGCGTGAACTGGTGGGCGACATCGTCCCCACCGCAGCGGAGCTCAAGAGCTCGGACGACGCCTGGTTGCACAGCATCGGGACGCACCTGGAGGCAGGGCTCGCCGCCGTGCAGGCGGCCAGCGGCTGGCTGATCGAGCGCCGTGGCCATGCCCAGCCGGACGCCCTGGCCGGGGCCACGCCTTACCTCAAGCTCATGGGCGACGTGGTCGGCGGCTGGATGCTGGGCAAGGAAGCCCTGGCTGCGTCGAAAAAGATCGCCGCCGGCGAAGGCGACCAGGCCTATTGGAAGACGCGCATCGGGTTGGCTCGGGTCTTCGCCCATCAGGTCCTTGCCCAGGCGCCGGGGCTCGCACAAGCGGTGACGCAGGGCTCGGTGGACCTGTTCAGGGCGACACCGGAATCCCTGGGGGCTTAGCGCTTCGACCTTACCTTGGGCTCGACCCGGCGGGTGGCGACGCCCAGGATGAAGCCGGCGAGCACGTCCAGCAGCACCATCAGGGTGATGAGGAAAAAGGTCGAGGTTCCACACGCCGGTACGAGCAGTAGCTCAACCAGGCAGCCGACAAACACCGCGATCGACAGGATATGGTTGATCAGCGCCACGCGCCGATCGTGCGTCGATTTGATCATCTCGACGAACATGACCACCAGCGCCGAGGCCAGCAGCAGGTCGGCGAGGCTCACCGGCCACGTCCCGCCGGACGCGGTAACGGTCTGGAACACCGGCGCCGTCAGGCTGGCGTTCACCGCCGTGGATCCGAAGCCGGCCAATACCGCGACCAAAATGTTGTAGGCGCCCACCGGCAATAGAAGCAGGGGTGCGGCGGCGATGGCTTTTCCCATGCGTCCACATTTACGGCCCTAGGTGAGTCGCAGCTAGCTCTCGCTGATCCTGCCTGGATCGCGGGCGCGGGTGCGTAACCAGACGACGCCGGCGAGGTCGGAGAGGGCGGCGGCCAGGCGCCCTAGATTGGTGTATTTCGACGCGCCGCTGGTGCGCGGCCGATGACCCACCGGGCGAAAGGCGACCTCATAGCCCTCGCGCAGCATCAGCGCGGGCAGGTAGCGGTGCATGTGATCGAAATAGGGGAGGGCGAGGAACGCCTCGCGCCGGAAGGCCTTGAGGCCGCAGCCGGTGTCGGCGGCGCCGTCATTGAGCAGGCGCCGGCGCACGCCATTGGCCAGGCGCGAGGCCCAGCGTTTGGCCGCCGTGTCCCGCCGTTTGACCCTCTCGCCGCCCACCAGCCCCAGCGTCGACGGTCCGGCGGCTAGGGCGGCGACGAGCGCCGGCGCGTCGGCCGGGTCATTCTGGCCGTCGCCATCGAGCATCACCACCACCGGCGCGCGGGCGGCCAAGACGCCGGTGCGGATGGCCCGGCTCTGGCCGGCATTCCGCGCGTGGACGATGATGCGCAGCGTGGGGATCTCCGCCTTGAGGGCCGTCAGGGCCGCGCGCGTGGAATCACGGCTGGCGTCGTCCACGAAGACGATCTCCGAACTCAGGCCTGCAAAGGCGGCGGCAATCTCGCGCGCCAGATCGGGCGCCGCCCCCGCCTCGTTGAATACCGGCACGACGACGGAGATTTTTGGGGAGACTTCGGGCGCGGCGTTCATCGCATCATCGTTCATCCCGCCCGTCATAGCTCAAAATCCCGCCGCCGCGTGCTAACAAGGCTCATGACCTTGGAGGCCCTGCTGGAGCGATTCGGGCGCGGCTGGCGGGGACCAGCGCTGGCGGCGCTGATCGCCCTGCTGGCGGGGCTGCCTGGCCTGTTCGCCCTGCCGCCGTTGGACCGGGATGAGTCGCGCTTCGCCGAGGCCACCGGCCAGATGCTGGAGACCGGCGAATACGTCAGCCCGAAGTTCCAGGACACGCCCCGGTTCAAAAAGCCCATCGGCATCTATTGGCTGCAGGCGGCGGCGGTGGCGAGCCTCGGCCACGTCGAGGATCGACAGATCTGGGCCTACCGCATTCCGTCCCTCCTGGGAGCGATGCTGGCGGCGGCGGCCTGTGCGTGGGGCGCGGCGGCGTTCCTCGGGGCGGGACCTAGCCTGATGGCCGGGGGCATGCTGGGCGCGAGCTTTCTCCTCTCCACCGAGGCGTCCATCGCCGCCACCGACGGTGTTCTGGCTGGCGCCGTCACCCTGTCCATGGCGGCGCTCTCGCGCCTGTGGTTCGCCGCAAGCGGCGGGGCCGCGGCCGGAAAACGGGTGAAGTTCCTGTTCTGGGCCGGTCTCGTGTTATCGATCCTGGTCAAGGGGCCCATCGGACCCATGGTGGTCGGCCTCACCTTGATTGCTCTGGCGATCTGGGAGCGGCGGGCGCGGTGGATCGCCGGCCTCGGCTGGGGTTGGGGTCTGATCGCCATTCTGGCGCTCGTCGGACCCTGGGCCCTGGCGATCACGGTGGCCAGCGATGGCGCTTTCTGGGGGGCGTCGATCGGCGGCGACCTGGCGCCCAAGCTTTTGCGCGGTGATGAGGGTCACGGCGAGCCACCGGGGTTCTATGCGGTCTTGCTGCCCCTGATGCTGTTTCCCGCGGCAGTCATGTTGCCCGCTGGCCTGACCGCCGGATGGCGCGACAGAGCGCAGCCATTGGTGAAGTTCGCCCTATGCTGGCTGGTCCCTTCGTGGATCGTGTTCGAGGCCGCGCCCACTAAACTCATCCACTATCCGCTGCCGCTCTACGGCGCCCTGGCGTGGCTGATGGCCTGGGCGTTGCCGCAGCCGCCGGGGAAGATCGTTCGCTGGTCGGGCGCGGCCCTGGCGCTCCTGGCGGGCCTCGCCTTCGCCGCCATTGGTCCTGCCGCCGTGGAGAAAGTCGCCGCCGGCGCGGGAATGACCAGGGCGGTGATCGGCGCGGCGCTCTACCTCGCCGCCGGCGTTGCGGGCGGTTGGCTGATGTTGCGGTCGCGGCCGGTCGCGGCCCTGGTCGCCGGCCTCGTGCTGACGCCCATCGCCCACGGCGTGCTGATGGGCGTCGTCGCCCCGTCGCTCAAACCCCTCTGGCTTTCCAATCGAGCGGCCAAGGCCCTGGCGGCAGCGGGGGCTAGTCCGGTCGAGGGCGTGTTCCCAGGACCGGTCACCGTGGCCGGCTATGAGGAGCCCAGCCTCGTCTTTCTCCTGGGCAGCCAGACCGAGCTGGGCGACGCCACCGACGCCGCGGACGCCATCGCCGAGGGTCGGCCAGCGATCGTCGAGCAACGTCAGACAGCGGCGTTCCAGGCGGCGCTCGCTGCCGAAGGCGTGGTCGCGCGCCGGGCCGGCGAGGGCGCGGGACTCGATTATTCCAACAATCAACACGATGTGTTGCAGATCTTCCTGCCGGTCGCCGCGCCGAGCCAGGCCGCACCGCCACAGGACATGAAACCAAAGCCATGAGCCGCCGAATTGAAATCGTGGAGGTGGGACCACGCGACGGCCTGCAGAACGAGACCGCTGTCGTCGAGACGCCGGACAAAATCACCTTCATCCAGCGCCTCGAAGCCGCCGGCGCGCGCCGCATCGAGGCGGTGAGCTTCGTCAATCCCAGGCGCGTACCGCAGATGGCGGGGGCCGAAGAGATCATGGTCGCGTTGCCGCGCGAGGCGGGGCGATCGCGCATTGGCCTCGTGCTCAACGAACGTGGCTGGGACCGGGCGGTGGCCAGCGGGGTCGACGAGGCCAATGTGGTGGTGTGCGCCACCAACGGATTCGGCATACGCAACCAGGGCGCGGGGGTCGCCGAACAGGTAGCCACCCTGACGGCCATTATCAAAAAGCGGGAGCTGGAGGGCGGCCCGCCCATCTCGCTGACCATCTCGGTGGCCTTCGGTTGTCCCTTCGATGGCGAGGTCAGCCAGGAACAGGTGATGGCCATCGTCCGCGAGGCCGCGAGGCTAAGGGTGGGCGAGATCGCCCTGGCCGACACCATCGGCGTCGCCGATCCGTGGACGGTGCGCCAGCGCATCGAGGCCGCCCGCAAGGCGGCGCCGGACGCGCGCCTGCGCATGCATTTTCATGACACGCGCGGCACGGGCCTCGCCAACGCCTTCGCCAGCGTCGAGGCCGGTGTCGACGTGCTCGACGCCAGCTGCGGAGGTCTGGGCGGATGTCCCTTCGCCCCGGGCGCCACCGGCAACATCGCCACCGAGGACCTCGTCTACATGCTGGAGCGCGCCGGCTATGAGACGGGTCTCGACATCGCCGCCCTGGTGGCCGCCGGCCGCTGGATCGGCGAGAGGATCGGCAAGCCGCCAGTCTCGTCCCTCAGCCGCGCGGGCAGGTTTCCCTAGCTTCCAAGACCCAGCTTCGGCAGGTTGGCGGCCTCCTGGGCGTCAAGCTGGCGCTTGCGGAGGTGGGTGACGAGCTTTGGCGGCGCGCCGTCAAACTCCATCAGCGTGTCGCTCTGCCGGCTGTAGCGCGGCCACGCCGGCGCGTCCGGGCAGGTGGGGACGCTGGTCTTGGCGAAGGCGATCCAGCAGGCGTGCATAGCCGCCACCATGGCGTTGTCGGCTGGCGTCAACTTCATCCCCAGGTTCATGACGCCCAGCTTGTCCCAGGTGTCGAACACGAACGGGATTTCGCTGGCGTGGCCGGCGCCCGGAACGGCGCCTCGCCGGCCCTCCGGCACATAGGAGAAATGATAGAGGTAAGCCCCGTCCGACTGGCCGGCGATCCAGCGGGCCGGACCGCCCATGAACGCGTCGGTGAACATGGCCTCGGCCAGCGCCTTGTCATCCTTGATGTCGGCATAGGCGGGACGGGCGGCGGCCGGCAGAATGGCCAGGGCCATGGCCGGCGGCAACTTGAACGATTCGAGCAGCGAGGCCTCAAAGTCGTTGGAGCCGATGATCAGCGGGACCTTCGCCTCGTGGCCAGCGGCGAACGCCTGGGTGGGAGACTCGGTCAAAAGACGTCCGTCCACGGTCTCGCCGAAATCACGTCCGTCCGCGCCGATCAGAGCGTCGACGCTGAGCGCCCGAAGTTGCTCCGCAGTAGCGTTCTGCGGCGCACCGGCCTTGCGGGCCAGGGCCTCGCCCTGCGCCTCGCGCTTGGCCAGGGGCGTTGGAGGCGACCATCCGCCGCCGGATTCCACGATCGCCTTGGTGAACAGGCCCTTGGCGAGGGGCGACGCCATGAGGGTCAGCGTGTCAGCGCCGCCGGCGGACTCGCCGAACACGGTGACATTGGCCGCGTCGCCTCCAAAGGCCGAGATATTTCGCCGGACCCATTTCAGGGCCGCGATCTGATCCATAATCCCGTAGTTCGCCAGCAGCTCGCCGGGCTTGGCCGCACGGGTGAGCGCCGGATGGGCGAAGAAACCGAGAGCCCCCAGGCGGTAATTGATGGTCACCAAGATGACGCCGTCGCGCACGAAGGCCTGGCCGTCGTAGGCGCCGAGGGATCCCGCGCCAAGCGCGTTGCCGCCGCCGTGCAGCCACACCATCACCGGCGCGCGGCCTGCATGGCCGACGCCCTGGCGCGGCGCCCAGACGTTGAGCGTGAGGCAATCCTCGCTGGTGGCGCCGAACGCGCCGCCCTCGTTAGGAAGGCCGTTGGCGTTGATCCTCTGCGGACAGACGGGGCTATAGGCGAGGGCCTGGCGCTCACCCTTCCACGCAACCGCGGGCTGCGGCGGCGCCCAGCGCAGCGGACCCACAGGGGGGGCCACATAGGGAACGCCTTTGAAGGCGGCGACGCCCCCGCTTGCGTCGCCCACGAGCACGCCGCTGTCGATGCGCGCCTTGATGGGCTCGGCGCCGGCGCCAAGCGCCAGCGCGCCAAGGCCCGCGCCAATCAGGCCGGCCAAAATCCCACGTGACATTCCGCCCATCGCCCGCACTCCCCAGAAGAATTCTTGAGAAGCGTCATAGGGCGCCCGGGCCGCCCAGCGCCAGCCTCACTTGCGCCGCGCGGGGCGCATCGTTATCACCGCGCCTTCGCTCGCCCGGGCTCAAGGAGAGGTGGCTGAGCGGTTGAAAGCACCGCACTCGAAATGCGGCATACTCGCAAGGGTATCGGGGGTTCGAATCCCCCCCTCTCCGCCACCGTTCGCCCTGACGAGTTCGCGGCCTGGGTTCCCGTTTTTCGGTCGCGACGATTGACTCGCGCTTGCCGTGTTCAGACAGTGCGCTTGGTCAGGGGAGCGGATGAAATGGAGCTGATCGTTGAGGAGTTGCCGGGTGGGTTTACCCGGGCGGCGCCGGTCGGACGCATGGATATCGAAGGCGCGTTGTCGATCGATGAAAGCTTCCGGACGCTTGGCCGACTAAGGCGAAAGCTGATCATCGATCTGGCGGAGGTCAGCTTCATGGCCTCTATGGGTTTGCGGACGCTGGTGGTCGCGGCGCGATCCCTCGCCGACATTGGCGGTCGCGCCACCATCGCCAATCCTCAGCCGAACGTAGAGAAGGTTCTCGACACGAGCGGTATCGGGGAAATGCTGGGGGTCCATCCGTCGATTGAAGCGGCCGTCGCGGCTCTCAAGGTCTGAACAACGTCGGAGCGTCAGGGTGGTCGGCGAGTTGCGCCAAGCCCATAGGCCGTCCTTGCGCTTAAGAGTCGGCCGGCGCTTTGAGTATCGCGGCCCCAAGTCGTTTCGTGGTCACGCGTAGTTCCCTCGGCAACCGCTTCGCTTCTGGCGACCAAGTTTATGCGCATCCAGCTCAAGATCAGTAACGTCCTGCGTCTGTCTCTGCTGTTCGGCTTGGTGTGGCTGTGCTTGGGCATGGCCGGCTTCTTTGGCTGGAAGCGCGTGAGCGCCGAGGTCGGCCAGCGCGCCCAGGCCGAAGCCGGTTTCGCCGTGGCGGCCGCCGCCCAGCGCCTGGCCCAAGCCGACCAACTGTTCGCGGCGCGCGCGCGTGCAGAGGCGGGGTCCTTGCGCACGGCGGCTATGCGAGGCGGCGCGCCGCGAATGTTTCAGGGCCAGGGCGAACCTTTCTTGACCTTCGGGCGTGGCGTGGCGCGCAAGCCTGTCGCCGAACGCGTCGCCGCGCGCAGCGGCGGGGCGGCGATGATCCTCGTCCTGTCAGGCGACGTTTTCACGCCGGTTGACAGTAGTCTCAAGACCGCTGCGGGGGCGCCGGCGCTCCTGGACGGCATCGGCCCGAGCAGTCCCTATCAAAAGTTGCTGCGCGCAGGTCGCCCGGCGGAAGGTCCGGTCCGCGTTGATAGCCACGCCTATTACGCATCGTTTCTGCCGATCAAAAGCCAGGGCAGCGCGACCATCGGGGCCTTTGGCGGGCTCTATCCACTCGAAGGTCTGGACGAGATCACCCGCGAACTCAGGGAATCTCCGGTGTTCGCCCATGGCTTTCTTGTCGCCGCCGACAACCGCGACGAAGTCGGATTCAGCGCGCTGGGCGTGGTCCCCGCCTGGCTCGCAACCCACCTGAAGGAGGTCAACCAGGGTGGCGAGATACAGGGCGCGGTGCTGGACGGCTACGCCATCACCCGCTCACCTGAGGCGAAATCGGGCCTTCGGGTGATCGCCGGTGTCAGCCAGAGCGACGTCGCTTTTTCGACCATAAAGCTGGTGGGTGCGGCCCTGACGTTCCTCGCGATGGTCATCGTCGTGGCCCTGTGCCTGGCTTGGCTGCTGGCCCGGCGCCTGACCGAGGCCTTGGCCCAGGCCGAGCGAAGCCGAGTCGAGGCGGAAGCTGCTCAGGCGGCGCTGACCAAGGAGCTCGATCAGGCCGCGCGCTATGTTCAGTCGCTGCTGCCGGAGCCAACTCGCCAAGGGCCGGTGGGCGCCAACTGGTTGTACCGGCCGTCAGCCGGCCTCGGCGGCGACGCCTTCGGCTACCATTGGTTGGATGACAACCGGTTCGCCTTCTACCTCCTGGACGTGTGCGGCCATGGCGTCGGCGCCGCCCTGCTGGCCACCACGGTGATGAACGTGATCCGTGCGCAGACTGTGCAGGCGGATTTCGCCAACCCGTCATCGGTTCTGGCCGCGCTCAACGACGCGTTCCCGATGGCTGAGCAGAACGACATGTATTTCACCATGTGGTACGGCGTCTATGACGCCGGAGCCCAGCAGGTGCGCTACGCCAGCGGCGGTCACCACCCGGCGATCCTGATCGCTCCTGACGGCCAGACGTGGCTCTTGCAGGGCAAGGGTGCGGCCATCGGTTGCTTCAAGGGCGTGCAATATCCGGTATTCGACCTCGCCGCCCCGGCCGGCGCCCGCCTCTACGTCTTCAGTGATGGCCTGTTCGAGGTTGAGCGCAAACAGGCAAAGGACATGCTGACCTTCGATGAGTTCGTCGGCATCATCGTCAACTGGCGCCGGCAGCACCCCGACCGCGAACTGGGCCATGTTTTGGAGACGATCCAGGAGATCCAGGGCAAGCTGGCCTTCGACGACGACTGTTCGCTGGTGGAGGTGAGCTTTCGTCCGACCGGTCAGGTGCGGCTGGTGGCGTGAGACGCGGCAGGTCTTCAGGCAAATGTCACATTCCCCCGCTCATCCTGCCCCGATGAACAGCCGTCCGGTAAAAGACGATCTCGGCGATGTCGGCCCAGCCATAGAGTGGGTTGGTGGATTGGTGGACCAGGCGGGGCTATCGCCCGATCTGCGCTTTGCTGTCGATCTCAGCCTCGAGGAGGCGCTGGCCAACCTGATCATGCACGGGCGAAGTGGCGACCGCGACAAGGCGATCGTCATATCGGTCGCCGCCAACGGCGAAGGCGCCACGGTCACGATTTCCGATCGGTGCACGCCGTTTGATGTCACCGAGCCGCGGTCTGAGGTCGTTTCCCCAATGGAAATTGGCGGGCGGGGCCTCAAGCTGCTGCAGTCCTTCGCGGGCGAACTGAGCTACGCCACATGCGGCGACCAAAACACTCTGACCATGAGGTTCGCGGCGGCGTAGAGAATGATCCTCCTGTCACTGCCCACGGAGAGGCGGATCACGTCAACAGGATCGCCCAGCGTCCGCCGATGTACGGCCCCAGCCCGACCAATTGGGTAAACGGACGCCGCTTGTGAGGGCGGCGAAGAGAACCTTTCGGGTGTTCCCGCATTGTGGAGCTACGGCAGTCATCCTCCGACTGACCTTGCCATCAGGACTTTCAACATGAATTCGTCTCATATTCGAGGATTGATTGTTTCCGGCGCAGCGGTTGTCACGCTCAGCGTTGCGGCGTGCTCGAAGCCCAATGACGACGCTGCCGCGGCCACCAATGCCGCGGAGGCCGCCGCCAGCGCGAGCGCTGTATCCGCTAATGCGGCCACCACGGCGGCGAACGGGGCCACTTCAGCCGCGATGGGGGCCCAATCAACCGCCGCCGCCGCCTCCGCCCAGCGGTCGGCGTCCAGTGCGGCGAATTCTGCGAGCGACGCCGCCAATTCGGCGGACGCGGCGCAACATTAGGACGCCAATCCGCGCCTTCGACGCGCGCGCCCAAAATTCGTGAGCCTAACGTCGCGAGCGGGCCGAAGCGTTCGCTCGCGGTAGCGGCGCCGCATTCATGAGAGGATCGAGATACGATGACATTCGGATGGGATATGAGCGCCAGGGCAGCCAAATCTGGAGTGCGCGCCGCTCGCAAGGCTGCTTCTCGATTGCTTGGGGTCGGCGGAGACCGGGTCAAGAACATGGTGGACGCATCGGGTCGTGGCGCGGATCATTCCCTTGACGCGATCGAGGCGGCCGTGATCCGCGCCCTGAGCGCGATCGCCCAACGCGGCCACGCTTACGAAAGGAACGCGAGGGATGGTGTCTACGCGGCCGGATCGCGCGTCTTTCCGGTGAGGCGGTCGCCCCGCATTGGGATCACCCTCCTCGGCGTGGGCGTCGGCGTCATGTTGAGCTTGCTGTTCATGCCCCCGGCGACAAAGGGACCGACTCGTCGTCGTTCTGTCTAAGGACGATACGTGCTCTCTCGATGGGCCTCGGTCGCACTTGGCTAGCGGGTTTGCGCGGTCGCGGGATCAAGGCTGCTGTGAGACGCTCAGCATCGACGCACGCTGTTTTTCCTTCGAGCTTTGCGGCTCCCCGCGTCGGCACGGCTGGGTGGTCCATTCCGTCGGCGGTAACCGAGCGCTTTTCGGGCCAAGGCTCCCAGCTTGAGCGATATGCGCGCCAATTCCGCACTGTCGAGATCAATTCATCGTTCTACCGGCCGCATCGGGAGGCCACGTATGAACGGTGGGCGGCATCAGTCCCCGACGAATTCACCTTTGCGGTTAAGGCGCCGCGGCAGGTTACCCACGATCGTCGTCTGGTCGGCACGACACAATTGTTGGCCTCGTTCCGCGATGGAATCGCACGGTTGGGGGAAAAGCTTGGGCCCGTTCTCATACAGCTGCCGCCAAGCCTAGCTTTCGACGACGCAGTCGCCGGTCGCTTTTTCGAAACATGGCGTGAATTGTTCGATGGACTGACCGTCTGCGAGCCGAGGCATCCCAGCTGGTATTCCAATCCGGCGACCAGCCGGCTGGCCGAAGCGCGGGTCGCGCGCGTGATCGCCGATCCACAGATAGACTGCGAGCCTTCCCAGGGCGCCGAATTCGGTGAATGCGCCTACTATCGGTTGCACGGGTCGCCGGTAATGTACGCCTCGTCCTACGGACCAAGTCGACTGGATGAACTTGCTCGACGCCTGATCAAAAGCACCGAACTGCTGCCCACATGGTGCATTTTCGACAACACAAAATATGGAGCCGCGACCGGCAACGCCCTAGCGCTGAAGGCCCATCTCGAAGACCCTGACTTCGGCGGGGCGTGAGGAAGGCGCCTCGGGCGGAACGCGAATCCGTCTTGCGGATTGGAGTAACCGATCCAGGATCGAGGTTGCGCAAGGTTCTTTGAACGGTGGACGACCTACTCATCATCAACACCGTGGGTGTCGCCGCCGCATGCTCGATGGCCAGCTTCGTTCCTCAGGTCTTGAAGATCGTTCGCGAGCGCCATGCCTCGGCGGATCGGAGACGGGGTGTTGCTAATACCGGGTGACACCTGCTGGCGAGCAGACAAGGCCTCTCGCGCATCCCTCTTGATCGATATGGAAGCCTATTTCGACGCGGCGATGGACGCCATGAGCGGCGCCAAACATTGCGTCCACCTTTTGAATTGGGCGTTTGAAGCCGGAACGCATTTTCATCCTGAGCCTGGCGGCAGCAAGGACTCCGACCGCATCGGGGACTTTCTGATTGCGCTGTCCAAAAAGCCGGGAATTGAGGTCCGGGTCCTTTGCTGGAAGTCGGCGATGCCGGTCGCCGCCACGCAGCATTTTTTCCCATTCGTCGACCGGAAGGTCTTCGCCGGCACGAAGGTGAAGTTCGTATTGGACGGCAAGCTGCCGATTGGCACCTGCCACCATTAAAAAATGATCGTCATCGATGACGCCATCGCGTTCTGCGGGGGCGGTGACATTGGACCGGACCGCTGGGATACGCCCGAGCACCTTGACGACAATCCGCGGCGCGAAAAAACTCGGCGCGACAACAAATGGTTTGATAGTCGCCATGAGGTCATGGGGCTGGTCGACGGCGCCGCCGCTCAAGCGTTCGGAGCGCTATTCCGTGATCGCTGGCGCCGCGCGACTGGAGAGCGGCTGACACCGTGCCCCGAGGTGGAAACTCCAGATTGGCCTGGAAAGGTCAAACCCGCCTTCCGCGATATTGGCGTCGGCCTTTCGCGCACCTACGCGGCGTGGCGCGACTACGCGGAAATTCGAGAGAATGAGGCGCTGCACGTCGCGTCGATACGGTCCGCCAAGACGTGCATCTATATGGAGAACCAGTATTTCACTTCACCGCTCATTGCGGCCGAGCTGGCGAAGCGTCTCGCTGAGTCTGATGGGCCTGAGGTCATCCTCGTATCAACCGAACACTGCCCAAGCTATTTCGACCAGGTCACCATGGATCGCACCCGTCTGACGTTCATCCAGACGCTAAAGTCCGCCGACCGCCATGGTCGGTTCCAGGCCTATAGCCCTGTCACGACGCTCGGCCTGACCATCATCGTGCACGCTAAGTTGACCATTATCGACGATGTCTTGCTGCGCATCGGCTCGGCCAACATCAACAACCGGTCGCTCGGATTCGACACCGAATGCGACCTGTCTCTGGAGGCGAACGGGACGGAGTCGGCTGACAATAGGGCCGAGATAATCCGCTTACGGAATAAGTTGATCGCCCATTGGATGGGTTGCGCTGAAGCGCCGATGGCTGCCGCTATTGATCGGGTCGGCAGCGTGGGCGCGGCCATGGAGACGCTTCGATTGAGCGGTTACTGTCGGCTGCGTCCGATTACGCCGAAACCCCTCGGACCTCTGGCGGCCTTCATAGCCGCCTATCACCTCGGCGATCCGGCCGGGCCGAGGGATTCCTGGCGACCGTGGAAGAGGCGCAAGGCCTTGGCGGCCGCGGCGGCTAAGGTCAATTCGGAGGCTGCTCGGCTCTAGCCGCCCGACACCATTGACCCGACAACGCATTCTTCACCCATGATTGGGGTCCCCACCGCGACCTGGGCGTTACGGTGTGATGCCAGCATCGACGAGCCCCTTCATCGCATTCCCTGGCCTCGATCCTTGCGCCGTTCCTGCGCATGAAGAGCGCCGAGCTGAGCCTTGGAGACATGTTGGATCGTATTGAGAGCGCCGACGGTCCAGGTCCCGTTCTCTTCGTCCTGACATTGCCCGTCCTGCTGCCGCTCCCGCCGGGCGTTTCAATGGTGTTGGCGCTGCCGCTTCTCCTGGTGGCGCCCCAGATCGTCTTCGGCCGGCGCGAGGTCTGGCTCCCGAAGGCGCTCATGCGCCGAATGATCAAGCGCCCGGCGCTCGTCAAGCTCATCAGGCGCGTGTTGCCTCCCCTTGAGCGTGTTGAGAAGGTCGTGCGGCCGCGACTGCGCTTCCTGACCGGCAGGTTCGGCGCGTCGATCGTCGGTATCGCCTGTACGCTCATCGCCCTGGTTCTGGTGCTTCCCATTCCGTTCGCCAACCTTGTGCCGGCATTGGCGATGGGGGCTTTTTCGATCGGCTTGACCAGAAAGGACGGGCTATTCGTTCTCGCGGGCTATGGGCTCATCGCGGTCGCCGTCGGCATGATCGCCCTGGGGATTCACGGCATTACCCTCGGTGTGAACCAGCTTGGCCATTTGCTTTGAAAGACAATACTAACCGCTGCTCACTGGCGGCGCGGCGACTGGCGCACCGTTCATCGTCACCCCCTGAGCTTCTAGCGGCAACCCGTCGCCTCGGGCGGCAGAGGCGGCGACCACAATCCGATATTCCAATTCCATGGCGCGTTCCCCTCCGCTCGGCGGCGGCAGACGACCTCTTCGTGCAGCGCATACATTCGGGGCATCGGGTCAGCCGAAGGGCGGGGGCCGTCCTCGAAGGCCATGTAGGCGCCCGCTGTTCCGAAAGCCGGCCACGGCGGTTGACCGGCCGCCGTTGGCGCGCCGCTCCGAGCGAAGCTGGTCCAATAGCCCACCATGGCGTCGGAGAGCGCCGCCTCTTCGCGCGTAGCCGGCGGCTTCGGCCAGTAGGGAGGCAGGCTCGCGATTGAGCCGAACACGAACGGGACCTCGCTGGCATGGAAGCCGCGCAGGCCGGCGGCGTCAGCTGCCGGATAGTCATGATCGAAAAAGTAGAGATAAGCCGGCTGGCCGAGCGCTGTCTGTTTGCGGACCACCCGCTCTGCCGTCCAGCCGTAGAGACCGTCACGCGTCGCCGCCAGGATGCTCTCCTCCAGGTTCGTGCTTGGATAAAGCTTGAGAAAAGCGTCGGCGAGATCGCCATAGCGGTCGCGGATCGCGGCCTCGTAGGCCTTGGCTGTGGCCGGCGGCGCCGAGGCGAGCATTCGGAGCGAGCGGATTTCGCCGCTGTTGAAGCCGGCCAGCACCGGCACGGGCGCCTGCTCGCCCCGATCGAGGGCCTCGACGATCTGTTTGGGCAGGATGGAGCCGTCCACCACCCCGAAGGGGATGAAGCCGGCGGCCGCCGCGGCGTTGGTGAGCTGGCCGGCGTCCATGGCCCGCAAGTCGGCGACACCGTGAGCGCCGAGCTTGGCTGCGAGGTCGGCGCCCGAGGCCTCCGCCGCTTTGGCGCCGAACCGCGCCTGCTTCAGCTCGGGTGTGGAGATCATATAGGCGCTCTCGGCGATCGCCTTCGCGAAGAGGCCACGGGCGGGTGGGGCGACCATCAGATAAAGTACGCTGAGGCCGCCGGCCGACTCGCCGGCGATGGTCACATTGGCGGGATCGCCACCGAACGCGGCGATGTTGTGCTTCACCCAGCGCAGGGCCTCGATCTGATCGAGCAGGCCGTAGTTACCAGAGACGCCGAGGGGTGACTCGGCGCTCAATTGCGGGTGGGCAAGCCAGCCCAGGACGCCCAGGCGGTAGTTGATCGTGACCACAACGACGCCTTCTCGCGCCAGCCTGGCGCCATCGTAGATCTCCTCGCTGCTGGCGCCGGCAGTGAACGCGCCGCCGTGGATCCAGACAAGCACCGGCGCGGCGCGGGCGGTCTTCGGCGCCCAGATGTTGAGGGAGAGGCAGTCCTCGCTCATCCTCCGCAGGGGGTCGCTGTAGATGCTGTGGCCGTGTGGCGTGGGCTGGACACAGGCCGGGCCGAACGCCGTCGCCCCGCGCACCCCAGGCCAATCTGGAACGGGCCTTGCCGGCGTCCAGCGCGCCGGGCCGACGGGAGCCTGGCCGTAAGGCACGCCTTCGAAGACGTTCAGGTTGCCCTGGGCACTACCTTCCAGCGCCCCCACCGGCGCGCGGACCACGGGCCCTGGCTGAGCCAAGACTGGCCAGGAGGCGAGGGCCAGGGCGGCGGCCCATACGGTGAGCGTGAGCTTGATCATCCCTGAGCTCTCGGTTTGGGCGCTTCCCGCTTCAGCACCCGCGCCAGGAGCAGGAACAGGCCGATGGCGAGGCCATAGAATGGCGTCAGAGCGAGGAAGGCGAGCTGCAGCGAATGGTGGGGGTGGGTGGGGCGGAAGTGGTCGCTCATCGCCCCGACGAAAGTTGGCCCGAGGCCGAGGCCCATGAGGTTCATGACCAGCAGCAGAAGAGCGCCGCAGAGCACCCGCTGGTCCGGCCGCACAGCCTGCTGCACCAGGGCGACCGCCGAAGAAAGATAGAAATAATTGAGCGCCATCACCCCGGCCAGGAACGCCAGAGATGTCGGCCAGTTGGGGGCCAAGGTGAAGCCGAGGAACAGCGGCGCGGCGGCGATAAGCGAGGCGGCCGGTACGAGGGCGTAGGCCTGCCGTGACGTGCGTGTGAAGCGGTCGATCACGCGCCCGGAGACGAAGATGCCGCCGCCCATGAAGACAGCCACGACGAGGGCCACCCAGATCGCCACCTCCCCGAGCGTCATGCCCTTCTCGCGCATGAGGAAGAGGGTGGAGAAGTTGCCCGATCCATATGTGATGATCTGGGTGACCCCGCCAGCTACGGCCGTCAGGAACAAAGCCGGGGTGGAAAAGAACATTCTCACCGTCTCGGCGAAGCCAGCCTTCGGGATTGCGACGGTGCCCCTTGGGTCGAGCCCGCCGCGCTGCGGCTCGCGGACCAGGAGGAAGACCAGGCCGGCGACGAAGAGGCCGACGGCGCCCAGCGCCACAAAGGCCTGCCGCCAGCCGAACGCCGCCGCAATCAAAGCGCCGGCCGCCACGCCGATCGCCTGGCCGATGGGCGGCCCGAGGTTGAAGATCGCCAGCGCCGTGCCGCGCCGGTTGGGCGTGAAGTAGTCGGAGATGATCGCGTAGGACGGCGGCACGCCCCCGGCTTCGCCGATTCCCACCGTCATGCGCGCGGCGACCAGCTGCGGGTAGTTGACTGACACGCCGCAGGCGACCGTGGCGGCGCTCCACAGGGCGCAGGCGGCGGCGAGCACGCCCACGCGGTTGGTCCGGTCGGCCAGCCAGCCGACCGGGATCGCGATCAGGCAATAGAACAGGGCGAAATAGAGCCCGCCGATCAGACCGAGCTGGCCGTCGGAGACATGCAGGTTGTCCTGGATGGGTTTGGCCAGGATCGACAGGAGCTGTCGGTCGATGAAGTTGAGGACATAGACGAGGCAAAGAATCGCGAGGGCGCCCGATGCTCGCGCATCGGGCCGGTCGGTCGCCGCACGGCTCACCCGATTGTCGTCCAACCGATGTCCCTCCCTGAGCCGGTCTTGCAGCCGGCGCACTTCGAACCATGCCGCGCGGGCCGCCGGTGCGTCAACATTCACTCAGGGTATGATGAATATCTTTCTGCGATTAGTCCTTCCGGGCAAGAGAGAGGAAGCCGCTGGCCATGAACCTGGCCATCCGCGCCTTCACGGCCGGGAAGTCGTCGGACCTGCACAGCCCCCCGGAAAGTCGGTCGATCCGCCCGGTCCGAGCCAGGGTGTTCATCAATGCCCCGGTGACGAAATGGTAGCCCCAGAAGATGTCCTCCTCCGGGGTGTCCGGCAGGGCGCGCCTGAGGATGCCGACCAACCTCAGCACCACCGGGTCGAAGTGGACGTCCATCAGAGCCGCGCCTTCGGGCGTGTTGCTGAGGCGAGCGCCGAAGGCGCCGTAGTTCATCCACCCTTCGCCGCCCTCGAAATACAGATCGAGATCGGTGTCGAGGAAGGCGTGCAGGGCGCCCTCCACGGTGGGATGGTCGCCGGACTCGGCCGCATAGCGGTCCAGCGCCTCCATGCGCCTTCCGCTGGTGACGCCGGCCCTTCGCGCGAACACCGCCTCGAAGAGGCTGCGCTTGTCGTCGAAGTAGTAGTGGAGAAGTGTGGTGTGAACGCCGACGCGCTGGCCGACGTCCCGCAGGGTGACGCCATGCAGACCGTGCTTGGAGAACAGGAACTCGGCTGCGTCGAGGATCTGCTCGAGCGTCTCCGCGCGCTGCTCGGCCTTGCTGCGTCGAACGCGTTTCGCCGATGAGCCTTCCGGCATCCAGCCACCCTCGTCAGTTCCGGGGAGTTCGGCCCGCTTTGGTCCGTCAGGGGTCGGACCGGTCGTCGACGCCTTCCCCGCCTGCGTAGTCGGCACGCAACCGGTTCTTGTCAATCTTTCCGGTCGCCGCCAGCGGCATGGCCGCGATCTCGATCACCCGATCGGGCAGCTGCCAGGCGGCCACCCTGCCGCGCAGGGCGGCGAGCAACGTGTCCGCGTTCAACCTATGGCCCTGCCGCGGCTCGACGATCAGCATCGGGCGCTCGCCCCACTTCGGGTCCGCGCGACCAATCACCGCGACCTGCCCCACGGCCGGCAGGCGGCCGATGATGTCCTCGATCTCCGCCGGGTTGATCCACTCGCCGCCGGACTTGATCAGATCCTTGGACCGGCCGCTGATCGTCAGGGTTCCGGTCGTGTCGAGGATGGCGAGGTCCCCGGTGTCGAAGTAGCCCTCCGCATCGAGGGCGGCGGCTTCGACCTTGAAGTAGCGGTCGACGACGCTGGCGCCCTTCACCTTCAGATGCCCGATCACGCCGCGCTGTTGCGGCAGCGTCGCGCCCTCGGGGTCGGTAAGTTTCAGATCGAGACCCATGGGCGGCCGTCCGGCGGCGCCGCCCTCGGAGGGCGTTCCGTCCGGCGGCGCCATCGTGCCGAGCGGCGAAAGCTCGGTCATCCCCCAGCTGGCCTGCACCTGAACGCCCAGCCGCGATTCCATGCGCCGCAACAGCGAGTCTGGGCACCGCGAGCCGCCGATGATCAGACGCTTCAGGTGGGGCAAGTCGCCGCCCACGGCGTCGAGGTGATCGAGCAGGCCGAGCCAGACTGTCTGTACGCCGGCGGCCACGGTCACGCTCTCCTCGCGCATGATCGCCGCCAGGCTGGCGCCGTCGGCATGCCGTCCGGGCAGCACCAGCTTGGTCCCCACGGCCGGCGCGGCGAACGGCAAACCCCACCCGTTGGCGTGGAACATCGGCACGGCGACCAGCAGGACATCGCGGCCGGACAGGGCCAGAGCATCCGCCTGCAGAGCGCGCAGGGTGTGCAGGTAGTTGGAGCGGTGGGTGTAGAGCACGCCCTTGGGGCGGCCAGTGGTCCCGGAGGTGTAGCAGAGGCCGGCCGCGGTCTCTTCGGGAAAGCCGCCCCAGGTCGCCGCCGCGCCGTGCGTCGCGAGGAGAGCCTCGTGTGTCCAGACCCGAGCCTGGTGGTCCGGCAGATCCAGGGCGGCCTCTTCGTCCAGCAGGATGATGTGCTCGACGGCGGGACAGAGCGGCGCGAGCTCGACCAGCAGCGGCGCGAGATTGGCGGCCACGGCCAGCGCCCGGTTCTCGGCCTCGTTGATCATCTCCGCCAGGTGCGCGGCGGTGAGGCGCGGATTGAGCGTGTGGCAGACCATCCCCGCACCCATGGTCGCGTAGTAAATCTCAAGGTGGTGCTGCGAGTTCCAGGCCAGGGTTCCGATCCGGTCGCCGAACCCCAGCCCCTGCGCCGCCAGCGCGCCCGACAGTCGGTTGGCGCGCGCCCGTAACGCGGCGTAGCCGATGCGGCCCGCCACGCGGCCGGCGTCGGCCGTGACCACCTCGCGATCACCCGACCACTTGGCCGCGTGATCGAGGAACTTGTCTACAGTGAGAGCGTAGGATTGCATGAGGCCGTGGAGGAGTGATGCGAAGAGCGTCCGGCCGCCACGCCCCCGGGCGGCCGGCCGAAAGCCAACTCAGAATGTCTTCATGATGCTGACGCCGTACTGGCGCGGGGCGCCGGGTAGCTCGATCGGCGAGGCCAGCGCGCTGATGTACTTGTCATTCATCAGATTGGTCCCGAAGGCTGTCAGCACCCAGGTTCCATGGGTCCAGGCGATCGAGGCGTCCAGGATGTTGCGGGGGCCGAGGTGATCACCGTCTGCCGTGACGTCGAACACGGTTCCCCACTGATCGGAGATGTGGGCGAAGCTCACGCTCGGCGTGATCGTGTCACCGGACGTCAGCTTGTAGCGATAGGCGACGCCGACGTTGAAGGTGACCTCCGGCGCATATGTTTGCGGGTGCCCCTGCAGGTTGAAGCAGGTGGTCGACGCCGGGCCGGTGTTCGGGTCGCAGGGGCCCGGGAGGGCCGATCCGGGAAGCGTGGTGTAGAACGTGCCGAGCGTGCTCTTCTCCAGGCCGAGGTCGGCGTTGAAGGAGAAGCCGCCGAATGCAGCCTGGATGGATCCCTCGAAGCCATAGAGGACCGTCGTGTTGGGGACGTTGTACTCAGTCGTCTGGGTCGGGTTGTCCGGGATATAGAGGCTGACCTGGAAGTGTTTGAAGTCGTTGTAGTAACCGCCCAGCTGCGTATGCACGTGGTTGTCGAACAGGCTCGACTTCCAGCCGATCTCGTAGTCCCAAACATATTCCTGCTTGAACGGCGGCGGCACGACGAGGCTGAAGCTGCTCAAGTATAGGACGCCGTCGTTCAGGCCGCCTGGTTTGGCGCCGCTGGCCACGAAGGCATAGAGGAAGTTATGGCTGTCCAGATTCCAGTTCAGCGTGATCTTGCCGGTGGTGTTGTCGCCGGTCTCGGTCTCGTCCTGATAGACGCTCAGGTAGGGCAGGTATTGCGGCACGTAGAACGTCGCCTTGTTGAGCGTGCTCCACGCCGAGTAGCGCACCCCGGCTTGGATCTGGAAACCGGCCGGCAGGTTTAAGCTGACCTGGCCGAACGCGGCCGCCGTCCAGGTGCGGTTGACGCCGTACAGGTCGTCGTCGAAGCCTTGGGGGGGAGTCCCGTTCGGCAGGCCGATATCGAAGCGGCCATAGGGGAAATTGTAGGTGTTGTTCTGATAGAAGGTGCCCAGCACCCAGGTGATCGGCCTATCGGCCGGTGAGATGATATTGAATTCCTGCGACCACAGGGTTTCGTCGACGCCCTCGTCGATCATGTAGTTGGGCGCGGTCGGGTGGATGTAATCTGGCGGCGAGGCGTAGTCGGTGCCGTCGATGTCGCCCGTCCACGACGTGCGACCCCACTGGACGCCAGTCACTGAGCGAAAGTCGATGCCGCTCTCGGTGGTGTAGTCGATCTTGAGCGTCGAGCGCATGAACTGATCGATCGCCGAGGTGTGCCAGTTGTTGGAGAAGTTGAACAGGCTCGAGGTCGGATTTGGCGTCCCGGTCAGCGGATTGATGATCGCCTGGCCAAAGTAGGCGCCGTTGTCGAGATAGTTGTAGTCGGTCTTGAACAGCACCTTGAGCTGGCTGGTGGGTGTCCACAGCAGCGAAAACCGCAGGCTGCCCCACTTCGGGTCAGCATTGCCCGTCCACGGTCCTGAGACGTTGAAAAAGCTGTCGCGATACTCACCGTTCCAGGCGATGCGCGCCGCCAGGGTGTCGTTGATGGGGATGTTCACCGCGCCCTGCAGATTAACATCATTGTAGTTGCCGTAGCGGGCGTAGAAGTAACCGTCATACCCGCTATTGATCACCGGGTTGTTAGTATTGACGATGATCGCGCCGCCGGTGGCGTTCTGGCCGCTGAACGTGCCCTGCGGACCACGCAGCACCTCGACGCTGGCGACGTCGTAATAGGGCTCCTCCTGGAAATAGCCGGGGAAGGTCGGCACGCCGTCGCGGTAGGTGACGACGCCAGTGCCGGTCTGGGAGTTGTGCTCGCCTTTGCCGATACCGCGGATGTCGATGTTGTTGCCCTGGCCGAAGTTGTTCACCGTTAGCGACGGGCTGATGAATTGCAGCTGGTCGATGGTGATGACATTCTTGGCGATGAGGTCTTTGCCGGTGAGGACGGTGGCGGCGATCGCGGTCTTCTGCAGCGCCGTGGTGCGGCGTTCGGCGGTGATCACCAGCTCGCTGAGTGTCGTGTCATCGGATTTAGCGGTCGCTTGCGTCGCCACCGTTTGCGCCGCGGCTGCGCCGCCCCACGCCAGCGTCAGCACAGACGCGCTTAGGCACAGTGCGCAAGTCTTCATGATTCCCTCCCGGACCAGAGTTGGCCAGCGCTCTTCGGCGCATGGGACGAAATTGCGGGGAGTTAGCCCGCCTGTCAATGCTAATTCAGGTGTGAGTGAATATCATTGCCTAGCCTCTCCACAAGGCGGTGAAGGCAAGTTCAGACTGCGCGTCGTCCCGAGGCGCCGCGCGGCCACATTGGCCAATTCGTCCTCAAGTAGGTGTGCAGCCGTTTGGGGATTCCGGTGAAGGCGTGGACGGCGCCCACACCATCACTCTAAGCGGGAGCTGATCCGGATCGATGCGCCGGAGGTCAATACTTCACGCTGAGGTCCAAACCGATCGTACGCGGCTGGTTGGTCACCACCCGATTGTACGAATAGAGGTTGAACGAGTTGATGTTGAGATAAGCAAGCTGCGCGTGCTCGTCGAACAGGTTGTTGGCGAACACAGCGATCGTCCAGCGATCCTTCGACAGGCTGATCCGAACGTCGGTCAAGTCGTATGAGGGCAGTGACTGGTAGCCCGGTTCGGCGGTGACGGGCGAACCGGCGAAGAGCGTCAGCTCGCTTCGCGACCCAACGTAGTTGTAGTTGACCTGCGCCGCGGCCAGCATGCCGTTGGACAGGAGGAAGCCGTAGTTCAGCGCCCCGCTGAAAGTGAAGTTCGGGATGTTGAGCAGCGGGTCGCCCGAGACGATGCCCGTCGACGGACTGTCGCCGATGAACTGGGCATGGGCGTAGCCGGCGTTCATCGATAGCGACAGGCCGTCCCGGCTTGACTGGCCCTTGACCAGCTTGACCGCCATTTCCGCCTCGCCGCCATAGACCTCAGCGTCGGCGGAGTTGCCCGTGTAGCTGAAGCCGCAGGCCAAATCGACGAGGTTCTGGACGTTGTTCCAGCGCTCGTAATAGCCGTCGCCATTAAAGGTGACGCGGCCATCCCAGAGCCTGGCCTTCTCGCCCGCCTCGTAGTTCCACACCGAGTCCGCCTGATAGGTCAGCGGGGTGGTGGGGCAGCCGAAGCTTGTCGACACTGGCTGGTTGACGCCGGATGGACGGAAGCCCTTCGACACCGTGCCGTAGACCAGCAGGTTTGAGGTGGGGGTCCACGAGATGTTGAACTTGGGGTCCACACCGCTGTTCGAGACCGCCAGCGGGACCGTCTGGTTGTACAGCGTCGTTCCGGCGAACAGGTAGCCGTTCTGGAAGCTGGTCGCGTGGGTGTCGAAGTTATAATAGCGAAGCCCTGCCGTGACCTTCACCGTATCCAGCACCTGGTAGGATGCTTCGCCAAACACGGCGACCTGCCTGATCGTGGTCGGTTCGATGATGGTGATCAGATTGGCGCCGTCCGGATTGGGAGGCAGCCCGGGGGTCGGCTCAGTGAGGTCGAACTCCGAGCGGAAATCCTGGTAGAACACGCCGCCCAGCCAACTGAACCTCGATGTGTTTGTCGAGGCGATGCGCAGCTCCTCGGTGAACTGTCGCGACGTGTCGAGTTCGTTGTTGATCGAGGGTCCCAGACCGCCCTGGTCGGTGTAGGGGCTGATCCCGAAGGTCACGGCCAAATTCTCGGTGGCGTCCTGGTACTGATTCTCGGAGCGATTCCAATAGGCGGTGGCCGAGGTCACCTCGAATTCGTCGGTGTGGTACTTCATCAGCAGGCTGCCGAGCTTGAAATCGTCGGTGATGCTCTCGGGGATGTTGTACGGCTGGTAGTGGGCCATCGTCCCCGGAATGCTGTCATAAGCGCTGTAGCCGTCTTGGGAGCCGCGCTGATACATGAACATCGGCGTGATGGTCAGATGGTCGTCCGGCGCGAAGGTCAGCATCGCGCGGAAGCTCCTCTCGTCCGTGGAGTTGACGTCGTGGATGACCTGGGTGGCCGGCTCCGAGAGCACATCCCAGCGTGTCTGCGGGTTGGGCTGGATCCAGGAGGTTGGGCCGTCGACGCCGGTGACGATCCGGTCGATCCAGCCGCTATCGTAGGTCAGCGAGCCGACCAGACGCAGGGCCAACTTGCCGGGCACGATCGGAATGTTGACCATCAGGTTTTCGCTGTTGTTGGCCCTGTCGCCGCCTTCGGTCCCCGACCCGCTGACATCGGCGCTGGCCTGAAACTGGTCGAGGTTGGGATCGTTCGTGACCAGCTTGATGGTGCCGCCCATCGAGCCTGACCCGTAGAGCGTGCCCTGTGGCCCGCGCAGCACCTCGACCCGGTTGACGTCGTACAGGTCGGGATCGATGACCACCTTGCCGTTCTGGGTGAACGAGGCGGCGGTGAGCGGGGTCTCGTCGAGATAGAAGCCGACGGTGGGGGAGGCGCCGCCGCTCGAGGAGAGGCCGCGCATCTCGAACTCGGTCTGGCCGGGCCCGGCGGTGCGCTCCGCAACGCCCGGCACATCTTGGGCCAGTTTGTCGAAATCGACCGCGCCGCGCGCGGCGATGTCCTGCCCGCTGATCGCGGTCATGCTGATCGGCGTCTTCTGGACCGTGGAGGCGCGCTTCTCGGCCGTCACGATGATTTCCTGCACCACGGCCCCCTGGCCGGTCGCTTGCGGCGCCGACTGCGCAAAGGCGGGCGAGGCCGCCAAACACGCGCAGGTTCCTAAGAGTCCCGCCTTGAACGACAGGACAGAAGCCGTCCAGAC
>Ga0302314_10002561_pt1 | contig 33695 bp, 31 predicted proteins | sample III_Palsa_N2_3_FD_200533 | JGI IMG/M metagenome (GOLD analysis project Ga0302314, IMG submission 200533) | Peat permafrost microbial communities from Stordalen Mire near Abisko, Sweden - III_Palsa_N2_3 | ecosystem: Environmental > Terrestrial > Soil > Palsa > Peat permafrost | place: Sweden...
GAGTTATCAACGATACAGACGCGAGCTGCGCGAGTTCTCAGCGATACAGAAGGGCAAACACTGTGCCGGCCAACACCCGCGAGGCAACGACCGTCCCACCAACCACGGACTCCCCCGAGCTGCCGACCGAGAGCCTGCTCGAAGCGCACGGGCGGATGACCCTGATCCGGCTGTTCGAGGAGCGGGTCTCAGAGCTGTACCGCGACAGCGAGGTGCCGGGCTTCGTGCACCTGTCGATCGGCCAGGAGGCGTCGGCCGTCGGCGCCTGCTGGCCGCTGGCGGTCACCGACGTGATCACCTCCAACCACCGCGGCCACGGGCACTGCCTGGCCAAGGGCCTCGCTCCCGAGCCGATGATGGCCGAGCTGCTCGCGCGGGTCACCGGGACGAACAAGGGCCTGGGCGGGTCGATGCACATCGCCGACCCGGACCTGGGCATCTTCGGCGCCAACGGGATCGTCGCCGCGGGCGTGCCGATCGCCGGCGGCGCGGCCCTGGCCGCGAAACTGCGCGCGGGGAGGGATCGGGCGGGTGCGGGGAGGGATCGGGCGGGTGCGGGGAGGGATCGGGCGGGTGCGGGGAGGGATCGGGCGGGTAAGGAAAACAGCGTGGTGGTGTCGTTCTTCGGCGACGGCGCGGTCGCGCAGGGCGCCTTCCACGAGGCGGCCAACCTGGCGGCGCTGTGGCGGCTGCCGGTGGTGTTCTTCTGCGAGAACAACGGGTACGCCGAGTTCTCGCCGATCGCCGACCAGCACCCGGTGCCGATGGCCGCCCGCGCGGCCGGCTACGGGCTCGAGTACGTGTCGGTCGACGGCAACGACGTGGAGGCGGTCGCCGCCGTCATGACCGACGTCGTGCGGCGCATCCGCGAGGGCGCGGGGCCGGTGTTCGTGGAAGCCGCCACGTACCGCTGGCACGGCCACTACGAGGGCGACCCGGAGAAGTACCGCAGCCCGGAGGAGCTGGCGGAGTGGCAGCAGCGCGACCCCCTCGTGATCACCCGCGCGCGGCTGCTCGGCCGCGGCGTCGAGCCCGGCCGCCTCGACCAGATCGAGGCGCAGGTGCGGGCCAGGATCGACGCGGCCGTGGACGCCGCCCGCAAGGCGCCGCCGCCGGACATGGCCGTGCTCCGCTCGTCGGTGTACGCGCCGCGGCCCGTCGTCCCCGAACCGGACTGGGCGCCGGCCCCGGACGGGGAGATCTTCCGCACCATGGACGCGGTCCGGCTGGCGCTCGAAGGCGAGCTCGAGGCCAACCCCGAGGCGTTCGTGGCCGGCGTCGACGTCGGCAAGGGCGGGAACGTGTTCGCCCTCACCCGCGGCTTGCACGCGAGATGGCCCGACCGGCTGCTCGACACGCCGATCTCGGAGACCGCGGTGATGGGGCTCGCGGTCGGCGGCGCGATGGCGGGCATGACGCCGATCGTCGAGCTGATGTACCTGGACTTCCTGGGCGTCTGCTTCGACCAGATCCTCAACCAGGCGGCCAAGCTCCGGTTCATGACCGGCGGCAAGGCGCGGATGGGCCTGGTCATCAGGACGCAGTTCGGCGGCGGCCGTTCCTCCGGCAGCCAGCACTCGCAGTCGCTGGAGGCGCTGCTGGCCCACATCCCCGGCCTCACGGTGGTGATGCCGTCGACCCCGGCCGACACCTACGGCCTGCTGCGCTCCGCCATCCGCGACCCCAACCCGGTGGTGTTCATCGAGAACCGCCAGCAGTACGGGATGAAGGGGCCCAAGCCCCCGGCCGACTACCTGCTCCCGCTGGGCAAGGCCAAGGTGGTGCGGGAGGGCACGGACCTGACCATCGTGAGCGTGTCGCGGATGGTGCACGAGGCGCTCGCGGCCGCCGAGGCGCTCGCGCCGCGCGGGATCAGCGCCGAGGTGATCGACCTGCGGACGGTGGCGCCGCTGGACAAGGAGACCATCCTGGCCTCATTGGCCAAGACCAACCGGCTGCTCATCGCGCACGAAGGGGTGACCGACTTCGGCATCGGGGCCGAGATCGCCGCGCTGGCGGTCTACCAGGGATTCTGGACGCTGGACGCGCCGGTGATGCGGGTGGCGCCGCCGTCGACGCCGTCGCCCTACGCGCCCAACCTGGAGAAGCTGTGGCTGCCGGACCGGCACGCCATCGAGCGCGCGGCGCAGGCACTGGTCCGGGTCTAACGCCGACGTCAGCGGCAGCGGCAGCGGGAGATGGTCCTGCCAGAGGAGGCGGGAGGCTTCCTCCGGGTAGGCGGTGACGGACGGCGGCAGGTCGAAGACGCGGGTGAGGCGCCGCTGTGGGTCGTAGCGGGGCCAGCCCGGGTCGCCGGTCGCGGCGAACCTCGTCCAGGCCGTCCGGAACTGGGCGGAGACCTCCTCGGCGGCCGGGAACGGGGGCGGGCCGATCAGCCGGGCGGCGAAGCCCTCGTCCAGGTTCCCGAAGACGAGCGGCCCGTCAAGGCCGTGGCAGGCGCCGAGCAGGCCGCCGTTGGCGGGCGCGGCCCAGGCCAGCTCGTACAGGTAGGCCGCGCCCTGGCCGGCCGCCTGCGCCTGCGCCAGGTGCAGCGTCGGCATGCGGAACACCCAGTCGCTGCGGACCAGCTCGTACAGGCTCTCGGCGGACGCGCGGGGGAAGGCCGCGCGGTAGGCCTGCTCGCCGTCCGGGCCCGGGCCGAGCGCCCGCAGGGACTGCGCCGCCCGTTCGTCGCTGATCGCGCCGAGCTGCCCGCTCATGGCCAGGAAGAGCCGGTACTCGTCGCGGGTGTGACCGACGATCAGCGGCACGGCGCGGGCGTCGCCTGCCGCCAGCGCCTGCCACGGGGTCACCGGGAGCACCTCCCCGTCCACGACCGGCGCGAACGGGGTCGCCGTGTGCGCGACCCGCCCCCACCGGTCCTGGTACTGGCTGAGCTTGCGGTCCACCGCGTCCCCGGCCGCCACCAGCCGGACCGGGTCCACGCCGGACAGGTCGTCGGTCGCCGCGCGCAGGCCGAGCTCGGCCGCGATGGCGCCGGCGATGTCCGCCGCCAGCGACGGCGAGTAGTAGATGCCGGGCACGCTCTGCGCGATCGCCCGCCCGAACAGGCCCGCCGCCAGCGGGCTGGCCAGCAGCGAGGCGACCGACCCGGCCCCGGCCGACTGGCCGAAGACGGTGACCTGGTCCGGGTCACCGCCGAAGGCGGCGATGTTGTCGCGGACCCACTCCAGCGCGGCCATCTGGTCGAGCAGGCCGCGGTTGGCGGGCGCCCCCTGGAGCTGGGCGAACCCCTCGACGCCTGTGCGGTAGTTGAAGGTGACCACCACCAGATCGCCCTCGCGCGCGAGGCGGCTGCCGTCGTAGCCGGGGGCGTCGGCCGATCCCACCTTGTAGGCGCCACCGTAGATCCACACCATGACCGGCCGGCGGGCGGCCGGGTCGGGCGCCGGCGTCCAGACGTTGAGGGTCAGCCAGTTGTCGTCGGACGGCTGCGGAGCGGGCCCGTAGGTGCCTGACTGCGGGGGCGGCGAGCCGAAGGCGGATGCCTCCCGCACGCCGTCCCACGCGACGGCCGGCCGCGGCGCCGCAAACCGCAGCCGGCCGGTCGGCGGCTGCGCGAACGGGATGCCGCGGAAGACCGACAGGCTCCCCTCCCGGCGGCCGCGGACCGCGCCGGCGGCGGTGCGCGCCTGCGGCTCTGCGGAGTCGCGGACGGTCATGGCAACCTCCTGTCCCGAACCGCGGTCATCGCGGTCGTTCGCCTGCGAGCAGCCGTCAGCCGGCCGACAGCGGCCCGCTCGCCTCGCGGACCCGCTCGGCCGCGGCGGCGGGCGCGACCGGGTCGCCGCCTGCGACGGGGTCGCCGCCAAGATAGGCCGAGCTGATCATCTCGCCCACGACGTCGGGCGCGCCCTGGTAGGTGATCCGCCCGTTGATGATCAGCGCGCTGGTGTCGGCCACCTTGAGCACCTCGGCCGCGAACTGCTCCACCACGACGATCGTCAGGCCCGCTCGCGCGATCCCGGCCAGCACCTCGTACAGCTCCTCGACGATCTTGGGCGCGAGCCCCATCGACAGCTCGTCGATGAGCAGGATGGACGGGTTCACCGCGAGGGCACGGGCCATCGCCAGCATCTGCTGCTCGCCGCCGGAGAGCTTTCCCGCGAGCTGGCCGCGGCGCTCCGCGAGCCTGGGGAAGAGCTGGAAGGACTTCTCCAGGATGTCACCGTAGCTGGTCCCGGCGAAGGTGGCCATCTTGAGGTTCTCGACCACGGTGAGGTTCGGGAACACGCCGCGTCCCTCGGGAACCACGCAGAGCCCGTTGCGGATGAGGCGCTCGGTCGGGACGCCGGCGATCGGCCGGCCGTTGACGGACGCCGTGCCGGCGCTCGGCGCCAGCTGCCCCGACATGACCTTGAGGGTGGTCGACTTGCCGGCCCCGTTCGGCCCCAGGATCGCGCAGACCTCGCCCGCCGCGACGGTGAGGGTGATGTCCTGCAGGACGTCGATGCCGCCGTACCCGGCGCACACGCCCTCGAGCCGGACGGCCGCGGGCGCGGTCGCCTGCTGCGGCGGCGGCACGGCGGCGGGCTCCCGGGCGGCCGCGGCGAGGCGGGCCGCCGTGGGTTCGGCGTCGGCCGCGGCGTCGGCCGCAGGCGCTGTGCCGTTCGCCGCAGGCGCGATGCCGATCGCCGCGGCAAGCTCGGCCTCCTCGGCCCCGGTGCCGAGATACGCCTCGAGGACCTGCGGGTTCGTCTGGACCTCGGCCGGCGGGCCGGCCGCGATCACCTGGCCGGCGTCGAGCACCACGATGTGGTGGCAGAGGTTCATGATGAACCCCATGTCGTGCTCGACGACGAGGATCGCGAGGCCGGAGGCGGCCAGGCCGCGCAGCAGCTCGGCGAACGTGTCCGTCTCGGCCGCTGACAGCCCGGAGGAGGGCTCGTCAAGCAGCAGCACCCGGGGCTGGGTGGCCAGCGCGCGGGCCACCTCGACCAGCCGCGCGGTTCCCGTCGGCAGCAGCTCCGCCCTGGTCGACGCCACGCCCTGCAGGCCCAGGTGCTCGATGATCGTGTCCGCGATGACGTCGGGGCGCCCGGCGCCGGCGCGCGCCCAGCGTCGGCGGTGCAACTCCGCCGCCACCCGGATGTTGTCCCGCACGGTGAGCGACCCGAAGACCTCAAGCCGCTGGAAGGTGCGGGCCAGGCCGAGCCGGGCGAACTGGTGCGGCCGGGCGCCGGTCACGTCCTTGCCGTCGACGAGGATCCGGCCCGCGTTGGGCTCCTGCATGCCGGTGGCGACGTTGAACAGCGTCGTCTTGCCCGCGCCGTTCGGCCCGATGAGGCCGATGATCTGGCCGTCCTCCAGGTCGAGGCTGACCTTGTTGACCGCAAGCAGGCCGCCAAAGCGGACGCTGATGTCGCGCAGCTCAACCGCCGGGCGGTCGGTCGCGGTGCGCGGCGGGGCCGAGGGCAGCCGGGTCAGCTCGGCCAGCGCGGAGATGGCCGGCGGCGCGGGCGGCGCGGCCTGCTGGCGCTCGCCGCCCCTGAGCTTGTCACGCAGCTTGAGCACGGCCTGGACGTTCTGCTCCCAGACGCCTTCCGGGTTCCGGCCGATGCCGATCCCGATCAGGCCGGGGCCGAGGTTGGAGAACCAGGTGAGGAAGGTGTTGTCGGGAAACGCCTGGTTGAACCAGGCGAACTGGACCAGGCCGATCGCGCCGATCACCGTGCCGCCGACCGTCGCGGCGCCGCCCACGACGAGCAGCAGCAGGTAGGGCAGGCCCACGGTGAGCTGGAAGTCGGTGGTGCCGACCGAGCTGTAGTAGATCGCGAACAGGCCGCCCGCCAGTCCGGCGATCGCGGCCGAGAACATGAACACGCCGAGCTTGGTCAGCGTGAGGCTCATGCCGAGCATCGAGGCCGCGTCCGGGCTGTCGCGCAACGCGACCAGCCTGCGCCCGAAGGAACGCCCCTGCACGCGGATGACGATCATGCCGACGATGCTGAACAGGATCGCCACGAAGATCAGGAACCCGGCGTCTTCCGCGAACGAGATGCCGAGGAAGCTGAACGGGTTCTCCACCTGGAGCCCGAACACGGACAGCGACGCCACCGGCCGGTCGCCGTTCCCGAACACGCCGGGCTGGTCGAAGAACAGGAACTCGGCCATCCGGGCGAACGCCATCGTCGCCAGCGCGAGGTAGATGCCCTGGAGCCGGATCGCCGGTCCCGCCATCACCATGCCGATGGGCACCGCGAACGCGGCGGCGATGAGCAGGCTGAGCACGTTCCCGTTGAAGCCCCACTCCACCAGCGCGAACGCCCCGCAGCCGACCAGGGTGATCTGGGCCAGGCTGATCTGGTTGGCCCAGCCCGTCAGCGGCACCAGCGACAGCATCACGAACGCGGTCAGCAGGATGAGGATGACCTCGCGCAGGTTCGGCCGGCTGAGGGTGGCGGCGCAGACCAGCGCGATGACGATCAGCGCCGCGAACCCGAGCAGCGCGTTGCGGGTGGTGGGGATGCGATCGGCCGTCTGCCGCGGCTTGGACCTGCCCTTGATCCGCGCGTCCTTGATGAACAGGACGGCGATGAACAAGATGACCGCGGGTATCGCCTGCGGGGCCGACGTCCAGCGGCCGGTCCAGTTCAGGAAGTTCTCCTGGAAGGACAGCGACAGGCCGATGACCAGGCCGCCGACGTAGGCCATGGGCAGGCTGCGCAGCCGGGCGATGATGGCGGCCGCGAACGCGTCGACGATGAACAGGGTGAGCGTCGAGGGGTCGAGCGCGCTCAGCTCCTCGGACAGGAAGATGCCCGCCAGCGCGGCCATCGACGAGCCGAGCGCCCACGCCATCATGGTCGCGGACGCCGGGCGGGCGCCGTTCAGTATGGTCAGGTCCCGGTTGTCGACGACCGCGCGCATCGTGATGCCCAGGCGCGTGTGGTAGAGCAGGAAGCGCAGCAGCAGGCCGATGGCGATCCCGGTGACGATCGTGACCACCCGGTAGTACGGCATGAACGTGCCGCCGATGTTGAAGCCGCTTGAGCCGAAGAACGTGGGGATGGTGTGCGGCGTGCTCGGGTTCCAGACCGACGCTGCCAGGCCCATCAGGCCGAGCATCAGCCCGATCGTCACCACGAGCTGCGCGACGATCGGGGAATCAGTCAGGAACCGCATGATCAGCCGCTCGATCAGCACGCCCATGACCGGGGCGGCGACCAGCACCGTGAGCAGGATGCCGACGATGGTCGGCAGCCCGATGTCGACCTTGAACTCCCAGTACACGTAGGCCAGGAACATGCCGATGGCGCCCTGGGCGAAGTTGAACACACCCGACGTCGCGTAGGTGACGACAAGTCCCTGCGCCGCGACGCCGTAAATGGAGCCGAGCGCGACCCCGGTGATGAGGAACCCGAGGATCCCGCTCCCGGTGACGGGCAGCCCGCCCCACGACTGCTGAATGACGACGGCGACCAGTGCCGCGACCGCGACCGCGCCCGCGATCGTGCGGGTGCGCTGGCGGGAAACAACCTGCCGGATATCAGTCACCTTTAACCAACTCCTCAACTGGCCTGCCCGCCGCGGCCGTCCTGCGCCGCGGCACGGCCCGCCGTTACCATCCGACGAACGAACCGCCATTGACGCTGACTGTCTGCCCCGTGACGTAGGAGGCCTCCTCGGAGACCAGGTACAGGCAGGCGGCGGCGATGTCGTCGCCGGTGCCCATGCGGCCCACCGGAACGGAGCGGGCCATCGCCTCGCTCGACCCCACGGCGCCCGCCGCGCGCTGCTGCTCCACCATGGGGGTCTCGATCACCGACGGGGCGATGTTGTTGACCGTGACCCCGCGCTTGGCGAACTCAAGCGCGAGCGCCTTCCCGAACGCGATCACGCCGCCCTTGGAGGCGGCGTAGTGGGTCATCCCGGGGGCGCCGCGCTGCGCGCTGGAGGAGGAGATCATCACCACGCGGCCCCAGCCCGCCCCGGTCATGTCCCCGATCACCGCCTGCACGCAGTGGAACGTGCCGGTCAGGTTGACGTCGATGATCTGCTGCCAGGACTCCGCGCTCATCGCCTCGAACGGCTCCCGGCGTGACCGGGCGGCGCTGGTCACCAGGATGCCAACCGGGCCGAACTCGTCGCGGGCGGCCTGCACGGCCTTGTCGACCTGCGACCGGTCGCTGACGTCGACCGCGACCGCCATGGCCAGGCCGCCGCTGTCCCTGATGGCCGCGGCCGCGTCCTCCGCCCCGTCGCCGTTGTAGTCGGCGATCACGACGCTGCGCCCGGTTCTGGCCAGGTGCTGGCAGATGGACAGCCCGATTCCCGACGCCCCTCCGGTCACGAAGGCCACACGCTTCATCCGCCGCCCCCCTGGTGAATAGTTATCTGTACCGACCGGTTGGTCCTAAGAATGCGCCTTTGGGGAGTTCACGTCAACAGGCTGCGAATAAGACTGACCGTTCAGAACAAAAAAGGTCGGTATGGGTTCCGGCCGTGAGGCCAAGCATCCCGCCAAGCGGCGCGTGCACCGCCGCCGCCGACGCCGTGCAAGGCATTCTTGTCCGGAACCGCCGACGCCACAACGCGGGAGTCCCGCTCGGCGGAACACTGCCAACGATCGGGCTTTTACTCCTCGGCTTCATCGGTGACGATCGAGAGCGCCCGGGTCGGGCAGGAGTCGACCGCGGTCTGGATCTTCTCGGCCGGGTCGCCGGCCGGGTCGATGACGACGGCGATCGTCTCGTCGTCCTGGTCGAACGTGTTCGGTGCGTACCAGGAGCACTGCCCCGACCCCATGCACAGGTTCCGGTCGACGCGTATCTCGCGGTTGGCGGTGCTTTCTGAAGGCACTGTGTTTTCTGAAGGCACTGGGGCGGCCATGGCTCAGCCCCGCACCGTGAAGTCGAGCTGGAGGCTGGTCAGGCCGTGGAACATGTGGGTCTTCATATAGTCGTACTGCCGGTGGCCGGCCGGGCCGTGCGCCTCGGGGTTGATCCGGATGTCCGCCGTCCGGTCGAGCAGCCGCTCGATCGTGATGCGCGTCTCCGACCGGGCCAGCGGCGCTCCCGGGCAGGTGTGGATGCCGAGGCCGAACGCGACGTGGCGGCGCACGTTCTCCCGGGCCGGCCGGAACTCGGCCGGGCACTCGAACTGGCGCGGGTCGCGGTTGGCGGCCCCGTTCGACAGGAAGACCTGGGTGCCGGCCGGGATGTGCACCCCGCCGAGCTCGGTCGTCTTGACCGCCAGCCGGTACTCGCCCAGGATCGGGCCCTCGGTCCGCAGCGTCTCCTCGACGAACCGGGGAACCAGGTCACGGTTGGCCCGCAGCTGCGCCTGGGTCTCGGGCTCGTCGGCGATGCGCCGCAGCGCGGTCGCGATCAGCCGCACGGTGGTCTCCTGCCCGGCCGCGAACAGGTTGGACGCGATCCGGGCGACCTCGATCGGCTCGGGCACGCTGCCGTCGGGGAACAGCGCCCGCGCCATGCCGGTCAGCACGTCGTTCAGCGGCCGCTGCCGGCGTTCGGCGATCTGCTCGGAGAAGTAGTCGTAGAAGACCTCGAGCGTGTTGTGCCCGGACGTGCTGACGGGGGCCTTGCGCTCGCTGACGGCGCCGGGCCTGGTGCCCGGCATCTGGGCCATGCCCCGGCGGGCCAGCAGCATCGCGTGGTCCTCCTCCGGCACCCCGAGCAGGTCGGCGATGATCAGCAGGGTGTAGGGCCCGGCGTAGTCGGCGTTCATCTCGGCCGTGCCCAGGGGCAGGATGTAGTCGAGCTGGCGGTCGGTCAGCCGCCAGATGAACTCCTCGTTCTCCTTCAGCCGCTTGGGCGTGATCAGCCCCATCAGCAGCGCCCGCTGAGCGGTGTGGACGGGCGGGTCGGCGGTGACGATCTGGTCGTTCTGCGGCAGGTACTCGCGGTGCGCGTTGACGAACTCGGTGATGTCGTCCCCGTCAGGCCGCTCCGGGAGCAGCGACCACGGGTCAGGGCCGACGATCAGGGTGGCCGACGAGAACACGTCCGGGCTGCGCAGTACCGTGATCGCCTCCTCGTGCCCGGTGACCATCACCACCCCGTGGCGCGGCTCCCGGTAGACCGGCCGGTTGGCCGCCAGGTAGTCGAGGTGGCGGTAGGGGTCGGGCGAAAGCGACGGGTCGGTGTAGTCGAGGCCGTCGATATCCACGTCGTTGCTCCAGGTGCTCTCGTTCGGTTACAGGGGGTTACATCGGGCGGATGTCGATGGTGGGCCGGATCAGCAGCTGCGAGACGTTCACCCGGGGCGGCAGGCTGACCACGAAGACGATCGTGGCGGCGACGTCCTCCGGCTGCATCGCGCCGTCCTTCTCCAGGTGCTGGCGGGTGCTCTCGCGTACCCGCTCGTCCTTGATGGCCAGGTGGATCTCGGTCGCGGTGGCGCCCGGCTCGATGATGCAGACCCGGATGCCCGCCAGCCCGACCTCCTGCCTGAGCGACTCGTTGAACGCGGTCAGCGCGTGCTTGCTGGCCGAATAGGAGCCGAACGTCGGGCCGACCGCCCGCCGGCCGGCGGTCGAGGAGATGTTGACGATGTCACCGCCGCCCGCCTTGAGGGCCGGGATCGCGGCCCGCGACGTGTAGAGGGCGGACCAGAAGTTGAGCTCGAACACGTACCGCCAGTCGGTCAGGTCGGCGTTCTCGACCCGGCTGACCTGGGTCATGCCCGCGGCGTTGACCAGGATGTCGAGGCCGCCGAAGTGGCCGACCGTGTCCTCGACCGCCCGCGTGGCCTCGCCCTCGTCGGTGACGTCGGCCGCGCACGCGAGGGCCTGGCCGCCGCCCGCTTCGACCTGGGCCGCCAGCTCCTTCAGCCGCCCGGCCCGGCGGGCGACCACCGCTACCTGCGCCCCCGCTGCCGCGAGGGCGAGCGCGGTGCTGCGGCCGATCCCCGACGAGGCGCCGGTGACCAGCGCCGTCTTCCCGGCCAGGATGCCCGACACGCCGGCTACCGGTACAGGTGGGACAGGTAGTGGCCCGACCAGTCCATCAGGTCACTGGGCACGTAGTAGCCGGACTCGTCGTTGATCGCGGCCCAGTTGGCCGCGACGTCGTCGACGGTCGCGCCGCTGCGCCCCGGGTGCAGGTAACCGGGCGTGACCCCAACGAACAGGCGCGCGAAGCGGCCGCCGCCGGCCACGTAGACCTCCCCGCTGACCTGGCAGGACTCGTGGGCCAGGTAGGCGACCATAGGGGCGACGTTCTCGGGGTCCATCTCGGCCGGCGGCGGCGGCAGCTTCGCCTGCTCTTCTTCGGTGCGGGCGGCCAGCCGGGTCATCGCGTTGGGGGCAATGCAGTTGACGTTGATGTTGGCGTCTTTCCTGCCCACGGTCAGGCTCTTGGCCATGCCGATCATGGACGCCTTGGCGATCGCGTAGCCGATGTTGTCCATCAGCCCGAACATCCCGACCGAGGTGGTGAGGATGGCGCGGCCGTAGTTCTGCTCAAGGAAATACGGCCAGGCCGCGTGCAGGGTGTTGAACGACCCGCGGACGTGCACCGCGTAGTGCGCGTCAATGGTCTCGATGGTCGCCTCCGGCAGCGAGGCCCACACCATGTTGCCGGCGTTGTTCACCACGATGTCGATGCCGCCGAAGTGCTCCACGGCCGTGTCGATGACCGACGTGCCGCCCTCGACGGTGGACACGTCGGCGTAGTTGGCGACCGCCGCTCCGCCGCCCGCCTCGATCTGCTTCACCACCTCGTCGGCCGGCGCCGCGTCGCCGCCGGTGCCGAGGGTCGACCCGCCCAGGTCGTTCACCACGACCTTCGCCCCCAGCTGGCCAAGCAGCAACGCGTAAGCGCGGCCGATCCCCCGGCCGGCCCCGGTCACCGCCGCGACGCGGCCGTCCAGTCGCAGTCCGCTCATCACGCCACTCCTTGTCCGCTGAAGAAGCCCTGATAGCCGCTGTCGACGGCCTTGGCTATGAACTCGTCGAGCTTCGGCCTGCCGCCCGGGTTGAGCAGGTAGGCCTGCGGCTTGCCGGGGGTGTTGCCGCCGTAGTACTGGCCCCGCTTCATGAACGTCGAGTAGGGCAGCAGCTGGGCGATCATGTCCATCCAGGCCTGCTCGTCTTCCTTCGGCACCTCGATGCGGCGGGACCCGCGGGAGCGGGCGTAGTCGATGATGCCCTGCACGAAGAGGATCTGCAGCTCGCCGTAGCGCGGGTTGTTGCCGGCCGCCCCGTGCGGGCCGCCGGGGAAGAAGAAGTTCGGGAACCCGCGGGTCATGATCCCGAGGTAGGTCCGCGGCCCGTCCGCCCAGTAGTCGTTGAGCGTCAGCCCGCCCTCGCCCACGATGCCCATCCGCAGCATGGCGCCGGTGCCGAAGTCGAAGCCGGTCGCCCAGATGATGACGTCGAACTCGCGCAGCCCGTCCGACGTCTCGATCCCGGTCTCGGTGACCTTGACGATGGGCGTCTCGCGGAGCGAGACGAGCGACACGCTCGGCTTGTTGTACATCTCGTAGTACTCGGTCACGTAGGGCGGGCGCAGGCCGACGTAGAGGTGATCCTTCGGGATCAGCGTCTCCGCGGTCGCCTGGTCCTTGACGATGCCGCGGATCTTGTCCGCCATGAACGCGCACCACTCCTCGTTGGCCTCCTGGTTGAACAGCAGGTCCTCGTAGTTGGTGCTGATCTTGGCGAAGCCGGGGCTGTTCCAGACGGTCTCGAAGAACGCCTGCCGCTCCTGCGGCGGGTCTTCGAGCAGCTTCTTCCCCGACGGCTTGTGCAGGAAGCCGCCGACCGAGGCGTCGAGTTCGGCCTTAATCGGCGCGTAGTTCGCCTTGAGGTAAGCCTGCTGCTCGGCCGAGATCGGGTGGTTGTTCAGCGGCGTGGCCCAGGTCGCGCTGCGCTGGTACACCACCAGCGACGCGGCCTCGTCGGCGATGGCCGGGGCGATCTGGACGCCGGTCGAGCCGGTGCCGACGACGGCGACGCGCTTGCCCCGGAAGTCCACCGGCTCCTTCGGCCACCGCACCGGGTGGTAGGTCTCGCCCCGGAAGTCCTCGCGCCCCGGCACGTCGGGGTACTGCGGCACCGACAGCACGCCGGTCGTGGACACCAGGTACTGCGACCGGACCTCGAACCCGTCCTCGGTCCTGGTCGTCCAGGCGGTAGCGCCGGCGTCCCACACCGCCGACGTGACCTTGCTGTCCAGCCGGATGCGGCGGCGCAGGTCGAACTTGTCGACGACGTAGTTGAGGTAGCGCTCGGTCTCGGGCTGGGGGGCGAACTCCTCCGACCACTCCCAGTCCTGCCACAGGTCCTCGGAGAACAGGTAGCCGTAGGTATAGCTCTCGGAGTCGAACCGGCAGCCCGGGTAGCGGTTCCAGTACCAGGTGCCGCCGACGCCACCGCCCTGCTCGAGCAGCTGAACCGAGTAGCCCGCCTGGACCGCGCGGTAGAGCTGGTTGATGCCCAGGATCCCGGCTCCGACGATGACCACGTCGACGTACGGCGCGGGACGCTCTGCTGGTACTGCCAATTTAGGCCCCTCTGACAAATCTATTGACCGGTCGGTCCACTATGACTCGTCAGAGGGGAAACCCGCAAGCCCCGGGTCGAGCTGGAGGCCGAAGGTGTTGAAGGCCATCGCCAGCAGATCATAGTTACCGATCGTGAACACCAGGTCCATCAGCTGCTTGCGGTCAAGGTACTCGGACAGTTGCTTCCAGGTCTCGTCGCTGATGTAGCGGTCCGCCGCGATCTCGTCGACCGACCGCAGCAGGGTCGCGTCCCTGGCCCCCCAGACGGGCGAGTCGGGGCCGGCCAAGATCGCGTCGATCTCCTCGTCCGACACGCCGGCGTTCCTGGCCATCCGGACGTGCTGCGCCCACTCGTACTCGCCGCGCCGCAGCCAGGCGATCCGCACCGTGACCAGTTCGCGGTCGCGGGCGGACAGGGTGGAGGCGAACAGGTGGTTGTTGAAGGGGAGAAACGCCTTGGTCAGGGCCGGATGCCAGGAGAATATGCCGAGGATGTTGGACACCGGGCGCTCCGGCCGCGGCCCCGGCCGCGGCTCCGGTCCCGGCTCCTTGCGCGCGTTTCCCGGCGGGCGCAGGACCGACAGCGCGTCGAGCACCTCCGCGTCCCAGTCATCGGACGGCCTCGGCGGAATCCGCGGCTCGCTCAAGATCGGCGTCCCCTCGTCGTGGCGAAGGCCAGCACTCGTTTTTTACTGACCAGTTAGCTCTGAAAAGTATTGACCTCGCGGATCGGCCGAGTCAAGGTGTGATTGGGTTAAATAGTTTAATCGTCTACCGGAAGCGGAGCGTGATGGGAAAACTCGATGACAAGGTCGCCGTCGTCACCGGCGCGGGGTCGGGGATGGGCCGGGCTTCCGCGCTGCTGTTCGCGGCGGAAGGCGCGAAGGTCGTGTGCGCCGACGTCAGCGGGCACGAGGAGGCGGCCGCGCAGGAGATCGGCAAGAACGCGATCGCGGTGCACGCCGACGTCGCGCGGGCGCCGGACGTGCGGGCGATGTTCGCCGCGGCGGTCGACCAGTTCGGTCACCTGGACGTGGTGTTCAACAACGCGGGCTGGAACGCCCCGCACCACCCGCTCGACGAGACCGACGACGACCTGTTCGACCGCCTCGTCGCGGTCAACCTGCGCGGCGTCTTCCTCGGCATCAAGTACGCCATCCCCGCCCTGCGCGCCAGCGGCGGCGGGTCGATCATCAACACGGCGTCCGCCACCGGCCTGGTCGGGCGCAAGGGGATCGCCGCCTACGGCGCCACCAAGGGCGGGGTGGTGTCGCTGACGATGGGGGCGGCGCTCGACTTCGCCGCCGATAACATCCGGGTCAACGCCATCTGCCCGGGCATGATCTACACCGGCCGCGGCGGCGCGCCGGCCGACAACTCGGCCCCGGTGCCGGACCGTCCGATGCCCGTCCCGATGGCCCGCTACGGGTCACCGCGCGAGATCGCCACCGCCGCCGTGTTCCTCGCCAGCGACGACTCGTCGTACATGACCGGGGTCGCGCTGCCGGTCGACGGCGGCTACGTGGCCGAGTAAGGGCGCCCGTGACCGGGCCGGCGGCCCGGTCACGGGGCGGCGTAGCCGCCGTCGACGACGATGGCCGATCCGGTCGTCCAGCGCGACGCGTCGCTCGCCAGGTAGGAGTAGGCGCCGACCAGGTCGTCGGCCGAGCCGAGGCCGAGCGGGTGCTTCGCCGCGACGGCGTCTATCGCCGCGGCGGGCAGGTCGGCGTGCATCGCGGACAGGAAGGTGCCCGGGCACACGCAGTTGACGCGGATGTTGTCGCGGGCGTACTCCACCGCGGCCACCTTGGCCAGTTCGATGACCCCGGCCTTGGTCACGCAGTAGGGCGAGGAGTGCGACCAGGCCGTGAGGCCGGCCACGGACGCGGTGAGGATGATCGACCCGGACCGCTGGGCGCGCATCACCGGCACCGCCGCCCTGATGCCGTGGACCGGGCCGAGCACGTTGATGCGGAAGGCCCGCTCCCACTCCTGCGTGCCGAGATTATGGATCCGGCCGTTGGGCGACAGCACCCCGGCGTTGCTGATCAGCACGTCGAGGCGGCCGAAGCGGTCGACCGTGCGCTCGACGACGTGCTCGACGGCGGCGAAGTCGCTGACGTCCGCCTGCACGGTCGCCACTGCCCCGGCGGCGCCCGCGAGGGCCGCCTCCGCCTGGGCCAGCGCGTCCTGGCTGAGGTCGCTGAGCACGAGATCCGTGTCCGGCTCGGCCGCCAGCGTCCGGGACAGGGCGGTGCCGAGCGTGCCGCCGGCCCCGAGAATGGCGATAACCCGCCGCGCGTTTCCCATCCGAGCTTCCCTTCTGGCGCGTGGACTGATCGGTCAGTATACGGGGCCCGCCGTCGCCGGCGGGGCCCCCGCGCGGTCACTGCGAGAGATTCATCTTGATCTGGACCACGTTGGCGCTGCTGCAGTCGAACGTGTCCGGCTTCGACGGGTAAGCGCGAACCCAGGCGCCGTTCACCACCTGCGCCATCACGATGCAGGGCGAGACCGTATGCGCGCCGACGTCGGTCGCGCCGATGATCCCGCCCGCGTTGAACGCGTGCTCGCCGTTGAGCGCGGTGAACAGCGACTGCCGGCTCAGCGTGCCGCTCGCCGCCGCCTGCTGGACCGCGTCCTGGAACAGCAGCGCCTCGACGTACGCGTCGATGGAGTCGTTGTCCAGGTCGGATACCGAGCCCACCTGCTTGACCAGGGCGGCCAGGGCCGGGTTGTCCTGGTACTCGCTCAGGTACGGCAGGTTGTTCAGCAGCGCGTAGGTGCCGTTGACGGCCGAGCCGCCCTGGGTGATGTAGTTCGGGTCGTAGCAGACCGAGTTGCAGCCCCAGACCTTAACCGAGCTGAGGCCCTGCAGTTGCGCTTCCTTGCGCAGCAGCACGTTGTTGGCCAGGGTGGAGCCGTCGTAGCCGAAGGTCGACCCCGATTCCTTCATCACCTGCACGAACGGCGTCATCGCACTCTGCGGCGCCTCACCCGAGGACGCGTAGAAGCCCTGCCCGTCCTTGCCGATGCCGAGGTTGCTGCCGGCCTGGAAGCCCGGGACGGACAAGATCCGCACGGTCGGGACGTCGCCGTTGTAGACCCACAGCCCGTGCAGGCCCGAGAAGTGCGACGTGTAGTAGCGGGAGTCGCCGATGTTCACCGTGTAGGTCTGCGGGTTGTCGCTGGCGGTGGCGCAGTACGTCGCCTGGCCGCTGATCGTGTAGGTGTCCTTGTCGCAGGTCAGCGGCGGGAACGCGATGGCCGCGAGGTTGGGCAGGCCGACCGCGTCGCCGGCGGAGTTCTTGCAGCCGTCGATATCGGAGATGTCGGTCAGCTCGTCGGCCTGCGTGATCATGGCGAAGTCGTTCTGGCAGGCCTTGATCACGCAGTTGGTGGTCGCGTTGGGGTCCAGCTTGCTGTCGCAGAAGTCGACCACGACCTGGCGGCCGGCCAGCCCGCCGTTGGCGTTGACGATTTTCGCCCAGGCGTCGACCGCGTTCACTGACTTCTGGAACAGGCCGGGCGCGACCGGTGTGTCGACGTCGGCGATGAAGGCCACGTGAATCTGCGTCGCCGTGACGCCGATCTCGTTGCTGGCCACGGCCGACCCGGTCGGCGCGGCGGCGGGCGACGCCGACGTCGCGCTCGACGCGGGCTGGGTCGAGCCGGCCGCGGAGGACGCGCCCGAGGATGAGGCCGAGGAGCAGCCGACGGCGGCCAGCAGGGCCGCCCCCAGCAGCAGCATCGTCATCAGGACGCGCGGACGGCGACGTTGTCTTGAACCCTGCCTGTTGGTGCTAGTCACTTCCGAGACCCCCACTTAGCTGCGGTGTCCAGCTGGGTCGTAATAAATGTACCGACCAGTTGGTAAAAGAAGCATTGCTCCGGGAACGCTGCCGGTCAAGAGGGGAGCGGTAGTTTCCTGGGCGAGTTGGACCAGGCATATCCAATTGACCAGTCGGTATACAGCAAATGACGGCACGGCGACGGCCGACCGGGGAAGCCGCCGGGCGGCCGGGCCGCCGGTAGCGGCGAAACTCCGGCGACTCAGTCAGCCGGGAACTACCGCGGCTAGTCGGTCAACCGGGCGCCGGGGCCGATGTCGAACGGCTCCCAGCCCTCGGGGTTCTCGATGTCGTTCCAGGACCGGCGCATCTTCATGAGCAGGCCGATGAGCAGGCGCGCCTCGTCGCCGCTGAGGCCGAGATCGCGGAAAAGCTCGGAGTTCAGCAGCTGGATCGCCTTGCCGGTCAGCACCCGGCCGGCCGGCGTCATCTGGGCGATCGTGCTGCGCCGGTCGGTCGGGTGCGGCGTGCGCTTGATCAGCCCCTGCGTCTCCAGCCGGTCGACCAGGCTGGTGATGCTGGTCTGGTGGATCTGCAGCTGCTTGCCGAGCTGGTTGAGCGGCAGCGACCCGTCACGGAAATACAGCCGGACCAGCAGTTCGTAGCGGGCGAAGGTGAGGTCGATCGGCGCCAGGATCTGGTCGGCGCGCCTGGTCAACACCTGATGGGCGCGCATGAGCGAGGTCACGGCGGTGACGCCGGCGGCGCATTCCTCCCAGCCGTTCTCGATCCAGAGATGGTACGCCTCGAGGATCGGGTCCCGCTCGCCGTTCGGAGCCACGCCGGCCTTTCCATGGGTCACTGACTATCGGGTAGTAGATTACTCCACCGCGACTAGCCAGGGACTGGTCAGACCGTCGCGATCGGGTTGAGCGGGCCGCCCGCGGTGCCCGGCAGCCGCAGCGGCGGGGCGGTCAGCAGGAAGCTGCTGCGGCCGTTCGCCCGCAGCCAGGTCGCCAGCTCCTGGGTGTACCACATCTCGCCCAGCGGGATGCCGAGCTTGAACAGGCACAGGTTGTGCACCGGGATCAGCGTGTGCGGCTCGGGGTTCGGCGCGGGCCACCCTTCGACCGCGTAGTTGTCCGCGATCAGCGCCGACAGCTGGGAATCGGTGATCCACTGGAGCACCTCGGGGTCCTCGCCGTCGAGGTACGGGTACATGGCCTGGATGCGCGACGCGTCGGGGTTCTTGTCCCAGTCGAGGATCTTCTGGGTGAACCCGGTGTGGATGATGACCATGTCGCCCGGCCTGACCTCGACCTGGTCGGCCGCCATGATCTCGCGCAGCGTCCTCATCGGGACCGCGGTCCACTCTTCGGTGTTGTTCAGGTGGTACGCCACGTCGATCAGCACCGCGCGGCCCTGGACGCCGTGCGCCGCCATGTGCTCGAGCCCGAGGTGACGGGCGAAGGCGACGCTGCCGCTGCCGTCGCCCTTGGCGTCCTCCTTAGGCCCGATGATGTCCACGTGCGGCTTGAATCCGTTGTAGTACAGCGGCTCGTCGGCGCCGTCCCCGTCCGCGTCGAACAGCGCGCCCTGGTGCACCAGCGCGTCCCACTGGGTCGAGTACTGCGTCCAGAGCGTCACCATGTCGTCGGACCAGACGTCGATGTACTCGGGCGCGATCGAGTCCTTGGCCACGACGTTGTAGAAGGTGTCGGGCTTGTACGCCAGGTCCTCGGTCGGCCGGATGATCGGCGGGTAGCGGCGCTGGTTGAGCGAGGAGCCGCCGGGGAAGTCGAGCGGCAGGCTCAGGCAGAAGCTCTTGCCCGCCTGCACCTCGCGGACGCCCTCGAGCACCTTCTCCGAGGTGATGAGGTTGATCCGGCCGAGTTCGTCGTCCTCGCCCCAGTCGCCCCACGTCGAGCCTTCCGGCCGCCGTTCCCATCGCTTCGCCACCGCTGACCTCCTGACATCTTTGTACCGTCCGGTCGGAACAAACCTAACAGATGCGCGCGCCGTCACGCCAGCCTGCGGCGTCAGGAACGCGGGAAGACGGACCGCTGCGTGGTGATCACGAACGGGAGCTCGCCCGCGAGGAAGTTCCGCTCGTCGGCCCTGGTCCTGGCGTAGGCCTCGGTCGCGGCGCCGGCCCGCATCGCGGCGACGTCGTCGAACCAGGTGATGGCGAGGCCATCGTACGGCGCTTGACCGGTGTCGCGGGTGCGCGGCGACAGGTGCGCCTGCACGTAGCGCCTGATCGTCGGGATGGCGGCCGCGAGCGGCCCGTGCACCTGCGCCCAGTAGCGGTCGAACTCGGCCCGGTCCAGGTCCGGCCGCTTCGTCACCAGCTCGTAGTTCTTCACGAACGAGTCCGGCACCGGGCCGGGCTTGGCCACGTGCTCCTCGACCACCAGGCAGACGAGCGATGCGGGGTCGAGCAGGTCGCTGGCCCAGGCGCGGCGGAAGGCGGGGTCGGCCAGGCACCGGGCGGCGGCCGCCTCGTCGTCGAACCTGAGCTCGTCGATCGCGTCGAGGGCGGGCTCGCCCCGGCGGTAGGCGCCGGCCAGCGTCAGCGCCTGGGTCGCGGCGCGCAAACCGTGCGGCTCGGCGCTCGACCAGTCGGTGGCTCGGTCGGCCTGGCGCCGAAGTCGTCGATGGGCAGGCCGGGTGATCGCTTGGCCAGCCGGACCAGGGTCGTCATGCGCCTTCCGCACGGGCAGCGACAGTGCCGACGGTGCCGTTTGGGCCGGCGTCCACGGCTGTGATCCCCGCCGCCCGGGCGAACGCCGTCAGCTCGCGCGGGATATCCGGGCCCATCGGCTGGTAGGCGATCTCGGTGATCCCGGCCGACGACAGCGCGCGCAGCCGAGCGCCGATGTCCGCCCCGGTTCCGGTCAGGGTCCACGTGGTCAGCAGCGGCGCGGCCCGGGCCAGCAGCGCCTGGTCGTGCTCGCCCAGCGCGATCAGGTGGCCGTCGTGGATCGCCTGATGCCGCCGGGACGGCTCGACCGCCTCGACCGCCGCCCGCCACTCGCGGCCGCCCGGCAGCGTGTCCACGCCGTCCGCCCCCTTCGACTCGTAGAAGGCGTGGTAGGCGGCGGCCAGGGCGGGACCCGCGGCCGCGATCGCCCGCGGGCCGGCCGCGTCCTCGCCCCGCAGCAGCGCGCGGACCACCGCGACGTACTCCTCGACCTCGGCCCAGCGCAGCGGCCGCTCCCCCAGCAGGAGGCGCCCGGTCAGGCCGGTGCCGAAGGCGGCGGCGACCCGGCCCGGCGCGAGCCCGGCCAGGGTGGCCAGGGCGGCGGCGGTGACCACGGGATGACGCAGGCTGGGCACCAGCGTGGCCGGGCCGAGGCCAATCACGCGGGTCCGCCCGGCCGCCAGCGCCAGCATCATCCACGGGTCCGCGCACAGGGCGGGCGAGTCGTAGCATCACGCGCGCCGGTAGCCCAGGCGCTCGGCCAGCTCGATGTGGGCCGGGGTGTCAAGCGACGGCGCGACTACGCAGGAGATCACCGGCCGCCCGGCATCCTCCCCCATCAGCTCACATCCAGCCCAGGTCCAGCTCGATCACGACGGGGGGCAAGATTGCGGCCGTGTCCTGCTGGACCGCCAGCGAGTGGAACTTGCGGCGGAAGTAGACGAACGGCATCTCCTCGCCCATGTCCACCTCCTCGACCCGCCCGATCAGCACTAGGTGGTCGCCGCCGTCGACCTTCGAGTAGGCGGCGCAGCGGAGCGAGATGCTGACGCCGGACAGGAGCGGCAGGCCGTCCGCGTCGGGCTGGAAGCCGGCCCCGTCGAACTTGGCCGCGCCGCGGCTGGCGAAGCGCATCGCCAGGTCGGCGTGGCGGTGCTGCAGCACGTGGATGTTCCACCGCGCCGCCTGGCTGAACGCGGGGAAGCACTGGGCGCTGGTGGCCAGGCAGGTGAGCACCAGCGGCGGGTCCATCGACACCGAGCAGAACGAGCTCGCGGTGAAGCCCCACCAGCGGCCGTCGGAGTCGCTGGTGGTGACGATCGTCGCCCCGCTCGGGAACGACGCCATCGCTTCGCGGAAGGCGCTAGAAGAGGCTTCCACCGGCATACCAACGCTCGAAACGCTCCTTGGACCCGTGCAGCCCGGACTCCGGCTCGAACAAGACGCCGCCGGGCGAGCGGACGTAGGTGAAGGAGCCGTAGCCCTTCTCCGGGCTGTCCCCGGCCAGTTCGACCACGAAGCCCTTGCTAACGAGGTCCTGGTTGACCTTAGTGACGTCGTCGACCCAGACCCCGATGTGGTGCAGTCCGGCGCCGCCGTCGCTGACGTCGTAGTAGCTGCCGGCCGACCCGTACAGCAGCTCGATGTGCACCGGTCCCTCGACGGTGAAGGAGATCGTCAGGTCGTAGCTCTGGTAGCCGGCGCCGGGGGCCCAGGCCTTCATCGGGATCGTCGCGGGCTTGGTCCAGCTCACCCCGATCGACTCGGTCAGCTCGCGCTGCGCCGCCGCCAGGTCCGCCACCCGGATCCCCATATGGAACACCTCGCCCCAGTCGAGGGCGGCCAGGCCGAGCGCGCTGAGGTCGGTCATCGCGTGCTATGCCGCGGGCGGGGTGGGCGCGCCGGGGAACCCGTCCCGGCCCGGCGGCGGGAAGAACTTATGCCCCCAGTGCGCGCCGGACGTGATCTCGTACACCGGCTGCTCGCCGTTGACCCGCAGGCCGCCGTAGCCGAACTCGATCGCGTACAACTCCGGCGAGTAGACGTAGAAGGACGTCATCTCGTCGTTGGTGTGCTTGCCGAGGGTGTTCATGAACGGGATGTCGTACTTCTCCCGCCGGTCGAGCGCCAGCCCGACGTCGTCGAACGTCGCCGCCTCGACCATCAGGTGGATCAGCCGGCCGCGGCCCGGCATCGACGTGACGCCGAGCGTGTGGTGCCGCTCGTTGGAGCTCATGAACCAGACCGGGCGCCCACGGCCGCCCATCGTGTTGCGCTCGTAGAAGCCGAGCACGTCGACGTAGAAGTCCTTCAGCGCCTTCCCGTTCTCGGCCGTGACGATGACGTGGCCCATGCCCTGGTCACCGGTCACGAACGAGCTCACCGTGGGCAGCCGGACCGGGACGTGGTCCAGGATCGGGCCGTAGAACAGCTCGATCGGGTTGCCGCCGGGGTCGTCGAAGCGCGCGAACCCGGTGACCCGCCGCTCGTCCGCCTCGGCGTCGGTGCCCTCGACCACCTTGATGCCCGCGTCCTCGACCGCGGCGACGGTGCGCCGCAGGTCCCGCTCGTTCAGCACCTCGAAGCCGATCGCGGTCGCCCTGCTCTCGGCCCCGGGCGAGACGACCAGGCGCGGCGGGTAGTGGTCCATCCGGTAGCGGAGCGACTCCTCGCCCTCGGCCGCGACGGGCATGAGCCCGAGGAAGTCGCCGGCGAAGGTCTTCCACGCCTCGAGGTCGGTCGCCTCCAGCCTCAGGTAACCGAGCGAAAGTACAGGCACTGGTCGATCCTCCTATTAGGGCTGAGGCGGTTAGGGCTGTGTTGACTAGGGCTGTGTTAACTAGGGCTGGGGGAATTTCTTCGACCCGGATTCGCGCCGCTTCCAGTGGCCGTCGTCGTGCCAGGTCGTCTCGATCAGCGCGAGCGGCTGCAGGTCCCAGCATTCCAGGTAGGTCACGCCCGCGGGCCCCGACGTGATCACGAACGGCACGGTGGCGTCGCCGGTCCAGAACTCGCCCGGGCCGAGCGTCCGCGTCTCCTCGCCCTTGTCGCCGTACTCGACCGTGAGCTGGCCGCCGACCACGACCATCAGCTGCGGGTGGTTGACGTGCCGCTTGGGCACGGTGAAATCCGGGCGGATGCGCCGCCCCTGCCACCGGAACGCGGGCTCGACGTTGGTCGAGCGCTCGATCGCGCCGTCGAGGGTGGCGGCGATGTCCACCGGCGCGTTGGCGATGAATCCGCCGTCATTCCAATAGAACGTCGGGTCGCCCTGAAAGAACTCGAGTGGCTCCCAGCCGTCGTTGCTGAGGAGATCGAAAAATGAAATAGGCACGCCCTTATACTTGCCCGTCGGCAGGCCCCGGTCAATACGTGCGTTCCGCTAGACGGGACGCGGCTGACCTGCGGCGTCTGCGTTCCGAATAACAGAACGCCGGTGCTGACAAAAGACAGTGCGCCTCCTATATTGACCGTATGCCATTTTCCGTAGACAGTCTGCTAACCGACAGCGACTGGGTTCCCATGTCGTTGCAGGGCCAGCAAGAGAGCCCGTCCTACTACTGGGAGGACGGCGGCCTGCTGAAGGACGCGCCGGTGGACTTCGACGCGACGTTCGCCCAGAACATGTTCGTCACCGCCAAGCCGATCCACTTCACGACGTTCTTCCGCAACCCGCTCAAGGTCGTGCCGAACTTCCTGGTGCCCCGCCACCTGCACAACATCGACGAGACGATCATCGTCTTGGCGGGCGAGTACAAGATCGAGTTCGGCGACCCGGCCGAGGGCAAGTTCGTGATCGTGAAGCCGGGCAACTTCTTCACCAGCCGGGCGGGCACGCCGTACACGATGACGGCCGGCCCCGAGGGCGTCACCTACATCGAGACCTGGGGCGTGCCGGTGACCGAGCTGAAGACCGTCTGGTACGACCACGGCTGGGTGCGCCGCTGAGCTGAGGGGTGAAACCACGGTTCGTTCAATCCAAAAGCTTTTTATCGAACGAACCGTGGTTTTACTTGTCTGCCCCCGGAATTACCCGCGCCGGAGGAAGGCGAGCACGGTGCTCTCGAACTCGTCCTTCCGCTCGATCATCGCCCAGTGGCCGCAGTCGTAGAAGACGTGCAGCTCGCATTTGGGGATGAGCCGCATCGCCGCCAGCGAGCCGTCCAGCGGGGTCACCCGGTCGTCGCGGCCGAACATGACCAGCGTCGGCGCCTTGATCTTGACCAGCATCGCGACGCTGTCGGCGGCGCCGAACGCGCGCCCGACCCGCATCCCCTCGAGCATCCGCCGGTTGTAGAGCTTCTTGATGTCGGCCGAGGCGGCCGGGTCGGTCGCCGCCTCCCACCGCAGCTGCACGAACTCGTCGGTGAGGATGGCGGTGTCGTACACCATCGACTCCATCCACTGCACCAGGCGGTCGCGGGTGGGGTTCTCGACGAACTCCACCAGCAGCTTGATGCCCTCCGGGGGCGACGGGGACAGCAGCGACAGCCCGACCCCGCCGATGCACAGCAGCCGGCTGATCCGGTCCGGGTGCTCGGCCGCGATCCGCGCCGCGACGTTGCCGCCCATCGAGTTGCCGATGACCGGCAGCGGGCCGAGCCCCATCCCGTCGAGGAAGTCGAGCACCGCGGCCGGCCCCACCGTCAGCGGGTTGGCGTCGGGTGAGTAGCTCTTGCCGAAGCCGGGGAAGTCGAGCACGTAGGTCGTGTACTCGCGGGCGAAGACCGGCAGGTTGCCGCGGAAGTTGGCCCAGCCGCTGACGCCCGGCCCCGACCCGTGCAGCAGCAGCAGCGGCGGCCCGTCGCCCGCCACGTGGTAGTGCAGCTTCCCCTTCGGGGTGTCGAGGAACCGGCTCGTCTCGTCGAATGAGAGCAGCTCGCTCACTGTGTCGCTCACTGTCCCGCCACCGTTCCGATGTTCCTGGATTGCTTGCCCGCGAGGTGCCGCCCGGCCCGGTAGCCCATGGTGACGCTCGGGCCGATGCAGCTGCCGCCGCCCGCGTAGACCGCGCCGAGCACCGAGGCGGAGGTGTTGCCGGCCGCGTAGAGCCCGTCGATGATCGGCGCGTGGTAGCCGAGGACGCGTGCGTCCTGGTCGATGCGCAGGCCGCCGTTGGTGCCGAGGGTGCCCGGCCACTGCTGGATCGCGCCGTAGGTGGGTCCGGTGATCGGGGCCCGGTCGGTGACGTTCGGCCCGGTCAGCGAGTAGGTCTGCTCGGGGTCGCCCCAGTCCGGGTCCTCCCCCTTCTCCGCGTACTGGTTGTACCGCTCAACGGTCGCCTCGAGCGCGTCCGGGTCGATGTTGATCTTCGCCGCCAGCTCGCGGATCGACCCCGCCAGCTGAACCCAGTCGGGCGCCTGCTGGCCGTCCGGGCCGGTCAGGCTCAACGCGATGCCCGGCTTGGCTCCCAGGATCCCCTCGTCGAGGACCTTCGTGCCGAAGATGTCCCAGGCCGGGCCCTTGTTGGTATAGCCCGGGTTGCGCTGGTCGAAGAAGTTGAACGGGGCGGGGAAGTCGTTGTAGGTGTAGCCGCCGTGCATGAACCGGTTGCCGTGCTGATTCACGATGATCGACCCCGGGCCGAGTCCCATCAGCATCTGCGGCACCGGGTTCCCGTCGCGGCCCTTCTCCCACAGGTCATAGACCACGCCGTAGCCGAAGAAGCCGGTCATCGCGCCCAGCTTGGCGCCGACGGCCATGGCCATCTGGTGCCCGTCGCCGGTGACCGGAGCCGACGTCACCGGCTTGACGTCGTACCCGAGGAACGTCTTGACCATCTCGGCGTTCCGCTCGAAGCCGCCGCAGGCCAGCACGACGCCGCGGCGGGCGCCGATCCGGCGGGCGCCGTCCGGTCCGGTCACGACCGCGCCCACGACCGCGCCCGCCCCGTCGGCCACTAGCTCCACCGCCGGAGTCTCGGTCCGCACCTCGACCTTGAGGTCGACCAGTTCCTTGAGCAGCGGGGCGATCAGGCCGCCGCCCTTGGCCCGCCACCCTTCGCGCTGCCGCTTGGCCAGTTCCTCGGGGCCGACCTCGCCGCGGCGCTGCTCGGGGAAGCTGACCTCCTGGGGCGGGATCCACGGGCCCGAGTTGATCTTCCGCGCGAGCTCGAGGCCGAGCTCGGCCCCGGCCGGGTAGGGCTTGACCGCGCAGGTGCGCGGGAAGTGCCGGACGCCCGGGATCCGGTCGCCGATCACCGAGTAGTAGTCGTTGAGGGAGATGTGCGGCTCGGAGTCGTACCCGGTGGTCTCCAGCAGGTACTCGAACGCCTCGGGGGCGCTGTCGACGTAGACCTCGATCAGGTTTGGGTCGGCCGCCCGACCGTCGGACAGCCGGGTGACGTACGCGATCGCGTCCTCGCGGCTGTCGCGATCCTTGACGAACCGGTTATTCGGGATCCACATGTCGCCGCCGGAGACGGCGGTCGTGCCCCCGATGAATTCGGACTTCTCCACCACCACGGCGCTCGCGCCGCCCCGGGCGGCGACCAGTGCCGCGGTCAGCGCTCCCCCGCCACTCCCGACCACGACCACGTCGAAGATCTCGTCCCACTGGTAATTCGCAATTGGCGGCGCGGAATTTCCTGACGCGGTGTTTTCTGGCACTGGCCGCCTCCAAAGCAAGTCGATGAGTTCTGCCAGCTTATCGACGAGAGTGGCGCCGACAAGGGGAGCGTTCCAATGATCGGGACGTCCCGCTGAGCGGAAAATGCCTATTCCCGTGCCTGTTACCCGAGAGTAAATTTGACTGGGCCAGCATCGCGACGAACGAGACGGACACCGAATGCTCGATAGCACCCAGCGCACGACGGCGGCCGAGCTGCTGTGGGCAGCCGAGCGGGACCGGGCGCCGATCGGCCCGCTGACCGAGACGTTCCCCGCCATCGACGTCGTGGACGCCTACGAGATCGCGCTCATCAACATCAGGCGCAAGATCGCGGCCGGGGCCCGGGTGCGGGGACACAAGGTCGGGCTGTCGTCGCCGGTCATGCAGCAGATGATGGGCGTCGACGAGCCCGACTACGGGCACCTGCTCGACTCGATGGTGCTCAGCCAGGACGCGCCGATCGCGGCCGCCGCCTACTGCTACCCCCGGATCGAGGTCGAGATCGGCTACCTGCTCGGCTCCCCCCTGCCCGGGGCGGGCTGCACCGAGGCCGACGTGCTGGCCGCGACCGAGTCCATCGTGCCGAGCCTGGAGCTGATCGACAGCCGGATCACCGACTGGCGCATCAAGCTGGCCGACACGATCGCGGACAACGCGTCCTCGGCCGGCGTCATCCTCGGCGACGCCCGCCGGACCCCGGCCGAGCTGGCGGCCAGCGGCGTCGACCTGGCCGACATCGACGCGGTGCTCTACGCGAGGGAGGGGTCGGGCGGGGATAGGGAGGTCGCCCGCGGCAACACCAGCGCCGTGCTCGGCAACCCGACCGCCTGCGTCGCCTGGCTGGCGCGCACGGTGGCCGACTTCGGGGTGAAGCTCGAGGCCGGGCACCTCATCATCCCCGGCTCCTGCACCCGGGCGATCGACGCGCGCCCGGGCGACGCCTTCCGGGCCGAGTTCGCCGGGCTCGGCACCGTGACCGCCTCCTTCGCGTGACTCCTGTAACCTCGCCTTCAACCTGGGATGACACCGTGACCAAGGCCACCGCCGCGATCGTCGGATCGGGCAACATCGGCACCGACCTCATGTACAAGCTGCTCCGCTCCGGCCTCATCGAGCCGCGCTGGATGATCGGCGTCGACCCCGACAGCCCCGGGCTGAAGCGGGCGGCCGACCACGGCCTGACCGCCTCAGCCGACGGGGTGGACTGGCTGCTGGCCAACGCGCGGCCTGACCTGGTGTTCGAGGCGACCTCCGCCTACGTGCACCGGGAGAACGCCCCGCGCTACTCCGAACTCGGCATCCAGGCGGTCGACCTCACCCCGGCCGCGATCGGCCCGGCCGTGGTGCCCGCGGTCAACCTCGGCCAGCACACCGGCGCGCCCAACGTCAGCCTGATCACCTGCGGCGGCCAGGCCACCATCCCGATCGTCTACGCCGTCTCCCGGGTCGTGCCGGTGGAGTACGCGGAGATCGTCGCCAGCGTCGCCTCGCCGTCGGCCGGCCCCGGCACCCGGGCCAACATCGACGAGTTCACCAAGGCCACCGCGCGCGGGGTGGAGACGATCGGCGGCGCCCAGCGGGGCAAGGCGATCATCATCCTCAACCCGGCCGAGCCGCCGATGCTCATGCAGGACACGATCTTCTGCGCGATACCGGCCGACGCGGACCGCGACGCCATCGCCGCCTCCATCAAGGAGATCGCGGCCGACGTGGCCGCCTACGTGCCCGGCTACCGGCTGCGGACCGAGCCGCAGTTCGACGACCCCACCCCGATGAGCGGCGGCTCTGCTGGCTCCGGGGGGGACAACCCCCCCGTGCCCCCCCGAAACCGCCAGTGGGCCCGCGTGGCGGTGTTCGTCGAGGTGGAGGGGGCCGGGGACTTCCTGCCGCCGTACTCGGGCAACCTCGACATCATGACCGCCGCCGCCACCCGGGTCGGGGAAGGGTTCGCCCAGCGGATCCTCGCCGAGCGCGCCTGACGATCGCCGACAGGAGACTCTTTTCATGCCCTACAGCGCCGAACTCGACGTCCGCGTCACCGACTCCTCGCTGCGCGACGGGTCGCACGCGATCCGCCATCAGTTCACGGTCGAGAACGTGCGGACGATCGTGGCCGCCCTCGACGAGGCCGGCGTGCCGGTCATCGAGGTCACCCACGGCGACGGCCTCGGCGGCTCCTCGTTCAACTACGGCTTCAGCGCCGTCCCTGACCAGGACCTCATCGCCACCGCGGTGGCGACCGCGAGGCAGGCCAAGATCGCCTTCCTGATGCTGCCCGGCCTTGGCACCACCGACGACATCCGCCAGGCGGCCGGCAACGGCGCCTCGATCTGCCGGATCGCCACCCACTGCACCGAGGCGGACATCTCCATCCAGCATTTCAAGGTCGCCCGCAGCATCGGGCTTGAGACGGTCGGCTTCCTGATGATGGCGCACAGCCAGCCGCCTGAGGTGCTCGCCAAGCAGGCGCGGATCATGGCCGACGCGGGCGCGCAGTGCGTCTACGTGGTCGACTCGGCCGGCTCGCTGATCATGGACGGGGTCAGCGACCGGATCGCCGCGCTGGTGGCCGAGCTCGGCGACGACGCCCAGGTCGGCTTCCACGGGCACGAGAACCTCGGCCTCGGCGTGGCCAACTCGGTGCTGGCCGCCCGGGCCGGGGCCAAGCAGATCGACGGCTCCACCCGCCGCTTCGGGGCCGGCGCGGGCAACACCCCGGTCGAGGCGTTCGCCGCCGTCACCGAGCGGCTCGGGATCAAGACCGGGATCGACACGCTCAAGATCGTCGACGCGGCCGAGGACGTCGTCAGCCCGGTGCTGACCAACCCGCCCCTGCTCGACCGCCTCTCGCTCACGATGGGCTACGCCGGCGTCTACTCCAGCTTCCTCAAGCACGCGGAGATCCAGGCGCGGAAGTACGGCGTCTCCGGGGCCGAGATCCTCATCGAGGCCGGCCGCCGCAATCTCGTCGGCGGCCAGGAAGACCAGCTCATCGAGATCGCGGTCGGCCTAGCCGGGAAAGGGAAGGCGTCGGCCTGATCAGGCGCCGCCACGCGTGCGTTCGGGCTGATGGTTGTGAATTTCCGGGGCTTAGCGCGCGTTCAGCAGCGGCCTGGGGAGCGGCAGCACGTCCCGTGACCAGATCGCGAGCGCGGTGTTCCTGACGTCGTGGACCAGGGAGTGCGCGCGCACCCGGGCGATGGGACCGGTCACCGAGACGGCGCCGATCACCCGGCCGCCGCCGTGGATGGGGGACGCGACGCAGCCCACGCCGAGGTAGGCCTCTTCCCGGTCGAAGGCGACGCCGGTCTGGCGCGCGTTCTCAAGCGCGGATTGCAGCGCCCGCGGCTCGGTGATCGTGAACTCGGTGCGGCGGGGCAGGTCCGCGAGCGCGGACGCCTGGCGGGCCGGGTCCTCGAACGCCAGCAGGACCTTGCCGAGCGCGGTGCAGTAGGCCGGCTCCCGGCCGCCCACCCGGGTCGGCAGCGACACCCTCGTCGTGCTCACCCGGTCGAGGTACACCACCTCGCCGTGATCGAGTATGCCCAGGTGGGCGACCAGCCCGGTGCGCAGGGCGAGCGAGTGCAGGTGCTTGAACGCGGTCTCGCGCAGGCCGGTCCGCTGCAGGGCGACGCTGCCGAGCTCGAGCAGCTTGAGTCCGATGCGGTAGCCGCCGCTGTTCCGCTCGAGCCAGCCCACGGCGCACAGCTGGTTCGCGAGCCGGTGCACGGTCGACTTGGGCAGGCCGACCCGGTGGCTGATCTCGCTCAGGGCCAGGGCGTGATCGCTGCCCTCGAACGAGGCCAGGATCGCCTCGAGCCGGCCCACCACCGTGCTCGCCTGGCCGTCCTCCTCTGTTCCCGGGTGCTGAAGCACAATCACTCCTGGGTCACCTCCGGTCTCCACTGACTGGTCAGTACATAATAGGAACAGCCGACTCGAGACCGCAATGCACTGACGGTGGCAAAAACGAGCTCGCGAGCGCGGCGCGGAGCGCGGCTGGTGGTGACGGCGCGCACGGTCGACGCGTCCCAGAACGAGCTGCCCGGCACGATCGGCCAGACCGTGGCCGAGATCGAGTCCCTCGGCCGCGACGCGATCGCGGTCGCGGCTGACCTGTCGGACGAGGACGACCTGAAGCAGATCGTCGACGCCGCCGTCGACCGCTTCGGCGGCGTCGACATCCTGGTCAACAACGCCGCCGTGACCGTCGGCTACCACTGGTCGGCGCCGCTGCTTGAGATGCCGCGCGCGGACTGGCTGCACCACTTCGCGGTCAACCTGCACGCGCCGTTCACGCTGGCCCAGCTGGTGGTGCCGAGCATGGAAGCGCGCGGCGGCGGCCGGATCATCAACGTCACCACCGGCAGCGCCGAGGCGCACCGGCTGGTGGAGGAGCCGCACCCCGCGTCCAGCGTCCGCTACTACCACGGCGACAGCGCGGGCGGGATTCCGGCCCCGGGCGCGAGCATGAACATCCCGGCCCTGTGGTCGCCCGCCTACTTCGCCAGCAAACGCGCGCTCGACCGGTTCTCCAACATCGTCGCGCCGCAGCTGGTGCCCAAGAACGTGTTCATCATGAGCGTCATGCCTGGGTGGGTGGCGACCGAGTCCTCCGAGGCCAACACCGAACTCGGGGAGCGGCAGGACGCGAAGATGGTGTCGATGGACGTGCCGGCCCGGATCCTGGCCTACTTCGCGGCGTGCGAGAACCCGCTCGAGTACACCGGCCGGGTCTTCTTCGCCGAGCGCGAGCTGGCGGCGCTCGGTCTCGACATCGACCACTGACGACCGTCCCGCCTAGCAGAACGACGACGGTGACAGGGCCGCGCGGCCACGGTACTTTCGGCCAATGAGTGACATCGCAGCATCGCAGGCGCAGCCGACGACCGTGCTTGACAATGTGCGGGTGCTGCAGCCGGAGATCATCGCGCGGGCCGAGGAGATCGAGCAGGCGCGGGCGGTGCCGCGCGACCTCGCGGAGAAGCTGCGCATCGCCGGCGTCTTCCGCCGGTACGTGCCGCGCTCGCACGGCGGTGACGAGATGTGGCCCGATGACGGCCTGACCGTGATCGAGGAGCTGGCGCGGGCCGACGCCTCGGTCGCCTGGGTCGCGGCGGTCGGGTCCGAGGGGCCGAGCTTTTACGCGTACCTGCCCCCGGACACCTACGACAAGATCTTCGCGGCCGGCCCCGATGTCATCCACTCCGGTGTGATCAACCCGACCGGGAAGGCGGTGCGGGTACCCGGCGGCTACCGGTTCAGCGGCCGCTGGTCGTTCGCGAGCGGTTCCAACAACGCCGACTACATCGCCATCCACGGCGTGCTCGAGGACGGGCAGGGCAGCCGGCTCGGCGTGGTCCCGGCCCGGGAGGTGCAGATCGACGACGTCTGGCACGTGAGCGGGCTCAAGGGCACCGCCAGCAACGACATCGTGGCCAGCGACCTGTTCGTCCCCGACGAGTGGACCGGGACCTTCGCCGAGCTGCCGAAGATCGCCCGCCACCCGCTCGACCAGCGGCAGCTGGGGGCCCGCTTCGGCTCCGAGTTCGCCGCCGTCGCGATCGGGATCGCCCAGGCGGCCCTGGACGACATCATCGACATCGCCCAGAACAAGATCCCCGCCACCTCGCGCAGCAAGCTGGCGGCGGACCCGGTCGCCCAGTACATGACCGGGCAGCTCGTCACCGACCTGTACATGGCGCGCACGCTGCTGCACCAGGTCGCCCGGGACGACCAGGCCAGCGTGGCCGCGGGCCCGCCGGACGACACGGCGACGCTGGTGCGGCGCGCGCGCCTGTCGCGGGCGGCGTCGGTGGCGGCGTCCGTCGTCGAGGGCGCCTACAGCATCTCCGGCACCACCGGACTGTTCGAATCCTGTCCGCTGCAGCGCCGGCTGCGCGACGTGCGCGCCGTCACCCAGCACTACATGCTGTCCGCGCGCAGCGCGTTCGGCCCGGTCGGCGCCGCCATCCTGACCGAGGACTCCGCGCCCTGATCCCGCGCCCTGATCCGCGCCCTAGACCTGGAGGTTGCAGTGCCGGATTTGAGCAGGGTCGCGGTGGACGCCATGCGGCTGCAGAACGGGTACGCGCTCGCGATCGACGCTCGTGACTGGGATCTGTTCCGTACGGTGTTCACGCCCGACGTGGTGGCCGATTACCCGCACGGCACGTTCGACGGCCTCGACGACTGGCTCGGGAACTTCATCCCGTTCCATGACACCTGCGCGTGGACCGTGCACGAGATCACCAACCACGTCGTCGGCGAGGACAGCCGGGGCGTCTGGGGCACCTGCTACGGGTGGATCCGGTGGACCATGAAGGACAAGCCCGGTCGCATCAACCGGGCGGAGGTGCTGTTCCGCGACCGGCTGCGCGCGGACGGCATGGACGGCACGGACGGCGCGGGCTGGCGGATCGCCCGACGGAAGCTGCGGATGCTCTCTTCCCAGCCGGACGCGCCGATCGCGGACGGGTACAACCTGATGCAGTCCGTCCTCGACCTGGCCGACTGGACCTGACGTCCAGCCAAAGCTAGGTGAACAACTCCACCACCGGCATGTCCTGGAGATCGTCTTTGAGCAGGGAGGCCGCGGCCGCCTCCATGTAGCCGCGCCAGAATCGCTCCGCGCCGCCGGAGTTCCGCGCCTCGACCAGCGCGACCAGTTTCCGGTACACCTTCCCGCACCGCCGGAGGTCCGCCCGGAAATCTGTCTCGTTGAAAAGCCGCGATATCCGCAGTTCGGTGTGGGCCGCGACGATGTCGCGCAGCACGGCATTCTGCAAGGCGAGGGTCTGGTTCCCTGACCGCTGCAAGATCAGCTGGTGAAACCGGTGGGTGCTGCGGGACCACGCGGCGGGATCGGGTACCGAGCGGTCCCAGCCATCGATCGCGGACTCGATCTCGGCGACCACGCCGGCCAGATCGGCGATGTCCTGCTCGGTCCGCCGGAGCGCGAGCAGGCGGGCGCAGGCCGGCTCCGCTATCTGCCTGGCCTCGTACACGTCCGCCAGCGTCGCGCCCTGCAGCTGGAGAAGCAGCCCGCAATAGCGCGTTGCGACCGACGAATCGGGGGCGAGCACCTGAGCCCCGCCGCG
>Ga0302314_10002563_pt1 | contig 33681 bp, 32 predicted proteins | sample III_Palsa_N2_3_FD_200533 | JGI IMG/M metagenome (GOLD analysis project Ga0302314, IMG submission 200533) | Peat permafrost microbial communities from Stordalen Mire near Abisko, Sweden - III_Palsa_N2_3 | ecosystem: Environmental > Terrestrial > Soil > Palsa > Peat permafrost | place: Sweden...
TCAGCCCCACGGCGGAAACCGCATTGCCGGACAGCGTCGCGGACAGACGTAAGTAGGATCCGCTGGGTTGGTCGAACCTCGGCCACTGCGGAAGATGGGGCCCGTTCGGGTCCCCGTGCTTGGCAAAATTGGTCCAATAAGAGGTCATTTCATTCGATAGATCTCGATCGGCAGCACCAAAGTGCCCTGCCAGCGGGCCGTCCGGCAGTAAGTTACCGAACACGTACGGCAACTCATAGGTGTGTGCCGCGCCATCGGCTTCGCGCCCGGGAATTGACTGTTCGAATTGGTATTCGTAAACCGGCGACCCTGCCACCGAATGCCGGGAAGCGGTGATGACGGCCCCGCAACGAAAGGTGGAATCCGTCAACCACTGAGCCGAGCCGGAACCCAGAACCAAATCGATGGGAAGCGGACCCGCGGCGCCGGTACCGTACAGCACCGATGCGCGCTCGGCGTCTACACCATAGAAACCCTTTAGGACTCCCGCCAGTGCCTCCTCGGGTATTCGACCGAACCCCTCGCGCGCATTGTTGCCGATGATGAGCGGCACAGCATGCTCTTCGTGCCTACGAAACGTGGCGGCGGGATCGTCATTCAAGGCATAGTGATCGACGATGGGACCCCAACGCGCATCGCGGTGTGTGGACATGTACTCGCCGAATCGCTTCATTACGTCAGCGGCAACTAGGTCGCGAAGACCGCGAATACCGCCCGCGCCCGCAAACTCGGTCCCCATGGCTTCGGCGCCCGCCAAGTCTTTCACCGGCGGGCCGCCCAGCAGCGACCCACTTTCGATAATGGCCTGACGAAATTTCCCGCGACTCAAGGGTGATGCCAATAGAGTCGTCACGCTCATGCCCCCGGCCGACTGACCGAACAAGGTGATTTTCGCGGGGTCGCCACCGAACGCCGCGATGTTCTCGCGGACCCATTGCAACGCCGCCAACTGATCTTCCAATCCGAAATTACCGGAGCTGTGATGGGCGGAATCACGCGTCAATTCCGGATGCGCCAAGAATCCGAATAGGCCAAGCCGATAGTTCAGCGTCACCAACACGACGCCTTTTTTGATCAGCTCTTCGCCCGCGAACATCGGGTCCGTACCCGAACCACCGATGAAAGCACCGCCGTGAATCCAAACCATGACGGGAAGTCGAGCCGCCCTCTTGAGCGCCGGCGTCCAAACATTTAAATACAGGCAGTCCTCGTTGGCGGTCGCGATCAACGAACTGTTCCACCCCTGGTCCGGCTGAAGACAAGGACTGCCATAGCTCTGCGCTGTGCGGACATTCGTCCAAGCAGCAACCGGCGCGGGCGAACGCCAGCGCAAATCATCCGTGGGCGCGGTGGCATAGGGAACTCCCTTGAATACGGCCCCACCCTCGGGTAGCGCGTCGCCTTGCAACACGCCGGACTTTACTTGAACTTGGACGCCCGGCGTTCCCGACCCGCTCGACCTCGCATATGAGCAGCACGTCAGGGCGAGTACTAGCGCCATCGCTTTGATGGCTGAGTTCGGTCGCAGCATGTGTTTGCTCCTAATGGCCGCCGCCGACCAGATTCTTGCTGTCGACCTTCCATGCCGGGTCCTTGCATAGGCCACAGTTCGCGCCGACAAATCGTCGTGCGGCGATTGGGTCGCCTTTGAGCTGCCAGTCGAGCCAACTCACCGCGACCGATGCCTCGAGTCCGCCGTTGGGCTCCATAAAGGTGCCGCCGTGACCCACGTCGACATTGGCGACGAACGCGGGCACCGAAGTTATGTTCTTGAAATCGTCCATGCCGTTGGCGTACGCGATATCGGAGGGTCCGCCTAGGATGTAAATAATAGGCGTATGCAGCTTCTGCAGCGCCGCTTTGGTGATGGTCATACCCGCAATGGGATTGGCGCCCGGCCCAAAAATGCCGCTACTGTGAATCACGACGGTGCCGACGCGCGGATCGGAAGCAACCTCCAACGCTTGCAAACCACCGCAGCTCCAACCGGATACGGCCACCCATTTCGGATTGATACGCCCGTAGTACGGGCTGCCGGCGCGCAGGTTCTCGGCCAATGCCCAACTGATGGCATCGGTTAACAATTGCGATTTGGTCGCGGGGGGCGGTATATGAAACCCGGTCCCGGGAGCACCGCCCGGCACCGCAGCAGCCATGGGCGGGGGCGCGCCCGGTGGAGGTATCGCGCCTTCCGACGGCGGCGGCGCACCCGGACCGCTTAGTATCGCGCCGCTGGCAATGGCCAAATAGCCATGCGATGCGATCTCCTCCAAGTGCAAACGCGCGCCGGCGCCGTCCGCTGCGCAACCGCCCTTGCCCCACGCGAGGACGCCTAGTTTTGCGGTTCCCAGTTTGGTCAGATCCGCCGGCCGATAGATCACGTGATTGGGGAGCGAGGGCACCGTTTCCTTTAGCGCCGGATACTTTCCGCTACCCACCGTATCGGGAACCTTATTGAAGGCCTCAACTGCCGCACGCATGGCGTTGACGTCGAAGTGGAGTTGAGTGGCCTCCGGAGGCTGCGCACCCGCGGTCGCCGCTAATGCCATCATCACACCCATGCCACTTAATGCGATCTGCTTGTTCATCGTGCTCCCCACGTCAATGCGCAGACTCTAGTCCGCAGTTATTCCTTGAGGATGACGCGGCACGCTTTCTTTGAGAATGCGTATTTGACGATGCGAGGTGTCGGCAAAACCGAATCAATCGCCGTCGGCTGATGACGCCTTGGGAACTCTGGATTGCTGAATGAGTCGCGCCATCAACGGAGCCGCGCTGTCTTGACCAACGCGGATTTCTCGATCGATTACGGCATCGTCATCGCGGGCGAACTAGAGCTGGAATTGGACGGCGGAGAGATCGTCCCGTTCGCGGCTGTTGTCCCCGGCATGCATCGACCAGCTTCATATCTTCAGGAGACAGCACGATCGCGTCGATATAAAATGGTAGCGCTATCACATAGTCCGCCGGACCATGTGAAGCTGTCAGGTGGTTGAGGAGCACGATTGAACAACCAAGCCAATTGGCCTATGAACCCATTTTGGGCACTTCGATGAAGAACTTGCTTTTGCTTCTTTTTCTACTCGCGCCGCGACTCCTCCCGGCCGCTTTGGCCGGCGAGTTGCCAGTCACCATGACAGTCGACGTCGCACACCACCTAGGGCCTGTAGCTCCCATCTGGCGATTCTTCGGCGCCGATGAGCCGAACTACGCGACAACGGCCACAGGGAAAAAGCTGCTGATGGAACTGGGCGATCTTCGCACGGGAGAAGTCTATTTTCGCGCTCACAACCTGCTGACGACCGGCGACGGCAAACCTGACTTCAAATGGGGCAGCACCAACATCTACACCGAAAATAAAGGCTCCCCTGTCTACGATTTCGCCATCGTCGATGCCATTCTCGATAGGTATATCGCCAGCGGCATTCATCCGTATCTCGAAATCGGCTTCATGCCGGAGGCGCTCTCCTCGGCACCGCCCGATGTTCCCTATCGACGTCCCTGGCGCCCCGGCGAGGACTACAAGGGCATCACGGCAGGTTGGTCCTACCCGCCCAGTAATTTCGCGAAGTGGGGCGAACTCATTTACCAGTGGACACGGCACAACATCGAGCGTTACGGCCGAGCGGAAGTCGAACGCTGGTATTTCGAGGTATGGAATGAACCCAATCTCGACTTTTATTGGTCGGCAACGCCAGACAGTTTTTATCAGATGCACGACTATGCGATCGATGCGGTCAAACGCGCGCTTCCTGGCGCTCGGGTAGGCGGCCCGGATGTTGCGGGATCGGGCGGCACATTCATGGACGGGTTCTTGCAGCATGTGACGGTAGGCACGAACTTCGCAACGGGCCAAGTCGGGACGCCCACCGAATTCCTTTCGTTTCACGCCAAGGGACAGCCCACGTTCGTGGATGGCCACGTACGCATGGGCATCGCCAACCAACTCAAAACCATCGATGAGGCTTTTTCCAAGATTGCGGCGGTACCCCAACTCGCCCAAAAACCGATCATCATCGGAGAGAACGATCCCGAAGGTTGTGCCGCCTGCCCCGGACCCCAGAATGCCTATCGAAACGGTTCGCTCTATTCGAGTTACACCGCGGCGAGCTACGCAAGAATTTGGCAGTTGGCTCGTGAACGGCAAATGACACTGGAGGGCGCCCTTACCTGGGCGTTTACATTCGATGGTCAGCCGTGGTTTGCGGGATACCGTCAGCTCGCAACCAACGGAGTGGACTTGCCCGTCCTCGACGTATTCAGAATGTTTTCCCACTTAGGTACGGAACAGGTGGCAACGACCAGCACCGGCCAAGTCCCGCTCGAGAAAGTCATGTCGGAGGGCGTCAGGACTTCACCCGATGTCGGGCTGCTCGCCACTGAGGCAAAAGATACTCGGGTGGACATTTTGCTCTGGAACTACCAAGACGACGACGTCCCGGGAGCGACAGCCGCCGTGCGCATCGATCTCATCGGCCTGCCCCGAGGGATTGCACCACGAGCTCGCATCGCACAGGTCGGTAGACTGGACAGCAATGCCTTCACGGCCTGGCAAACCATGGGATCACCGGCCAATCCGACTCGACAGCAAATGGAACGCCTGACCCGTGCATCGCGGTTGCAGTGGCAAAGAATGCCGGTGTCGGCGAAAAACGGCCCCAGCAGGGCCTCCTTGTCGCTACGTCTGCCGTCACAGAGTGTCGCGCTGATTGAGATGGGTGAATGAGGCAAGAGGTGAGTGGTTCAGGGCTTCCCATCGCCCACGCACCGAAACCCCGCGCCATCCAACGCCGCCTTCACCCGGTTCGCTTCAACCGTGTCGACGGCCGCGGGACCACGAAGCTCATACGACGAGCCGTCGCGCACTCTGAGTTCGTCCCTGACGAAGGGAACGACATCCGCGCAGCCAATGGTGCTGCCAGTCGGCTCTCCATACTTGGCGACCACGCAAGCGTGGTGCTCACCATCCACCCTCACAACGATATCCGGCTTCGCGGCGGCAGTCGGTGGCGAGGAAGTCGGGTTCGATGACCGGCCACAGCCCGCGAGCAACGCCAGAACCACGGTCATCATGCATAGACGTCTCATCGCTAACGCTCCGCCACCTCGGCCGCGCTCAACGATCGGCCGGGTGAAATATCCTGGATCGAAGTCACCAATTCAATCAGCGCCGGACCGCGGTGCGCCCGCGCTTCCCGAAGCGCGGCGGCGAAGTCCGCTGTTTCAGTCACTCGCCAAGCGGCAAGGCCAAAAGCCTTTCCCAAGGCGACGAAATCGGGATTCGACAGCGTCGTCGCCATCGGGCGCTCCGGGAAGCGCGCGGCCTGGTGCATGCGAATGGTCCCGTAGCACCCGTTATTAATCACCAAAAACACCATGGGCAATTTCAGCGCCGCCGCCGTGGCCAGCTCCTGCGAGGACATGAGAAAACATCCATCGCCGGCGACGCACACCACTTCCCGCTGCGGAAAATTCAGCTTGGCGGCAATGGCAGCGGGCACCGCGTAGCCCATGGCGCCGCTCCCGGGAGCGACCTGAGTCGGAAAGGCATCGTGTGAGAAAAAGCGGTGTAGCCACGCCGCGTAGTTACCCGCACCATTCGATACCAGCGCCGACGCCGGCAATTGAGACCGCAGTTCGCCGAACACCAGCGAGAGATTCACCGCGCCGCTCACCGACACGGGTTGCATGAAGGTCTCCTGGTCGGCGCGAGCGGCCTTGGTCCAATCCGACCACGACGCCTCGCCCGCTGGGGGAGCGCGCCGCGCCAACTCCATGGCCACGGTGGCGGGATGAGCCTGTACGGCCATTTGCGGCGGATACAGGGCGCCCAGAGTTTGCCCATCCACGTGGACGTGCACCAGGCGACTCGCGGTAGTAGCCCGGTCCAGCCATTGGTAGCCGCCCGTCTCGGTGTCGCCGAGAGCGGCACCCAGCACCAATAAAACATCGGCATCGCGCACGCGCTGTACCAGGGAAGGCATGGCGCCGAATCCCAACTCGCCCGCATAGCAGCGATGCCTGTTGGGAAACAAATCCTTGCGCCGAAACCCCGTCGCCACGGGGAGCTCCCAGGCCTCGACGAACCGCCGTACGGCAGCGACGCCCGCTTCCGACCACAGGCTGCCACCCAGCCAAACCAGGGGTCGACTGGCGGCCCGCAATCGATTCACGATGTCATCGATGGCGCCGGCAGAGACGCTTAAGCCCGGCGCCGCCGGCGCGGCTCCATGGGTCAGCGCATACGCTTCGCCGAGCACGTCCTCGGGCAGGCCGACGATCACGGGGCCCGGACGGCCCGACATGGCCAGCTGAAAGGCGCGGTCTACGAGTTCGCCCGCTCGGCTGGCCATGTCGATGCGCACCACTCCCTTCGCCAAGTCGGCGAAGGTCTGCGTGAGATCGACCTCTTGGAAGGCACGTCGATGCCGGTCCTCGCGCGCGATTTCGCCCACGAACAGAATCATGGGGGTGGCGTCCTGCTGGGCGGTATGGACGCCGATGCTGGCATGAGCCAGCCCCGGCCCCCGGGTCACGAACGCAACTCCCGGGCGACCGGTCAGCTTGGCCGTCGCTTCGGCCATATTGGCCGCCGCCGCCTCATGCCGACAGGTCACGATGCTCATCGCATCGCGTGCATCGTAGAGTGCGTCCAACACATCCAGGTAGCTCTCGCCCGCCACGGTATAAATATGGCGTACGTCGTGTGCGCGTAGGCGCTCGACAATGGCATCGGCAACTCGTCGCATCGCGGCCGCTCCCTATTTGATTGGGTCGCCGCAGCGCGGCAACACGCTGCGCACGATAGTGCCACCGCTGGAACTGCACCGCACGTCGAGCAGGCCGCCCAGCAGTCGCGCACGATAGCGCATGATTTGTAGTCCGATACCGCCCGTGGTACGTGTCTCGTCGATACCGTCGCCATTGTCCGAGACCGTCAACACCAGTTTGGTCTCGCTCGCCTTCAAGGTCACCGAAATGCGCGTGGCGTTCGCATGCTTGACCGCATTGGCAATGGACTCCTGGACGATGCGATACATGTGCTCCGCGGACGGACCCTCCGGCACATGCGACGGGTGCCCGACGTAGCGAAACCTGACAACGACGCCCGACGATTTTTGCGTCGTGACGGCAAGCTGGCGACAGACGCGCACGAACCCCATTTGCCGCAGTTCCAGCGGCAACATGGAGTGTGTCATGTCGCGCACCGTCTCCACGGATTTGCTGGCGATCTTCGCCAACTCGGCCAAGTCGTTCGACATACCCGGATTGTCGCGCTCCGCGCGCCGCGCCGCGCCTTGCAGAAACAACGCCAACCCCGTCAGCTCCTGCCCCAAACCATCGTGTAAGTCGGCACCGATGCGAGCCCGCTCCAAGTCCGCACTCCGAGCCAGCAAATCGGCCATGCGGCGTCGCTCGGTGATGTCCTGGGTAATTCCCGTCAAGGACACCATGCGACCATCGCAGTAAGTCGCACGGCATACCTCGCGCACCCAAATCAGATCACCCCCCAGGGTCCTCATTTCCAATTCCAAATCGTACGGCGTGCCATGGATCATGGTCGCGCTGAAGGCTTCCCGCACGATGGCGCGGCTCGCATCGGTGTAAAGGGAATAGGCATATTCGAGAGGAACCACTGGCGAATCGACCAACCCCAGCATGTGCTGCAGCTCTTCGGTGAACAGCAGCAAGCCGGTGCCGGTATCCAGCTCCCAGGCCCCCATTTTCCCCACCCGCACGGCTTCCATTAAAAGCCGAGTCTTGCGTTCCAGCGCTTCGGCGATGGGCCGTTGCCGCGTCACATCCCGCAGCACCCATAGCTGTCGTCCCGACGGACCGTTGCTTTTGCGCAGAGCCACTGTGGCGACGGACAGATCCTTGCGGCCCACGGTAAACAGCGCCCCCTCGAACTCGGCAACGGCTTCTTTAACGCTGGTGTCGCGAGGGACTGGGTATAGCCGCAAGGACACGACGTCACTGACCGGCCTTCCAACCATCGCGGCCCCGGGCTGGCCCAAGAGCCGAATGGCCGCCGAATTCGTGCACTCGATGCAGCCATCGCTGTCGACCAACAGCATGGCGTCGAAGGAGGCCTCCATGAAAAAACCGGCAATGTCGTTGGGGGGCAGCGACGACGGGTCCGCGTACTCATCCTGGGCACGTGAGTTCTGATCGATGTTGGTTCGCACGAATTCCATGGTTACGTAACTTTAAACCTTACCCGAGACGGTTTGCTCGACTATGTGATCATCAAGACTCGACAATGCCCGTAAATCGACAAAGGACGGCCCTGATCGCCGCATGATATAAATTGTCATACGCCACCAGTGACACTGGAATCCAAATGACCTCTAGACGAGATGTCCTCAAAGCCTCCTGCGCCGTTGCCCTCGCCCTCGGCGACTCGGCTCGAGCGGCCGATCCCTCGGGGGACACCGCGCAGGCACCGCGCTCGCTCACGGCCTCGGTCCAGCCCATCTCAGCGGCCGAGCGTCAAGGCCGCATTGCGCAAGTGCAAGAGCTTCTGCGGCAGAAAAAAATCGGTGCGCTGCTGGTCGAGTCAGGGTCGACTCTCGAATATTTCACGGGAATACGTTGGTGGCGTTCCGAAAGGACGACCGCGGCAATAATCCCTGCCAACGGCGGGGTGCTGGTCGTCACGCCGGCTTTCGAAGAGCCATCCGTGCGCGAGACGCTGCAAGTGGACGGCGAGGTCAGAGTGTGGAATGAGGCGGACAATCCCTTCGAAACCATCGCCCAGGGCCTGCGCGACCGAGGCCTCGCTTCTGGGGTGATCGCCGTCGAGCCCACCGTGCGCTTTTTCATCGTCGATGGTGTGCGCCGAGTGTCGAAGGGATTCGAGGTGGTGTCGGGGGATGAACTGGTCCGGGCCTGCCGGCTGCTCAAGTCCCCGGCCGAATTGGCCCTCATGCAAACGGCCAGCGACGTCACCATCGAAGCCCTGCGCCAGGTTCACGCCCGGGTGCAAAAAGGCATGAAGACCACCGACATCGGCTCGCTGATGGACAGCATCACCACCGCGCTGGGCGGGACACCCGAATTCTCTCTGGTACTGTTGAATGAGGCCTCGGCCTACCCGCATGGTTCCGCTAAGCCACAGGAGATCCGCGAAGGCTCGGTCATTCTCATGGACTGCGGCTGCACGGTGTACGGCTATCAATCGGACATCTCGCGCAGCTGGGTATTCGGTGAGACCACCGCGAAGCAGCGCAAGGTGTGGAACACCGTGAAGCACGGCCAAGAAATTGCCCTGCAGACCGCCAAACTCGGCCTCCCGGTGGGCCGCATCGACGATGCGGTTCGCGGCTACTACGAGACCCAGGGCTGGGGCCCCGCGTACAAGCTCCCCGGACTTCCGCACAGAACGGGACATGGCATCGGGTTGGACGGACACGAGGCCCCCTACCTGGTACATAGCGATAACACACCGCTGCAGGCGGGCATGTGCTTTTCGGACGAGCCTGGCATCTATATCCCAGGCGAGTTCGGCATTCGTTTGGAGGACTGTTGGCACATGACCGCCGATGGACCACGGACCTTCACGACCCTCGCTCGATCGCTGGAAGACCCGATCTGAACTTTCGCGGCCTCGAGGATCTCCGGTCGATGCGGTCTAGGTAATCTTCGTTCCAATCCGGTGCCAGATCGGCCAGCCAGGCCACTTCAGGTTCAGCCAAATTCTCCGGGCGGGGCCGACCAGGTTACCCTCCGGCACGAAACCCACATCGGGAAAACGACTGTCCTCGCTATCATTGCGATTGTCGCCCATGAAAAAGTACTGGCCCGCCGGCACTACCGCATCGTAGTCGGTGGCATATCGATTCGGCGCAAACATGACCACATGCTCGCCGCTGCCGAACCGTTCGGTGACCAGGCCGGCGCCTGTAAACCCATATCCGCCCTGATAAATGCCGGCGGGTTTCAACGATGCCGCCTTGCCGTTGATGACTACTTGGTTGTTGTGCACGATCACGTGATCACCCGGCAATCCGACCAAGCGCTTGATGAGATGGATCGACGGATCCGACGGCCGGCGAAACACCACGACATCGCCACGCCGCGGCTCGCCGATGGACAACACCTTGGCATTGAACACAGGAAGCCGAAGCCCGTAACTATACTTATCCACCACGATGAAGTCGCCGTCGACCAGTCCCGGCATCATCGACGCCGACGGAATGCGAAACGGCTCGAACACGAAAGAGCGCAGCACCAACACCATCAAGATCACCGGCAGGACGGCCCATGCTTGGCTCACCAGCCACGGACGCGCGGCAACACCATCACCGCGTGCTAACCGACGTGGCCGGAAAGCCAGCGCATCTATGACAAGAATCGCGGCGATGGCCACCAGCATGGCAAGAAAAATTGCAGAGAAATCGAGACTCATGGGCGTACTTGCACGGGGGATTCGTGCGCACGAGCCGACGGCGACACGTGCTGGCGCAGGAGGTCGACATCGCTCTTCACGACATTGGCCCAGGTCAGCGTTCCCAGACCCAGTGCAATCAGCGCAAACGCAGCCACCAACCGATCCGCGACCGACCACGCCGTCAGTCGTAGAAAACGAGTGCGCGCCAAGAACAGAGCCACCGTCACCTGCCGCCAATACCAGTGACGGCTATGCCCACGCTGGTATTCCTCGCTCAGGTCTCCCGCCAATGCCTCCGCGAATGGCCCGGATCCCAAAGACAGTAAAAGCCAAGTGGCCAGTCGCGGCGGCACTCGTATTGCCGCCCGCGCGTCCGTTGAGTTTCGGCCCTTCGTCGTCATGCGGTTTCCCCTTCGAGGTCGGGCAGACCTCGACTCAAACCCAATAAAGTGGCATGGGCATTGCGGGCCTCCTTCACGCCGTTCGCGGTGGGCGCAAAGTAAGTGCGGGCCTTACCGCCCCGCTCGGCTGTGGGCTCACCCAACGCAGATGTTATGAAACCCTTGCGCTCCAACCGCTCCAGCGCTGCGTAGACACTGGCCAGCGCCACCTCACGGCCGCTCTTCACGGCGATTTCGCGCGAAATGAGCACGCCGTAGGCATCGCCCGCCGGCCGCATGACCGCCAGCAGAACCATCAGCTCGAGCTGCCCCAAGTACTCTCGCTTTCTCATATCTTCTACATTAACGAAGTAATATGAATACTGCAAGTTTGAGCGACAATGAGATTTTTTACGGGCGCTCGATGCATAACGTCATCTTCGATCTTGGCGGTGTGGTTCTCAGGTGGAGTCCCGATGACATCCTCAAGGAGTTCTATGCCGACGAGGCCTTGCGCGCGCCTACGAAGCGCGAGGTATTCCAGCACAACGACTGGCTGGACATGGATCGCGGCACTCTCCTCGAGCCGGATGCCATCGTGCGCTTTCACGAGCGAACCGGACGCTCGCGGGATGAAATGTCCGCCTTGATGCAGGCGGTGAAGGACTCGCTTCAACCCGTGCCGGAGACCGTCGCCTTACTCGAGGAGTTGGCGGGACAGGGCATTCCGTTGTACTGCCTGTCGAATATGCCCGCCACGACTGCGGACTATCTTCGGCAAAGGCATACGTTCTGGAAGGTCTTCCGCGGAGTGGTGATATCGGGAGAGATCCAATTGCTCAAACCGGACCACGAAATTTTCGACCATATCGCTCAGCGCTTCGCTCTGACACCGGAAAATACGGTGTTCATTGACGATCACGGACCCAACATCGACAGCGCAACACGGCTCGGCTTCAAGACCGTCCATTTCCAGACGCCCGGTCAATGCAGGACCGAGCTATTTGCGCTTCTCAATCAACATCGCAATACTCTCGCCGGAGGAAACTGAAGCATGAAGCTGAACGTGGAGCCCCGGCTACGCGCCCCGGCCTAGGCGGCCCCGGCTAGCCGCCCGCGGCTGCGCGCCCCGCTCAATCCCAGCGGCGGCGCGCGGGTGACAGACGCTTCGCAACCCAGGACGGAAATCCATTCCCGTACTTGGCGGCGACATAGACCTTCGCTGCCACGCGTGACGTGAGTCGACGGCTATACTCGTACACCACGGGATGCTCCTCTACCCGGGGTCCCCAGCGGGTTTTCGAGACATCGGCGCCTGGCGAGAGATTGACGGTATTCAAGCCGTTCGCGATGGCGTACTTGATGGCTTCCGCGACCGTGGTCGTCATGACGCTGTACTTTGCCCAGGCCGGATCGTAGCCCGAGTAATAGAGATATAGGCTGTCGGCGACGACAAAGCCGATTCTCATGGCGACTATCTCCGCGCCGACTTTGAGTTGAAATATGCGCAGAACGCCGCGCCCCGCCAACTGCGAGCAAACATCGTAGAGGAACCGCTGCGATACCTCACCGGCAAAGCGATTGGGATGTACGCTCGTGCCCTGCATACCGGCACGTCTTGCGTGCAACGCGAGAAAACCATCCAACGCCTGACCAACGTCTGACACATCGGTGACAACCTGTAATTCGAAGGCGTGGCCGTCTCGTTTCAACGAGTTGTAGCAACGGCGCAGCGACTCACGGATGTTGCGCTTCAGACCCGCACGAAACATGTCCCAGGTCGGCGGCAAGTCGAGCACGAACGATTGCAGCGATGCCTGCGGTTTGGCGTGCTTTTCGGGTACCAACGCCGCAAGCCAATCAGGGGCGCCCGTCCACTGAACCCAGTCCCAGCGAGGCATGTCGTCCAGACTGGCGCGAACCGCCTGGGCCGCAGCCGGCTCGTATCCAGGCGCCACGAGGGCACCGCGTATCTCCGTGATGGCGGGGTCCGCGCCCAGCAGGCCGACGGACGCGAATTTGAGGGGACCCACCCGGCGACGACTGACGATCAAGGGAATGATGCCGACGCAGAGGCCCGCCATATCCCGCAGCACCTGAAACCGCGGCTGATCTTCCACGGCCGGCTGAATATTTAGAAAGTGCCGACACCAGGACAGGTGCCACTCATACAGCGCAAATGGAAGGGCATTACCGGTGACACTCTGCAGGCGCTCGTAATCCCTCTCGAGCGCAGCAATGCCGGCAACATCGCAGACTTCACTGCGCGTGAGTTCAGCAGGAATCGAATCGCGGCTGCGAGCCAGGGGTGAGGATAGGTGCATCACTACTGCATCCGCCTCAGGCGTCTCAACTGCCAAAATGGTTCGGTCCGCTGAACATGCAAAAAAGTGTAACAAATACCAGTGCCGCGGACACCCCAATTTACGAGCGTTCAATTACTCCCAGGACCAATGCGACTTATTCGAGAATCGTCCTGACAAATCTTGACACTACATTAGGCGGCATCCGCCGTTTGCGTGCTCACAGCCCGCGGAGCTGCGTTGCTCGGCGCATCGGGGTCGTAGCCCAGAATCGGTGCGAGCCAACGCTCAGTCTCCGTCAAGCTCATGCCCTTTCGTTGTGCATAGCTCGTCACTTGGTCACGATCCACTTTGCCCACCCCGAAGTAATGAGATTTCGGGTGCGAGAAATAGAAGCCGCTGACCGCTGCCGTGGGAAACATGGCAAAGGATTCTGTCAGCGTGATCCCCGCGTTCCGCTCTGGCTCCAGGAGGGTCCACAAAGTGGCCTTCTCGGTGTGATCGGGGCAGGCCGGGTAGCCGGGAGCAGGTCGAATCCCGGGATACTCTTCGCGAATCAACCCCGCGTTGTCGAGCTGCTCTTCCGCGTTGTATGCCCACAGCTCACGGCGCACACGCTGGTGCATGCGCTCGGCCAAGGCCTCGGCGAGTCGGTCGGCCAGCGCCTTGAGCATAATGCTGCTGTAGTCGTCATGTGCCGCTTCGAATCGCGTCACGTGCGCATCGATGCCAATACCGGCAGTGACCGCGAACGCGCCCACATAGTCCGCACGTCCGCTATCTGCCGGCGCCACGAAATCCGTCAGACATAGCTGCGCCTGATCCCGCGGCTTGGATTTTTGTTGGCGAAGGTGATGCAGCCGTGGACCCAGCGCGGTGCGCGTCTCATCGACATAAATCTGAATATCGTCATCGCCCACGCTGTTCGCGGGGAAAAAGCCGACCACGGCGCGCGCCTCCAGCCACTTCTCGCCCACCAGCGTCTTCAACATGCGTTGGGCATCCGCGTACAAACTCGAGGCGGACTCGCCGATCACCGGATCCGTCAGAATGTCCGGGAACTTGCCGGCGAACTCCCAGGCGTTGAAAAATGGCATCCAATCGATGTACGGCACCAACTCCGCGAGCGGGTAATTCTCGAAAGTCCGCACCCCCAGGAAGGTCGGCACTGGCGGCGTATACCCGGCCCAATCGATTTTGAATTTCTTGGCGCGCGCCGCGTTCAAGGTCAGTTGCGGCGATTTCACGCTCTTGTTGCGATGCTGTTCGCGACGCACCTCATGCTCGGCCTTGATGTGCGCCACATAAGCCGCGCGCGTATCCGGCGTGATGAGCTGCTGGCACACACCGACGGAACGGGAGGCGTCCTTCACATAGATCACCGCGCCCTCGTACTGCGGGTCGATCTTCACGGCCGTGTGCGCCGGCGAGGTGGTGGCGCCGCCGATCAGCAAGGGCTGCTTGTAACCCAGCCGCTGCATTTCCTTGGCCACGTGCACCATCTCGTCCAAGGACGGCGTAATCAGCCCGGACAAACCGATGAGATCCGCCCCCACCCGCGTCGCCGCCTCGAGAATTTTCTCGCAGGAGGCCATCACGCCCAAGTCCACGACCTCGAAGTTATTACACTGCAGAACCACGCCGACAATGTTCTTGCCGATGTCGTGCACATCGCCCTTCACGGTGGCCATGACCACCTTGCCATTGGAGCGGCTGACGCCCGACTTTTCCTGCTCGATGTAGGGAATGAGCACGGACACGGCTTTCTTCATGACCCGCGCCGACTTGACCACCTGCGGCAGGAACATTTTTCCCGCACCGAACAGATCACCGACCACGTTCATGCCGTCCATGAGCGGCCCTTCGATCACATCGAGCGGCCGCTTCGCCTCGAGCCGCGCCTCTTCTGTGTCCGCGAGCACGAACTCATCCAAGCCCTTCACCAGCGCGTGTTGTAGGCGCTCCTTGACGGGCAGTTTGCGCCACTCCAAATCGTCGCCGCGTTTGACCGAGCCGCCGCCCTTGAAGCGTTCGGCGATTTCGAGCAGGCGCTCGGTGGCATCCTCGCGCCGGGCCAGAATCACATCCTCGACGCGTTCGCGCAAATCGGCAGGAATGTCTTCGTAAATGGCGAGCTGACCCGCATTCACGATGCCCATGGTGAGCCCCGCGCGAATGGCGTGGTACAGGAACACCGAGTGCATGGCCTCGCGCACCGGCTCATTGCCGCGGAACGAGAAGGAGACGTTGCTGACGCCGCCGCTGATATGCACCGCCGGCATGCTCTGCTTGATGGCCGCCGTCGCCTCGATGAAGTCCAGGCTGTAGCGATTGTGTTCTTCGATGCCGGTCGCCACTGCGAAAATATTCGGATCGAAAATAATGTCCTCGGCGGGGAAGCCCAGCTTCTCGGTCAGAATACCGTAGGCCCGCTGACTGATTTCCACCTTGCGTTGAATGGTATCGGCCTGACCCTTCTCGTCGAAGGCCATGACCACCACCGCCGCCCCATAGCGCAGGCACAGCCGCGCGCTGGCGAGGAACGCCTCCTCACCCTCCTTGAGGCTGATGGAATTGACAATGGGCTTGCCCTGCACGCACTTGAGTCCCGCTTCGATCACCGACCACTTCGAGGAGTCGATCATCACCGGCACCCGAGCGATGTCCGGTTCGCCCGCGATCAAATTGAGAAAGCGGGTCATCGCGGCCTGCGAATCCAGCATGCCCTCATCCATATTCACATCGATGATTTGCGCACCGTTGGCCACCTGCTGACGCGCGATGTCCACGGCCGCGGCATAGTCGCCGGCCTCGATGAGCTTACGGAACTTCGCCGAGCCCGTGACGTTGGTACGTTCACCCACGTTGACGAACAAACTCTTCGCATCGATGGTCAGAGGCTCGAGCCCCGAGAGCCGGCACGCCTGCGGAATTTCCGGTACGACCCGCGGCGCGACGCCGGCCACGCGCGAGGCGATGGCGCGAATATGATCGGGCGTCGTCCCACAGCAGCCGCCCACCATGTTGAGGAATCCGCTCTCCGCGAATTCTCGCAAGATATCCGCGGTTTGTTCGGGCGTCTCGTCGTACTCACCGAAGGCATTCGGCAGACCGGCGTTCGGATAGGCACACACGAAAACGTCGGCTATCCGGGAAAGCTCTTCGACATAGGGACGCAATTGCTTGCCGCCCAGCGCGCAATTCAATCCCACCGCAGCCGGCCGCGCGTGGCGAATAGAATTCCAGAACGCCTCCGTGGTCTGCCCCGACAGCGTGCGTCCCGAGGCATCCGTGATGGTGCCCGACACAACGATGGGTAGGTCGACACCCGCAACATCCAGCACTTCGCGTACTGCGAATAGCGCCGCCTTCGCGTTCAGCGTGTCGAACACCGTCTCGATCAAAATAACGTCCACGCCGCCGCTGACCAGCGCCCGCGTCGCCTCCGAGTACCCGGCGACCAATTCATCGAAGGAAATGTTGCGATAGCCCGGATCGTTGACGTCGGGCGACAGCGAGGCCGTGCGGCCCGTCGGACCCAATGCGCCGGCCACGAAGCGCTGCCGGCCGGTGGATTGCGTTACCTCGTCCGCCACCTGCCGCGCCAAGCGCGCCGCGGTGAGATTCAACTCACCGATCAGCGACTCCATGCGGTAATCGCCCTGCGAAACCGGGGTAGAGTTGAAGGTGTTGGTGGAAACAATGTCCGCGCCCGCGAGAAAGTAGTCGCGATGGATCTCGGCAATGATGTGCGGCTGGGTAATGACCAGTAAATCGTTGTTGCCGCGCAGATCGCTGCGCCAATCGGCAAAGCGCGTGCCGCGAAAATCGGCCTCGCCCAATTTGTGTCGTTGAATCATGGTGCCCATGGCGCCGTCCATGACGACCAGGCGTTGGCGCAATAACGACAGAAACGCCGCCGAACGCGGCGGCAGCGGATTCTTCCGCATCACGCCACCCGCGCTTCGGCGTCCGCCCGAGGCCTAAGCCCCAAGGCATGACAGATGGCGTATGTCAGCTCGGCTCGATTCAAAGTGTAGAAATGGAATTCGTTCACACCCTGTTCGCGCAGCCGCTGCACCTGTTCGATGGCCACGTTGGCCGCAATCATGCGGCGAGTTTCCGCGTCGTCGTCCAGTCCGTCGAAGCGGCGGCGCAGCCAATCCGGCACCGAAGCGCCGCAACGACCCGCGAACCGCACCAACTGAGGAAAGCGCGTGATGGGCAGAATGCCGGGAACGATATTAATATCGATACCGGCCGCGGCGCAGCGGTCGCGATACCGAAGGAACACATCCGTATCAAAAAAGAATTGAGTAATGGCTCGGTTCGCACCGGCGTCGACCTTACGCTTCAGGTTCTCCACATCCGCCTCGACACCCTTCGACTCGGGATGTCCCTCCGGATACGCGGCCACCGACATGTCGAATTTGGCGACGCTGGCCAGCCCCCCCACCAAATCGGAGGCGAAGGCGAAACCGTTCGAGCCGCCCGCCTTAGGCTGTCCCTCCGGTAGATCACCCCGTAGGGCTACCAGATGCCGAATACCATGCCGCCAGTAGTCCTGAGCGATACCCAAAACCTCCTCCCGCGAAGCGCCTACGCAGGTCAAATGCGGCGCCACGCAAAGGTCGGTCTCACGCAGCATGCGCTGCACGCAATCATGGGTTTTTGCGCGGGTCGAACCGTCCGCACCGTAGGTGACGGACACGAATTTCGGCTGCAAGGGCGCCAGGCGCGACACCGCCTCCCACAACTGCTTGCCCATGGCATCGTCGTTGGGGGGGAAAAATTCGAAGGACACCGCTACCTGACTGGTCATTGTCTGAACTCCACGAGACAGGTTATCTCGAGGATTAGCATGCAAGGACCCGAGCTGTGACACAATCTCATTATCTTCATGTAGGGGATGAATTCGGCTCATGGCAACCACAGCGCTGGAGCTGCGGCATTTAGAGACCCTGCTGGCCCTTGCAGAGTGCGGCAGTCTATCTAAAGCGGCCGCGCGCCTATTTCTGACTCAGTCCGCCCTGTCGCACCAGCTCAAGGCATTGGAGAGCCATTATGGCGCCGCCCTGGTCGAAAAAAATGTGCGGCCACTTCGCTTTACGGCAATCGGTCAGCGCTTGGTGACCCTCGCTCGCACTGTCCTCCCCCAGGTGGCCGAGGCAGGCAGGGATGTGGCGCGCCTAGCTCAGGGTCATGCCGGCCCCCTGCGCGTTGCGGTGCAATGCCACAATTGCTTCGACTGGCTCATGCCCGCCATGGATGCCTATCGCTCGCTCTGGCCCGAAGTGGAGTTGGACATTATTTCCGGGTTCGTGGTCGACCCCCTGCCCCTGCTGGAGCGCGGCGAGGCTGAGCTCGCCATTATCCACGACGCCCAGGAAGCCGAACCCAGCGTCGTATTCAGCCCGCTGTTCCGCTACGAAAGCGTGGCTCTCATGAGCCCCCGGCATCCCCTCGCCGCCAAGCCCTGGCTGGAGGCCGCCGATTTCGCCGGCGAAACCCTCATTACTTACCCGGTTCCTGACGAAATGCTGGACGTCATGAAGCATTGTCTAATCCCGGCCGGCGTCAATCCGAAGCGCCGCACCGCCGAACTCACCGTGGCCATTCTGCAGCTGGTCGCCAGCGGCCGAGGCATCGCCGCCCTACCTTCATGGACCGTGGGAAATTACATCGAACGCGGCTACGTGGTCTCGCGGCCCATTGGTCCACACGGCCTACGCTGCGAGCTCTATGCCGCCACCACGAGCTTCGCCGCCGAGGCCGCCTATATACGAGAGTTCATCTCCCTGACTCGGTCGCTGAGCCTCACCGAATTGGCCGGGGTGTCGGCGCTATAAGTCGCCGCGGAAGCTCTTGGCCGCCGCGGGCGTTGTCCCTAGGCTCCATGTATGGTGCGCCCGATCACCAAGGAATTGTTTCGTTTTCCCAAAGCGTGAACGTCCCCGTCGGGCCGTCGCCGCTCAGCTGCGCGAGTCGCACGATTTCACGAGCCCCCTGCTCGACGGTGTCGGTACCTTGATAGCCGTTGAGGTTCGTCTTGGTGAAGCCCGGCGACACCGCGTGGACCTTGATCCCCTCCGCCTCCAACTCGATCGCCATGGCGACCGTCAAGGCATTGAGAGCCGTCTTGGACGCAGAATAAACGGGCCCGAAAATCCGCCGGTAAGGCGCGGCAGGATCCGAGTTCCGGGTGAGCGACCCAACGCCGCTCGAGACATTGATAATGCGCGCCGCCGGCGCTTCACGCAGCAGCGGCAGCATCGCCTGGTACACCGCGAGCACCCCGAACACATTGGTGTCCCACACCGCGCGCACTTCCGTCAGCGACACATTGCTGGCTCGGACGCTCTTCGTATACTCCTCGATGGACTGACCGGGCTTCTTGCTGGTATTCGAGATGGCCGCGTTTTGAATGAGCACATCGAGCCGGCCAAACTCCCCACGAATGCGCTCCGCCGCCGCGGCAATCGACGCCTGATCCGTGACATCGAGCTGCAGCGCATGAGCGCCGGTCCCGACCGACTGGGCCGCACTCTCACCGCGCTCCCAATTCCGTGACCCCATCAGCACGGTAAACCCCTTGGCCACCAGCTCCTTGGTAACCTGCAGCCCGATGCCCTGATTCGCCCCGGTGACTAAGACGATGCGTTTCTCTTGCATGAATAGCTCCTTGCGCTTGGTCGCCGGCAACACCCGTTGCGGCTACGTCCCAAACGGAACAATGTTCCGAATTTATACGGAACGCCGTTCCGTTTGTCAATTCGCCATAACCGCCCGTATGCCGGCGAGAACCGCCAGCAGCATCAAAATGCGCAATATCCACTGACGTACCGCGACCGGATCGGCCTGCTTGAAGCCTCGATTCCCCAGCCGCACGCCGGAGATGAGAGGCGGCAAGAACACCAGCGCATGCCACGCGGACGCAACGGTAAGAAGCCCTTCCCACGCCTGCCACACCAACCCCATCAAGTCCGTCATCAAAAAATAGGCGATGAGCGAAGCCCGCCCCGCCGCCGCGCCCGTCGGCGAGCTGAAGAAGAACAGGACCACCGGCGGACCGCCCATACCGAAACCGCCGTTGAAAAGACCCGAGGCAGCGCCGGTGGCAAAGGTCGACGCCCTGCCAGGCAAGCGGTGCGTCTGAAATCCCCTGGCCAGCAACAAGGCTGCCGCTAAAACGAATAGGGCCAACGCCAGTGTCATCGGTGCAGTAGGTGCATGCGCGAGGGCATACACGCCCACGGGCGTCCCCACACAACAGCCCAAAACCAGCCACAGCAGCGCACGCCAATGAATGTCACGCCACACCTGCGGCAGTAGATGCACGCTCGCCGCCACCTCCATGAGGAAAATCGACGGCACGATTTGCACCGGCGGCAGCACCAGTGAAATAGACGTGATCGCCAGCAAAGAGAAGCCGAACCCGCTGTAGCCCCGAACGATGGCCGCGAAGAAAACACAAACCGTCGCGTAGGCGAGTATCAGAAATTGGCCGCTCACGCCACAGAGTACCCTAGGCGGTCACTTCAATTCGGTTGCCGTCCGGGTCCAGAATCACGCTCTCATAGTAACCGTCCCCGGTACGACGCGGTCCGTCGACGACCTCGACGCCTTCCTGCCGCAAACAGGCCGTGAGTTCGTCTACTCTCTCGATGGATCCCACCGACACCGCCATATGGGCCAAACCCATCCGCTGCGCGCCCCTCTCGCCTTTTATGGGATGCAGTGTCGAGCTTCTCATGACCTCGATTCTTGCCCCGTCGTCGAAACTCAGGAAAAGCGATTCGAAGCCCTTGGCTGAATTGACGTACTTGTCTCCGACGGCCGCTCCAAAGTACTTCACATAGAACGTCGCAAGGCGCTCGAGGTCCTCGGTCCAGAACGCGATGTGTTCGATTCGCATGCTTACCGCAACTCCCTACTGTGCTTCTTCAGCTGCGGCTGCCCAGTAGTCATGGGCGAATGGCAGCTTCACAAGCACTTCGTTGGCGACGCTATCGTATTCGCCACTCTCGTATCGAAACCAACTGTCGGTCCCGGATCCCGCCCGCGGTTTTATCTGAAGCCGATCGAACGGATCGAGGTCCCAAGGCTTGACCTCAGACGCGGAAATATATCGGCCCTCGCTGGTTGTAACCCCACCGACACCACACCGAGACCTGTCAATGACAAAGCCGCCGCCATTGACATCGAACTGGAAGGTCAACAATTCAACGTATGTGGTGTGCATACGCCTGAAAAAAGGATACAAGCCCGTAAAGCCGCGTTCGCGGAGCACCGGTACGACCACGGCTTTTAATGCCAGGTCCATGAGTTCACGTGGTGATAGCGCCAAAACTTTAGCTTCTAAGCCGCCGGACATTCATCTTCAAACGGCGCTTCGACCTGACCCCGCACTACATCGGGCGTCGGAAACGGATGCCGGAACGTGAACGCCTCAGGAGTGGGTCCCTTTGCGCGCAGCAACTCGAGTCTCACCATGGCCTCCGCCACGGTGGGCCGGTGCCCCGCGGGAACCCACCAGAGAACCAGGAACGGCTCGTCCATGCGTTCAAACCATTCTTTGCGCCGGCGCATGAGCTCAACATGGGCCGAGCGATAGACGTAGTCGTTTAGCGCCCTGATGTCCTGCCACACCGACATGTTGACCAACATATTCTCGTTCTCGAACGGCCGGATCGAGGTGGCATCACCCGCTTCCGTCTGCAGACGCCAGACGAAGCCCGGCATGGACTCCGCGAGCGCATTGATCCGATCGAGGTTAGCGGCGAAATCCGCCATGACAGGCGAATCCATGGGTCCTTTGATGACACCGATGTTGAGTTGCGCCAGCTGATATCCGGTCATGTTGTCGTCGCTCCAATGCCCAAATTAGACGTTACGTCGCTGGCGCCGATAATGGGCACAATCGACTAATATTGGCTTACTCTGCACGTTCCAGGAAGGAGCCTATATTGAAACTTGCTTTTCTGCTTCTTGCCACCCTCATCGCCGCTGGATGCACGTCGAAAGAGGTGCGGCCACCGCTCCAGCCGCCATCGCCGCCAATGCCACTGCCCGTATGCAGCCACTGGAACGTCGGCGGCACGTGGGCATTCTCCCAGTCGAACGGGTTTTTCATCACGTTCAATATTCGACAACGAGGCACCCTACTGGATGGAACCGCTAACAATGGATCCGGACCGGTACCGTTGGCCGGGGTTATGGAAGGTAACCATTTTTCAGTGATTGTAGCCTGGGCGTCAGGCGGCGCCGGACTCTATACAGCGACAATGATCCGGTCTGGTGAGTTCGCCGAACCTTTTACTCAAAATATTTCCATGCCCTATTCGACAGCCACCTGGACGGCGAAAACGCAATTCAACTGCTTATGATTGCTGACGAGCTCCGCTGTTCGCTGGGGCCGCCGTCTAGGCACCGAAGGAACTCGCTCTAGTTCGGCGGCGATTGCGCCAAACAATCATTGATCGACACTTTACAAACGAAGGCGTGATTTTCCGCCTGCGCGGTTCGCCATCGTCTGTACCCATCGTCGTAGGTTTCTGGGTACACCGCCCCCTTTCCCAAAGGCTCGACAAGACTGGCTCTCAAGGCCGCCTCGGTTACAGCCATGTGTGGGGCGAGTGGTTTGAATTGCGAGGGAGGATCCGCACGCATGCGTTCCATCACTTCCAGGTGATACACCCCATCCGCAGCTGCCGTAGGCAGGTTATGAATCTCGATCCAACGAATTTTGCCCTCATCGGACCTGATGGACCATAGAGGCGAGGATATCTTCCCAGGCCAGTAAGCCATGGTCGCTTGAACGGAGAGGCAAGCAACAGCTGCAATCAATGCGCGAGGCCTTATGCCGCTATTCAAGGTGATTTCCCTCCAACTTCATGAAAGCCGACGCGACGGAGTTTGCACCTCGATCGACAGTGCAACAACGGCCTGTAGCAATGCTGTCGCCTTCTGAATCAACGGCGCGGCCATGGACTCCTTCTGCATGTGTGCTGTGGGCCCTTGGCCGAAATAGATGCCGTCGGAAACCAAGAAACTGATTCGGGTATTGCCCGCCCTGGGTGGCGCCAGCCTTGCACCCGGCCACGGCCCCGTCCGTGCGACAACCGGCTGCGCCGCGTCCAACACCTCCTGCACTAACGGCCTGATATCCGTGACGCTCTCGAGGATGGCGAGCTTGCCTGTCTTATTGATGTACCGGACGCCGCCATCCGAATACGCAGCCAACACGTCCAGCCCGTCCGGTAGCCCAACCTCGACGATGACGCCGAGCAGAATCTTGTCCCGGACCGGCCTGTCATCGCCTCGAAGCAACGAATAGGCTAAGTACCGCGCTCGACTGTCTTGCGACGCATCGGAGGCAATCGATTCGAAGGCAGAAAAATCCATTGGCTCCGCGAACAACGTCGCCTGCCAGGGCGCGACCTTTGCGTCGAGTTTCGGCTTGAAGGACGCGACGTCGTCGCAGAACAGAAGGTTGTATATGGAGTTCGAACTTTCGCCGCCGTATGGCGCATGCGGTGGATTTCCACGAATGGCAGCTCTCGCCGCCGGCGCGACGCCCAGGCCGATGGTGTTCAGGAGCTTGCGGAACACACTGCCTCGGAACTGCCTTGTCCAATCGAAACGTCTCGCACGGTCACCTCATCGCGGTATTCCCCCTATTCCTGAGTCTACCGCCAACATCAGGCGCGGAACCACTCAATATCTGGCAGGCACACACTCTGATCGATCCTTATCCATCGAACATCAATATAAGGGCATCCCTCCGGATGCCCTTCTCCTCGTGGCCAATAGGTTCCTCAACCAGCCGCCAATCCACCATCCACATCGAACACACTGCCGGTGATGTAACTCGCTGTCTTGGATGCCAGATAAACGATGGTGCTCGCTATCTCCTCGGGCGTGCCTACTCGTCCGACCGGGACCGACCCGACCAGCGCCGCCTTGTTCGAGGCATTGCCGGTAAATCGGTCGAGCATGCCGGTCTCGGTCGTTCCGGGTGCCACCACGTTGACCCGCACTCCCGAACCTGCAACCTCCAACGCGGCAGACTTCGAAATCCCTTCGACCGCATGCTTGCTGGCCACATACACCGAAGCACCTGCGGCTCCAGCATGACCGTAGCGTGACGAGATATTGATAATGCTACCGCTCTTCTGCGCAGTCATGACTCGCAGCTCGTGCTTGGTGCTCAACAACACCCCGAGCACGTTGGTATCGAACACATCCTTATAGGACTCTTCGGTCTGATCCACGACCGGTCCCGGCGTACCTTCTGTGCCCGCGTTGTTGACCGCCACATCCAGACGGCCGAATTTCGCTACTGCAGTATCGACGAGGTGCCGAACCTCCTCATCGCGCCGCACGTCCGCTTTGACGAACACGGCCTCGGCGCCCAGCTTGCGCAGTTCCGCCTCCAGAGCCTTGCCCTCGGGCTCTTTGCGCCCAGATACGATCAAGCGTGCGCCGTCTTTGGCGAATGCCAAGGCGGCGGCCCGCCCTATGCCTGTGAGGGCCCCGGTGATCAATACGACTGAATTACTCATTGTCTTCTCCTGTGCGTATCCCAGGCATCTTACGAACGACGTGGAATACAAATTTCCTATACTTTCCGATAGTTAGCGTCTAAAGCTTCGCTCCGGAAGCCAATGTAAGCGCATCGCGCCCGCAGGGAAAAGACTTTGTAGGCGCACCTCCATGCTTTCCAGGCATGCCACAGGAAATAGGCTTATGCCAATCTGCCGGAGAATGTGAGTACAACGAGCAAGACCGTTCGGTTCAAGTATGAATGAGCCGACCTCCGCCAAACGCCCAGTTCTCCCAAGATGTTTCCTTGAAAACCACCATGACATTCTCTGGATCGAGCCCCTGCCCCGAAAGGGCGGCCATGAGCTCTTGCAGGAGCTTCTTTTTCACTTTGACGCTGCGCCCAACGGACCACAGGATTTCAATCAGTACGAAATCGTTGGTTCTGGGCGAACCAAGATCGGGGTAGTTCGCATCGAATCGAAAGTCCTCTTCCGTCAATTCGAGCACGCGATGAAATTTATCGGCTTGCGGAACCCCCGCGGAGACCAGCGCCGCATGCACGGCATCCAGCACGCCGGTCTTGAACGCAGCGGGCTTCGGTTTACGAACGGTCAGGGTGATGAGTGGCATTTTTACTCCTTGGACAGCCGTGGCGCATTGCTATACCCATCCGTCAGGGTATTCAAGAACGCCACGATATCCCGTACGTCTTCGTCGCTCAACGCCGGCTTCTCGCCCTCGTGCCGATCGAACGGCACCTCCCTATCCACATTGACCCTATACTTCGCGGGCAAGTCATCGAATTTCAACACGGCACCGTGCGCCGCGCGCGGGTACCACTTCTCCGGCGCTGTATCGCGTTGCGCGTAAAAGCGCACCACGTCCTCCAATCGTTGAAACACACCGTTGTGTAGGAACACGGACCGCCGCGCCACATTACGCAATGTCGGCGCGCGGAACATTCCACAGTACTCACCTCGACCCTTCAAATCGGCTCGCAAAGGTCCGCACAGCCCCAGGTCGTAGTAACTCCGAACGGCATTCGCGGGAATCTTGGCGTTGCGCGGAGCGCCAACGGCGGAGTACCCGAAGTCCGTGAACTGCGGGAACGCCCCCTCACGTACACCGCTGATATGGCAGCGAGCGCAATTGCCCTTGGTCGCATCATTGAACGCCGCCAGTCCGCGCGCCTCCGCAGGACTCAATGACGCCTGATGCCGCAGCCACGCATCGTACTTGCTGGTATAGGGATAGAATTCCCCAGGCTCCTGCTGATACGTCTCCAGGGCCATCAACACCCCTTTGAATGCCAGCGCCTTGTCCGCGAACACGCCCTCGCCGAAGGTGTCGCGAAACTGTGCGGCGTGGCTCCCATGCTCGATCTTGGCTACCACCGACTCGAGGTCGGTATTCGCCATCTCGAAGGAAGAAAACAACGGCAGGCGCGCCTGATCATGCGCGGACTGCGAGCGGCCGTCCCAGGTGCGTCCGCCGGCGGGCCCCTGATCCGAGCTGTCATCGCCATCGTCGTCGAAAAAATGCTCTGTGAATGCCGGTACGTTCTGCTGGTACATGAGCGAGGGCACCGCGCGCACCCCCGGCTCGCGCCCGCTCACTCCGCCAAGTTGCACCGGCAAACTATTAGGCGGTCCAAAGTCATGGTCCGGACTGTGGCAGCTGGCGCAGGCTACCCGCCCCGAGCCAGACAGCGACGGATCGCGAAACAAAACACGACCCAAGGCCGTCATTGCCGAAACCGACGGCGAAGTCTTGAACTCATTGGCGTAGAAGGGCTTTTCACCCGGCGCGCCCGCCTGCGCAGCCCAGTACACGAGGCCACTCGCCCCCGCGAAAATCCACAGCCAATTCTTAAGCCGCGGCACCGGCCGTCACGCCCGAATCAGTGGACCGAACCACCGGCATCGCCGGCCACACCGGGATTGAACAACTGCCCCACATCCACCGCGTCGAACACATAAGCGCGATTGCAGAAATCGCAACGAACCTCGACCTCGCCGCGCTCAGCAAGTATCGAGCGCGATTCAGCCTCGCCCAATCCTAACAGCACCCCGCTCACTCGCTCGCGCGAACAGCGGCACTTGAAGAAAACTGGCGCAGGCTCGTACAGTCGCACATCATCTTCATTGAACAGTCGATGCAGGATCTCGGCATCGGTCAGCGTGCGCAACTCTTCAGGGGTAAGCGTCTCGCCGATCAACTGCACCCGGCGCCACGCATCGTCGACCGCTTGCGGATCCTCGACTGCCGCAGTACCCCCCTCGCCGGGCAATCGCTGCAAAAGCATGCCGGAGGCTCCGTGCTCATCGGCGTACAACCACAATCGCGTCGGCAATTGCTCCGAGTTCTCGAAATAGGTTTGCAGCGATTCTGCCAGGCGCGTACCCGTGATCGAGACAATGCCCTGATAACGCTGCGAGCTGTCGTCGGTTTCCACGGTGACCGTCAAATTACCGGTCCCGATCAGGTCGGTAATGCCCGCGTTATCGGGAAACGCGGTAGCCGCCGCGTCCTCGCCATATCGAGCCAAGCCGCGAACGCCCAGACCGCTGGTGCACTGGGCCAGCAGTAGATGCATCGGACCGTCGCCCTGCAATTGCAGCGACAACACACCCTCGAATTTGATGGTGGCGGCGAGCAACAACGACGCCACCGCGGCCTCGCCCAACAACGTGCGTATGTGGGCGGGATAGTCCCGGTGCTCGATCAACGCATGCCAGGAAGCATCCAGGTGAACCAAATGCCCGCGAATCGGATACTGCTCGAACAGGAAACGGTGCAGCGAATCCCGATCGTGCATCTACGAAGAACTTCCGAGCTTCGCCTTGAGAAGATCATTCAACTGGCCGGGATTCGCCTTGCCGCCGGTGGCCTTCATGACCTGGCCTACGAAGAAGCCGAACAGTTTGTCCTTGCCGGAACGATAATCCGCCAATTGCTTCGGATTGGCCGCCATGATGGCATCGATCACGCCTTCGATGGCCCCGGAGTCGGTGATTTGTTTCAGGCCCTTGGCTTCGATGATGTCATCCGCCGCCTTGCCCTCGGTCCACATGGCCTCAAACACATCCTTGGCGATCTTCCCGGAAATCGTGGCGTCGACGATACGCGCAAGCAGCCCGCGCAACGCCGTCGGAGATACCCGCGAGGCCGTGATCTCGACATTGTCACGATTCAGCGCGCTCGACAATTCGCCCATGACCCAGTTGGCCGCGAGCTTGGCATTCGCAGCGCCTAATTCGGCGACCACAGCCTCGAAGTAAGCGCCTAGTTCGCGGCTGGCGGAGAGCACGCCCGCGTCGTACACCGACAATCCCAGCTCGCGCGCGAAACGCGCCGCCTTCTCGTCGGGCAACTCCGGCAGCGTCGAGCGCACGGTGGCGATGAATCCTTCATCGATGTATACCGGCAGCAAATCCGGGTCCGGGAAGTAGCGGTAATCGTTCGCCTCTTCCTTGGACCGCATGGAGCGCGTCTCATCCTTGTCCGAATCGTACAGACGCGTTTCCTGCACCACTTTGCCGCCGCCGTCGATCACGTCGATCTGACGCGCGATTTCGAAGTTGATCGCCTTTTCGACGAAGCGAAAGGAATTGAGGTTCTTGATCTCGGCTCGGGTGCCCAATTTTTCCTGGCCCCGCGGCCGCACCGACACATTGGCATCGCAGCGGAACGAGCCTTCCTGCATGTTGCCGTCGCAAATCTCGAGGTATCGCACCAGCGTGTGGATCTTCTTCATGTACGCCACCGCTTCCTTGGCGGATCGCATGTCCGGCTCGGACACGATTTCGAGCAGCGGCGTACCCGCGCGATTCAAATCGATGCCGCTGGCATGGGCAAGCCCTTCGTGCAGCGACTTGCCCGCATCCTCTTCCAAGTGCGCACGCGTAATCCCAATAGTCTTGGTGACCCCGTCATCCAGCATGACGCTCAAGGTGCCGCGCGCCACCACCGGCAGTTCGTACTGACTGATCTGGTAGCCCTTGGGCAAATCCGGATAGAAATAATTCTTCCGCGCAAACACCGAGCGTGGCGCGATGGTGGCCCCGACGGCGAGGCCGAACTTCACGGCCATACGCACCGCCTCGGCGTTGAGCACGGGCAGCGTGCCGGGGTAAGCCAGATCCACCAAGCTCGCCTGGGTATTGGGGGGCGCGCCGTACGCCGTCGCCGCACTCGAAAAAATCTTCGAGCGCGTGGCGAGCTGCGCATGGATCTCGAGCCCGATGACTACTTCCCAGTCGCTCATCACTCGTACCCGCGCGGAGCGTGTTTGTGCCACTCCGTCGACTGTTGAAACTGGTGAGCCGCATTCAGCAGCTTACCTTCCGAGAAGTGCGGCCCGATGAGCTGCAGCCCCATGGGCAGGTTATCCACATAACCGCAGGGCATGGACAGGCCGGGCAAGCCGGCCAGGTTCGCGCCAATGGTGTAAATGTCGTTCAAATACATGGTAACCGGGTCATCTATTTTCGAGCCGATGTCGAAGGCCGGCGTCGGCGTGGTGGGTCCGATGAGGAGATCCACCTTCTCGAACGCCGCGCGAAATTCGTCGGTGATGAGACGGCGCACTTTCTGCGCCTTCAAGTAATAGGCGTCGAAGTACCCGGCGGACAGCACATAGGTGCCCGTCATGATGCGTCGCTTGACCTCGGGACCGAATCCTTCGCCTCGTGAGCGCTTGTACAGATCCGCCAGATCCTTAGGAGCCTCGCAGCGGTAACCGAAGCGCACGCCGTCGAAGCGCGACAGGTTGGAGGAGGCCTCGGCGGGCGCCACCACGTAATAAGTCGGCACCGACATGGGCAGGTGCGGCAGGCTCACCTCCACCGTGGTAGCCCCCAACGAGGTGTAGACCTTCAGCGCATCGTGAATCAGCGCCGCGTTGCGCGGTTCCAAGCCCTCGAAGAACTCCCGCAACAAGCCGATTTTCAGGCCCTTCAAGGGCGCACCCAACATCGCCGAGTAATCGGGCACGGGAGCGTCCACGCTGGTGGAGTCCAAGGGATCGAAACCCGATATGGCCTGCAGCACCGGCGCCGCGTCGGCCGCAGAGCGGGCGAACACGCCGGCCTGATCCAAGCTTGAGGCGAACGCAATCATGCCGTAGCGCGACACCCGGCCATAGGTCGGCTTGACGCCGGTGATGCCCGTCAACGCAGCCGGCTGGCGGATGGATCCACCCGTATCGGTGCCGGTGGTGTAGGGAGCCAGCCGCGCCGCCATGGCGGCCGCCGACCCACCCGAAGACCCCCCGGGCACTTTCGCCGTGTCCCAGGGATTCTTCACCGGCCCGTAGTAGCTGGTTTCGTTGGAAGAACCCATGGCGAACTCGTCCATATTAGCCTTGCCCAACATCACGGCGCCCGCCGCTTTGAGGCGCGCCACCACGGTGGCGTCGTACGGCGCCACGAAGTTATCCAGCATGCGCGATCCTGCGCTGGTCCTCACTCCATCCGTGCAGAAAATATCTTTATGAATGAGGGGGATGCCGAGTAACGGCCCCGTCTCTCCCGCCGCCAGTCGACGGTCGGCCGCGGTCGCGGCGGCAAGCGCCGCCTCTGCGGTCAGCGTAATGACGGCATTCAACGCAGGATTGAAGCGCTCGATGCGGGCCAAGAAATGCCGCGCGAGTTCCACGCTCGAGATCTTCTTGGCAGCCAGCTGCTCGGCTAGTTCGCCGATGGAAAGGTTATGCAACATCACTAATCTTTGACCGACTACTCAATAACTCGCGGCACCACGTACAGGCCGGCTTGTACGCTGGGCGCATTCTTCTGGTACTTCACATGCTGGTCGGTCTCGGCGACCGCGTCGGGGCGTAGCCGCTGACGTTGCCCATCGAGTGGATGTGCCATGGGCTCCACGGTGCCGGTTTCGGCACGCGACAGCTCGTCCACGAAATTGACGATACTGGACAGGCTGGTCACGTAGACCGGCATCTCCTGCTCCGTAATCGACAACCGTGCAAGGTTCGCAATCTTTTCGACGTCTTGGCGGGTTAGGTTCATATAGATGTGAAAACTGCGTGTGAGTGCGCAATTTTAGCTGCATTCCATGATACACGTTGCCTTGTTATATGTCTTATCGGTTGTTACATTAGCGCAACTTTTTTAACCCCCTTCCCCCTAGAAAAATAGCCCATGTTCAAACGCCTTAGAGGTTATTTCTCCAATGACCTTTCGATCGATCTCGGAACCGCGAATACGCTGATCTATGTGCGTGAGCGGGGCATCGTCCTCAATGAGCCCTCGGTGGTTGCGGTGCAGGATGAGCCCACTCGCGGCGGCAAGATCATTGTCGCCGTGGGGGTCGAAGCCAAGAACATGCTGGGGCGAACCCCGGGACACATCACCGCGGTCCGGCCTATGAAAGACGGCGTTATTGCCGATTTCACCTACACCGAAAAGATGCTGCAGTACTTCATCAAGAAGGTGCACGGTAACCGCTTCCTGAGCCCCAGCCCGCGCGTACTGGTGTGCGTGCCCTTCGGCTCCACTCAAGTTGAGCGGCGGGCCATCAAGGAATCGGCCGAAGGCGCCGGCGCGCGTAGCGTCGACATCGTTCCCGAGCCCATGGCCGCGGCCGTGGGCGCCGGTCTGCCCGTGCAAGAAGCACGCGGCTCCATGGTATTGGACATCGGCGGTGGTACCTCCGAGGTCGCGGTGATTTCGCTGAATGGCATCGTCTACGCCGCCAGCGTGCGCATCGGCGGCGACAAGTTCGACGAAGCCATTACCAACTACGTCCGCCGCAACTACGGCATCCTCATCGGCGAAGCCACGGCCGAACGCATCAAGTTGGAAATCGGCTCCGCATATCCCGGGCAACAAGTCCGCGAAATTTCGGTCAAGGGCCGCAACCTGTCCGAAGGCGTGCCGCGCAGCTTCACCTTGAACTCCAATGAAATTCTCGAGGCCTTGCAGGAACCGCTGCAAGGTATCGTCGGCGCGGTCAAACAAGCGCTGGAGCAGACTCCTCCGGAACTCGGCGCGGACGTGGCGGAGCGCGGCATCGTGCTCACCGGCGGCGGCGCCTTGCTACGCGACGTGGACAAACTCCTCATGGAAGAAACCGGCTTGCCGGTGGTGGTGGCCGACGATCCCCTGACCTGTGTGGCACGCGGTGGCGGCCGGATCCTCGAGCTCACCGAGGAACATGGACCAGGCATCTTCGGACTGGAGTAATGCAAGCGACTAGGGAAGCCCCTGCCCATGGTCGCATTTCGTAATAACGACGCCTCGGGCCGAACGACGGGACTGCTGCTTCGCTGCGTCCTGTATTCCCTGCTGGCGTTAGGGCTCATTATTCTCGATAAGCGCTATGCCCACCTGGTGCAAATCCGGCGCGTCTTGTCGGTGGCCGCGTATCCGGTTCAACTGGCCGTGGCTTCGCCCTTCGAGGGCTGGGATTGGTTCCGCGAGAACGTCTCCTCGCGCGAGTCGCTGCGTGCCGATAAGGCGCGCCTCGAAGCCGAGTTGCGGCTCGCGAACTTCCGTCTACAGCGCTACGAAGCCCTCGAGGCCGAGAGCCAGCGGCTACGGGCCCTACGCGACAATACCGTCGGCGTCACCGATCGCTTCATTATCGGCAACATCATGGACTTGGACATGGACGCGTTCCGTGAACGAGTGCTGGTGGACAAGGGCGCTCGCGACGGCGTGTTCATGGGCCAAGCAGTGCTCGACGCCGGCGGCGTCTTTGGCCAGGTCGCGCGCGTCGAGGAATTGACCAGTGAGGTGATTCTGGTCAGCGATGCCGCGCATGCCATTCCCGTCCAGGTAAACCGCAACGGCCTGCGCACCATTGCGCAGGGCACCGGCGATACCAGCCGCTTGAAGCTACCCTACCTGTCCACCAGCGCCGACGTGGTGGTGGGTGATCTCCTGGTTACCTCCGGGTTAGGTGGCGGCTTCCCCGCGGGCTACCCCGTGGGCACGGTCTCCGAGGTGAAACGCGATCCTGCGCAGTCTCTGGCCGACGTCGAAGTCCGGCCGGCCGCCGCGCTCGACCGTTCACGGGAACTCATGTTCGTGTGGCTGAGACCGGACGCCCCCGTGGCGCCTCCCAAGGCCGCACCTGCCACAACCTTGCCTGCCGCCGCGCCCAAGACAGCAGCCGCGGCCCCCGCAACACCGCCTGCCGCATCCAAGTCGGCCGCGACCAAGTCGGCAGCGACCACCCCGCCGGCTCCAGCCCAAACGGGGGCACCGAAGAAATGATGCGCGACGACCCCATTCGGCGCTTGCCCATGCTGCTCTCGGCTCTCCTGGCCTTGGCGTTGTCCGTCGTACCGCTGCCCACGGCGGTCGATGCCCTGCGGCCCGATTTCTTGGCCCTGGTGGTGTTTTACTGGTCGATCGAAGCGCCGCGCGCCGGCGGCCTGGGCCTCGCCTTCTTCGGCGGTCTCGCTCTCGATGTCACCCAAGGCATGGTGCTCGGCCAGCATGCACTCGCGCTCACCCTCATGGCGGCATGGGCGACGAATCTACGTCTCCGTCTGCGCGTCTTTTCCATGCTGTCCCAGTCGCTCACCATTTTTGCCATGTTGACCGGCTATCAGTTCGTGCTGTTCTGGGTGGACGGTGCCACTGGCAATCCCGTCGTCGCCTACAGCCGCTGGCTCGCGCCCGTGATTGGCGGCCTCCTCTGGCCGCTGGTGGCGGGAATCTTGAAACGGAGCAGAGGCCGTTGAACTCGAGGATGCGCCCATGATTTTCGACGAATTTTCACCGTCGCGTACACGCCGCACCCTCACGGCCGGCAGCCGCATCCTGCGCGCGCTGGGCTTGGACGGGCCGCTCACCGGCGTGCTCGCCATTATCGTCTGCATGGGCATTCTGGTGGTGTACAGCGCCTCCGGACAGAACATCAAAATGGTCGAGCATCACCTCGCCAACATTGCCATTGCGGTGACCGCCATGGTGGCCCTCGCCAAGCTCGCGACTCCCCAGTACCTACGCCTGTTCGCGCCCATCGCCTACGGCATCGGCGTACTGCTGCTGGTCATCGTGATGGCGACCGGGCACATCGGCAAGGG
>Ga0302314_10002565_pt1 | contig 33674 bp, 14 predicted proteins | sample III_Palsa_N2_3_FD_200533 | JGI IMG/M metagenome (GOLD analysis project Ga0302314, IMG submission 200533) | Peat permafrost microbial communities from Stordalen Mire near Abisko, Sweden - III_Palsa_N2_3 | ecosystem: Environmental > Terrestrial > Soil > Palsa > Peat permafrost | place: Sweden...
GGCTCGACGCCGGCCATCGCCATATAGCAGAAACTCTGCCACGGGTGATAGTCGCCTTCCGGGTGCGCCTGATAGATGTAGGGCTGGCCCTCGGCGTCCAGATGGACGAACGGGGCGAGGCGGTCCGTCAGCGGGCGACCATCAAGCGTCGCGTTGCCCCAACCTGTGAACAGGTGGCACAGCGACGGCAGGCTGTCGCGCTCGACGACCTCGCGGGCGTGCAGGGCCATGTACTCCGCCAGCACAAGGTCCATGCGCGCGGCGCTCGCGGTGTCCAGGGCAATGTCGGCAGTAGCCATCCGCGTCTCGTATTCGACAAGTTCGGATTCGAGCTTGTCGCTGAGTTCCAGCGGCCACCAGTAACGTGTCTTTTTCATATGCTTGCTCCTTGCGTCATTCTTCATCCAGCGGCGCACGGCGTTCGCGGCCGTCACGGTCGGTTGCGCCGCGGCGCATGCCTGTGCGAGACCTGGGCGGCGATCCCGGCCACAAGTGCATCTCGCGCCTAGACAGTGTTTGCCTGGACGTCGCCTAATCCGGCGCCGAAGATGACATTCGAACGCCGGGGCAACGGTTCGCGCTGTAGGTCGCGGAAAGCGCTTGACAACGTGTACGCAGCAAGTATCGCTTTCGTGCGCCCGAGCGATCCAGCGATCGGCCAAGCCAGCGAAAGGAGGGCAGCGTCTTCACATCGCCCGCAACATTGACGCCAGCACCCGATCCGGACGCTGGCGCGCTCTTGTGTGAAAGGCCGCGTTTGAACCTCATCCGTATTCTGGACAAGGCCAAACCGTCATGCCTTTAATTCTCTTCGCAGCAGCCCTGGCCGCAGCAGCCTTCGATGACGCTCGCGTCCCAGTCGCGAACGTTGACGGTCTTTTCGGTCAGCGTCGCCCCGCCGGAAACCTGAGCGGCTTCCTGCTGCGTCAATTCCGCGACGATCTTTTCCAGTTTGATCTTGTCCATGGGTATTCCCTTGTTTCGATGAAATGCCGGGCAGAATTGCTCGGCAGTGGATGCTATCAGAGCAGTACCAATCCGCGATCGCTTGCCAAGGTCGACACGCATTGCAACAAGTCGCCGAATTCGGCGTCCGCCCTTGCATCTCCGGACAACGCGGTCAACCGCCCAACGCTGTAACAGCGACCCACCCCCGCAGCCCGGCCGGCGGCAATGTCGGACGCCTTGTCGCCGATCAGAATCGACGTCGCCAGATCGGCCCTGAGGCGCTCGGCGAGCCGCAGGATCAGGCCGGGCGCTGGCTTGCGGCAGCCGCACGTCAATCGGTAGGCCGCGACGGCAGCAGTGGGCAGGTGCGGGCAATGTGCGACCCCTGCCAGTCGCACGCCGCGCGCCTCGAGTTCGTCGATCATATGGTTCGTGAGCACGTCGTAAGCCGCCTCGGTGAAGTAGCCTCGCGCGATGCCGGACTGGTTAGTGACGACGGCCAGCGTGAAACCCAAGTCCTGCAAGCGGCGCATGGCGTCAACCGCGCCAGGCAGGAATTCGAAGTTCTCGATGTGCCCGACATAACCGCTGTCGCGATTAATCACGCCGTCGCGATCGAGAAATGCCACGCGACGAGATTCGGGCGCAATGAGTGATTTTGAATCTGACATTCGAATTGGTCTTGCTCCGTCAACGTAATCGCGCTGTCGATAATCTCAATGTGTCAGTAGTTGCCAGCCCGGCCGTTGCGCCTCGTCGGCTGCATTGTGCCGAGCATCGTCTTCGGTATGAAGGTAGATGCTGGTCGTGCTGAGGTTGGCATGCCCAAGATTGTCGTGCACGACCTTCAGATCCGCTCGCTCGCTGAGGCGGCTCCCGGCTGTGTGCCGAAGTCAATGCGTCGATGCTTGTTCGATGTGTGCAGCGGAAGCCTCGAACTCCGCGCCATTGCTACGCAACCGGGCGGCGGTTGCCCGCGCCACGGACTTGACGATCTCGTGAATAGCGCTGCGAGCGAGCGGCTGCAGGGACCCGATCACCGGGCGCACGGGCGGTGTGTCTTCGCCGACCTTCGGCAACGCGCTCAGCCCTTGATTTCGGCGGTAGTGCATCCAACTCGGCCAGCATCTCCGCGGTGACCGGCACCAGGCGGATCTTGCGGTCTTTGCCGGTCACTTCGAGCCACCAGCGTTCTTTCCCGTCGACCGAGCGGCGCATGAAAAAGCCGCCCATGGTGCTGTCGCAGATCTCCAATCCCCGGAGCGCTCCGATATACAGCAGCGAGAACAACCACCGGACGCGCACTGCGTGTGCTGCCTCGCGCGGCGTGCCTGTTGTCATCGCCTTGATGGCCTCCCAGGGGCTCCGCTGGCGTTGACTCCGCTATCGCAACAGAACCCGGGCGCGAACCCGTGCAGGGCACGCTATCATCGGCGGCTCCCGCATTCGTACGCGGCCGCTTCGCGCGGCCTGGCCCGTCATGTTCGTCTCTTCTCCCTGGCTAGTTCGTCGTCCCGCCCCGGAGGCCAAGCTGCGGCTCTACTGCTTTCCGTTCGCGGGCGGCCAGGCCGGCGTATTCGCGCCGTGGCATGGGCGCCTGCCGGGCGTGGAGCTGTGCGCGATCCAGCTGCCCGGCCGGGGCGCGCGCGCCGGGGAGCCGCCGATGCGGTCGATGTCCGACATTGTCAGGCACGTGGCGCAAGCCATCGCCGAGCAGGGCCCGCACCGCTTCGCGTTCTTCGGCTACAGCCTCGGCACGCTCGTCGCGTTTGAGGTCGCTCGCAGGCTGGCCGCGCGCGGATCGACTCGGCCGCTGCATCTGTTCGCCAGCGCGTGCGACGCGCCGCGCGACCGCGCCTTACGCACGCCGCTGCACTTGCTGCAGGATGTCGAACTGAGCCAGGCGCTGCGCGACTACGGCGGCACTCCGCTCGAGGTGCTGCAGAACAAGGAGCTGATGACGATCCTAATGCCGATGTTGCGCGCGGACTTCGGACTCGTGCACGACTACGCCTATCATCCGCAGCCGCTGCTCGACATGCCGCTGACCGTCTTCGGCGGGCTGCGCGATCCGTACGGCGACATCCATGCGATCCACGGCTGGACGGACGAGACGACCGCCGCCTCGCGCATCCACTGGTTCGACGGCGATCACTTCTTCCTCTATTCGCACGCCGACGCGCTGCTGGCCGAGATCGCCGCCGACCTGTCGACCCACACCGCGGCCGCGGCCATCGCCTGAGCTGCGCCCTTGCTCAGCGCGCCTCGAACACCGTCAGCAACGTCGACGGGTCGAGCCACTCGTAGCCGACCTCGCAGCGCCGCCCGCGCGGAAAGTCTGCATGCAGGTACTCCTCGATCGTCAGCGAGATCGTCGCGCGCGCGGCGTCGACGGCCGACACGCGCGCCGCGCGGAAATCGAAGAAGCGTCCGACGGTGCCGAACGCGCCCTTGTAGAGGCTCTCCTTCGCCGAGAAGGCGAGCGTGACGAGCTCGGTCAAGGACATCTCTTGGCCGGCCGCCTCTGTCAGGCAGGCCAGTTCGCCAGCGTCGATAGCGACGGCGCGCAAGGCCTCTTCGGCCGCTGCCGACGCGATGCCTTCGACATCGAGACCCAGTCCGACGTGACGATCGCGCGGGCCGACGATGGCCGCGGCGATGCGGTCGTTATGCGAGATGCTGCCGACCAGGTGCGCCGGCCAGACGGGTTCGCGCGCGGCGCCGATCGGGACGCCGGCCTCGGACTCGGCCACGCCGTGCTCGCGCAGGGCCGCCCGTGCGGCCAGGCGTCCGAAGAAGAACTCCGCCTGGCGCCTGCGCACGCTGCGCGCGACCGATGGCGGACACGCGATGCCGGAGGCCGCGTAGGCCTGCGGATCGAACTGCGCCGGCGCGAAGGGAACGAGCACCAGGCGCAGCGTGTCCCCGCCCGGCAGCGTTAGGCGCCGCACTCTGAGCGGCGTCTCCGTCGCGGCGTTCAATTGACCCGGGTCGTCACACGTCGCCCCTGCGCCAGGCGGCGCGCCAGCGCGCGCTCAACGGCGGGATCCTGTTCGGTGTCGTTAGGCGTCTCGCCCGCGAGCGACGCCGCCAGTTCCCGCACATTGTGGTGGTGGTAGACATGGGCCAGGCGCACCGGCATCGGCAGCTCGCTTTCGTTCAGGCGCTTGACGAAGGCGCTTAGCAGCGACGAGTTGGCGCCCAGCTCAAAGAAGTTGCGCTCGATCCCGATCGCCTCCGACGGAACGCCGAGCAACGCGGACAGCAGCGTGACCATGCGGCCCTGCAAGGCCGTGGCCGGCGCGACACGCTCGACACCGCTCGCGGCGGAGAGGTCCATCGCCAGCAGGCGACCGCGATCGATCTTCCCCAGTGGCGTGACAGGCAAGGCGTCCAGCCGCATGAACAGCGCCGGCATCATGTAGCCGGGCATGCGTGCGGATAGCCGCTCGCGCAGCGTGCCGACGTCCTGCTCGTGCAGGCCGGTGACGTAGGCCGCGACGAGGACGTGTTCGCGCTCGCCGCGCCGATGCGCGAGGACGACAGCGTCGCGCACGAGTCCGCAGTCGCGGATCGCATGCTCGATCTCGCCGAGTTCGACGCGGTGACCGTAGAGATTGACTTGGTCGTCGTCGCGGCCGACGACGACCAGGTTGCCGTCCGCGCGCCGGTACGCGAGGTCGCCGGTGCGGTACAGCCGGGCGCCGGCGACGCGCGAGAACGGGTCGGGGATGAACTTCTGCAAGCTCAGCTCGTCGAGGCACAGATAGCCGCGGGCGAGCTGCACGCCGCCGACCAGCAGTTCGCCGATGACGCCATCGGGCACGGGCTCGAGCGCGGCGTCCAGGACGTACAGGCTCGTGTTGTCGACCGCGCGGCCGATCGGCGTCGTCACCGCCTCTACCGTGGCGCCGGGCGGGATGTCCAGGTAGGCGACGTCGGAAGCAACCTCGGTCGAGCCGTAGAAATACGTCAGGTGCAGGTCGGGCCGTGCCACCCGCACGTCACGCACGAGTTGCGGCCGCAGCGCGTCGGCGCCGATGAACCAGTGGCGCAGTCCGTCCAGCGCGGTGAACGCGGCCGCCTCGTGGTCGAGGATCATGCGCAGCAGCGACGGCGACGACGCGGTAAAGGTCACATGGTGCAACTCAAGCGCCTCGAGCACGGCCTGCGGCCGGTTAAGGCCCTCCGATGGCAACACAGCCAGCCGCGCGCCCGCGCACAACGGGAACAGGATCTCGCGTTCCGCGCGCACGAAGCCGAGCGGCGTGTGATGCAGGACGGTGTCCGCCTCGCCGAGGCCGAAATGGCGGATCATCCACCGCGTGCGGTTGACGATGCCGGCATGCAGCCCGATGACGCCCTTGGGCCGCCCGGTCGAGCCCGAGGTGTAGATGACATAGGCAGCCGTCGACGACGCGAGCGGCAGGCCGAGGTCGCGACGATCCTCCTCGTTGCCCGCGCCGATCGTCCTCGTGTCGACTACAGACAACCCCGGCATCAGCGCGATCGGGCCAGGTTCGTCGAGGTCGGTCAGTAGCAGCCGCGCGCGTGAGTCCTCGACTATGTAGCGACAGCGTTCCTGCGGCAGCGAGGGTTCGAGCATGACGCTGCAGAGGCCCGCCTTGAGCGCCGCCAGAAAGGCGACCACCATGCCGGTCGAGCGACCGAGGAACAGCACCACGCGGTCTTCGGGCTGTGCCCCGCAGCGACGCAGTTCGTGCGCAAGCACGTTGGCCCGCTCGTTCAACTCGCCGTACGTCAGCGCACGGCTGCCGCAGACGGCCGCGACGGCGTCAGGGCGTCGGCGTACCTGGGCCTCGAACAGCTCGTGGATGCAGACCGCCGGGCCCTGATCAACGACGGTGGCGGCCGAACGGGCGAGCTGGCGCGCGCGCTCCGGCGCGTCCAGCAGGGCGAGGCTGCCGAGGGGCCGATCCGGCTCGGCGGCAATGCTGCGCAGCAGCTCGCCGTATGTCGCGCAGAGCTGCTCGACGCGCTTGCGGTCGAACAGCTGGCTGTTGTAGGCGAGCTTGCCCGCGAGCGAGGCACCATCGGCGAGCAACGACAGCGCGAGGTCGCACTGCACGCCGGGAATCGCGATGCCCGGCACCGACGCGACAGCGAGGCCGCCCAGCACGCACTTGGCGTCCGGTCGGTTGAACAGGAACGCGTCCGCGCCCTGCAGCACCTGCGCCTGCTGGTAGGCGAAGCGCACGTTGGGCGCGGCCACCGCGGGCCAGCCGCCCCCGTCGGGTACGCTGAGGCCGAGTTGTCCCGGCAGCGCGCGCAACTGCAGCACCTGTTGCGTGGTCTCGCGCACCGATTGCACGAACTCGCGGAGCGTTATGCCACTCGTTGGACGGCACGGGAACGGCTTCAGGTCGACAAAGCAGCCGACCGTCTCGGAGAAGCGTCCCAGCGGGCGGTCCGACACCGGCACGCCGACGACGAAGTCGCTCGCGCCGCAGACGCGGTGCAGCAGCACCTGCCACGCCGCCAGCAGCAGCACGAAAGGCGTAACCTCAAGGGCGGCCGCGCACGCTTTCACGGCGCTGGCCTGCGCCGGTGCAATGTCGAAGCCGACCTCGCCGCCCGTGAACTCGAAGCGGCGGGGGCGCGGACGATCGGCCGGCAGCGCCAGTACGGCCGACGCGTTGCCGACCGTGTCGCGTAGCGCCCGCGTGGCCGCCTGCCCCGCCTCGCTGGCGATCCAGCGCGCCTGTGCCAACGCGAACTCGCGCGGCGACGGCGGAGCGGGTCGGTTATCCGCCCGGCCGGCGCGCACGTCGGCGTAGAGTTCGAACAGGTCTCGCACCAGCAACTGCATCGACCAAGCGTCCACGGCGACGTGGTGAACAAGCAGGTGCAACACGCTGTCGGCGGCGCCCGTGCGCAGCAGCGTCGCACGCAGCAGCGGTCCCTTGGCCAGGTCGATCTCGGCAGCGGTGCGCGAGTCGATGCAGGCGACGACGGCGGCCGACGTCCAGCCTGCGGCATCGACCACCTCGAGCGACGGCGCCGCGCCCACGACGCGGCGCGCATCACCGGATACGGCGTCGACCGCATAGCTCGTGGCCAGCGCGTTGTGCCGGCGAGCGAGCCGGGCCAGCGCCTCGGCGAGTGCGCCGGCATCGAGCGCGACCTGCAGCCGCAGCGGCAGGCCGACGTGATAGCTGCGCGCTTCGGGGAACATCGTCTGGATCTGCCAGATCGAGCGCTCCTGCCACGAGCAGGCGTTCGACGGCGTGTCCTGCGCGTCCGGCACTTCGGACGCGATCCCTTCGGGCCGCACGGCCGCCGCCTCGGCTACGAGGCGTTCGATCGTCATGTCAAACAACAGGCGCGTCATGTCGATACGTAGCCCGAGCCCGGATGCCAACCGGTGCTCGAGATCGGCCGCGCGCAGGGAGTCCAGGCCGCAGGCGCTCAGCGAGCGTGACGGATCGTGCCGCGCGGCGTCGGTAGCGAGAACGGACGATAGGATCTCGAGCACGCCGCCAGCGGACGCGGTGAACGCGTGGTCGGACAGATTCGCCGCGCTGGCCGGTCCGCCATCGCGCCAGGTCGCGACAGGGTCGAACTCGTCGCGCTCGAAGCGGCCGCGGCAGGTGATGCGGCGCACCTTGCCGCTGGAGGTCCTGGGCAGCGCCGTGGGCTTTATCAGCGTCACGCCGAGCGGGCGCACGCCGAAGGACTCCACGATGTGCTGCGCGATCTCCTCGGCCAGGGCGCCAAGATCCACGCCGCGCAGCGCGCCGCGTTCGACCTCGTGCACCAGTGCCATCCGCTCCTCGTCGCCGTCGAGGACGGCGAAGCAGGCGCCACCGCCGGTGCGCAGTGACGCGAAGCGGGCCTGCAGCGCGCCTTCGACATCCTGGGGGTAGTAGTTGCGTCCGCGGATTATGACCAGGTCCTTCAGTCGTCCCGTCACGAACAGTTCGCCATCGAGCACGAAGCCGAGATCGCCGGTGCGCAGCCAGCGCCGACCGTCGTGCATCGCCTCGAACGTCTCGCACGTGAGCTCGGTGCGGTTCCAGTAACCGCGAGCCACGCTGGGGCCGGCCAGCCAGATCTCGCCCACAGCCCCAACGGCACATTCGCGGCCAGTGCCGGGGTCGACAATGCGAAGGCGCTCGTCGTCCGAGGCTTGCCCGCTGCTCACCAACGCGACCTCGGCGCGGTCGCCGGGTGCCGTCGATACGGCAACCGGTGTCGGAAAACCGGCCTCGACGCTGCCGCGCTCGAAGTGCCGCGTTACCGCGCCGTGCAGTCGCTGCCCGCCAGTGGCGATTAGCGTCGATTCGGCCAGCCCGTAGCACGGATAGAACGCGCGCTGGTCAAAGCCGCAGCCGGCGAACGCTTCCGCAAAGGCGTCGAGCGTCGCCTGCCGCACCGGCTCCGCGCCGTTGAAGGCGAGCGTCCAGCGGCTCAGGTCGAGGCCGGCCTTGTCCTCGGCGCTGACGCGCTCGGCACACAGGCGGTAGGCGAAGTCTGGCGCGCCGCTGGTGGTCGCGCCCCAGCGGCTCACCGCCTCCAGCCAGCGCACCGGCTTCTGTAGAAAGGCGACCGGCGACATGAGCACCGCGGTCGCGCCTAGCCACAACGGCTGCAGGATGTTGCCGATCAGGCCCATGTCGTGATACTGCGGCAGCCAGCCGACCACGATGGTGCTAGTGTCGTGGCCGAACAGCGCCTCGATGCGGCGCTCGTTGTCCGCGATATTGGCGTGCGTGACGACGACGCCCTTCGGATCGCCGGTCGAGCCCGAGGTGTATTGCAGGAACGCGACCGTCTCGAGGTCCACGGTCGGCGACGCAGGCATCGCAGGCGCGTTTGCGCGCGCGACGGGTGTGAGCGCGCGCACCGACGAGACGCCGGCGTCGGCCAGGCGGTGTACTGCGCCGTCGAGCGATGTCGCGTCTCCGAACAACGCCCGCGAACCTGAGTCACGCGCGATCGCGGCCAGGCGATCCCAGTTGTCCTGTCGCATATTGGGCAGGTAGACCGGCACCGGAACGATGCCGGCGTACAGGCAGGCGACGAACACGCGGATGAACTCGAGCCCAGGCGGATAGAGGACAAGCGCGCGGTCGCCAGGCGCCAGGCCCTCATGCACAACATGGGCGATGCGCAGTGCCGACTCGCGCAGCTGCGCGAAGCTCATTTCCTCGACGCACGCACCGTCGGCGTCGAGGAAGCGGAACACCGTCGCGGCGGGTCGCTCAAGCGCATGCCGGTTTAGGCGATCCAGCAGGGTCTCGTCACGGAGGATACGGGAGTCGGTGGGATTCATTAGGAATGTCGCGAAGAAATGGCAAACGGCTGCTGGACAGGATCGAACTCGTGCACGCAGCGCAGCGTCGGAAGGCCGTCGTACTGCTCGGCGGGGTAGCCGGCGGCGTGGTTGACGTAGAGCGTGCCGTCTAGCGTGACCGCCTTGCGGCGGTGGCTGTGGCCGTAGACGTGGATGTCGGGCGCCAGCCGGCGCACCTGAGCCTCGAGTGCGAGGGAGCCCATTACCGGGTGCAGCAACCGCGTGATGCCGGCGCGGGCGTCCTCCAGCAGGTCGGGTCTCGGGACGAAATGCGAGAACGAGATGACAGTGCGGTTGCGTGTCAACAGCGAGCGCTCGTTCATCTGCAAGAAGGTGCGGCAGACTTCGGCCGGCGCCATCGCGCCGGGCCAGCGGCAAGCATGGAAGTCCATCCAGCGCTCGTGCAGCTGCTCGCAAGGCTCGCCGAACGAGTAGTCGTACCACGACAGCAGTGGCACGATCGACAGCAGCCCGCAGTGAAACGGTCGCATCGACACCTCATGCTCCGCGGCGAGACGCTCGATCGCGCGGAACTTGGCGAAGGAGTCGATCCCCCCGTCACGCATCACCCACAGCTCGTGGTTGCCCGGCACGAACAGTACCTTCGCGAAGCGCGCGGTCAATTGCTTGAAGCAATGCGCGAGCCGGGTCAGCGAGTCGGACACGTCGCCGGCGATCAGCAGGAGGTCCGAGCGGTGCTCGCTCGGCGATAGCCCGTCGATCCAGGCGCGGTTTGCAGGATGGTCGATGTGTATGTCCGACAGCGCCATGACCTTCATTGCGCGACCTAGTAGCTCATCTCGAGCGTGGCGCGAAACAAGACCGGCCACTGGTGCGCCGTGACGACCTGCTGCGTGCTGCCGTCGTCGGCGAGGTACAGTGAGCCGAAGTGCTCGGTCTGGTGCAGCAGGTCACTCGCGCTCAGGCGCAGCTTGGTCGTCGATGAGTATGACCAGATCGTATACAGGTCGAGCTTGCGTCGCGGAGAGTCGCTGTCGAGCAGATGGATCGACTTGCGGGTATCGCCGCCGGCCTTGAGCGTGAAGCTCGCGCCCGAGGTCCAGGTAGGACTCAGCGTGTAGTCTGCACCTACCGTGTAGCTGTAGCGGATCTGGCCCGCGACGCGGTTGTTCGGACTGGGCAGCGCATCGACGGTCGACCAGTTGCGCGTGTAGTTCGCATGCAGCGCGAGATTGGGCGCGCTCGCAGAGAATAGCCGTACGCCGGTCTTGCCATCCAGCTCGATGCCGCTTGTGCGTGCCATACCGCCGTTGAACGGCGAAGACACCCAGCGGCCGTCGGGTGACAGCGTCACGTCAGTGCGGATGATGTTGTGAATGACGCGCGAGTAGCCGCCAACGCTGACCATCGAATCATCTGCGCCATAGTGCTCGAAGGCGAAGTCGACGCCGTCGGCGAGCTCGGGGCGCAGCGCGGGATTGCCCTGGCTGTCCGGGTCGAGCGGCGTATTGTTGGTGGAGGTGTAGGGCCGCGGGATCAGGTCGCCGATCGCGGGGGCCCGGAAGGTGCGGCTGAGAGCGGCGCGAATCTGGTCGTTCTTGCTGCCCGGAATCTTCCACAACGTTTGCAGCACCGGCGATAGGACATGCTCGCGGTTGGCGATGTGCGAGAACTGGTTGCCAGCACTGTCGGTCTGGATGAATTCAGCGCGGATGCCGAGGTACATCGACCAGCGGTTGGTGATCGTCCAGTCGTCCTGCGCGTAGATCGCCGCGCGCGTGACACGGGCGTCGAAGGTCATGTCACTGTTGTCGACGGTGGCGCCGGGCAGCGGCGTGTCGAGTTCAACGCGCGATTCCTGGCGGCGGTTCAGGCTCGCGTCCCAGCCGAACTCGATGGTGTGCGCGTCGAACGATCGCTGGGACAGTTTTCCGACCGTGCTGATGCCCTCCTCGCCGACTTGCGAGCTGGTGCGGTCCTCCAGGTCGATGGTCGCAGCGTCGGTGTAGCCCTTCTGCAGGAACACCACGTTGCGACGCGTTAGGTTGAAGTTCAGCTTGGAGTCGAGCGAGGTGTCCGGGTCGAAGTTGTGCAGCCACTCGGTCTGCGTGCTCAGTTGGCCTTGGTCGTTGTGATTGCGCTGCGTGTTGGAGGCGTAGGTCAGCGGGTCTCCGAGCGTCGTGTCGGAGGTCGCGGACGACTGCGTGAACAGGCGCGAGGCCTGGCCGCTACCAGAGATGGAGAGTGTGTCGCCGCCGTGCAGCTTGAGGTTGAAGCTCGGCGTCACCGACACCGTGGCCTTGCTGCCTACTTGGCGCAGATTGTCGGTACGCATCAGGTCGGGCGCGCCGCTGGGCGCGGTGCCGGTCTGCACGTCCTCCTCGGTTACGAGGAAGTTGCGCCGTCCCGCGGACAGCGCGAGCGCGTACGAGCGGTCGCCTTCCTTCTCGTGCGTCTCCCACGAGAAGTTCGGCTCCGCTTGGCCGCGCGCGATGCCCACGCCGACCTTGGCGGTGTGCCCGTCGTTCTTGATGTTCTTCTTCAGTACGATGTTGATCGTGCCTGCGATAGCGTCGGTGTGAAGGTCGACCGTGGTTGTGCGCAGGATCTCGATGTGATCGACGGACTCCGGCGACAGCGATTCGATGTCAAAGCCCACAGGCATCTTCTCGCCGTCGACCAGTACCTGGGTGTAGCCGCTGCCCAGGCCGCGCAGCGAGATGGCGCCCGTGTTGCTTACGGTGACGCCTGGCAGCCTCTTTAGCGCGTCGGTTAGGTTGGTGTCGCCGAAGCGCTGCAGCTCCTCGTGCGGCACGACGATCTTCGACGCCGTGTCGTCGCGGCGTTCGTCGAGCGCCCGACCCGACACCACGACCTGTTGCGCCGAATCGACCGGCGCCGAAGCCGGCGCGCTCGCAGAGCATTCGGCGCCCGCGACCGACGAGGCCGCCGCGCACGGCGGCGGTGCGGTCCCTTGAGCCGACGCGACCGCGCCGATGCTGGCGACGGCCATCGCGAGGCCTGTCGCGGGAACGATGCGGCGTCGTCGATCCGATGCTGGACGATTGAGCAGCCAAATCATCTTCTTGGGCAAATTCATTCTCCGTGCACCAGCTGCACAAACTAGGGATTGCATCGGCGAGGGGGTCAGGCGGCCTGATGGCAGGGCCGACATCGAGCCCATCCACCGTGAGCGCGGATGGGGGGTAGGGTATGCAAGGGCGGCGGACAGTATACGGGGTACCGCACACAAAAAGAGGGGCGGTACCCATGATTCATGCATAAAGATCTAAAGTGAAAATCAATTGAAAACAAGATCGTCTGTATTCTTGTTTCCGTCGCAATCGTCATGTATCGTCGCACCTTTTTTGAGTACAGATGCCGATGCAACCGGGAAGGGTCCGTCGTCCGTTTTTCGTACGGATGGTGCTCGTGGCGATGCTGCCACTGGCCCTCGTTGCGGGGGGCGTGGTGTCGCTCTTGCGCAGCCTTCCGGTCACGCACGGAGAGCTTCGCATGGCCGGCTTGCACGCGCCGGTCACGCTGCAGCGCGACGATTTCGGCGTCGTTCGCATCGAGGCGCGGTCAGAGGCCGACGCGTACTTCGCGCTTGGCGTCGCCCATGCGCAGGACCGGCTGTGGCAGATGGACTACAAGCGACGCTTCGGGCGCGGCCGCCTGAGCGAGATCGTCGGATCACGCGCGCTGCAGTCCGACAAGTTCATGCGCACTCTGGGCCTGTATCGCGCGGCCGAGTCCGCCGTCTCTGCGCTGTCGCCGCAGGAGCACGATTGCTTGCGCGCCTACGCGGCCGGCATCAACGCTTGGCTGGCGCTGCGTCGCCCGTTGCCGCCCGAGTTCCGCTATTTCGGCGTCGAGCCCGAGGCCTGGCGCGAAGCCGATTCGCTACTAATGATCAAGTTGCTCGCGCTGGGCTTGGGCGCCAACTACAAGAATGAATTGACCAACGAGGTGCTGGTTCGGCATCTTGGGGCGGAGCGCGCGGGCGCCTTGCTTGGCGTGCGCGAGGCGCGCGCGCTGGCCGACCAGGGCGCGGCAATCGATGCGCTGGCAAGCGACCAGGCCTCCAGCCTGGCCGAGGCTGCTACCTCGTCCGAGCGGCTCGCGGCGCTGGGCGGCAACGGCGTCGGCAGCAACGCGTGGGCGGTCTCGGGCGCTCTAACGCGTAGCGGCGCGCCCATGCTCGCGAGCGACCCGCACATGCTGCAGCAACTGCCGTCGACGTTCTACCTCGCGCGCATCGACGCCGGTCCGCTGCACGTCGCCGGTGCGACGGTGCCGGGCCTGCCGGTCGTAATCTTCGGCCACAACGACCGCATCGCCTGGGGCGCCACCAACCTCGCGGCGGACGCGCAGGATCTCTTCGCGGAACACCTAGCCATCGACAAGGAGTCCTACCAGTCCGGCGGACGCTGGATACCCCTGGTCGTTCACGATGAATGGATCGACGTCGCGCCCGACTTTCCGGCAGCGCTGCGCCAGCCGCTGCGCCCGATCCGCTGGCGCGTGCGTTCGACTGCCCATGGGCCGCTCGTCAGCGACGTCGTCGAAGGCGCCGAGCAGCCGCTATCGTTGCGTTGGACAGCGCTCGACCCGACCGACCCGAGCTTCGGCGCCTTCTTCGCCCTCAATCGCGCTGGCGACTTCGCGCAGTTCCGCGCGGCACTGGCCAACCTCGCGGCGCCCGCGCTGGAGTTCGTCTACGCCGACCGCGCCGGCAACATCGGCATGCAGGCGGCAGGACGCGTCCCCGTGCGCCGCGCCGGCAGTGGCGTGCTGCCCGCACCCGGCTGGAGCGACGCGTTCGGCTGGCTACGCTACCTGACCATCGACGAGCTTCCGCACGTAGCGAACCCGCCTTCGGGCATGGTGGTGAGCGCGAACCAACAGATCCACGGCGACGACTACCCCTTCCTGTTGTCGAACAATTGGCAGCCGTCCTACCGCGCCGACCGCATCGGCGCGATGCTGCGCGAGGCGACCGCTGGCGGGCACAAGCTCGAAGTCGCTGACTTCGAGCGCATGCAGAACGACGTGCTCGATTCCCAGGCGCTAGAACTGCTGCCCTTCCTTAAGGGCATCGAGGGTCGCGACGCGAACGAGCGTGATGCGGTCAAGCGCCTGCATCGGTGGGATGGTCGCATGTCCGAGGACAGCGTCGGCGCGTCCATCTACCAGGCCTGGTCGCGCCATCTGATGAAGCTTCTCGTCGCCGATCCGCTGCATGTCGAACTCGTCGATGCCCAACGCTTCGCCGAACTGCAGCGCCAAGCCGACACGTTTCGCCCCGAATTCCTGCGCCGGGTGGCGTCGGGTGAACTGCACGACTGGTGCGGCGTCGGCGCGCGAGCCTGCGACGACGTGGCGCTGCGCGCGCTCGACGAGGCGATCGAGGAACTGCGCAAGCTCGCGGGCGGCGATGCCGATGACTGGAGCTGGGGTCGCATCCACAACGCGCGCCTGGAGCACCTGCCGTTCACGAACCATCCGCTGCTCAACCCGCTGTTCGATCGCTCGACGCCTATCGCCGGCGGCCGCTACACGGTGGACGTCGCGGTCGACGAGTTCACGAAGGAGCGCGGCTACGTCAAGGTGCTGGGCGCGGCCTACCGCCAGGTGATTCCGCTCGCGCAGCCGCAGGACAGTCGCTTCATGATCGATGCGGGCCAGTCCGGCAACATCTTCGACCGCCACTACGACGACCTGATCGCGTCGTACCGCGAAGGACGCTACGTCGACTTGACGCCCGCTAAGGCCACCGCAGCCGAGACACTCGTGCTGGCGCCCGCGGCTGCTCACTCCTCCATGCCAACGGGAGCGACCCCGTGAAGCCCATCGACGCCGACAGCCTCGGGCGCGGCCAATTCCACTTCCTGGCGTCCGGTTCGCCCGACCGACTGCTCGTCTCCGTGTTGGCTGGCGTGACGGGTGGCGTCGCGCACGCGCTGCTGATCCCGCTGCTGATGCTGTCGCTCACCAAGCCCGACCCCGTGCTGGCGGAGTTCGCGCGCAAGGACGTCGCTACCTGGGGTTCGTGGGAGATCCAGCATCCGCGATTCGCGGTCGCGTTCCTCGTGCTGTGCACGTTCGCGCTTGTGGCCAAGGCGGTCTCGCAGATCGTCCTGGGCAATCTGGCGGGCGAGGCCGCCAGCGAGCTGCGCCTGTTTTTCGCGCGGCGCCTGCGCATGCTGCCGATCGCTGCGCTGGAGACGATTGGATCGTCGCGCATCGTCACCGCAATGACGACCGATATCGGCGACCTGCTCGAAGGCGCGTCGAACCTGCCGCTGCTGATGATTCACGGCAGCACCATCGTCGGCGCGCTGACCTTCATCGCGTTCCTGCACGTGAAGATCTTCCTGCTGGTGCTCGGCGTCATCTTCGCGGGCGTCGTCACGTACCGGTTGCCGCTGATGCTCGGGCAGCGCAGCTTCGCGCGCTCGCGCGAGCACGGTGACGGCGTCCAGGAAAGCCTGCGCGGCCAGGTTTTCGGCGCGAAGGAACTCAAGCTCAACGCCGCGCGCTACCAGGACTTCATGAGCGAGACGATGCACCGCCACGAGTCCGCGCTCGTGTCGCTGCTCAATCGTGGCAACGCGATCTTCTATCTCGCGATCCAGTACGGCAACACCATCGGCCTGCTCGCAATCGCGGCGATCGCGTTCGGCGCGGCCAACCTCTACGACCTGTCGCTCGACCTGCTCGTGGCCATCGTGATGGCCCTGCTGTACATCATCGGCCCTATCAGCGTGCTAGCGAACTCGGTGCCGGCGATGTTGCGCGGCAACGTCGCGTTGCGCCGGCTCAACGCGCTGCTGGACGCGATGCCCATCGAGGCGCTCTCGGAGGACACGACGCCGCTGCCCTGCAACGAAATCCGCGTCGACCAGGTCACCTACAGCTACGCCCAGCGCGACGCATTCACGATCGGCCCCGTCTCGCTGACTCTGCGGCGCGGCCAGGTGACGTTCCTCGTCGGCGGCAACGGCTCGGGCAAGTCGACGCTCGCGAAGGTGCTGTCGTGCCACTACAGGCCAACGTCGGGCTGCGTGCGCTTCGACGGCGTCTTGCTGGACGACCACACGCTGCAGCGCGCGCGCCAAGCCGTCTCGGCGATCTACTTGGATTTCCATGTGTTCCCGAAGCTGTTCGGCCACGACGCCGCAGGCCTCGACGCCGCGCGCCGTTATCTCGACAAGCTCGGTCTCGCCGAGAAGGTCACGATTGAGGACGGTCGTTTTTCGACGATCGATCTGTCGTCTGGCCAGCGTAAGCGCCTCGCGCTGCTTGCGGCCTATCTCGAGGACCGCACGCTGTACGTCTTCGACGAATGGGCCGCCGATCAGGATCCGGAGTTCCGACGCGTCTTCTACACCGAGCTGCTGCCCGAATTCCGCCGGCGCGACAAGATCGTCGTGGTCGTCAGCCACGACGACCGCTATTTCGACGTGGCCGACCAGCTGGTGCGCATGGAGCACGGCCGCGTCGTCGACATCCGCGCCGGCCATGAGCACTCGCATCACGCTGCCGCGCACCCCCTCCTCGAAGCGGGCCGCTGAGGCCGCGCAGCGGGCGATGGCGACGGCGGCGAGACAGACAAAACCTATCGAGAGGACACGATGGACAACGATCGAGACCAGGGCGACGTGGCAGGGCGCATCGCCATCATTGGCGCAGGCTGCCGCGTGGGCAACGCGCAAGACGTGGACGCGCTGTGGGCCGCGCTCGTCGCCGGGCACGACTCGTACCGCGCACTCGGCGAGGGCGAGTTGCTCGCGCGTGGCGTGAGCGCGCGCGAATTCGACGACCCGTCGTATGTTCGCGCATCGCGCTCGCTCAAGGACGTCGAGTCGTTCGACGCCACCTTCTTCGACATGGCGCCGCGCGAGGCGCAACTGCTCGACCCGCAGCAACGCGTGTTCCTCGAGTGCTGCCACGAAGCGCTGGAGTCCGCTGGCTATCCGTCTGACGGGCGTGCCCGCAACGTGAGCGTCTTCGCGGGCTCGACGGCCAGCACGTACATGATGCACCATGTACTGCCGGTCGCCGTCGCGTCGGGGCGGCGCGTAAACGAGGCGCTGATGGACGCCGCGCGCGGCAACGACAAGGACTACCTCGCCACCAACGTCTCGTACCGCTTCAACTTCAACGGCCCCAGCCTGAGCATCAACACGGCCTGCTCCACGTCGCTGATGGCCGTGGTGCAGGCCTGCAAGAGCCTGCTCGATCACGAGAGCGACATGGCGCTCGCCGGCGGTGTGCGCATCGAGGTGCCGTCTGGCGTCGGCTACCGCGCGGCGGAAGGCGGCGCGCATTCCGCCGACGGTCGCTGCCGCCCGTTCGACGCTGCGGCCGGCGGCACCGTTTACTGCGACGCCGCCGGCGTCGTGCTGTTGAAGCGGTTGGAGGACGCGCTGGCCGACGGTGACGACATCCACGCGACCGTCGACGGCTTCGCGATGAACAACGACGGCTCCGCCAAGGTCAGCTTCAACGCGCCCAGCGTTGAAGGCCAGGCCAGCGTGATTCGCGAGGCGCTCGCGCACGCGGGTGTAGAGCCGAGTTCGGTCGGCTACGTCGAGGCTCACGGCACCGGCACGGTGACCGGCGATCCGATCGAGATGCGCGCGCTGCAGCTCGGCTACCCGGCCGCGCACGATCGCCGTCCCTATTGCACGGTCGGATCGCTCAAGGCGAACTTCGGCCACGCGACGACCGCGGCCGGCGTGCTGGGCCTCATCAAGGCGTCGCAGGTGCTGCGCCGCGGCGTGCGGCCGCCGCAGATCAACTTCGAGACGCCCAATCCGGAACTGCAGCTCGAAGGCAGCGCCTTCCGCATCACCACGCAGGCCGAGCGGTGGGACGCCGCGCCCGGCACGCGGCGCGCCGCCGTCAGTTCGTTCGGCTTCGGCGGCAGCAACGTGCACATCGTGTTGGGCGAGGCGCCAGCGCGGGGCGCGACCGCGGCCCGGCCCGGGCCGCAGTTGCTCGTCGTTTCTGCCCGCTCCGAGGCGGCGCTCGCGGCTCAGCGCCGCAACCTGAGCGCGCGCCTGCAGAGCGCATCGGCGCCGGCGCTGGCGGACGTCGCCCACACGCTGCGCCACGGGCGGCGCGCGTTCGAGCACCGCGCCTTCGTGGTCACGGCCGACGCCTCAACCGCCGCGGCGAGCCTGGACACCGCGATTGGACGCCACATCCTTGAGCGCAAGGGCGCCGTCCCTGCGGCGTTCGTGTTCTCGGGCCAGGGCAGTCAGTACCTGGGCATGGCACGCCGCCTGTACGAGGCGCTGCCCGTCTTTCGCGAAGAGGTCGACCGCTGCCTCGACGCGCTGCGAGGCTCGGACGTTCTCGCCAGCGTGCGCGTCGTGCTCGGCCTCGATCCGGGAGACGCCGCGACCGCCACCGACACTGAGGCGCTGGTGCGTTCGACCGCAATAGCCCAGCCCGCGTTGTTCGTCATGGACCATGCGCTGGCGCGCGTCTGGATGCGCTGCGGCGTCACCCCGGCCGCGCTGATCGGCCACAGCCTTGGCGAATACGTCGCGGCGTGCCTGGCCGGCACGATGTCGCTGCGCGACGCGTTGCGCCTCGTCGTCGCACGCGGCCGCCTTATGCAGGCGATGGCGCCCGGCGCGATGCTGGCCGTTGATCTCCCCGTCGATCGCCTCGGCGAATTGCACGGCTGCGAGGTGGCCGCGATCAACGGGCCGCGGCAATGCGTGGTCGCCGGCAGCGGTGTGGCCGTCGACCGCATGGAGGCAGCGCTGCGCGAACGGGCCGTGAGCTGCAAGCGCCTGGCCACGTCGCATGCGTTCCACAGCGCGGCCGTCGAGGTCGCGATGCCCGCACTGCGCGCCGAACTGGCCCAGGTCGCGCTGTCGGCGCCCGCGCTCCCCTGGGCCTCTAATCTCACCGGCGCCTGGATCACCGCCGACCAGGCCATGTCGCCCGACTACTGGGTCGAGCACATGCGCCGCACGGTGCGCTTCAGCGACGGCCTCGGGGCATTGCTGGAGCGCTTGGGCCCGTGCGTGCTGCTCGAATGCGGCCCCGGCTCGCAACTGACCGACCTAGCAACCGGCCAGGCCAGCGGCCGCGCGGTCGCGGTCGCGTCCATGAACCGCCACGTCGCGGACGCACACGCCGGGCTGCTCGCCGCGGCAGGCCGTTGCTGGACCGCCGGCATGGATGTCGAGTGGAGCGCGCTCGCGGTCGACGGTGCGGCCGCCGGCCAGCGCGTGCCCTTGCCCACCTATCCGTTCCAACGCCAGCGGCACTGGATCGATGTCGACCCCGAGGCTACCGCGACCATCTCCGTGAACGGCGTGCATAAGCGCGCGAACGTCGCGAGTTGGTTCTACCTGCCGTCCTGGAAGCTGGCGCGCCGACCCGCCGCGGATCCCGCCGCAAAGGCCTGCGCCGCGTTGCGCGTGCTCGTGTTCTGCGACGATGTCACTGCCATATTCGCGCAGGGTCTGCGCGACCGCGGACAGGACGTCGTCGAAGTCCGACGCAGCAGGGCGTTCGGCACGCTCGTCGGTGTCGACGGCTATCTAGTCGACGCGTCCGCGTCAGCAGACTGGCGTCGCCTCGCCGACGCGCTGCTCGCGCGCAGCTGGCGACCCGAGCAGGTAGTGCATGCCTGGGCTCTGGCCATGCAGCCGCGCGACGCCGACGCGGCGGCGCTCGACGCCGAACTCGCGGCCTTGATGCATCTCGGCCAGAGCCTGTCGGGCGCGCTGGCCAGCGCGGCCGCAGGACTGCGCCTGCTCACGTCCACCAGCGCACAGGTGCACGGCCTCGAGGCGCCGGACGCCGTGGGCGCCGGCCTCGCCGCCGCCTGTCGCGTGCTCGGCAACGAACTCGGCCTGGCCGTGCAGCACATCGACGTCGACGCCGGCGAGCCGCGCGCGCGCTTCCTGGACAACGTGCTCGCCGAGCTGGCGCAGCCGATCGACGCCGCCTCGATCGCCTTTCGCAACGGCCGCCGGTGGCAGGCGACGTTCGAGCAGTCGCGCCTCGAGCCTGTCGCCGGTGACACGTCGGGCTCGGGCATGGCGCACTTCGTGACGGGCGCCTTCGGCGCGCTCGGTCGCGCGCTCTCGACGCACCTGGCCGCCCGGCCCGGCGCGAAGCTGTCGCTAGTCTCGCGCCGTGCGCTGCCACCGCGCGCCGAGTGGGATGCTGCGCTCGCGGCCGACGCCGCGCCGGCGTCGGCCATCCGGCACGTGCTGGCGCTCGAGGCGTTGGGCGCGAGCATCCTGTGCTTGGTCGCCGACATGGCCGTCGAGGCCGACGTCCGGCGCGCCGTGGACGATGCGCACCGTCACTTCGGCGCGCTCGACGGCGTCTTCCACCTTGCCGGCGAAGCCAGCAGCGGATCGCTGCTGGCCAAGTCGGTCGGCGACCTGCACCGCGTCTGCGGCCCCAAGGCGCACGGCGCCGAGAACCTGGCTCAGGCTCTGCAGGGACGCCAGCCGCGCGTCGTGGTGCTGTTCTCGTCGATCGCCGCGACGACCGGTGGCGCCGGGCAGTTCGACTACGCGGCAGCAAACGCGTTCCAAGACGCGCTGGCCTGCCGCATCGCGCACGAGACCGGCGCGCGCTGGATCTCGATCGGCTGGGACGCCTGGCGCGATGTCGGCATGGCAGTCGACGCCGTCGTGCCCGCGCGCCTGCAGCGCCGCAAGGAGACCGAGCTGCAGCACGGCATCGCGACCGCGGAAGGCCTGGACGCGCTGGAGCGCCTGCTTGCGCAGCCCGTCGCGCCGCAGGTGATCGTGTCGACACGCGACTTGGAGGCACGCCTGGCGCACGCGACGGCCGCCGTGCCGCGCGCGCCCGCCGTCGCTGTGGACGCCGTGACGGCGCAGGTGGACGAGGCGAGCGCGCCGCGCGGCCCGACGGAAACGGGCATCGCAGAGGTTTGGCGCCAGCTCACGGGCCAATCGGCCATCGGCCGGCACGACAACTTCTTCGCCCTCGGCGGCGACTCGCTGCTTGCTACGCGGGCCGTCGGCTCGCTGCAGGCGCAGTTGGGCATCGCGATCGACATGCGCGACTTCATGGCGTGCGAAGACTTGGAGCAACTGGCTCGACTGATTGACGCGCTGGGCGGACGCAATGCGCCAGCCGGCGAAATTCTCGAGGAGCAGACATGGTGAATGGAACGTTCGATGTGCGCGCGATGCTGGTCGAGCTCGATCGGCGCGGGGTGCAGTTGTTCCTCGACAGTGAACGGCTCAAGTCGCGCGCCGCTCCCGGCGCGCTCGATGCCGGGGCCGCCAGCCTCATCCGCGCGAACAAGGACGCGATCATCGCGTATCTGCAGAACCTCGAGCGGCGTCGTGACCACTGGGACATCGTGTCCGCCGACCGCAGCCGGCCGCTCGCCGCGTCGCCGACGCAGCAGCGCCTGTGGCTGGTCAACCGGGTCGACGGCGACAGCGCGGCCTATGTCATTCCGTTCAAACTACGCCTGACCGGGCCCCTGGATCTCGCGTCCTTCCGCACGGCGCTGGACGGCATCGTCGAACGGCACGAGGCCTTGCGCACCGTCCTGCGCGACTCGGATCAGGGCCCGGTGCAGGTCGTGCTTGCGGCGCATCCGCTCGACATCGGCGTGCACGACCTGCGCAGCCTCGCGCCGACGGCCCGCGCGCAGGCGCTGGCGCAGCACGACGAGGAGAACGCGCGCACGCCGTTCTACCTGGCAACCGACCAGATGCTTCGCATGCGCCTGCTGCGCACGGCTGACGAGGACTATCTCGCACTCGGCGCGATGCATCACGTCGCGGCAGACGGGCTGTCGCTCGACCTCTTCTTTGACGAGTTCTGCACGCGCTTCGAGGCTGCGCGCGCAGGCCGCGCCGCTACGATCGAGCCGCTGCTGGTGCAGTACGCCGACTTCGCCGCCTGGCAGCTGGCGCGCCGGCGCGAGCCCACCCACCAGGACAGCCTGCAGTGGTGGAAGCGCGAGCTCGAGGACATGCCGCGGATCCACGACCTGCCGCTCGATCGTCCGCGTCCGGCCGTCAAGCGACACGATGCGCTGCAGGTCGTCGAGCCGCTAGGCGAAACGGCGACGCGACGCCTGCGCGAGCTCGCGCGTCGCCTCGACGCCACGCCGTTCATAGTGCTCGAGGGCGTGCTCTCGCTGGTCGTCGCGAAGTGGAGCCGCAGCACCGACATCGTGATTGGCACACCGGTCTCCGGCCGCCAGCACCCCGCGACGGCGGGCATGATCGGCTTCTTCGCCAACACCATCGTGCTGCGCACACAGGTCGACTGGCAGCTTACCGGCGCGCAGTGGTTGCAGCGCCATCGCGACCGCTGCCTCGAGGCTTACGCGCACCAGGACACCCAGCTCGACGAGCTCGTCGAGGCCTTGCAGCCGCCGCGAAGTACGAGCCACACGCCGCTGTTCCAGCTGCTGTTCTCGATGGTGCCGCTCAAGCGCGAGGTGCGCTCGTGCGGCGGCCTGCGCATCGAAGCGATGGACAACGAGAGCCCCGACATTTCGTTCGACCTGAACTTGATCGCGCTCGAGTTAGAGCACGACATCTCATTGCGCTGGAGCGCGGACAGCCACCTCTTCGAGCGGGCGACGATCGAGCGCATGTCGCGCGCTTTCGTCACGATGCTCGCCCAGCTGTCCGACGACGCGGACCGCCGACTCGACGAGCTCGACCTGCTGGCGCCAGCCGACCGCGCGCTGCTCGCCGACTGGAACACCACTCGCCGCCCCTACCCGCGCGCGGCGCGCGTGCACGAGCTTTTCCAAGCCCAGGCTGCGCGCACGCCGCGCCGGCTGGCGCTCGTGTGCGGGGAGCGGCGCTGGACGTACGCCGAGCTGGACGCACGCGCCGACGCGCTGGCGCATCGGCTGGTCGACGCCGGTGTGCGTGCGGGCGACGTCGTCCCGGTGGTGATGCCCGCGGGCATCGCAGTGCCGCTGGCATTCCTCGCGGCGATGAAGGCTGGCGCCGCATTCGCGCCGCTCGACATCGCCTGGCCACCCGAGCGCTTGGAGCGCGCTATCGACGCGCTCGGCGCCTCGCTCGTGCTGGTACCTGAGACGGCTGGCGGCGCTGCGGCCGTGACGCTGGGCGCTGCGCACCGTCGCTTCGAGGTGACGCTGGAGCCGTCCGCGGACGGTGACGCAACGCGCCGCTGCGTCGTACCGCCCGCGGCCGGTGCACCTGCGCCGATCTACGTGGTGCACACCTCGGGCTCGACCGGCCAGCCCAAGGGCGCGCTCAACGCGCACCAGGGCGTCGTCAATCGCCTCTCCTTCATGAGCGACTATTTCGGAGCCGGCGCCGACGAGGTCGTGCTGCAGACCACCCACCACTGCTTCGACTCCGCGGTCTGGCAATTCTTCTGGCCGTTGATGAAGGGCGGTACGTCAGTCGTGCCCGAATCGGCCGACGGCGCCGACCTGGGCGAGATCCTGCGCTTGCTCGAGACCCACCGCGTCACGGTGACCGACTTCTCGCCAGCGTTGCTGGGCCTGCTCGCCGACCATCTCCTGGAGATACCGTCGACTGAGCGTCCGCCGCTACGCCTGACGCACCTGATCGTCGGCGGCGAAGAGATGACGCCGTCCATCGCCAAGCGCAGCGCCCGCGCGCTGCCCGGCGTGCGCCTGCACAATTTCTACGGCGCGTCGGAGGCGTCGATCGGCTCGGTCTGCTATGAATTGCCGGTCGTGATCGACGGCATGGTGCCGATCGGCAAGCCGATCTCGAACGTCGTGGTCGCGGTCGTCGACCCGACGCTGCAGCCGCTGCCGATCGGCGCTGCGGGCGAGATCCTGATGGGCGGCGACTGCGTCGGGCTCGGCTACGTCGGCCAGCCGGAGGCGACCTCGCGCGCGTTCGTCGAGCTCGCGACGCCGCTGTTCGGCTGCAGCCGCTTCTATCGCACAGGCGACCTCGGACGCTATCGAGCGGACGGCCAGCTTGATTTCCTCGGGCGCATCGACTCGCAAGTCAAGATCCGCGGCTACCGCATCGAGCTGTCCGAGATCCAGGCCGCGCTTGAGGCGCAGCTTGGCGTCGCACAGGCGCACGCTCAGGTCGTAGGCGACGGCCACGACAAGCGCATCGTCGCTTACTTGGTGCCGGTCATGTGGCCGCAGGACGACGTCGCGGTCGCGGCGTTCGTGGAAGCCGCGCGCGCTGGCTCCGCGCGCCGGCTGCCCGCCTACATGATGCCTGCGGCGATCGTGTCGGTGGAGCGCATGCCGCTCACCGGCAGCGGCAAGATCGATCGCCGCCGCCTGCCCGAGGTGGCCGCGCAAGACGTCGCGTGGGCGCCGCCCGAGACGCCGCAGCAGGAGGCGCTCGCGCAGATCTGGCGCGAGCTGTTCGGCATTGAGCGGGTCGGTCTGCACGACGACTTCTTCCGGCTCGGCGGCCACTCGCTGAAGGCGACGCAGCTTGTAGCGCGGATCTCGCGCACGCTGGGGCTCGACCTGCCGCTTCGCACACTCTTCGACCGGCCGAGGCTTGCCGACATCGACGCCTGGTGCACGCAGGCGCGAGCTCCGCGCAACGCCGCCTGACGTGGTTCGGGCAACCCCTACAAGCAAGCAACGAGAGAGCAGCTGATGAGTTCGGAGCAGGACAACAAAGCAGAACTGGCCTCGCTGTTGGGCGACATGCGCGCGCTCGACATCCGGGTCCAGCTCGATGGCGACTCGCTGCGCGTGCGCGGCAACAAAGAACGGCTGGCGCCCGAGCTCAAGAGCCGGATCCAGGCGTTGCGCGGCGAGCTGATCGTCTTCCTGCGCGCCGCCGAGGACATCGGCAACGCGAGCGAGACGATCCCGCGACGCGCACCGGGCACGCCGGTGCCGCTGTCGTTCCTGCAACAGAACCTGTGGCTGATCGACCAGCTCGAAGGGAGCGTCCACTACAACATGGCGGTCGCGCTGCGGCTGGAGGGCGAGCTCGACGTCGCCGCGCTGTACGCGGCGCTCCGTGACATCGTCGCCCGCCACGAGAGCCTGCGCACGGTGTTCCGCGCCGACGACGACGGCCGTCCGATGCAGTGGGTGCGCGACGACATATCGCTGGCGCTCTCGTCGACCGACCTACGCAGCCTGGCCGAGGAGGCACGCGACGGCGAAGTCCTGCGGCGCGCGAACGAGGAGGCACGTCGACCGTTCGACCTCGCCAACGACCTGATGATGCGCACGCATCTGCTGCAGCTGGCCGACGACCGCTTCGTGCTGTTGCTGACCAAGCACCACATCGCCTCCGACGGCTGGTCGATGGACGTGCTACTGGACGACCTGTCCCGCCTGTACGAGGCGCATCGGCTCGGCCAGCCAGACCCGCTGCCGCCGCTTCCGGTGCAATACGCGGACTACGCGCTATGGCTCGCCCGCTGGATGCGCGGGGACGTGCTGCAGTCCAAGCTCGACTACTGGACCAAGCGCCTGGCCGAGCTGCCGACGACGCACAGCATCCCGCTGGACAGCCCGCGCGGCCGCCATCGCACCATCGCCGGCGGCCATCACGAGCGGCGCCTGTCGCTGCAACGCTACGACCAGCTGCTCACGCTATGCAACCAGCACAACGTGACGCTGTTCATGATGCTCGAGGCCGCATTCGCGGTCTTTCTCTCGCGCTGGAGCGGCGAGCGCGACATCGCGATCGGCACGCCGATCTCGAGCCGCGGCCGGCCCGAGCTGACGAACCTGATCGGCTATTTCACCAACACCCTGGTGCTGCGCAGCGACTGCGACGACAACCTGAGCTTCGTCGAGTTCCTCGGCGCGACGCGCACGATGATGCTCGAGGCGCACCAGCATCACCACATCCCGTTCGAGATGCTGGTCGATCGGCTCAACCCCGAGCGCAGCCTCGCGCACAACGCACTGATCCAGATTACGTTCGCCCTGCAGAACAACCGCGCGTCGACGATGGGCACGCTACAGCTGCCGGAGCTGAGCCTGTCGACTCTGCGCAACGACGAGCATGCCGCCGTGAAGTTCGACCTCGAGCTGACGGTCAAGGAGGACGCTGACGGCCTGCTTGCGAAGTGGAACTTCAACACCGACATCTTCACGCGGGCCACGATCGAGCGCATGGATCGCCACTTCGAGGTGCTGCTGGACGGCATCGCCACCGAGCCGTCGCGTCCGCTGTGGCAACTGCCGATAATTCCCGACGCCGAACGCGCCGTCGTTGCGCGCTGGAACGACACCGCCGTTGACTTCCCCGGCGGCGACACGCTGCCCGGCATGCTGGCGGCCCAGGCGCTCGCCACGCCGGATCGCATCGCGCTGTGCTTCGAGGAGGAGCGGCTGACCTATAGCGAGCTCGACGCGCGCGCCAACCGCCTCGCGCACGAGCTCGTCGAGCAGCACGGCGTCGACGTTGGCACGCCCGTGGGCCTGTGCTTCGATCGGTCCATCGACCTGATAGTCGCGATGACCGCCATCCTGAAGGCAGGCGGCGCCTACGTGGCGCTTGATCCGTCGCTGCCCGAGGAGCGGCTCGCGTACATGGTGGCCGACAGCGGCGCGCGCCTCGTGCTCGCGCAGGACGGCGTCGGCGCGGCGCTTGCCACGGCCGCGGGAGTGACGGTGCGCGGCGTGGCCGCGCCACCCGGCGGCCCGGTCTGGTCGAGCGCGCCGCTGCTGCAGCGCGCGCATCCGCAAAGCCTCGCCTACGTCATCTACACCTCCGGCTCGACCGGGCGCCCGAAGGGCACCCTAACGCCGCACCGCGGAGTCTGCAACCGCCTGCATGCGATGCAGGCGCAATTCTGTCTGGGCGACGGCGACCGCGTGCTGCAGAAGACGCCGATCGGCTTTGACGTCTCGGTCTGGGAGCTGTTCTGGCCGCTGGCCACCGGCGCGACGCTGGTGCTCGCGCGGCCCGAAGGCCACAAGGATCCGCGCTACATCGCGCAAGCGATCGTCGCGCACGGCATCACCACGGTGCACTTCGTGCCGTCGATGCTGCAGGTCTTCATGCCCGTGGCGCGCGAGACGCCACTACCGACCCTGCGCTACCTGATGACCAGCGGCGAGGCCCTGAGCTTCGAGCTGCAAGCGCAGTGCGTCGAGGTCTTCGGCCATGCGAGCCTCGTCAACCAATACGGTCCGACGGAGACCGCCATCGAGGTCACGTGGTGGCCGTTCGACGAGCCGCGCGCGGACCACTGCGTCCCCATCGGCCGACCGATCGCCAACAACCGCATGCACGTGCTCGACGCACACGACCGCCCCGTGCCCATCGGCGTGGCCGGCCAGCTGCACATTGCGGGCGTGCAAGTGGGCAACGGCTACATCGGCAACCCCGGCCTGACCGCTGAGAAGTTCCTGACGCTTGACATCGACGGCGTACCCGAGCGCGTGTACCGCACCGGCGACCGCGCTCGCTGGCTCGGCGACGGCGTGATCGAGTACCTCGGCCGCCTCGACAACCAGGTTAAGCTGCGCGGCCTACGCATCGAGCTCGGCGAGATCGAGGCCTGCCTGCTCGAGACCGGCAGCGTCGCGCAGGCGGCCGTGCTCGTGTGCGCGTTCGGCGACGGCGGCCCCGAGGGGCTGGTTGCCTATGTCGTGCCGCATGGCGGATCCGGCGACAGCCAGGCGCTGAAGACGGCGCTGCGCGCTCAGCTGCCCGAATACATGGTGCCTTCGCGCTTCTTGTTCCTCGCCGCAATGCCGCTGACGTCCAGCGGCAAGCTCGATCGCAAGGCCCTGCCGGCACCGGCCGCGGGGACCGCCGCGGACGTCGAGGCGGTGCCGCTAACGGCCGCCGACCAGGCGCTGGCCGCGTTGTGGGGTACCGTGCTCGGCGCGGCGCCCGCCGACGCGATGGCGAACTTCTTCGGCCTCGGTGGCCATTCGCTGCTTGCGATGCAGCTCGTCTCGCTGATGCGGCGTCGCTTTGGCATCGAGGTGCCGCTGAAGGTGATCTTCGAGAAGCCCGTGCTTTGCGACCAGTCTCGCTGGCTGTCCGAGCAGCAGGCTGGCATCGTGCTGCCGCCGATCGAGCGCCGGCCCGAAGGCGCGCTGGAGTTGTCGTTCGCGCAGCAGCGGTTGTGGCTGCTCGCCCAGCTCGACCGCGACGGCACGGCCTACAACATTCCGCGCGCGATGCATCTCGATGGCGAGCTCGACGTCGATGCGCTGGCGCAGGCGTTCGGTGACGTCGTCGAGCGCCATATCAACCTGCGTCTGTGCTTCCCCGGCGTTGACGGAAGCCCGTCGGTGCGCGTGCTCGAGCGGTTCCAGCCGATGGTGCAGGTCGACCTGCGCGGACTCGACGCTCATGCGCAGCAGCGCGAGGTGCAGCGCCTGTGCGACGCCCATGCCGCGCACCGCCACGACCTCGGCCGCGGGCCGCTACTCAAAGTCACGCTGCTGGCCCTCGCGCCGCGCCGCCATGCGCTGCTCGTCAACATGCACCACATCGTCAGCGACGGCTGGTCGATCGGCGTGCTCATGCGCGACGTCGGCGCGCTCTACGCCGCGCGCCGCGGCGAGTCCGCGTCCGCACTGCCCACCCTCGACGTGCAGTACCCCGACTTTGCGGCGTGGCAACGCCGATGGCTGTCGGGCGACGTGCTCTCGCGCCAGCTCGCCTACTGGCGCGACGCACTCGCGGGCGCGCCCGCACTGCTTGCGCTGCCTGTCGACCGTCCGCGCCCAGAGCGCTTCAGCTATCGCGGCACGCAACTCTGGCGGCCGCTGCCGGCGGCGCTGCGGCCCGGGCTGCAGGCGCTCGGCCAGCGGCACGGCTCCACGATGTTCATGACGGTACTGGCGGCATTCAAGCTGCTACTGGCGCGCCGTTCGGGCCAGCTCGACATCTGCGTCGGCACTCCCGTGGCCAACCGCGCGCACCATCAGACCGAGGACCTGGTCGGCTTCTTCGTCAACACGCTGGTGCTGCGCACGCGCCTGGCGCCGGGGCAGACCTTCGCTGAGCTGCTGGCAGCGGTACGCGAGCGCGCGCTGGACGCGTACGGCAACCAGGACGTGCCTTTCGACCAGGTCGTCGAGGACATACGGCCGCCGCGCAGCCTCGCCCACAGTCCGCTGTTCCAGGTGATGTTCCGTCTCGACAGCGTTACCCGCGGCGCGACGGTGCCCGGGCTGGAGATCGCCGAGATAGTACGCGCCGGCGCCACGACGCAGTTCGACCTGACGCTGACCGTGATCGACGACGACGGCCACCTGACCTGCGAGTGGGGCTATGCTACCGACCTGTTCGACGAGACGACCATCGTCGCGATGCACGGCGAACTTGAGGCGCTCCTGCAGGACGTCGTGGTGCAGGGCGCCCACACCCGCCCCGTGCTCGGCGCAATGGCGCCGCCGGCCGCGCGCGTCGTCGCCGACGCCGCGCCCGCGACGCCTTTCGAGGCGCCCGTCGGCGCCACGGAGTGCGAGCTCGCGCACACCTGGGAGTCGCTGCTGCATGTCGAGCGCGTGAGCCGACACGACAACTTCTTCGACCTCGGCGGCCACTCGCTGATGGCGGTCAAGCTAGTGTCGGGGATCGCGCAGCGCTTCGGCGTTGAGCTGCCGCTGAGCGCGGTCTTCGCCGCGCCGACGCTCGCCGCGCTGGCCGGGCAGGTGAGCACGATGCGCGACGGCGACAACTAGGGGGAACGAGCCAATGGATTTACGAAACGAAGCGGGAAGTATTCGCGTCATGGACGATGTCGACGATTTGATGGAGCAGCTGCGGCGCAGCGGCGTCGAGTTGCGGCTGGTAGACGATCGCCTGGAAGTCGAGCTTCCCTTCGACGAGGTCGACGACGCGCTGCTGCGCCGCCTCGACGACCAGGTCGAGCAGGTGACCGCGCGACGGCGCGCATCAGCGGCGGTCACGGCGCCGCGCATGCTGTCGTTCGCGCAACAGCGCCTTTGGTTCATCGATCGCCTCGAAGGCGGCAGCACGCAGTACAACCAGCCGATCGCGCTGCGCCTGCGCGGGCGGGTCGACGCCGGCGCTCTGGCGCGGGCGTTCGCGGCCGTGTGCGAACGACACGCGACGCTGCGGACGCGCTTTGTCGTCGTCGACGGGCAGCCGGTATGCGACGTCATGCCCGCGTGCGTTCATGGGTTCGAGGAGATCGACCTGAGCACGCAGCCGCCCGCCTATCGCGACGCGCGCGTGATCGCGCTCGCCGAGGCCGAAGCGCATACGCCGTTCGATCTCGCGCGCGACGCGATGATCCGCGTCCGTTTGCTGCGCTGCGCCGAGGACGACGCCGTGCTGCTCGTGACCTTGCACCATGTGGCCGCCGACGGCTGGTCCATCGGCGTGTTCGTGCGAGAGTTCGCGCAGCACTACGAAGCCGCCCGTCGGGGACACGCCGCCGCGCTTGCGCCGCTGGAATGGGACTACGCTGACTACGCGCGCTGGCAGCGCGGACGTCTGCAGGGCGACCAACAGGCGCGCCTGCACGCCTATTGGCGCGAGCAGCTGCGCGACATCCCGGCCGCCCACGCGCTGCCGCTCGACCATCCCCGCCCGGCGCAACAGGCGTTCGAAGCTAGCGTTCTCGAGGTGCCGATCGCCCCCGCGCTGCACGCTGCGTTGCAAGAGACGGCGAGCGAGCACCGGGTGACGCCGTTCATGCTGTTGTACGCGGTGTTCACCACGCTGTTGCATCGCCGCAGCGGGCAGGACGACATCGTCGTCGGCGTGCCGTCGGCCGGACGAACACACGTGGCGCTCGAACCGATGATCGGGCTGTTCGTCAACACGCTCGTCATGCGCAGCCGGCCGCGTGCTGGCCTGCCGTTCTCGGAACTGCTTGCTCAGACGCGCGACATGGCGCTTGGTGCGTTCGAGCACCAGGAGATGCCATTCGACATGCTGGTCGACCTGCTCAAACCACGGCGCTCGCGAAGCCACGGCCCGATCTTCCAGCTCATGTTCTCGTTCCAGGACAGCCACGTGTCGCGCATCGCGCTGCCGGACGTAGAGCTCGAGCTATTGCCGAGCGAATTCCGTCGCACGAAATGTGACCTCGAACTCGAGATCAGCGAGTCTGCGGTCGGTCTGACAGCGCGCTGGGTCTGCGCGAGCGGCCTGTTCGAGACCGCGAGCGTACAGCGCATGGCCGACGAGTTCGTGCATCTGCTCGAGGCCGCGGTGCGCGCGCCGGCCACGGCGCTGGCCGCGCTGCCGATGCTGCCCGAGTCGGAGGTGCGCACGCTGGCCGAGTGGAACCGCACAGACGTGCCGTTCCCGGCGGGCGAGACCTTGCTGAGCCGGTTTGAGGCGCGCGCTTCCGACGCGCCGCAGCGCATCGCGCTCGTCCTCGACGACGCCGAGTGGACCTACTCGCAGCTCAACGCCCGCGCGAATCGCCTGGCGCGGCTGCTGGTCGATCGCCACGGCGTCGATGTGGACGTCAGGGTCGGCCTGTGCCTGGAGCGGTCGCTCGAAATGGTCGTCGCGTTGCTCGCAATCATGAAGGCCGGCGGTGCCTATGTCGCGCTCGATCCAGCGCTGCCGCCCGAGCGGCTCGCGTTCATGCTCGACGACAGCGGCGCGCAGTTGGCGCTGACAGCACGCTTCCACGTCGACCGGCTCGCGGGTGCGCAGCGCTGCATCGCGCTGGTGATCGAGCCGGGAGTGGACGGCGGCTTCCCCGATCACGACCTGCCGCCGCGCGCGCGCGCCGACAGCCTGGCCTATGTGATCTATACCTCTGGCTCTACTGGCCAGCCCAAGGGCACGCTGAACCTGCACCGCGGGCCGTGCAACCGCATCCATGCGCTGCAGTCGCAGTTCCGCCTGCAGCCGCACGACCGCGTGTTGCACAAGACGCCGCTCAGCTTCGACGTCTCCGTCTGGGAGCTTTTCTGGCCGTGGTGGGAGGGCGCTGCCGTGGTGCTCGCGCGGCTCGAGGGCCATAAGGATCCGCGTTACCTGCTTGAGACCATCGTGGCACAGCGTGTGAGCGTGGTGCACTTCGTGCCGTCCATGCTGCAGATGTTCCTGCGGGCGCTGCGCGGCCAGGCTCTCCCAGGGCTTCGCTACGTTATGACCAGCGGTGAGGCGCTGACGCGCGAGCTGCAGGCGCACAGCATCGAGGCCTTCCCGGGCGCTCGCCTCGTCAACCACTACGGCCCGACGGAGACCGGCATTGAGGTGAGCTGGTGGCCGTTCGATCGCCTGCGAGACGATGGCCTCGTGCCCATCGGCCGCCCGATCGCGAACAACCGCCTGTACATCCTGGACGACGCCGGGCGCCAACTGCCGATCGGTGTGGCCGGGGAACTACACATCGCGGGTGTGCAGGTGGGCGAGGGCTACATCGGCAACCCGGCGTTGAGCGCCCAGTGTTTCGTGACGCTGGCGCCCGCCGGCGTGCCCGAGCGCATGTACAAGACCGGCGACCTGGCGCGTTGGCTGCATGACGGGCAGATCCAGTACGTCGGGCGCATCGACAACCAGATCAAGCTGCGCGGCATGCGCGTGGAGCTCGGCGAGATCGAGGGCCGGCTGCGCGCGCATCCCGGCGTCGAGGAGGTCGTCGTCGGGGTCGAGGGCGAACTCGCGCACCAGCGCCTGGTGTGCTATCTCGTGCGCGCCGAAGGCGTGGCCGCCGAGCTGGGCGCCTTCGTGTCGGAACTGCGCTCGACGCTGGCGCAGTCGATGCCGTCCTACATGTCGCAATGCCGCTACGTCGTGCTGGAGCGCATCCCGCTGTCGCCCAACGGCAAGATCGACCGCCTCGCGTTGGCCACCGCGCCGACGCTGCGCGCACCTGAGAACCTCGTGGTTGAGCCCGCCGACGACCTCGAGCGCGCGCTGCTGCGGATCTGGATGCGTCGCCTCGAGGCGCAGCCCGGCAGCATCGGCGTACACGACAACTTCTTCGAGGTCGGCGGCAATTCGATGATGACGATCGCCGTGCAGGCCGACATCGCCGCGGAGCTCAGGCTCGAGGTCGCGATCTCCGAGCTGTTCCAGAACCCCACCATCCAGCACCTGGCGCGCTTCCTCTCGGGACGCGCGCCTACGCGCCAAGCGCGCACGGCGACCCTGCGCGAAGGCCGCGAACGCATCCTCAAGGCGCGCGCCCGCGCCAACCGACCCAGCTGAAGACGCGCTTTCGTGCGCCGTTTCGCGAACCCCAAGAAAGACAGTTCGACATGTCCCACCAATCCGCCCCGAACGACACCCTCACCGGCCTCGAGATCGCCATCATCGGCATGGCCGGTCGCTTCCCCGGTGCCGACGACATCGCGCAGTATTGGGAGCTGCTCGCCGCCGGACGAGAGGGGCTGCGCCAGATGTCGGACGACGAGCTGCACGAAGCCGGCATCGACGCCCTGACGAGCGCCCGCTCCGACTACGTGCGCAAGCGCGGGGTTATCGGCCGCAAGCGTGAGTTCGATGCCGCGCTGTTCGGCTACTCCCCCGCGGAA
>Ga0302314_10002566_pt1 | contig 33673 bp, 25 predicted proteins | sample III_Palsa_N2_3_FD_200533 | JGI IMG/M metagenome (GOLD analysis project Ga0302314, IMG submission 200533) | Peat permafrost microbial communities from Stordalen Mire near Abisko, Sweden - III_Palsa_N2_3 | ecosystem: Environmental > Terrestrial > Soil > Palsa > Peat permafrost | place: Sweden...
CAGGAAGGACGGGATCATCGTCACCTGCGACGGCAGCATCATGGTCGCGAGCATCACAGTCAGGCTGATGGCGCGTCCCGGCCAGCGCAACCGCGCGAAGGCGTAGGCGACGAAGGCGCTGGAGAAGAGCGAGCCGCCCACGGTCAGCAGCACGAGGATGACGCTGTTGCCCAGATAGGTCCAAAACGGCACGGCGTGGAAGGCGAGGTCGTAGTTGTGCCGGCACTTCTGCCAGATCGCCTGCAGCGTCGAGCTGGGATGGATCTCGATGCGCAGGCAGCAGGCGTCGGCCGGCCCGGCCGGGGACGGACCGTCATCGCGCAGCGGCACCCACAGCCGCGCCTTGAAGGTCGCATCATCGAAGCCGGGCGGCTGGAAGGTGATGGTGGTCTGGCGGTTCTGGGCAAGCGGCGTGACCCGGGTGGAGACCCACTGGCGGCCGCCGCACACCAGGCTCGCGGTGATGCGGTGCCAGCTGTCGTCATTGCGCAGCGACAGGACCAGCTTGTGCAGCTGGCCGGCCTGCACACCAGTCGGCAGCGTGAAGGGGATGGCCAGGACCACCGGCGCATCCGCGCCGGAGCTGAACGCGTAGTCGATGCGCACCCCGCTTGCGACCGGCACCAGCTGCGCATGGCCGGAGGCGACGGTGAGCGCACCCTGCAGGGTGGTGCCGGAATACAGCGGATAGAGCTGCGCGTCGTCGGTGTACAGCTGCAGCCCCTGCAGCTCGCAGCGCGCCAGGCTGCCGTCCAGGGCCTGGTCGATGACCGCATCGTCCAGCTGCGCCGCGACCGCGGCCAGGGCCGTGTCGTCGTGCGCACAGCTGGTGGACGGGATGCGCTGCAGGGCCTGACCGACCGCGAGCGTGGCCGCGGCGCGGCTCCAGGCCTCCTGGTCGACGGGGACCGGCGGCGACAGCGCAAGACGGTGGGCGACCGCGAGCTGGGCGCGCGCTAGCAGCTGCGCGCTCAGCTCCGGCCAGGCGCGCGCGGCGACCGCCTCCGGACGCGTCAGCGTCGTGGCGGTGCGCACTGCGGGCGAGCTGGCGCGGAAGGTCGGCCAGCGTGGCAGGAGCCGGGTATCGGCCATCTCCTCATCGGTCTTGAGGCTGGTGCAGGCCATCCACAGCAGCGGATAGAGAAACAGCCCCGCCCCGGTCAGGAGCAGCACATGCACCCAGCCGCGCGCCACCACCCAGACCCCGAAGCGGGCAATGAGCCGGGAGGGCTCAGGTCTGGTCATAGTTCACCCAGCGCTTCGCCAGCCACATCTGCAGAGCGGTCAGCGCCAGCACGATCAGGAAGAGGATCCAGGCCATGGCGCTGGCATAGCCCATGCGGAAGTACTGGAAGGACTGGTCGAAGAGGTAGAGCGCGTAGAACAGCAGCGAGTTGGCCGGCTTGCCGTTGTCGCTCATGATGTAGGCCTCGCTGAAGATCTGCATGGTGGCGATCACGCCCATGATCAGGTTGAAGAGGATGTACGGGCTGAGCATCGGCACCGTGATGTGGCGGAAGCGCTGCCAGCTGTTCGCGCCGTCGATCGCGGCGGCCTCGTAGAGCTGGCTTGGGATGCCCTGCAGCCCGGCCAGCCAGATGATCATGCAGCCGCCCGCCGACCACACGCTCATCAGGATCATCGCCGGCTTGCTCCAGGCGGGATCCTGCAGCCAGAGCGGCGCCTGCAGGTGCACCGGACGGCCATGCACCCAGCCGAGCACCGCCTCCAGGGCGTGCCCGGGCAGGGTCGCGAAGCCCCACTCCAGGGCCTGGTTGAGGAAGCCCTGGGTGGGATTGAAGATCCACAGCCATAGCAGGCTCGCCGCCACCACCGGCATGACCGCCGGCAGGTAGAAGGCGGTGCGGTAGAGGCTCAATCCGCGCATCCCGCGATTGAGCAGCAGCGCGATCATCAGCCCGACCGCCATGACCAGGGGGATGCGCAGCAGCATGAAGACGGTGTTGCCCAGGCTCTGCCAGAACAGCGGATCGGCCGCGACCTCGCGGTAGTTGTCCAGGCCCGCGTAGTGCGCCGGGGTCAGCACATCGTAGGTGCAGAAGCTGTAGACGATGCTGAAGAAGATCGGTCCGCCGATCAGGACCGTGAAGCCCAGCAGCCAGGGGCTGAGGAAGAGCAGCGCCGCGCCGCTCTCGCGCAGCCGGTAGCGCCCGGTCGCCTGCCGGTAGCAGGCCACCGCCAAGACCAGGGCGACCAGGAATCCATAGCCGCCCAGGTACCGACCCCAGCGCACCGCTGGCGCCCGATCGCCATGCAGCAGACGGTCGAGCTGGGCCTGGACCGGCGCCTGCGCCTGGGCCAGGGCGAGGTCGACCTCGTCGACCCCCTGCGCCTGGGCCTGGGCGCGCGCCGCGTGCTGCTCGGCCTGGTCGGTGGCCTGCACGTGCATGTTCCACAGCAGCTGGCCGACCGGGCTGACTGGGCGGATCAGGGTGTGGTCGAGCATGCCCTGGAAGGTGAGCACCGCGTCGCGGTAGCGCGGGCGCGTCGCCAGGTCGCCGGCCAGGGCCTGTGCGACCAGGCGCTGGTAGTGGACGCGGTTGGCCTGCAGGCCGGGGATATAGGGCAGGCCCTGGCCCTGGGCCTTCTCGCGCTTGCTCTGTTCGAGCAGGTTCACGCTCTGCCAGCTGGTCAGGTACTGCATCAGGGCGAAGGCCCCCTCCGGGCAGCGCGCCGTCTTGGGGATCACCAGCGCGAAGCCGCCCGCCCAGGTGATCGGCGAGCGGCCCTTGGCGACCTCGGCCGCCGGCAGGGGTGCGGGTGAGACCGTCCAATCGAGATCATCGGGCGCATAGGCCGCGACGGTGTCCAAGAACCAGCTGCCATCGATCTTCATCGCCACCTGCGACTTCAGGAAGGGGTCGAGCGGGCCGTCCTGGAATCCCTGCTGGAAGGCGTTGGCCTGCTGTACGCCGCCGATGTCGTCATAGCAGTCGCACATGAAGTGCAGCGCCTGGCTGATCGGCGGGGAGGTCAGCGTGACCCGGGTGCCGTCCGGGCTCAGCAGCGAGCCGCCGGCCTGGAAGGCGTAGATGTACAGCCAGCTGTTGCCATAGCCGGGCGCGAAGCCGAGACGGGTCAGGCCTGAGGCGGGATCGCCGGCGACGCGGTAACGGCTCAGGCGGCGGTTGTCCGCGCGCAGCTCCTCCCAGGTGCGAGGCAGCTGCGGCTGGCCCTGGGCATCGACCAGGCCCTCCTGGCGCAGCAGGTTGCGGTTGGTCCACAGCAGGCGGATGTCGGCGCTGATCGGCAGGCCGTAGAGCGCCGGGGCCTGGGACGAGCCGGGCGGACGGTAGCTGCATTCTTCGATCGACCAGGGATAGTATTCGCCCAGATCGACCCGGTCCGGGTCGCTGGCGGCCTGCTTGCGCAACAGCGGGGTCAGATCGGTCAGGGCGTTGCGGCTGGCCCACTCGCCGACCGCGAAGCGGTCGAACCACACCAGGTCGGGCGGCACGCCCCCGGCCACCGCGCTGAGCAGGCGCTGCGCGTCGCCGGTCAGGTCGCGTGCCACCGCGGTGCCGAGCTCGACCCGGTACTGCGGATGGGACTGTTCAAAACGATGGGCGAGGGTGTAGATCTCCTCGCCGATCTGCGATGATCCCCAGAAGACGATCACCTGCCGGCCGTCGCTGGCGGTGACGCGGGTCGCGCGCCAGGTCCAGATGCCGATCACCACCGCCAGCGCCACGAAGGCGCCCACCGCGAGGCGCAGCGGGATCATGGCCATGCGCGCGCGGCTCATGGGGATGGCGCTGGGACCGCGGTCGTCCCCGCGCAGAGATTGAGCGCCGCATCGTCCTGTCCGGCGAAGACCTGGCAGCTGCCCGGCAGGATCGCGATCGGCGCCACCACGCCGGATTGCAGCTGCAGGTTCGAGCTGCAGGTCATGATCAGGATCTTGGCCAGGGCGGGATGCGTGAGGTAGACGTACTGGTGGTCGCCCAGGCTCTCGATCAGCGCGATGGTGAGATCGATGATCACCGTACCGGGAGGCGCGCGATCGGCCGGCACCAGGTGCTCGGGGCGGATGCCGACGCTCACCTGGGCCGCGGCAGGCGGCTGCATGGCGGCGGGGAGATCCACCGGCAGCGTGAGGCCGTTCTCGACCAGGACGGTCCAGCGTCCGGATTCCTGGCGCAGCTCGCCGTCGAGGAAGTTCATCGCCGGAGTGCCGATGAAGGAGGCGACGAAGCGGTTGCGCGGATGGGCGTAGACCTCCATCGGCGTCCCGACCTGCTGGATCTCGCCCTGGTTCATCACCGTGATGCGATCGCCCAGGGTCATGGCCTCGATCTGGTCATGGGTGACATAGACGCTGGTGGTGCGCAGGCGCTGCTGCAGGGTCTTGAGCTCGAAGCGCATCTCGCCACGCAGCTTGGCATCGAGATTCGACAGCGGCTCATCGAACAGGAACACCTGGGGCCGGCGCACGATCGCGCGACCGAGCGCGACGCGCTGGCGCTGACCGCCGGACAGGTCCTTGGGGCGCTTGGCCAGCTGGTCGGTCAGCGACAGCTGCGCCGCGGTCGCCTGCACGGTCTGGGCGATGACGCTGCGCGCGACACCGCGCAGCCGCAGCCCGTAGGAGAGGTTGTCGTACACCGTCATGTGCGGATAGAGGGCGTAGTTCTGGAAGACCATGGCGATGTCGCGGTCCTTGGGCGCAACCTCGTTGACGCGCCGCGCGCCGATCAGGATATCGCCGGAGGTCGCCTCCTCGAGCCCGGCGATCATGCGCAAGGTGGTGGTCTTGCCGCAGCCGGAGGGTCCGACCAGGACCATGAACTCATGCTCGCGGATCAGCAGGTCGATGCCCCTGACGGCGCGGTGCCCATCGGCGTAGACCTTCACCAGTCGGTTGAGACGGATCTCCGCCACGCCTGCTCCTAGGGCCAGGGTAGGAGGCCAGCGGCCGCGGCCAAGGCCTGGCTCAGGCGACGCCGGGCGGTGCGGGATGCACGCGCCGCGGCCGCGCCGCGGCGTCTCAGGTCAAGGAGTGGGTCAGCCAGCTCCACACGCCGCTGGCGCGCTTGCGCAGGCTACCGGCCTGCAGCGCGAGGTGCTCACGGCGGTAGTCCGCGGCCGAGCACACCAGCCCGGTGGCGAGGATGCCGTCGAGCTCATCCGAGGGATGACGGTTGCGGTCGCCCGTGCCGAGCACCACCGGCAGGTCGAAGATGTCGCGCAGGCTCAAGGTCAGGCCGTTGAGCGCGCTGGCGCGCCCGACCAGGTGGATCTGCCCCTGCTGCGCCAGGTAGCCATGCTCGCGCAGGTCGCGGGCGCGCTCCTTGAAGAAGGTCGAGACCGCCTCGGAGACGATGTGCGTGGCCGGCCCGAGCAGGGCGTGGCGCTCCTGCAGGTCGTTCCAGATGAACTGCTGGCCCTGGCCGGAGCCGGCATGGACGGTGCACATGCCGATGTCGACCTCGTGCTTGAGGCTCTCGGCCTGCTCGCTGCTCAGGTTCAGGCTCTCGGCCAGGCGCGCGGTGAGATTGTCGCCGCCGAAGTCGAAGGTCTCGACATGCAGGAGCTTGTCCTTGCGCCGCACCAGCACGTTGGTGTGGCGCGCGCCGAAATCGATGACGATCGAGCTGCCGCGCATGCGCAGCCTGCCGCTGATGCCGCGATACAGCGCCAGCGGCTGGGGGATGACCTCCTCGAGCTCGAGGCCCAGGCCCTGCGCCACCGCCTCCATCTCCTGGCGATAGCCACGGCGCGCGCTGACCAGCAGCGCCTGGCAGGTGAGGTGGTTGCCGACGCAGCCGACCGGATCATCGACCTCCTTCTCGCCGTTGCGGCCGCGCACCGTCCACTGCACGGGCAGCACCGCGACGACTTCGCGGTCCGCGCCGGTGGCCTGCTCGCGCGCGCGGCGCAGCGCCCAGGAGCGCTCGGCGTGGGTCAGCGGGATCTCATCGCCCGGCGATGACCAGCCCATGCCGATGCGCGAGGCGATCGAGACATCGTTGCAGGACAGGAATATCGACAGCGGCTCGACCTCGGCGACCTCGCATACCGCACGCAGCGCGTCGGCCGCGACCTCGATGCGGCCGCGGGCGCTGAGGTCGTGCCACAGGCAATCGATGTTCTTGTGCGCCAGGACCCGTTCACCCTGTTCGGGATGGGTCATGGCGAGGAGGGCGGTGACGCGACGGCTGGAGATCAGCAGGATCACCAGCAGTTGTTCAGGAGCGATGGTCTTCATGGCAGGGGGTGGTCCAGGACAGGGCGTGGTCAGGCGGGCGGGTGGGTCATTGGCGGACGGTATAGAAGGGCTGGGCGAAGCGCACGTTGATGACCGCGATGCGGCCCATGTCGCCCTGGCAGCGGATGGTGCGCACCAGGTCGCGGACCTTGTCCGGGGCGGTGACGCCGTAGCGCTCCTCGGAGGGGTCGCCCCATACCAGGCGGTTGTGGTAGCGGGTGTACAGCACGATGCCGGTCGTGCCGCGGTCATCGAGCGCCTCGTTGAGCACGATGTCGGTGACCATGCCCGCCTCAAGCTGCGGCTCGAGGTGCAGCCACATCGACAGCGCGGAGGCGATGACCGCGGGCGGGACCTGCTCGACCCCGCGCAGCATCGGCCGGTGCTGGGCCGGGCCGGGCAGGATGCCCGGCAGGATGCGCCCGTCGCGATCGACCCAGGCGCGCTCGCCGCTGCTGAGCACCGTCGGCATGACCGGCTGGCGCAGGCCGAGGTCGATCTCCATGATGCGGTGCATGGCCTTGCCGTTGCCGGCCGGCTGGTGGATGAGCTTGATCTGCTGCACGGCGGCGACCGAGGGCAGCCCGCGCAGGTACTCCGCAAGCTGGTCCAGGACCCAGGTGTTGGGCTGGCGCAGCCGCTCATGTCCGGGGAACTCGTTGACCCAGCGCATGACCTCCGTCACCGGCAGCTGCGGCCCGGGCAGGAAGCCGATGCGGATCGCGGATACCGGCATCGGCTCCGGGACCTCATGGACGCCGTCCACGGTCAATGCCATCACCGCCAGCGCGGCGGCAGCGGCCGCCATGCCCCAGGCGCCGAGGCGTGCCCACCAGGTGTTCACCGGCACCGGACGCGCGGCGCGCGGCTTGCGGCCCGGCTTGGCGGCCGCGGAATCCACGGTGTCGGTGGAGACGCCGCGTTCGCGTCCGGCCGGACGCTTCCTCCTGGGCTCCAGCGCCGGTTCCTCGGCAGCCTCCTCGGCGCCTGGGCGCACCGGCTTCTCGGCCTTGCGCACGCGCCGTGAGCTGGGGGGTTCTGGCGCCGCTTCCGGCGCCGGCGCCGGACCACGGCCCTTGCGGTGCCGTGCGGCGGCCTCGATCAGGGCGTGCGGATCGCCGCCATCAGGAAGCTGTCGGCCGGTCATCGTACCACCTTGTCGCTTAGAGCGGACATGCGCTCGGCACCGCGCAGCACCAGCAGCTCCGCAAGCTCGCCGAAGGAGATGCCGGCGGCAGCCGCCGCCTTGGGGGTGAGGCTGTGGCTGGTGAAGCCGGGCAGCGTGTTCACTTCCAGGATGGCGAGATCCTGGTCGGCGGTCGCCATGATGTCGACGCGCGCCAGGTCGCGGCAGCCGCAGGCGGTGAAGGCGCGCAGCGCCATCGCGCGCAGGCGCTCCTGCAGCGCACCATCCGGGACCAGGACGTACTGGGTGTCATCGCGCTGGTACTTGGCCTGGTAGTCGTAGACCCCCTCCTGGGCCCGCACCTGGATCGGCGGCAGGACGCGCGCTCCACCTGCATCCTCGATCACCGCCACGGTATATTCCGGTCCGGGCAGGCGCTCCTCGATCAGGTATGGCACCGCGCCCATCAGCGCGATGAGCTCCTCGCACGCCGGCAGCACGAAACTCGGGCTCGCGACCATGCGCAGCCCGACCGAACTGCCGTCGGCGGCCGGCTTGAGCACCAGCCCGCCGTGGTGCGGAAGCTTCAGGTCCTTGGGGGAGAAGGGCTGGCCGAGGTGGATGCGCACGCCCCAGGGCACGCGCAGTCCCGCCTCCTTGAGGCGCGTCTTGGTGCGCTCCTTGTCCATGCACAGCGCGCTGGCGGTGGCATCGGAGCCGACATACGCCTTGCCGGCGCGCTCGAGCTCGGTCTGCAGCCGGCCATCCTCACCGTAGGTGCCATGGATGATGTCGAAGACCACCGCGCCCGGGCGCAGCCGCTCCAGGGCGAGGGTGCCCGTGCAATCGACCGCCAGCACATCGTGCCCGCGCTCCTTAAGCGCGGCGACGATGGCCAGGCCGGAGGCGCGCGAGACGGCCGCCTCCCTTCCCGGTCCGCCCATGACCACGTCGACATGCAGCACGGTCATGTTCCAGCTCCGATCAGATCACGGGGATGCACGCGGATCCCATCGCTGCAGTTCCAGGCTTCGACCTCCATGACCAGCTCGATCCCACGCTCGCGCCAGGCGCGTTCACGCACCAGGTTGATCAGGGTGCAGACGTCCTGGGCCGTGGCCGTACGCGCGGGATTGACGATGAAATTAGCATGCACCGGGCTGACCATGGCGCCGCCGCAGGTGGTACCCTTGAGCCCGAGCTCGTCGATGAGCCGGCCCGCCGGCAGGTCGCGCGCGGGATTCTTGAAGACGCAGCCGGCGCTGGCCTGGGCGAGCGGCTGGCTGGCCGCCTTGGCCTTCTTGAGACGGGTGGCCTGGGCGCGCAGCGCCAGGGGATCACCCTGCGCCAGGGACAGGCGGCAGCCGAGGAACACCGTCCCGGGCGGCAGCCCGCAGGAGCGGTAGGCCGCATCCAGCCCGGCGCGCTCGATCCAGCGCGGCTGGTCCTCGCCGGGCATCACCACCTCGACCTGGGAGACCCAGTCGAGCATCCAGCAGGTGCTGGTGCCGGCGTTCATGCGCAGCGCGCCGCCGACGGTTGCCGGCACCCCGGCCAGGCCCTCGGGCCCGGCCAGGCCCCTGGCCATGCACACCTGCATGAGTTCCGCCAGGTCCAATCCGGCACCGGCCTCGACCTCGACCAGCCCGCCCCGCGGCTCCTGCACGACGCAGCCCGCGAAGGCCGCGCCGAGCTGGACCACCGGTCCGGGGAGATCGCCATCACCCACCAGCAGGTTGGCGCCCTTGCCGAGGAAGCGCGGCCGCGCGGCGAGGAGCTCCGGCAGCGAGGAGCGCGACTCGAGGCGGACCAGGCTTGCCGGCCCGCCGATGCGCATCGTCGTCACCGCCGCGAGCCGCTCCGTACGGATCGGGTTGAGGCGCTGGAAGTCGTCGGTGAATCTCACGCTACATCACGTCGATCGCGGCCGGCCGCGGCGTGGTGCCCGGGGCCGGCGTCGGGAAAAAAATGGGCAAGGGGGCCGGCCAGCTCCCCGACATCGCCGGCGCCCAGCACCAGGATCGTGTCTCCGGCCTCGGCCTCGTGGGCGATCAGCTCGACCGCCTCTTCGCGGTCGGCGGTGTAGTGCGTGGCGGTGTGCGGATCGCGGTGGCTGCGCACCGAGTCGGCCAGGAGCCGCGAATCGATGCCCGGGATGGGTCGCTCGGAGGCGGCGTAGATCGGCAGCAGGACCACCCCGGCAGCGTCGTCGAAGGCGGCGACGAACTCCGGGAAGAGCTCGGCGGTGCGGCTGTAGCGGTGCGGCTGGAAGAGCACATGCACCCGGCCACCGCCCAGGCGCGCGGCGGCGATGGTGGCGCGGATCTCGGTGGGATGGTGGCCGTAATCCTCGACCACGCGCACCGCGCCCGGCCCCTGGCCGTCGTGATGGATGGTGAAGCGCCGGCGCACGCGCTCGCAGCGCGCCAGGGCCGCCAGCGGGCACCCGGGACTGAGATGGCGCGCCGCACCGATCGCCATCAGGGCGTTGTGCGCCATGTGCGCGCCCGGCAGCGGCACGTGGACCTCGCCCAGGTCCTCGCCATGCAGGCGCACGCGCATGCGGCTGCCGTCGGCGCGTAGATCGAGGTGCTCGGCGTGGCAGTCGCCCTCCTCCAGGCCGCAGCGCAGCACCCGCGCCGTGACGCCAGCGAGCACGCGCGGCGACAGCCCGTGGGCGGGCACGATCACCAGCCCGCTGGCCGGGATCCGCGCCAGCCATGCGCGGAAGCGCTCCTCGAGATGGGCGAAATCGCCATAGAAGCCCAGGTGCTCATGGTCGAGGTTGGTGACGATCGCGACCTCCGCGTCGACGCCCGCGAAGCTGCCGTCGCTCTCGTCGGTCTCGGCGATGAAGAGGTCCCCGCCGCCGGGGCGTGCGCCGCCGCCCAGGGATGCCACCGAGCCGCCGACCATGACCACCGGGTCCAGGCCCGCCTCGCTGAGCAGATGGCCGAGCATCCAGGTGGTCGAGGTCTTGCCGTGGCTGCCGGCGACGGCGACGGTGCGGGTGCCGCGCATCAGCTCGACCAGGCACTGGCCGCGCGTCATCACCGCGATGCCACGGGCCTCCGCCGCCTGGATCTCGGGGTGGCTGGCGGCCACCGCCGCGGTGTGCACCAGCATGTCGCAGTCGAGGGTATGCGCGGGATGATGCCCGAGCTGGATCGCGACCCCGTGCGCGCGCAGCTGCTGGAGGATGGGCGAATCGGCCGCGTCGCAGCCGCTGACCACCGCGCCGACGCGCTGCAGCAGCGGCACCAGCGCGCTGACCCCGGCCCCGCCGATGCCCAGCAGATGGACGCGTCGACCACGGAAGAGGCTGCAGATCATGCGTGCTCCGGTGAGGTCCCACCGGCGGCGGTGGCGAGGGTGGCGATGGCGGTGGACGGCTGGGACTGCGTCACGGGCGCGCGCTCAGGAAGCGCCGGGCGGTGGCGCGGCGGTGGCGCGGATGCTACACGCTCCTGGCACAACGCATGCTGCCACAGGGCGCGGCGCTCCGAACGCCGCACGCGGCGCTGGTCGCGCGTGCTGAGCGTACGCAAAAGCTGGGCGACGCAGGCCGCGGCATGCGGCCGGGCCAGCGCGCGGGCGCGGACGCCCATGCGCGCCAGGCTCGGGCGGTCCGCGACCAGGGCGTTGATCGCGCCGGCGAGGGCCTCGGGCGTGGCCAGGGCCTGGGGCAGCAGGACCGCTCCGCCGATGGCGGCGATCGAACGCGCATTGGCCGTCTGATGGTCATCGGCGGCCCACGGCAGCGGGATGTAGATCGCCGGGATGCCGGCGGCGCACAGCTCGGCCACGGTGGTGGCGCCGGCGCGCGTCACCGCCAGGTCGATGGACTGGTAGAGCGTCGGCATGTCGTCGACGAAGCCGTGCACCGCGGCGCTCACCCCGGCCGCCTGGTAGCCGCGCGCGACGCGCGCGCAGTCCTCCTCGCCGGCGAGGTGCACGATCTCGAGGGTCTCCCGCGCGGCGAGGCCGGGCGCGGCCGCGAGCATGAGATCATTGAGGGTGCGCGCCGCCAGGCTGCCGCCGACCACCAGCAGCCGCACCGTGCGCGCACCGCCGCGCGGGCGTGCGGTGATGTCCCGCACCGGGTTGCCGAGCATCAGCGCTCGGCGATGCGGCAGCCATGCGGACGCCTCCGGGAACTGGGTGATGACCACGCGCGCGAAGCGCGCCAGCAGGCGGTTGGTGCGGCCCGGACGCGCATTCTGCTCCATGACGATCAGCGGACGGCGCAGGAACGGCGCCAGGATGCCGGGCGCCAGCGCGGCGTAGCCGCCGAGGGCGACGATCACCCGCGGCGGGCGGGCGGTCAGCTCGCGCCAGCAGCCCAGGACCTGCCGGGTCGCCGCCAGCAGCCAGCGCGGACTGCGCGGCCGCGGGCGCGACAGGCCCAGCGGCAGCAGGGCGATGCCGGCCCTGGGCACGAGCCGCGCCTCGAGACGCTCCGGGTCGCCGATCCAGCGCACCTCGGCGACGCCATGCGTCCCGAGCTGTGCCGCCACCGCCAGGCCCGGCAGGACATGGCCCCCCGTCCCTCCGCCGCAGAAGAGCACGCCGTGCGCCTTAGGCATGGGTGCGCCCCCGCTGGAGCCTGCTCAGGTGGATACCGGATGCGCGCCTCACGGCTCGGTCTCCCAGCGCAACGCCTTGGCGCTGCGGATGCGGGCGCCGATGCGCAGCGAGGTCGTGCCGGAACGCGCCTTGACCGGTTCGGCGGCGCGGGCCACCGCGTCGAGCAGCCCGGCCAGGGCCAGGCAGACGATGACGCTCGAGCCGCCATAGCTGATGAATGGCAGGGTCAGCCCCTTGGTCGGCACCGCACCGGTGACCACCAGCATGTTCCAGAAGGCCTGGACGCCGAGCGCCATGGCCGCGCCGATCGCCAGCAGGCGCTCTCCGGGGCTGCGCGCGCGGGCGGCGATCAGCAGCCCGGTATAGACCAGCAGCAGGAAGCAGAAGGCCAGGGCAACACCGCCGACCAGGCCGAACTCCTGGCAGATGATCGCATAGATGAAGTCGTTGTGCTTCTCCGGCAGCATCGCCGTCTGCAGCGAGCTCTGGCCCAGGCCGACCCCGAACAGACCGCCGGAGCCGATGGCGATGAAGCTCTGGCGCAGATGGTAGGCGGCCGGCCCCTCGTAGGCCATCGGGTTGAGGAAGGCGAGGATGCGGTCATGGCGGTAGCCCTCGCCATAGACGGTGATGAAGATCGCGGCCGGGGCCACGGCCAGGGACACCGCGAAGAAGTACAGCCACGGCGCATTGGCATAGATCAGCATCACGCACAGCACGAAGCCGAGCACCAGCACCGAACCGAGGTCCTTGGTGGCGTAGATGAGTCCCGCCACCACGGCGAAGCCGAACAGCGGCAGCAGCACGCCATGGAAGTAGCTGCGCACCTTCTCCGCGGCGCGGTCGAAGTGCCAGGCCGCGGCCACCACCAGGGCGAACTTGGCCAGCTCCGCCGGCTGCAGGTTGATCGGCCCGATCTCGATCCAGCGCCGGGCGTGGTTGACGCTGCGGCCGATGAACAGCACCGCGACCAGCGCCACCAGGGTGAAGGCCACCACCGCCGAGACCAGCCGGCCGTCGCGCCAGCGCTCCGCGCCGATGGCGCTGATCACCACCGCCATCACCGCGCCGAGCGCCATCGCCGCGGCCTGCTTGATGATGAAGCTGTAGGTGACCTCGACATCCTTGCCGCCCATGGTGCCGGTGGTCGAGGCGATCATCACCAGCCCGAAGCCGCACAGCCCGGCGACCAGGATCCACAGCTGCAGGCGGAGCCATTTGCTGCTCATGGGCGCACCCGTGCCAGGCGGAGGTCGATGCTGCAGGATATGAGGGTCATGGTCATGCTCAGTGCAGTTTCAGCGTGGCGAGGGCGATCAGGGCGGCGAGGGCGGCGACGATCCAGAAGCGCAGCACGATCTTCGATTCCGGCCAGCCCTTGTACTGGAAGTGGTGGTGCAGCGGAGCGCACAGGAAGATGCGCTTGCCACCGCGCAGCCGGTAGCTGGCGATCTGCAGCGCCACCGAGCCGGCCTCGATGACGAAGATGAAGCCGACCAGGGCGAGCAGGAACTCCTGCATGGTGTTCAGCGCCATCAGGCCGAGGGCCCCGCCCAGGGCCTGGCTGCCGGTATCGCCCATGAAGACCTCGGCCGGGGCGCAGTTGAACCACAGGAACCCCAGGCACGCGCCAGCGACCGCGGCGCAGAACACCGCCACCTCCTGGCTGGCCGGAACGAAGAGGATCTTCAGGTAGTCGGCGGTGTCGACCCGGCTGGTGACATAGGCGATGACCATGAAGGCCAGCGCGGCGATGAACATCGTCCCGGCCGCGAGGCCGTCCATGCCGTCGGTGAAGTTCACGCCGTTGGCGCAGGAGGTCATCACCAGCACCACCCAGACGATGGAGAAGATGCCGAGGCTGATGCCGTATTCGACCTTCATCAGCGGGAAGACGAGCTGATGTACGGCCAGCCGCACCGTGTAGACGACGCCGGGCGGATCGTGGGGGAAGTGCTTCTTGTAGAATTCCGGGGGCGTGCCGGCCGGCCGGTCCTGGACCTGCAGCTGGTCGGTGTCGATCAGCAGGTGGAAGTAGTGCTCGTTGATCAGGTAGAGGGCGATGCCGCACGCCAGGGCGGCGCTGATCTGGATCGAGAGCTTGACCCAGAGGGGCGTGCCCTTGGCGCCCTTGAAGATCTTGGTGCGGTCGTCGAGGAAGCCCACCACGGCAAAGGAGATCAGCCCGAAGAGCATCAGCCAGGTGCGGTACTCGCCCGGATCGCACCACAGGATCACCGCCAGCACGATGCATGCGACCAGGCCGAGGCCGCCCATGGTGGGGGTGCCCTTCTTGCTGTCGCGCATCGCATCGACGATCACCGCGCCGTCGCCCTTGGCGCCGGTCTCACCGAACTTCTTGCGCTTGAGCCAGCGGATCAAGGGCGGCATGACCAGCATCATGGCGATGAAGCTGGTGATCGCCGCCATCACCACCCGGGTCGAGGCGTAGTCGAAGAGCCGCAAAGGCCCGAAGTGGTCCTGGTAGTTGGCGAGGTATTTCAGCATGCGCCACCTCCCGCGTGCGCCGTGATGACGCCCTCGACCACCCGGTCCAGCGCGCTCGAGCGGCTGGCCTTGACCAGGATGGTGATCGGCCCCTGGGCGATCTCGGCCAGCAGCAGCGCGATCGCCGCGGCGTGGTCGGGGACGACCGTGCAGGACGGTCCGCCGGCGGCGACATAGGCGTCGGCCAGCGCCTGGGCCGCGACGCCGACCACCACCACGGACAGCGCCAGGCGCGCCGCCTCGACCCCGACCAGCTGATGGCCGGTGAGCACGTCGGCCCCGAGCTCGCCCATCGCACCGAGCACCGCCAAGCGCCGGCCGGAGGCCTGGGCCAGGACCTGCAGCCCGGCGATCATGCTGCCGGGATTGGCATTGTAGCTGTCATCGAGGATGCGCGCCGGCCCGGCGCGGCGCAGGCACAGCCGGCCTGGGACGCTCACCACCTGCTCGAGGCCCGCCAGCGCCAGGCCGGCGCCGATGCCGACCGCCCGCGCCGCCTGGTACGCGACCGCGGCGTTGGCGAGGTTGTGGCCGCCAAGCAGGCCGATCCGCGCCTCGCCCAGCGGCGTGCGCAGCGTGACCCCCTCGTCATCGACCAGTCCGTCCACCGGGCATTCCGGCGAGCCGACCAGGATCAAGCGCCGACCGGCCGCCGCCTCGCGCACCGGCGCCAGGAGCCGGGCCGGAGTCGTGCCCAGCCGTGCCGCGACCAGGTCGAGCCCGCTGATGCCGAGGATCGCGACCGCACCGGCCGGGAGGCTGGCGAAGATCTCGGCCTTGGCCCGGGCCACACCCTCGATGCCGCCGAAGCCCTCGAGATGGGCCGGGCCGATCGAGCTGATGACCCCGACACCCGGCTGCGCGATCGCGCACAGCGCGCTGATCTCATGGCGGTGGTTCGCGCCCATCTCGATGACCGCGTAGGCCATGCCCTCAGGTGTTGCGAGGACGCTCAGCGGCACCCCGAGATGGTTGTTGAGGTTGCCTTGGGTCGCATGGGTGGGGCCGGCGGCCGCGGCGGCGGCGGCGATCAGAGCCGTGACCGTGGTCTTGCCGCTCGAGCCGGTCACGCCGATCCACTGCACGCCATGCATGCGGCGGCGGAACTCGCCGGCGAGCTGGCCGAGCGCCGTGGCCACGTCCGCGACCACCAGCACCGGGACGACGCTCACCCCGGGCAGGGCGCGGGCGGCCAGCACCAGGGCCGCCCCGGCTCCCACGGCGCTCGCCGCGAAGTCGTGCCCGTCGACGCGCTCGCCACGCAGGCAGGCGAACAGCGACTGTGGACGCACCTGCCGGCTGTCGATGGCGGCACCACGCACCACCACCTCGGTGCGCGGACCGTACCAGCGTCCAGCGGTGAGCGCCTCCGCGGCGTCGGCCTGGATGCGCAACGGCGCCGGCGCCGTGGCGGCGGAGCTCCCGGCATGGAATGCGGCTTCGGCCATCACTGCCGGCCTCCCGGCTGCGCCAGCTGCCGGACGAAGGCGCGGTCATCCCATGGCTGGATGCGGCCCTGGATGTCCTGGGTGCGTTCATGGCCCTTGCCGGCGACGACCACCACCCCGTCCGGACCGACCAGACGGCGCGCGAGCACGATCGCCGCGCCGCGGTCGAGCTCGACCAGGGCCGCGGAGCGCTCCGCCATGCCGGAGAGGATGTCATCGGCGATGGCCTGCGGCGTTTCGCTGCGGCTGTTGTCGGTGGTGATGACCACGACATCCGCGCTTGCCGCGGCGCGGCCCATGGGCGCACGCTTGCTGCGGTCGCGATCGCCGCCGCAGCCGAAGACGATGCCCAGCCGCCGCAGCGGATGCGCCTGGCGCAGCGCCCCTAGCGCCGCGGACAACGACTCCGGGGTGTGCGCATAGTCGACGTAGGTCGCGGGACCCAGGGCGAGCAGCTCCATGCGGCCGGGGACCGCCGGCATGGCTGCCAGCCGTCCCAGTGCGGTGCGCAGGGGTACGCCGGCCGCCTCGGCCAGGAGCGCTCCGGCGGCGGTGTTCCAGGCATTGTAGTCGCCCGGCAGGAGCGCCGGCAGGCGGTAGGAGTCATCGCCCATCACCAGGCGGTAGCCGCTGGCCTGGCGGATCAGGCGCGCATGCAGGGTTGCGCCCACCGACTGGTCGCCGAAGCCCAGGCTGATGGTGCGCGCACCGGCGACGCGCGCGGCATGCGTCGCGACATAGCCGGTGGCATCGTCGGCATTGATGATCGCGACCCCATCATGCTCAAGCCAGCGGAAGGCGCGCAGCTTGGCGGTCAGGTAGGCCGCCGCCGAGCCATGATAGTCGAGATGGTCGTGGCCAAGCCCGGTCCAGACCAGCCCGCGCAGGTGCAGCCCGGCCAGGCGCTGCTGGTCGCAGCCATGCGATGAGACCTCGAGCGCGACCCCCTGGCAGCCGGGCGCGAGGCCGGCCAGGAAGCCATGCAGCTCATCCGGCGGCGGGGTGGTCTGCGGATTGGGGCGCTCCTCGATGCCGTCATGCCAGCCGATCGTGCCGACCCGCGCCGCACCGCTGCCCATGCCCCACCACGCGCAGTGCACCACGGTGGACTTGCCCTTGGTGCCGGTGACGCCCAGCAGCGGCGGACAGTCGCGGTCGACCCCGAGCAGCGCGGCGCTGGCCCGGGCGAAGGTCCAGCGCGCATGGCTGACCCGGACCATCTGCACGGCCGGCACGCCCGGCAGCTGCTGCTCGCTGATGATCGTGGCGGCGCCGGCGCGCAGGGCCTGGGCGGCATGCTCCGGCTGCGCGGCGGGCGCGCCCATCGCCACCCACGCCGCCCCTGGCGCGACGCGACGGCTGTCGCGACTGATGCCGGTCAGGCTCGGGGGCAGCTGACCCTCGAGCGCCTGATCGCAGAACAAGCGCTGCGCGTCGATCATCGCGGTTCATCCCCGAGCGAGAGGCTGCCGGTGATGATATGCGGGTGGTGGGCATTTGCAGCCGCCGCGTGCACATGCCGCTCGGTGGTGGCCACCTGGCCCCCCCGGGCGTCGGCCCCCGGATCGGTGTGCTTGGGGATGCCGCGGTACTCGAGCGCCTGCTGCAGGATGCGTTGCACGACCGGGGCGGCGTTTTCCGCGCCATAATGCCCGCCCTGGCTGGGATCGTCGATCACCACCAGGCACAGCAGCTCCGGCTTGACGCCGCGTTCCGCCGGGGCCCAGCAGATGAACGAGCCGACATGGCGGTCGTGCGAGTAGTGCCCGTCGATCAGCTTCTCGGCGGTGCCGGTCTTGCCCGCTGCGCTGTAGCCGTCGAGCTGCACATCCTTGCCGGTGCCCTCGGTCATGGTGTGGTTCATCGCGTCCTGAATCTCCAGCGCCTCCTCGGGGGCGTAGATGCGGTGCGGCGCCGGCAGGGGCGGCAGGGCGAGGTCGGTCTGCACTCCGGCCTCATCGACCGTGTAGAGGCGCTTGACCAGGACCGGCGGCTGCCACAGCCCGCCATTGGCGATCGCGCAGTGCGCCATGGCCAGCTGCAGGGGCGTGACCGCGATCTCATGGCCCATCGGCACCGACATGCACGAGCCGAGCACGCTCCACTGCGCATGCGGCAGCATGATGCCGCCATCCTCGCCGGGGAGGTCGATGCCGGTGCGCCGGCCGAAGTCGAAGAGGTTCTCCCACCACCACAGCCGGTCCGGACCAAGGCGGATGCCGAGCTTGGCCATCAGGATGTTGTCCGAGAGGGCGATGCCCTGCGTCACGGTGATCACGCCGTGCCCGCCCGTGGAGTAGCTGTGGTCGGTGATGGTGCGGTAGGCCTTGCCGTAGTGGAAGGTCCACTTGCCGTGCTCGCAGAAGATGCCCTCGTCCCAGCGCGCCAGGTGCTCGCTGACCGCCGCCCCCGCGACCAGCGGCTTCATGGTCGAGCCCGGCTCATAGACGAAGGCGATGGCGTTGTTGCGCATGCTCCCCTGGTCGAGGCCCTTGCGGTCGACCGGCGAGAAGCTCGGCCAGCTGGCCATGGCGATGATCTGCCCGGTGGTCGGCTCGATCAGCAGCGCCGCCGCGTTCTTCGGCTGCGACTTGGCGACCTGGATCAGGAGCTCCTTCTCGACCATCGCCTGCAGGGTCATGTCGATGGTCAGCTGCACCTCGGCGCCGGGCTGCGGCGGACGGTGGTCCTGGTCGGTCATGATCGGCGCCCCGTGGCTGTCGAGCATGATGGTCTGGTGGCCGTTGATGCCGCTGAGCTGCTTGTTGAACTCCTGCTCGATGCCGGAGCCGCCGCCGCCCTCGGCATTGACGAAGCCCACGACATGCGCGGCCAGGTCGTTCTGGCGGTACAGCCGCATGAAGTCGCGGTCGAGATAGATGCCCTGCAGGTTCAGCGCCTTGATCGCGTCCGCCTGGTGGTCGTCCAGGCCCTTGGCCAGGACGCGGCCGTTTCTCTGCGATTCGAACTGGGTGCGCAACACCCCGCGGTCGATGCCCAGGGTCCTGCTGAGCTCGACCGTGGCCAGCATCTTGTCGTCCATCCACAGCGGATCGGCATAGAGCGTCCAGGTCGCCACCGACTCGACCAGCGGCGCGCCGCTGCGATCGTAGATGTTGCCGCGCGCCGCGGGCAGGACCCAGGTCCGCTCGCGCTGCTTGTTGCCCATGGCGACGAGCTCGCTCCCCTCCTCCAGCTGCAGATGCTGGAGGCGGTACGTCACGCCCCCGAACAGCAGGGCGAAGACGGCGATGGTCACGCCGAAACGCCAGGATTGGGGGCCGAGGTGGTTCATCTCTAGCGGCTGGCCATCTTCAGCGGTGGCTGGAGCGGCAGCTGCAGGCGGCGGACCGCCTCCTCGAGGGCCGGCGGGCTGGCCTCGAAGGCCAGCTGCGAGCGCATCTTGTCCTGCTGGAAGCCGAGCTCGAACTGGGTGCGGCGCTCCTGGCCGCGGTTGCGGTCAAGCGATGCCTCCTCGCTGCCGAGCAGGGCGATCTTCAGCCCCAGCACCACCGCGAGGGAGACCCAGACGGCGGCGATGACGGCATGGGTGACGAGTTCGGTGCGGCTCATGGGGTGCTTTCGGGGGCGGGCGACGACGGGGTGGGAAGCGGGCGGGCCTGGGGGTGACGCGGGGTCGGGCGGCTGGCGGCGATCGCCCAGCGCAGCTTGGCCGAGGCGGCGCGGGGATTGAGCGCGCACTCCGCGGGCTGGGCCTCGATGACGCGACGCGCGACCTCGCCATAGGCGCCGGCCTGGCTCTGGGCGCGGAACGACTGCTTGACCGCGCGGTCCTCGAGGCTGTGGAAGCTGATCACCACCGCCACACCGCCCGGCTCGAGCAGGTAGGGCAGCAGGTCGAGCAGCCGGGTCAGCTGGCCGAGCTCGTCGTTCACCGCGATGCGCAGCGCCTGGAAGGTGCGCAGGGCGGGGTGGCGGGGCTGGTGCCCCGGAACCATGCGCCGCACCGCGGCGGCGAGCTCCTCGCCCGAGGTCAGGCGGCCCTGGGCGCGGTCGAACTTGAGGCCCCGGGCGATGCGGCGGCTGAGCCGCTCCTCGCCATAGGTGAAGATCACGTACGCCAGCTCGTCCTCGCTGAGCCGGTCGATCAGCCCGAGGGCGTCCTCGCTGCAGCCGTCGCCCATGCGCATGTCGATGGGCGCCGCCGAGCGCAGCGAGAAGCCGCGGCCCTCATCATCGAGCTGCATGCTGGAGACGCCGAGGTCGGCGAGCACGCCATGGAAGACCTCGCCCTCCAGGACCAGGCTCTCGGCGACGTCGCCGAAGGTGCCGCTGCGCAGGGCGAAGGCCGCCCCGTACTGCTGCAGGCGCTGCGCGGCGGCGGTGCGCGCCCGGGGATCGCGGTCGATGCCGAGCACCGAGGCGCCTGCGGCGAGCAGCGCCTGGGCGTGACCGCCCAGTCCGAGCGTGCAGTCGAGGACGCGGCGGCCTGCGGCTGGAGCCAGCAGTCCTACGGACTCCGCCAGCAGGACCGGCAGGTGGGCGGCGGCGCTGTCCTCAGGCACTGGCGGCGACTGCGGCGTGGCGCTTGTCATCGAGGACGCGGCGGATGAAGGCCGCATAGGGGCTGTTGTCGGCCAGGACGCCGTAGCGCCCGGCGCGCTTGAGGCGCACGTTGATCTCATCGACATCGCAGGCGAGGTGCTGGGACGAGCCGTCGACGAGTCCATCGAGGGCGGTGATCAGGCGGTTGAGGACAGGGTCATGCATGGTATGTCCAAAGGCTGAAGGTGGGACGGGCGGGATGGGATGGGAGGGAAGGGGATGGGATGGAGGCCGAATGCAGCGGCGCTCAGGGCGAGAGGTACTTGGTGAGCAGGGGATCATAATCCGGCGTGCGCTCCTTGCCGGTGAACTGCAGGTAGTGCTCGGGATTCCACAGCTGGACCTGGGTGTTGGTGCACACGAACTTCACGTCGCGGCTCTCGCCGATGCCGAGATGGGTGACGCATTCACCGGGCAGGACCACGCGGTTCTGCGCATCCAGGGCGAGCATCTTCATCTCGTCATTGATGCGCGTCACGATCTCGAACTTGCGGTCGTCGGTCAGTTCGCTGTCGGCCATGATGCGCAGCTCGCGGGCCTGGAGCTCGGCCTCCGACATGAGCAGGACGAGATGGAACGTCTCACCCGAATCGGAGCGTCGGACCACGTGCCGCTTGGCACGGAAGTGCTCGACCTTGGAGGCGGCGGCAAAGACGCGCGCTTCCCGAGGGATCGTCACCTGGTTCTTCGGCGAAAGCCGATGGACAGTCACAGCATGCCCCAATCGAGTGGCATCCTGCTATTCTATGCAACTCAATGCAACTGTAATCTACAAGACAGCTTATGGCGATTCCTGGCCCGGAAAGAATGGGTCGGTACAGACCAGCCCGAACGCACCGCCGGGCGGCCCGCATCACTAGAATTGAATGATTCGTACGCTTTGCATCGCAGTGCGAACGGCGGGTCGCGACGCATGCGGTGCGGAATTGAAACGTATCCTATGCGAGTAAAACGCTTGCGCTCATGGCGGCACCTGCACGACGCGCACATCGCCGCTGGCGAGCACCATCGCCTGGCAGGCCAGGCGCAGCTGCGGATCCGCAGGCAGGCGCAGCTCCTCGGCGGCGGTGCGAGCAGCGAGATGCTCCCCTCCCGAGAGCACCTGCACCCGGCAGGTGCCGCATGAGCCGGCCATGCACAGGTACTTGATCTCACAGCCGGCATCGAGCAGCTGCGACAGCAGATCGCGGTCCGCCTGCGCCGGGCAGCTGCGCTTGCCGTAGAAGAGCGTCGCCGCCACTGCCGCCACGACTCCTAGCCGAGCACCAGGTTGATGACCTTGCGCGGCACGACGATGAGCTTGCGCACCGTCTTGCCCTCGCTCACCGCCTTGACCTCCGCGCTGGCCGCCACGGCCTGCTCCAGGGCCGCGCCGGAAAGCGCCGTGCTCAGCGTGATGCGGCCGCGGACCTTGCCATTGACCTGGATCGGATATTCAAAATCGTCAGTGGCGATCTGCGCCTCATCGAAGGTCGGCCAGCCCACCGCGAGCAGCTCCCGGCCGTCGCCGAGATCCTGCCACAGCTCATGTGTGATGTGCGGAACCATCGGTGAAAGCAGGCGGATCAGCGTGGTCAGCCCGAGCTTGAGCACCGCTGGCGAGAGGCTCTCCGGCTTGAGCTCGTTGGTCAATTCCATGCACGCGGCGATGGTCGTGTTGAAGCTGAAATCCCTCTCCATGGCGTGGGTCGCGCGCTTGACCGTGGCATGCACCTTGCGTACCACGGCCTGGTCGGGACCGGATGCGTCCTTGGCCTGGCCGCTGAAGGCGGTGACCGCCGCCAGGCCCTGCTTCTGCTCCTGGACCATGGTCCACAGGCGCTTGAGGAAGCGGTGCGCGCCGATGACCCCCGACTCCTTCCACTCCAGGTCGAGCTCCGGCGGCGCGGCGAAGAGCGTGAACAGCCGGGCGGTGTCGGCGCCGTACTGGTCGATCAGGCCCTGGGGATCGACGGTATTGCGCAGCGACTTCGACATCTTGACGACGCGTCCGACGGTGACCGGCTGGCCGTCGGCCTTGAGCACGGCGGAGACCACCTTGCCCTTGTCGTCCTTGATGACATCGACCTCGTCCGGGTAGAAGCACTGCTTCTTGCCGTCGATGGGTTCGCGGGTGTAGGACTCCATGCACACCATGCCCTGGCAGAGCAGGCGCTTGAAGGGCTCGCGCACCGTCGAGTAGCCGAGGTCGCACAGCGCCTTCTGGAAGAAGCGCGCATAGAGCAGGTGCAAGACGGCGTGCTCGATGCCGCCGATGTACAGGTCGACCGGCAGCCAGTGGTCGACGCGCTGCTTATCGAGCGGGGCCTGCGCGTCCGGGCAGGTGTAGCGGGCGAAATACCACGACGACTCCATGAAGGTGTCCATGGTGTCGGTCTCGCGGCGCGCCGGCTCCTTGCCGGTATTGGTGCGCACCGTCAGCGGGCTGCCGTCGGCCGCGGTGACCTTCCAGGAGGGATGGTTCTCGAGCGGATTGCCGACCCCGTCGAAGACCACGTCCATGGGCAGCGTCACCGGCAGGTCCTGCTTTCGCAGGGCCACGACCCCGGACGCCTCGCCATAGACGAACGGGATCGGATTGCCCCAGTAGCGCTGCCGGCTGATGCCCCAGTCGCGCAGGCGGTAGGTGATGGTGGCGCGGCCCTGGCCCTGGGTGGCGAGCTGCTCGGTGATCGAGCGCTTGGCGGCGGTCGAGTCCTGGCCGTCGAAGCGGCCGCTGGCGACCATGGTGCCGGGCTCGGTGAAGGCTTCCGCCAGGCTCGCCGCCGGGCCTTCCGGCGGAGCGATGACCTGGATGACCGGCAGGTCGTAGGCCTTGGCGAAGGCGAAGTCGCGCGTGTCGTGCGCCGGCACGGCCATGACCGCGCCGGTGCCGTATTCAAGCAGCACGAAGTTCGCCGCCCACAGCGGCACCCTCACGCCATTGATCGGATTCACCAGGTGGATGCCGGTGAAAACACCCTTCTTCTCGGCCTCGTCGCCGATGCGCTCATGCTCGGAGACGGCGCGCGTCGCGGTGCGGAAGGCCTCGACCTGGGCCTTGTGGCCGGAGGGCACCAGATCGTCGAGCAGCGCGTGCTCGGGCGCGATCGAGACGAAGGTCACGCCGAAGATGGTGTCGGGACGGGTGGTGAAGACGGTCAGCGTCCGGCCAGGATGGCCGTCGATGGCGAAGGTGATCTCGGCGCCCTCGCTCTTGCCGATCCAGTTGCGCTGCTGGCTGAGCACCGCGTCCGGCCAGCTGCCCTTGAGCGCGACCGTGCCGGAGAGCAGCTCCTCGGCGTAGTGCGTGGTGCGCAGGAACCACTGCGGCAGCTCCTTCTGGATGACCGGCATGCCGGTGCGCCAGCACAGCCCGTCGATGACCTGCTCGTTGGCCAGCACGGTGTTCAATCCCGTCGACCAGTTGACCAGGCTCGACTTGCGGTACACCAGCCCCTTCTCGACCAGATCGAGGAAGATCGCCTGCTCGCGCTCGGCGTAGCCGGGATCGGAGGTGGCGAACTCACGCGACCACGCGTAGCTGAAGCCCATGCGCTTGAGCTGGCTGCGCATGTAACTGATGTTCTGATAGGTCCAGGTCTTGGGGTGGATGCCGCGTTCGATGGCGGCCTGCTCGGCCGGCAGCCCGAAGGAGTCCCAGCCCATCGGATGCAGGACATGGAAGCCGCGCATGCGCTTGTAGCGGGCGACCGCGTCGCCGATGGAATAGTTGCGCACATGCCCCATGTGCAGGTTGCCGCTCGGATAGGGGAACATCTCGAGGATGTAGTAGCACTGCTCGCGCGGCAGGTCGTCGGCGACCTCGAAGGCACGGGTCTTCTCCCAGTGGTCCTGCCACTTGGCTTCGAGCGCAGCTGGTTCGTACGGCCTGATCTCGTTCATGGCATGCCCCGGGGGCGGGAATGATGTTTCCCAGGGAGCACGGGGCAACTCACCGGCGCGGCCGTCACCCGGGCGCGGCGACCTCGTGCCGGAGCTCCGCCAGGAACGCCTCGAGGGCGGCATGGCGGCGCTGCGCCTCGAGCCGGGCGCCGGGCAGATGCATGGCCGGCCCCAGCTTCAGCAGCTTTGCATAGCAGTGGTCGAGCATGAAGCGGCGGTCGTCCAGCACCCGGCCGCCGGCGGGGAAGGGGTCCCCGGGGTGGTAGAAGGCCGCCTCGCCGGCCCCGCGCGACATCCACTGCGCGCAGGCGGCGGTGCGCATCAGGCCGATCGCGCCGATGGCATCGAGCCGGTCGGCATCCTGCAGGACGTAGCCTGCGGGGACGGTGGGTGTCAGGCCGCGCGACCAGGAGCAGGTGCGCACCGCCTCGCAGATCTCGGCGCCCTCCGCCAGGGTGTAGCCGGCCGTGGCGAGCAGTGGCGCCGCGCTGTGCGCCGAGCGCTCGCTGGCGCTGGCGCGGTCAGGAGCGTCCTTGGGCACGACCACCAGGTCATGGAGCAGCGCCGCGGCGCCGCACAGGTCGGGGTCGGCCCCGGCCTCCGGCGCGAGGCGCACCGCCCAGGCATGGACACGCAGGATGTGATGCTGGTCATGGGCCAGCTCTCCCGGCGGCAGCGCGGCGCAAACCGCCGGCCACAGCCGGCGATGTCGTAGGAGAACCAGCTGCAGCGGCGCGACGGGCGCGTCCGGATCGTCAGTGGTCATTCTTGCCGAGGGTGACCCAGACGTAGTTGTAGCCGCGGGCCTTCTTCAGCAGCAGGGCGAAATCGGTGAAGTCGGCCTTGTTGACGCCATAGACCTCGGGGGCGACCTCGCCGAAGACCAGTTCCAGCTCGCCACTGTCGGGCTTGCGGATGCCGAACCACGGCTTCCAGCCGCGCGCGGTGTTCTTGACCATGATCGCATTGAGCTCGGCGACCTCGGAGCGGTAGCGGTCCTCGGCATCCTGGGTCCAGGTCGGGACGCTGTCGAGGACCAGCACGTAGTCGCCGAGCGGATGGCCGGCGCCGGCGTCCGCGCCAGCGTTGGCCGAGCCCTCGCGGTTGCCGGCATCGCCCGCGGCGTAGCCGGCGCTCGCCGCCTCGTGACGGTCGGCAGAGTGCTGGCCGATCCAGAAGAAGAATACGCAGCAGGAGATCCACAGCATGACCAGCGTCAGGGCCATCTGCTTGGAGATGCTCAGGAAGCCGTCATGCCCCTGGAGGCTGGGCAGCTGCATGGGCGGCGGCGGGATCTCGGGCTGGATCTGCACCAGCTGCGGGCGGGCCTGGCGTCCGAGGGTCTCATGCAGCGGCGAGAGGGCCTGGACGACCGGCGCGCTCGGGACGATCGCGGAGCCGTCAGCGGGCGTCTGTCCGCCGGCCTGTTCGGTGATGCGCCGCTGCACCTGCTGGAGGGTCGCATAGACCTGATCGGTGCGTCGCCGGAACATCGACTCTCCCGACGGGGACTATGCAGTACGGGAGGGGCTGATCCAGAGCCCGTCGTGCTGGTTCGCGGCACCTTTCCTGGTAAGAGTGCGGCATGGATCTTGGTACCTCGCAGTCACTGGTGGGCACGCCCGCGCACTGCCTCGACGGCTATGCGCTGTGCTGGCCGGGACCCTTCCTGCCGGTGCTGGTGCCGCTCGCATGCCTGCCGCTGCGGCTGCGCGCCCAGGCGCTGTGCGCGAACTCCGAGGCGACCCTCGGGACGCGCGTCGCGGCCTGTCTCGACGCCCAGGAGCCGGAGGCGGCGTGGCGGCTGCTGGCGCACTTCACCGATCCCCTGACCGTGCCGCCGGGGGTCGACACCGCCCTGCAGCTGTGGGGTGCGAAGACCCTCGCCGACATGGGCCTGGTCGCCGGCCGTGCGCCGGTCCTGGTGGTCGCCCCGGCCCAGACCAGCAGCGCCGAGAGCCACCGCCTGCAGACCGAGGCGTCCCAGGCCCTGGCTGCGGTCCAGGGCGTGCTGGCCACCGCCGCCTGGCCGCGCTGGATCGGACAGGTGCTGGTCGTGGTCGGCGAGCAGCCACTCGACGGACTGCCGCCGACGTCATCGCTGCTGATCCGCCCGGCGCTGCCGGCGGTCCGCATCCCGCAGCAGGCGCTGCGCGGCACCATCGCCCGCCGGCTGTGCGTCCTGGCCCTGGCGCTGAACGCGCCGCCCGTGTCCGGCTGGCCGGCCTGGCTGTCGATCGGCCTGGCCGAGATCAGCGCCGCGCGCGCCGACGACGTCCTGGTCAGTCCGCATGCCATGCTGCTGATCCGCCAGGCGGCCGGCACCAGCGGGCTGGGCGCCATGCTCGACGCGCCCGCCCCCGATCCGCAGCTGTGCATGGCGCTGGCGGCGCTACTCGTGCATCCGGCGCGCCGCGACCACCTACCGTCGCTGATGGACCTGCTGCGCAATGGCGCGACCTCCGCAGGCGCGCTGCAGATCAGCTACAACCTGAGCCTGGACGACCTGGTCAGCCAGGCCCGCTAGGCCCCGTGCGGCTCAATGGCCGCGCAGCACCTGGCGGGTGAGATCGTCGAAGCGGCGTCCGACCTCGAGATCGCGGGCGCGCGGCACCGGGCCGATGGCGTTCCAGCGCGCGATGATCGCCTTGACCTCGTCCTTGAACCAGCGCGGATTGGGATCCTGGAGGACGTCTTCGACCTCCTTGATCAGGGCCAGCTTCTTCTCGAGGTTGGCCTCCTCCTGCGCCTGCTCGGCCTGCTGCTCCTCGCGGATCGTAGCCCAGATGCGGTCGATGGCCGTGGTGAAGCGCGTGCGCACCCCCTCCATCTCGGCGCGCGGGATGTGGCCGATGGCGCGCCACTCGTCATTGAGCAGCCGGCCGCGCCGGCTGATGTCGCTGGGCGTCAGGAGCCCGGTGTGCCCGCTGCGCGCGACCTCCGCACTGCTGGCGAACTCCTCGGCGCGCTGGCACAGCGCCAGCTTCTTCTCGAGATTCGCGGTCTCCTCCTGGCGGCGCAGCGAGTCCTGCTCGCGCACCAGGCCGTAGAAGGCGTCGCACGCGGAGCGGAAGGCGTTCCAGGTGGCACGGTCCGCCTCGCGCGGCACCGGACCGATCTCGCGCCACTGCGCCTGGATGGCCTTGACCCGGTCCGTGGCGCCGCGGCGCGCGGCCAGGTCGGCGGGGCTGCCGGCCAGGCCGACCGGCCCCTGGCCGGCGAGGGTTGTGACCTCCGCGATCAGGGCCTGCTTGAGGGCGAGGTTGGCGACGCGTTGCGCGTCCTGCTCTGCGAGCCAGGGACGGGCGCGTTCGAACTGCGCGTCGCAGACCAGCTTGAACTGCGTCCAGGCGCCCTGGCTGCGGTCGCGCGGCAGAGGCCCGAGCTTCTTCCAGGCCTGGTGCGCTGCCTTGACCCCGCCGATCACCGCCTGCAGATCGGTCTCGACCGCCAGGGCCGTGACGCGGTCGATCAGCTCCTGTGCGGCGGTCAGATGGCGGTGGCGCTCCCAGTCCTCGGCCTCGCGGCTGGCGACCACCGGCCCATAGGCCTGGTCGCAGGCGGCCATGAAGCGGCTGCGGATCTGGCGCGCCGGACCGCCGGGCATCATCCCGACGGCCTTCCAGGCCGCCTGCAGCTCGCGCAGCGCCTTGCCGTGCGCCTGCAGCGCCGCCTGGTCCTCGACCGGGATGGTGGTTGCCGCAACGGCCAGCGCCTCGGCCGTGGCCGCCAGGCCGCGCAGGGTCTCGAGACCCTGGCTGCGGCGCGCATCACGCTCCTCACGCTGCGTGCGGCGGCGCGTCTTGAAGGCGTTCCACGCGGTGTTGAAGCGGCCCTTGAGCGGATCGCCGTCCGGCAAGGGGCTGGCGAGGGTCAGCCAGCGCTTGTGCATCAGGTGCCAGCGCGGCATGACTTCGAGGAAGTCGTCGGACAGGCTCAGCGCCTCGGCCTCCAGGGAGAGGGCCTCGAGCGCGGCGCTCTCCTCAAGACTGAGCAGCGGCACCGGCGGCAGCTGGGGGGCCTCCGGCAGGAGGCGCGCGATTTCGCGGCGGAAGCGCTCCTCGAAGACGGGGGCCTCGCGGTCATCGATGGCGGGCAGGGCCTGCCAGCGCGCGGTCAGCTCGGCGCGGGTCGCGGTCTCAGGCGCCATGGCCGAGAGCTCCTGCAGGAGCGCCTCGCGGCGGTTGATGAGCGCCTGGCGGTGCTGGACCTCGGCCTCGGCCTTGCGGCTGATGTCGCTGGCCAGGCGCGCGAAGCGGTCGACCAGCGCCTGCGAGGCCGGATCGAACGAGACGCCGTCGGCGATGGCCAACGCCGCGGACCAGTGCTGCATCAGCGCGGTGAACTCGTTGGCGGCGTTCAGGGGGCTGCTCGACACCGCCAGGCGCGTGGCCTGGGCGAGCAGGGGCTCGAGGGCGTTTCTCCGCGCGCGGCGCAGCGTGTCGGCAGAGGGCTTGGCCTCGTCGGTGAGGGACGCGCTGGCGCGCACCAGGGCGGCCTCGCGGATCTTGGGGTGCTTGGCCTTGCGCGCGATGTCGCGCAGCGAGTTGCGGCGGTCGATGCGCGCCAGGGCTTCAAGGCCGCTCTCGCCATGCGCATCCTGGATGGCGATGGTGCTCAGCAGCGCCTGGCTGGGGGTGGCCAGCCCGAGGATCTTGGCCAAGGCCGCGGCGCGCACCGCGGCGTCGCCGGCGCTCAGCGCGAGCTCGGCCAGGGACTTCTGGTCATTGACCGTCTCCAGCGCGGTGCCGCAGCTCGCCAGGGGCTGGGTCTTGAGCAGCCGCTCGGCCGCCCCGGAGAGGCGCTCGCGGGCGATGCGGCGTACCGCCTCGTCGCCCTGGATGGAGAGCCGGCTCAGGCTCGCGGGCTCGGAGACGCGCCCGGCGGCGGCGGCCCGCACCCGGGGCTCCTGGTCGGTCAGCGCCAGGTCGGTGAAGGTGCCTTGCGCGGAATCACCCAGCTCGGCCACTCCACGCAGGCGGATCTCCAGATCCGGGTGCTTCCATTTCGGACGGCGCAGACCGAAGAATCCCACGATGACCTCCTCGACCGGGTGAGACATGGCGGGTCTTGGCCCGACGTCCCGGTGGAGTGGGCACGGTACGGTGGCGGCGGTGCGGACAACGCTCAGGGACCAGCGCATCCAGGGCCCGCCACGTGGCGCGACCCTGGATGCATCCGCTCCCGGCGAGGCCGCCAGACGGCCTATTCGCGCTTGTACCGCCAGTAGACCTCGAGGCAGAGGCAGGCGTAGGCGGTGGTCAGCACCCGGCCGGTCTCGCCGCCGATGAAGGAGCCCGCGCTCCAGTCCCAGCTGCCGGCGAAGCAGTCATCACCGCTGCGCTGCGACTTGACCAGGACATCCCGGATGGCGCCATTCCACAGCTTCCACTTCTCGCCGCCGACCTGGAACATGGTCATCGTATTGTAGTACATGTAGTAGATGTTGGTCGGCCAGGACGTCGGCGCGTAGTGGTTGACGATGTAGTTGGACATCGACTCGAGCATCGGATCCCCCGCATGGTGGCCGAGGAAGACCGCACAGGTCGCGCCGACGCAGGTCAGGTCATGGTCGTTGGGACCGGGCTGCTTGGGGCCGGGCGCCGCCGCGATCTCGATGGCGGTGGTGTCGGTCTGATAGGTGTACGGGAAGCGCGATTCACCCGTGTACGGATCGAGCTTGGCCCAGTCCGGATTGGTCTTCTTCCACACCGTGTCGAGCCAGTGCTTGGGGCCGGCCAGCGCCTCCGACCCGACCAGTCCGGCGGCCAGGGCATCCTTGAGCGCCATGACATTCCAGCCACTGACCGAGGAGTCGTTGCGCTGGCCGGGCGTCGCGTAGTCCCAGCCCATGCCCATGCTGGCGGTGCTCGAGGAGTCCGCACCATCGCGGTTCTCGTGCGCCAGGATCTGCTGCACGGCCTTGAGCGCGGGATCGTGCAGGGTCGGGTCATTGCCCATGACATAGGCCTCGCACAAGGCCGCCGTCGCGACGGCATGCTCGTAGTTGCGCTCGCCCAGATAGCCGTCCGCCTTCTGCACCGATACCAGGTAATTGATGCCTCGGCTCACCACCGAGCGGTACTTGGAGGGCGAGACCTGGTCGTAGCCGTCGCCCAGGAAGCACAGCAGGGCGTAGGCGGTCATGGCCACGTCGTAGTTGGCGGGCCCGCCATGGGCCTCGGCGCCCGGTTCGCATTTCGGGTCCTGGGTGCAGTTGCGATAGAAGGAGATGGCATCCCACATGCCGTTCGCGCTCTGATGCTTCTTGAACCAGCGCAGCGCGCTGTCGACATGCTTGCGCATGCCTGGTGGCGAGCCTGGCCCGCCCGTATCTCGCCGCATGCCGCCACGGCCATTGCCGAACTGGCTGGCATCTCCCGCCCCGGCCCCAATGGCGTGGCTGAATCCAGCCATGCCCATGGGCGTATCCGCGATCGCATTCGGATCGCCATGCATCGTGGAGTCGTCCACATTGTTTTCCGTCGTGGTTGTGGAGTCGGTCACATCGGTGAGCGCAACCGGATCCTGCGTTACCACGGTGGTGTCGGAATCGACGGGAATGACGATCTTTTCCGTCTCGATCGTCTTCTTGACCGGTGGATCTGGTTTCCGCTCTGGCGCCATGTACGGGCTGGGATGCACGGGTGGCGTCTCGTTCTTCGGCACATTGACCACCCAGTAGATGCCGTACATGATAAGCATCATCAACACGTGGAAGGCGCCGCTGATCAGCCAGCCGCTGATCCCGCTGGCGCCTGCCGATGGCCGCCGTGGCGATGCGTCGTCATCCCCCTCCAATCTGGTGAAACCGGTGGCGGCGGCGGCTGCGTTCTGGTTCATGGCTGCTCCTGCATTCTTCAATACCAACGCTGATGCCCGCCGGTGGTTCACCGGGTTGTTCATAAGAAATCATCGTCATCACTCTGCATTTGGTCATATTGAATTGAATGATTCAACCATTGCGCGCAGCCGGCATGAACCTTGCGGAATATGGTGCGTTGGCTCGGCCCCTGGCCCGGATCCGGCGTCAATCGCACCGTTCAGGCGATCTTAAGGGCATGCTGGATCCATGGACTGGGGCCTGGCCTCACGTGGCCGGAGCCAGGTCGGCGCCCCGGACTCCCCGGTGGGAGCAGGCCAGCGCAGCGGGACGGCACGCCGTGCGGGCACCGCCGCGCCAGTCCCGGCGCTGCCATGATGCTCATCCGCACCCGGGTCCTCATGCTTGGCGCACGCTGCAAACGCCGACGGGCACCCTCCCGTCTGGGAAGATGCCCGTCTGCGGAAACCGGCCATGGGCGCCGGTGGATGGAGGTGCTGCCTAGTGCTTCTCGCCGAGCTTGGCGTAGCGGTAGTAGACTTCCAGGCAGAGCGTGGTGTAGGCGGTGGTCAGCACGCGCCCCGCCGCACCGCCGATGAAGGAGTCGGCGGTCCAGTCCCAGCTGCCATCGAAGCAGCCGTTGCCCTTGCGCTGCGCATTGACCAGGACGTCGCGCACGCTGCCGTTCCACTTCTTCCACTTCTCGCCGCCGACCTGGAACATGGTCAGGGTGTTGTAGTACATGTAGTAGACGTTCGGCGGCCAGCTGGTCGGCACGTAGTGGTTGATGATGTAGTTCGACAGCGTCTCGAGCATCGGGTCGCCGGCATGGTGGCCGAGGAACACCGCGCACACGCCGCCGACGCAGGACAGGTCCTTCCCGTTCGGACCGGGCGCATTCGGCGCCGGGGCCCCGGCGATGTCGCAGGCCTCGGTGTCGGTCATGTAGGTGTACGGGAAGCGCGATTCACCCGTGTACGGATCGAGCTTCGCCCAGTCCGGGTTGGTCTTCTTCCAGACCACGTCCAGCCAGCGCTTCGCGCCGTCCATGCCGCCACCGATGTTCAATTGCGCGCCGAGGCCGCTCTTGAGCGCCATGACGTTCCAGCCGGTGACCGAGGAGTCGTTGCGGGTGTCCGGGCTGACGTAGTCCCAGCCGAAGCCGGTCCCGTAGGCCGGGTCGGCCGGCGGCGGCACCGTGGCCCCGGCCTGCGCGACCATCGCCGCGCCTTCCTTGTTCTGATGCGCCAGGATCTGGTTGATGCCCTTCTGCGCGGGATCCTTCAGGGCCGGATCGTTGGTCAGGGCGTAGGCTTCCGCCAGCGCCATGGTGCCGACCGCGTTCTCGTAGTTGCGCTCGCCCAGGTAGCCGTCGGCCTTCTGCACCGAGACCAGGTAGTCGATGCCGCGCTTGACCACCGACTTGTACTTGTTGGGCGTGACATGGTCATAGCCGGCGCCCAGGAAGCACAGCAGCGCATAGCCGGTCATCGCCACGTCGTAGTTCGCCGGACCGCCATGGTCCTCCGTGCCCGGCTCGCACTTCGGGTCCTCGGTGCAGTTCTTGTAATAGTTCACCGCGTCCCACAGCCCGTTCGGGCTCTGGTGCTTCTTGAACCAGCGCAGCGCCGCGTCCACCGCGCTCTCGCTGCCCTTGCTGCCGCCGTACTTGCCGATCGCGCGCTTGCGGCCACCACCCGAACGCGAACCGAACATGCCCGACGAGCCGCCACCCGCGCCGATCGCCATGAACGCGCCCTGCCCGCCCATCTCCGAATCGGCCACCGCCTCCTCGCGACCTTTCGGATTGGGATTGTCGCTGTCCTCTTCGCGCTCCGAATCGGTCACCGGCACCGTCACTTCCGTGATCGGGTTCGGCTTGTCGGAGACCGCGTCGACGTCCAGCGTCACCTTGGTCTCCAGCTGCCGCTCCATCTTCGGCTTCTCCTCCTTCTTCGGCGGAGGATCGATGGTCACGACGCGCACCGGCGGCGTCTCGCTCACCGGCTCCTTCACCACCCAGTAGATGCCCATCATGATCAGCAGCATCAGCGCATGGAACCCGCCGCTGATCAGCCAGCCGGTCCAGCCCAGCGAGCCCTTCTTGCCCTGGTCCTCCTCGCCCTCGAGCTGTTCCTCGTCGAGGAGCTCATCATCGGGATTGGGAAGGTCCTGGTCAGCCATGCCGTTCTCCTCGGGAACGTAGGACAAACGCACGCTGCGGACGGTGGTTCAGCGCGGCTTGGCGCGTCCACGAGCACCTGGCCTGGCCCCTCGCGAACATCCTAAGCCACGTTCCCACCTCAGCTTAGGTGGATTCCAGGCGAACCGGAACGCAGCCCATGCGGTCCCGGTCCAGCGACGTTGCGAGGCGCCTAATGCTTCTCGCCGAGCTTGGCGTAGCGGTAGTAGACTTCCAGGCAGAGCGTGGTGTAGGCGGTGGTCAGCACGCGCCCCGCCGCACCGCCGATGAAGGAGTCGGCGGTCCAGTCCCAGATGCC
>Ga0302314_10002568_pt1 | contig 33667 bp, 24 predicted proteins | sample III_Palsa_N2_3_FD_200533 | JGI IMG/M metagenome (GOLD analysis project Ga0302314, IMG submission 200533) | Peat permafrost microbial communities from Stordalen Mire near Abisko, Sweden - III_Palsa_N2_3 | ecosystem: Environmental > Terrestrial > Soil > Palsa > Peat permafrost | place: Sweden...
GCGGCTTGCAGGGCCGCGCGCACATTGCCATCGACGCCGATGGCCGGCGCGATCTCGACCAGCTTCTGGCGCTGGCGTTGCAGGCTGCATTCGCGGTCCCACAGGTGGACGACCGCGCCGGTCCCATCGCCGAGAATCTGCACCTCGACGTGCCGCGCCTTGGGAAAGAACCGCTCGGCGTAGAGTGACCCGTCGCCGAACGCCGCCTCCGCTTCCGAGCGGCAGCGCTCGAACGCCTCGGGAAGGTCCTCGGCCCGCGTCACCGGCCGCATGCCGCGACCGCCGCCGCCGGCCAGCGCCTTCAGCATGATCGCGCCGCCATCGCCCAGCGAGGCGAGGAACGCCTGCGCCTCCTCCAGGTTGGTGGCGCCGCGCGTGCCGGGCAGGGTGGGGATGTCGAGGCTGGCGGCGAGACCCAGCGCCGCCGTCTTGTCGCCGAACAGAGCCAACGTCTCGGGCGCGGGGCCGACGAAGGTCAAACCGGCGTCGGCGCAGGCGCGGGCGAAGGCTGGGTTTTCGCTCAGGAAGCCGTAGCCGGGATGCACGGCGTCGCAGCCCGAGGTCGCCGCAGCCGCGATCATCCCGCCGATGTCCAGATAGGCGGCCGCGCCGACGCCCTTCAGCGCCACGGCCTCGTCCGCCTGGCGGGTGTGCAGCGAGAGCGCGTCGTCCTCCGCGTAGACAGCGACGGTGATCAGCCCCAGTTCGGCGGCCGAGCGGGCGATGCGGATGGCGATCTCGCCGCGATTGGCGATCAGAAGCTTCTTCAACGGACGTTCCCCTCGCGCCCCTCGCTGGAGGCGTCTTCACATTGAGACATGGTGGCGATCGAGCCGCTAGGCCGAGCCCCGAACGATGCCGAGCTCGGCCAGCACTTCCTCGGTATGCTCGCCCAGCGTCGGCGCCGGCCGGGTCACGACCGGGCGGGCGCCGTCGTAACGGAACGGCGGTTGCGGGGTGAAGTGGTCGCCGATGTAGCGGCGGTGCTGCGCGGCCCAATAACCGCAGTCCTGCAGGTGCGGATCGGGGAAAAGGTCGTGTGTCGCCAGCACGGCCGACGCCGCCACGCCCGCCGCTTGCAGTGCTTCCGCCGCGCCGCGCGGCCATTGGTTTGCCGCCCAAAGCGCGAGCGCGGCCTCGATCTCGTCCTCGCGCGCCTTGCGACCGGCCAGGGTGCGCAACGTCGGGTCGTCGGCCAGGTCATCGCGGCCGATCGCGTGGGCGAGCGCCAACCACGCCTCGTCGCTCTCGACGGCCACGACGAGCCAATCCTCTTCGTCGCCGGAGCCGTGGACGACACAGCATGGCGCCATGTCGGCGCGGCGCGAGCCGGTGCGCGGCCGGCGGGCGCCGAGCGCCGTCTCGGCGATGATCGCATCGGCGCCCAGCTGGAACAGGCACTCCACCTGCGAGATCTCCACCTCGCCGCCGCCCAGATGCTGGCGCGCATAGAGGCCGACGAGGGCGCCGGCCGCGCCGAAGACTCCGGCGATCGCATCGCCATAGGCGACGTGCTGCTGGCAAGGCGCCCAGTCCTCGCGGCCGTTGACGAACGGCATCCCGGACGACTGCTCCACGGTTGAACCATAGGCGCGAAGGCCGGAGAGCGGCCCGGCGCGGCCGAACGCCGGCATGGTCACCGAGACGACCTTCGGATTCAGCCGCCGCTGATCGCGCAGACCCAGGCCGAGCTTGTCCATCACGCCCGGGCCCTGGTTTTCCAGCACAAGATCAGACGCGCGGATGATCGCCTCCGCCGCCTTAAAGTCCTCCGGCTTGGAGAGATCGAGGTCGAGCCCGCGCTTGGAGCGATTCACGGCCATGAAGTTGCGCGGCAGCTCGTAGGGCGGCGGATCAGCGTCGCCGACGGCTTCCCAACCACGCCACCAATCGCGCCGTTCTTGGGACTCGATCTTCAGCACGTCGGCGCCGAGATCGCCGAGATAGCGGGCGGCGAGCGGTCCGGCCCAACCCATGCTGAAGTCGGCGACGCGGATGCCGGCGAGCGGTCCGGCCGGACCACGGCTGGGTCGGTCCGAGCGCTCGCCCTCGAAGGTGAAGCGGAACGGCAGGGTCGGCCCTTCCGCCGCGCCCTCGACCGCCTCGAACGCACCGCGATCACGCCAGTGCGGCATCTTCGGCAGTTCGCCGGGCGGTGCGGCGGGTGTCAGTGGAATACGCAGCTCATCGCCCTTCTGGGCCCAGTAGGCGGTGGATTGCCGCGCCATCACCGGCGCCAGCGCCGCGTCGACCTCGTCGGCGAGGGCGAGACGCATGAGGGTGGTCGTCAGGCGCGGATCGACCGCGAGGTCTTCTCGCCCGATCAGCCGCGCCAGCGACACCCATTGCGACGGGATCAGAGCCGTCACCCCGATGTAACCGTCCGTCGTCGGATAGATGTTGCAGGGGCAGGTGGGCGAGAGCCGGTTCACGCCCAGCCGCTGCACTTGGTAGCCGAGCGCGGCCGTGCCCACGGCGCCGGTTTCGGCGAAGCACAGCGCGGCCTCGAACACGCTGGACTCGATCCGGCGCGGCGCCGTCTCGCCGATCAGGCCGCCGAGCGCCGCGATGAAGGCCGTGACCCCCGCCGCCATCTGCGGCGCATGGCCTTGCGGCAGCGTCGGCGGCCCTTCACGCGGCCCGAAGCTGAAGGCGATGCCCGTCATGGCCTGAATCAGCGGATCGTTCGCGTGCCAATTGGCATAGGGCCCGCGCGGATCGAACCAGCTCAGCGCCAGCAGGGGAATTTCATCCGCGCCGATCATAGCCGCGGCGTCCGCAAGCCGTGCGGGCGTCTGGCCGGCGATCGCCAGGCGTCGTTCCGATCCGGACCCGGCGATCGCATCGAGCGCCGCGCGGCCGTCCGCCACGAGGTGCTTGCCCCGGTCCAGCCACTTGCCGAACAGCGGATCGAGCGGGTCGGCCGCGTCCGCGGCGCGCCAGACGCTCGCTCCAAGCCGCGCGAAGAGGCCGGCGCAGTAGCGCGTGGCGATCTCGCCGCCCAGTTCGGCGACGGCGATCCCCGCGAGCGGACCCTGCTGGTTCATTGGCGACGCCGTCTCAGTTGCCCCGCACCTGACGGAACGGCACGTCGCGGTCGACTTCCGGCTCCTTCGGCAGGCCGAGCACGCGTTCGCCAATGATGTTGCGCTGGATCTGGTCGGTGCCGCCGCCGATCGAGGTGAAATAGGCGTTCAGGGTGAGGAAGTTGGCGTCCTCGGCGCGCGGGTAGTCCTTGCCTTCGAGCAGCGAGCCGGCGCCGAGGATCAGGGTCCGCACCCGCGCCTCCTCGTGCAGAATCCGCGACATGGCGAGCTTGCCGAGGCTCATGATCGACGAAGACGTGCCTTGGCCGAGATCTGCCTTGGCGCGGGCGTTGTTGAGCGCGTTGAGCTTGCGCCAGGCGATGGCTTTGGCGATCTCCTGGCGGATCAACGGATCGCCGAGCACGCCAGCTTCCCGCGCCAGGGCGATCAGGGGTTCCTCCTCGGTCGATTCCGCGACACCGCTGCGCGGGCCACGCGCGTTGTCCCCCATCACCGAGCGCTCGTAGGCGAGCGCCGTTTGCAGCACGCCCCAGCCGGCGTTGAGCGGCCCGAGCAGGTTCTCCTCCGGCACGATCACGTCGGTGAGGAAGACCTCGTTGAAGTGGCTCTCGTCGGTGATCTGGCGCAGCGGCCGCACCTCGATCCCCGGCTGTTTCATCGGGCAGAAGAAGAAGCTGATGCCGCGGTGTTTCGGCACATCCCAGTCGGTGCGCGCGATCAGCATGCCGTAGTCTGCCGTCGCCGCCCCGGAGGTCCACACCTTCTGACCGTTGACGACGAAGTGGTCCCCCTGCCGCTCGGCCTTGGTGCGTATGCCGGCGAGATCGGAGCCGGCGCCCGGCTCCGAATAGAGCAGGCACATCCCGACCTCGCCCTTCAGCAGCGCCGGCACGATCCTGGTCTTGAAGCTCGGCGTCGCATAGGCGAGCGCCGTATTGGCCCAGAGGTTGGTGCGATCCTGGCCCGTGCCCGGCGCGCCGATCGCGGCGAACTCGCGCTCGACGATCCGCGCCTGGTCGTCGGGCAGGGCGCGGCCGTACCACTCGACCGGCCAGCGCGGTGCGGCCCATCGGGCGTCGACGACCTTGGCCAGCCACGCCTGGTGCTCTTGCGTGGTGGTCCAGCCGGCGCCGCCCGGGCCGGCCGGCCGTGCTGGCAGCGGCTTCCAGTTGGCGGCGAGCCAGGCGCGGACTTCAGCCCGCAGCGCGTCGTCGGTGAGGGTGGCGCCGTCGGCCATGGTCAGGCTCCGAGCTCCTTCAGGTAGCGCTCGCGATAGTGGGCCGAGGCGCCGAACAGCTGGGCGTCGGCGCGGGCGCGGCGCAGGTAGAGGTGGGCCGGATGGGCCCAGGTGAAGGCGATGCCGCCGTGCATCTGGATCGCCGTGGCGGTGATCTGACTGTAGGCGTCGGCGCAGGCGAAGCTGGCCAGGGCGATGGCGGCGGCGGCGTCGGGCGCCCCGTCCGCCAGCCGCGTCGCCGCGTTGCGCGCGGCCGATATCGCCGACTCGCTCTCCAACAGCAGGTCCGCCGCCATGTGCTTGATCGCCTGGAAACTGCCGATCAGCCGGCCGAACTGGGCGCGGGTCTTGGCGTAGTCGACGGTCATTTCCAGCGCGCGCCTGGCGCCTCCGGCCTCGTCGCCGGCCAGGGCGATGCGCGCCAGGTCCAGTGCCGTCTCGACCGCCGTCCAGACTGGGCCGGTCGTCGCGAGGCGCCGGGCAGGCGCGGCGTCGAAGCTGATCTCGGCCAGCCGCCGGGTATGGTCGAACGTCGATAGAGCCTTGACGGTGACGCCGCCGGCGCTGGGTTCGATCTCGAAAACGGCCAGTTCGTCGAGCTGCCGCGCGATCACGAGGATCACGTCCGCACTCCGGCCATCGGTGACGAACGAGGCGACCCCGTTCAACGCCCAGGCGTTGTCGCCGCGCGCTTCGGCCGACACGGCGACGTCGGCGGCCGTCCAGCCCCCCTTGGCCCCGGTGAGCGCCACGGTGGCGATGCGCGAGCCGTCGGCGATGGCGGGCAGCAACCGGGTCTTGGCCGCCTCGTCGTCCAGCGCCTGCAACAGACCGGCCGCCAGCACGCCGCTCGAGAGCAAAGGCGCGCAGAGCAGCGATGCGCCGGCTTCCTCCATCACCCGCTCCAGTTCCACGGGCCCCGCGCCGGCGCCGCCGTAGGCTTCCTCGACGATCAGGCCGACGACGCCCATCTCAGCGAGCTGACGCCAGAGTTCCGGATCGTAGCCCGACGGGGTCTCCATCGTCCGCCGCACGTCCGTTTCCGAGCTCGTGTCAGACAAGAGCCGGTGCAGCGAGTCCGTCAGGGCGACGCGGTCTTCCGCCGTGATCGCTGTCACCACTTCCTCCCGTTGCGTCACCATCGACAAGCGACATCTTTGTCTGGGAAGTAGACCGCGCGGTACGGCCTCGCGCAAGGCTGACCCGGCGAAAGGAGGCAGAACATGAGCGTCGCGGACGAGACGCCGATCGTCATCGGGGTGGGCGAGGGTTCCGAACGGATCGATGTGGCCGGCTATCAGGCGCTCTCGCCGGTCGCGCTGGCGTCCAAGGCGGCCGAGGCGGCGCTGGCGGATGCCGGCGCGCCCGGCTTGGCGGCGCACATCGACCTGATAGCGGCGATCCGCCAGTTCGAGGTCTCCGGTCCTGGCGCGCGGCCGCCGTTCGGCGCTTCGAACAACTTTCCGCGCTCGGTCGGGCGGCGCATCGGCGCCGATCCGGCGCGCGCCGTCCTGGAGATCGTGGGCGGGCAGGGGCCACAGCACCTCGTCAATGAAATGTGCCATGCGATCGCGGCCGGCGAGGTGGGGATGGCGCTGCTCGTCGGCTCGGAGTCGATCTCGACCGTCCGCCACCTGGCCTCGCGCGGCGAGACCCGGGACTGGGCCGAGGAGGTCGAGGGGTCATTGGAGGACCGCGGCTTCGGCATGGAGGGCCTGCTCACCCGCGATCTCATTGGCGCTGGCGCACGCACGCCGATCCAGGTCTATGCCCTGTTCGAAAACGCTCGCCGGGCGCGGCTGAAGTTGGAGCGCGAGGCTTACGCGCTTGAGATGGGCCGGCTGTTCGAACCCTTCACCAAGGTGGCGGCGGCCAATCCGCACGCCATGTCGCCGGAGGCGCGGTCGGCGGAGGATCTGGCGACCGTCACGCGCGAGAACCGGCTCACCGCCGACCCCTTTCCGCGCCGCATGGTCGCCCGCGACCAGGCCAACCAGGGCGCGGCCGTCCTGCTGACCTCGGTCGGCAAGGCGCGCGCGCTGGGCGTGCCCGAGGACCGCTGGGTCTATCTGCACGGCGGCGCGGATGTCCGTGAACGGACGGTGATGGAGCGTCAGGACCTGTCGCGCGGCCCAGCTTCGGCGATGGCGATCGAACGGGCGCTCGAATCCGCCGGCGCGCGGATTGAGGATATCGATGTCTTCGACCTCTACAGCTGCTTTCCGATCGCGGTGTTCAACATCTGCGATGCGCTCGCTCTCTCCCTGGACGATCCGCGCGGCCTGACCGTCACCGGCGGGCTGCCGTTCTTCGGCGGCGCCGGCAACAACTACTCCATGCACGCCATCGCCAGCCTGGTGCGCGCGCTGCGGGCGCGGCCGGGCGCGACGGGACTGATCGGCGCGAATGGCGGCTTCCTGTCGAAATACTCCGTGGGCGTCTACTCGACGAAACCCGCGGCGTGGCGCGGCTTTGACAGCGCGCCATTGCAGCGCGAGATCGACGGCTGGGCGAAGCCCGATCTCACGCAGAGCTATGCCGGCGAGGCGGCGGTGGAGACCTATACGATCGACTATTCCGGGCCGCGACCGCGTGGCGTGGTGATCGGCCGGACGCCCACGAACGCGCGTCTTGCGGCGTCGGCCGACGACGAGGCCATCCTCCAACGCCTGATCGCCGACGAGCCCTTGGGCGGCCGCGTTGTCGTCGCGACCGAGGAAGGGCGACCCACGGTCACGGAATTTCGGCTGGCGTTGTAGCCGGACTGGACAGCGGATCATACCGATGGTAACTATACCGCCGGGCATCTTGAGGCGCTCAGGTTCTTTGACACCGTGAATCGACTAAATACGGCTCCGCCGATGGGTCGTGAACGCGGCGCCACGATGTGGCCACCGTAGTTATCGGTGAACAACGGTGGACGTGGCGGCCGGACGGCGTGCGCGCCATTGTTTCACGTGAAACACTTTAGGTAACTTATTGGTCTGGTCGAAGGTCCTCGTCGCCTCTCAGTGGGCTCTGCGACCAAGCGCGCGCGACGTTTCGACGACGTAGCGCGCCAAGGCTTCAGGCGTGTGGTGCGCGGCGACGTGCGCCTGGCCCGCCGCCGCGATCCGCGCCAGCGCGGGCTTGTCGGCCAGCGCCGCGAGGGCCGCGCGCGTCAGGCCGCCGGGCTCGGGATCGTAGTAGATCGCATGCTCCCCGCCGATCAGCGGCTGGTGGCGATCGATCGAGGGTTGGTTGATCAGCGGCACAGACCCGCAGGCCGGCGCCTCGTAGTGGCGGAAGCAGTCCCAGCCCAGTCCCTCCGGCGACCACACCAGCCAGGCGGCGGCGCACCGCGCGTAGAACTCGGCCGGCGGCAGCGGCTTGTCGGGCCGGTCGATGCTGACGCCTTGGGCGGCCAGCGCCTCGATTTCGGCGGCGCCGCGCTCGCGGACCGTGGAAGACCCGGCGATCCGACCGGAGAAGAACAGGTCGAACTGTTTTTCGCGCGGCGGCAGCGGCAGGAGTCCCGGCGACGACAACGGCAGGCCAATCGAAAGCGGCCGCAGCTTCCGCACCCAACCGATGCGCCGAGCCGAGCTTCGGAACCGGGGCGTCGGCAGGTTCGGGTGCGCGGTCTTGGTGAAGACGCGCCAATGATCGGCCGGCAGCTCGCGCTTGAACCAGAGATCGCAGCGATCCAGCAGCGGGAAATTGTTGCGGTTGATGACCGGCAGATCCTCGTGATCGACGACCACCAGCGGCGCCCGGCCGCGCCATCTCGCCAGCTCCGGCCCGATGGCGCGAAACAGCGGCGAGCGGCCTTGTACGAATCGCCAGGAGAAGACGGAGCGATTGACATGGCGCACGCTCCAAGGCGCCGAGAAGTTCGGGTGGCAAACGACGAGGTCGACGTCCGGCCGCGCCAGCGCCGCCCAAAGGTCGCCCAGCGACGGCAGCACGGCCACGCCCTCGGGCCGGTCGCGCGCGGAATCGGTCGAAAAGAACACCGTCTCGCCGGCGTAGGACCGCGCGATATAGGGACGGGGGCCGATTTCGACGATCACGGGCGGCGCGCGGCCTTGTCGGGGGTGGCGTGGCAGGCGAGTTGGCGACCCACCAGGCCGCACGTCGCGATGGCGCGGTCGTGCACGTCGTAAAACGCGCCGCGCCAGCCCGCGCCATAGCGGTCGAGCACCAGGAAGCCATAGCGGTCGAAGCCGAAGCGGCGCGCGCTCATGCCGTCCACATCGACCTCGCCGTCGAGGAACCGTGGTGTATCGCCCGGTTCGCCGACATCGCCGCCGGTGCCGACGATGAGCTGCGAGGGCCGGTCGCCCTTGAACTGGAAGCTGGCGAAATGGTGGATATGGCCCGACAGCACCATTTGGACGCCGGCGAGGTGACGCCCACGCGCCGCCGCCTGCTCGGTGGCGTTGATCGGCAGTTCGAGCGGGCCCAACGGGCCGGCGTTCACGACAGGAACCAGACCCCAGATCGGACGATGGGTCAGGATCCAGGCAGGCTCGGTGGGCGGACGGGTCTTCAGCACATCGAGCTGGCCAGCGAAGGCCGCGACGGCGTCGGGCGGCGCCTTGGTGTCGACCGTGCCCGAACTGTCGAGCATGTAGAGTTCGAGCCCGCCCAGATCGACCACCATCGGCGCGCTGGCCGCGGGACAGGTGGCTGGCGCCGCCGCGCCGTCGAGCAGCGCGAACCAGCCAGGTCCGCCGCGTTCGCAGTCCTCATGGTTGCCGCGCGCCATCACCCAGGGTGCGCCCGCCAGCAGCGGTGCGGCCGGCGCGAAGAAATCGGCATCCCAGGTCGTCCAGTTGTCGCCCCACGGGCTGCCAGCGCAGCCGGCCCGGCCGGCCGGGCAGGGGGATTCACGGTAGTAGTAGTCGCCGACATGGATCACGACGTCGGGGTGGTGCGCCGCCGCCAGCCGCGCGACCACGGCGAACGGCCATTGATCCGGGTTGTCGCAATCCTGCACCGCCTTGCCCTTCAGCCGGCAGCCGGTGTCGCCGAAGATCACCAGCCGGCGCGGTGTGGCGCGGGGCAACGGCAGGGCATGGCCGTCGATAGAGGCGGCGCGCGAGCCCTTCGGCAGCAGCGTCTGGCAGACGTAAACCGGGAAGTCGCCGGTCGGACTGCTACGCAGCGTCATCGACGTTCCCACGCCATCGACCTCGATCCGCGGGCAGCCGCGGCCGTTGGTGATCAGCCGCGCCTCCGCGCCGCGGTCGGTGAGTTCTACCCAAGCGGTCTCGGAAAATACCGGGATGGCGATGGGCTGTTTGGGACCTGTCGCGCGATCGGCCCGGCCGGCCCCGGCCAGCGCCAGGCAGGCCGCGACGACGGCGGCGAAGATTGGGGCTCGGTTCATGCGGGCCGCTTCTTGAGCCGCCCGCCGCGCGCTGACAAGCCGCGCCTCAGGCGAAGACGCGTGACGGCGGCGCGTAAGCCGGTCATCGTGACGGTTCGATGACGACCGCCCCTTGCTGGAGCCACGGCCTTGAATCCGCGCGAACCCATATTGCATCCGGTCCCGATCGAGGACCTGCGCCCGACCCAGATGACCGTCGGCTTTCGCGAGGTAGCGGAAAAGCGCCGCGAATGGCGTGAGCGATCGGCGGAGAAAGCAGGGGAGTATCTTGGCAAGCACATGGTTCCAGCGGTGCTAGGCCCAAAGGATCGCTACTACCTGGTCGACCATCATCATCTCGCGTTAGCGCTGCTCGAGGAGAAGCAAACCCAGGTGCTGGTGACGGTGATCGCTGACCTCAGCGCGCTGCCGAAGGCGTCCTTCTGGACCTATATGGACAACCGCGCCTGGTGCCACCCCTATGACGCCGCCGGGAAGCGGCGCGATTTCGACGCCATTCCCAAGCAGGTCACCGACCTCGCCGACGACCCCTATCGCAGCCTCTCTGGCGAGCTGCGCCGCGCCGGCGGCTTCGCCAAGGACACCACCCCGTTCAGCGAGTTCCTCTGGGCCGACTTCCTGCGTCCGCGCATCCGCGCCAAGCAGATCAACGACCGCTTCTCCGCCGCCATTGAGAAGGCGCTGGCGCTCGCCAGGTCGGACGAGGCTGCCTACCTGCCGGGTTGGTGCGGCCCGCACCCCGACTAGCCTCGCCCGCGCCGTTGCGCGATGATCGGCCAAAGAAGCCGACCGTGGGAGGACTAGCATGTCTCTGACCGAACAGGCGTTTGGCCAGCTCATGCGGCTCTATGGGCGGCCGCGCCCCGATTTCGTGCGCTTCGACGAAGGTCCGACCGCGCTCGCCACCCGGTTCGCCGCCGACGAGGCGGTCAGCGCGGCGCTGGCGGCCGGCGGCGCGGTGGCGGCCGATCTCTGGGAGATGCGGTCGGGCGAGGGGCAGTCCGTCGAGGTCTCGACCCGCGAGGCCGCGGCTTCCCTGACCAGCTATGGCTTCCTGAGATTCGAGGATCCGGACCAGGCGCCGCCGCTGCGCGATCCGGCGATGCTGCGCAGTGGGATACTGGGCTTTCACGCCACCAAGGACGGCCGCCACGTGCTGCTGCATCCCAGCTTTCCGCCTGGGACCGAGCGGATACTGCGGGCCCTGCGCTGCGTCGCCGAGCCGGACTCCGTGAAGGAGGCTTGCCTCGCCAGGACCGCGCAGGAGATCGAAGACGCCGTCGCGGCAGAGCGTGGCTGCGCCGGTGTCGTTCGCACGCCCGAGGAGTGGGACGCGTCCGAGCAGGGACAGCAACTCGCGGCCCGGCCGCCGGTCGAGGTGATCAAGATCGCCGACAGTCCGCCCGAGCCGATGCCGGCGATGGGCGAGGCGCCGCTCTCTGGCGTCCGTGTGCTCGACATGACGCGGGTGCTGGCCGGTCCGACCTGCGCGCGCACCCTGGCCCAGTACGGCGCCGACGTCCTCTATCTCGCCTCGCCGAAGTTGCCGGCCTCGCACGGCTTCCTGCCCGACACCAACCACGGCAAGTTGTCCGCCTGGCTCGATCTCGACGAGCCGGGCGACCGTGAGCGGCTGAAGGCGCTACTCGCCACGGCTGACGTCTTTTCCCAAGGCTACCGCACCGGGGCGATGGAGCGGATGGGCTTCGGTCTGGCCCAGCTGGCGGCGCTGAGGCCCGGCCTCGTCTATACGTCGATCAACTGCTACGGGCATGAGGGACCTTGGCGCGGCCGGGCTGGTTGGGAGCAACTGGCGCAGACCGTCACCGGCATGGCGCACGTCCATGGCGGCGCCGAAGGGCCGCAGCTGCAGCCGGGCGCGGTGACCGACTACACCACCGGCTATCTGGCGGCGTTTGGCAGCCTCATCGCACTGCAGCGGCGCGCGCTCTACGGGGGCAGCTATCTGGTCCGCGTGTCGCTGTGCCAGACCGGCATGTGGGTGCGCGGCCTGGGGATCGCCGGGGAGGCGCGGGTGGCGGCCGCCCGCAAGCTCGAAGGTGACGAGGTCCGCGGTTTCCTGACCTCCAGCCACGGCGGATACGGCGCGCTGACGCATCTGCGGCCGGCGGTGCGTATGAGCAAGACTCCGGCGCATTGGGCGCGTCCCGTGGTCAGGCTCGGCGCCCATCCCGCGGCTTGGCCGGAGCGGCCGAACGGCCTTGCCGCGGCGCAATAACCGGCCCCTGCGACAATTCAAATAACAGCGGTTCATCGTTAAGCAGTTGCTCAGCGATTGAATGCTAGTCCCGCCGTATCGCGGGAGGGTGGCCACTTTGGGTTTTCGTATCGTCAAGGTGGTGCTGGCGGCCCTGGCGTTCGGGCTCGCGCCGTTGACGCTCTCGCACGCCTCGACCTCCGACGACAGCGCGCGCCGTCTCGCCGCCGCCATCGAGCAGCGCGCGGCCGGCACCAGCTTCGCCGCCCTGGAGCGTTTCGGCGAGGCCGCCAGCCATCAGAACGGGCCCGAGGCGCTGCGGCGTCTTCACCACGTCGCCTTCGTGCTGCTCAATCAGTCGGAATTCGATCGATTCGATCACTGGAACGGACTCCTGGCTTCCAAGGCCGCCCAGATGGGCCAGCGCCGCTTCGTCGAGATCGCTCACATCGATGAACTGAAAAGCCGTTACGACCGCGGCGACACCTCGGTGCGTCCCGCGATCGTGGAGATCGCCAACAGCTATCCGGATTGGTTCGCCCGCGTCCACGCCATCAGCACCGAGGCGTTGATCCTCGATCAGGAGAAGGAGGCCGGCGCGGCCCTGGGGCAGATGTTCACCGCCGAGGGTCTGATTCCGCAGAAGGACGGCGATCCGGATGTGGCCATGGCCGAATCGGACGTCTGGGGCACGATCGGCCTGTCGCTGGTACAGCTCAACGACCTCCAGGGCGCCGCGCAGGCGTTCGAGAAGTCCGACTTCGTCTGGGCCGACAAATCCTACCCTCGGCCTGACTTCGACGACGTCTACAACATGGCGATCCTCGCCGCGCAGCTTGGCGAGGCCGATCTCGCCCGCAACATCGCCGAAGCGCACCACCATCTCGTCGCCCGCTCCGACCTGCCGCACCTGATGGTGTGGGACAAATATCTCTGCGCCTTGATCGAGGAAGATTTCGGCGCACCATCGGGCGTGACGAAGTGCCTGAACGGCATCGATGCGAAGCTGACCGGCGCGGAGTTTCTCGCGCCGCGGCTCTTGGCGATGCGCGGGGTCGCCGACGCGCGGCAGGGGCGCCTCGACGACGCGCGCGATGACCTGGCTCGCCTGCGCGCCTTGAAGGCGTCGAAGCAATTCGCCGCTTCCGCCTTCGTTCGCGAGCCCGAGCTCACCGCCGAACTGCTGGCCGCGGAAGGACAGACAGGGCAGGCGCTGAACCTCTTCCGGACCTATGCGCAGCAGCGCGACGAGGGGCAGGCGCAGCGGTCCAGTTCCGGCGTGAGCCAGCTCACCTCCGAACTCCAGCGCCAGCTCGCGGCGGTGCAGCATGAGGCGGCGTTGGAATCGAAGGTCGTGCGCAGCCAGCGCTGGGCGGGCCTGTGGGGCGCGCTGCTGGTTCTGGGCGCGATCGTCGCGCTCATCTGGCAAAGGCGCGCGGCCATGCACCTGCGCGCCGCGCAGCAGAAGGCTGAGGCCGCCAGCCTCACCAAAAGTGAATTCCTCGCCAATATGAGCCACGAGATCCGCACCCCGCTCAACGGCGTGGTGGCGGTGGCCGACATGCTGGCGGCCGCCGGCCTGCCCGAGCGCGAACGGAAGATGGCCGAGATCATCCGCAGCTCGGGCCAGTCCCTGGAGCGTCTGCTGTCGGATGTGCTCGACCTGGCGCGGGTCGAGGCCGGCCAGCTCACCATCGAGGAGGCGCCGTTCCACGCCGCCGACATCGTGCGCGCCGTCGCCGCGCTCTGCCGCCTTCGGGCTGATGAGAAAGGGCTGGCCCTGTCCGCCGAGATCGACCCAAGCCTGGAAGGTTGGTTCATCGGCGACGTGGTGCGGGTGCGCCAAATCCTCACCAACTTCACCAGCAACGCGGTCAAGTTCACCGAGCGTGGCGCGGTCACCATCCGCGGTGAGATGCCATCGCCCGGCATTCTACGGTTCACGGTCATCGACACCGGCGTCGGGTTCTCGCCCGAAGCCAAGGTCCGGCTCTTCGGCCGATTCCAGCAGGCGGATGGCTCGATCACGCGCCGTTTCGGTGGCACCGGGCTTGGCCTTGCGATCTCGCGCCAGCTGGCGACGTTGATGCACGGCCAGGTCGACTGCGAGAGCGAAGCTGGCCGCGGCTCGCGCTTCTGGTTCGAGGCGCCGTTCGCCGACTCGGCTGCGCCGCAGGACGAAGCCGACGCGGCCGAGCCCGTCGTCGGTCAGGACCGACCGATCCGGGTGTTGGTCGCTGACGACCACGCAACCAACCAGACCGTCGTGAAGATGATGCTGGACCAGTTCGGCATCGAAACCGTCGTCGTGGAGGACGGCGCCCAGGCGGTCGAGGCGCTGCGGCGCGACGCCTTCGACGCGGTGCTGATGGACATGCAGATGCCAGTCATGGACGGGCTCGAGGCCACACGCCTGATCCGACGTCTCGAGGCCACCACCGGGCGGCCCCGCACGCCGATCCTGATGCTGAGCGCCAATGCGCTCGCCGAACACCGCGAAGCCGGCCGCCTCGCCGGCGCCGACGCCCACGTCGCCAAGCCGATCACCGTCGCCGGGCTGATGGGCGCGCTGAATGCAGTGCTGGAGCCGGTCGAGGACGAGACGCCAGCTGATCGGCCGGTTGCCGTGGCCAGCTAAATTGCCGGGCTCGCTGCGCTTCGGGAAAGACCGAGATCTGGGAGTGAAGTTTCCGCATGCCGTTTCCCGCGCCCTGGAGGGGCGCCAGAGCCCCGCGGCGGGGGCCTCGGCTAGGGTACTATAGGTAACGACACTTTGGCCGCCGGTGAGGCTCTCTGGGGCCCTGGCGTCGATCGAGGGTTTTCGCGGGTCGCCGCGGGGCGGTCTGGCGCATCGGCGAGACGGCGCAGCTACGTCGCCTGCGGTTCCAGCGAGCCCACGATCGAGGCGCGCTGTGAGAGTTCGATACGATTGCCGTCGGGATCGCGGATCATCGAGATGCGGGCGGTCGTTCCCAGGGTGACTGGCGCGGTCGCCTCGCCGCCGCCATGGGCGAGCACGAAGGCGTGCTCCTTGTCGGCCTTGAAGACCTGGAAGGTGATGTAGCCCCAGCCCTTGGCGCCAGGGCGGACGCCTACGGCCGGCGCGTCGGTCGCCTCCTCGACGATCAGCAGGCTTTCGCCGCCACGAAAGGCCGCGCCGCCCTCCCAGGGTTCTTCCGCGAGGCCAAGCGCCTCGGTGTAGAAACGCCGATGCGCCGCCAGATCCCGCACCGCCAGCCGCACGCCAATCTGGCCGATGCCGCGCCAGCCGGGTGGGACGAGGGTGACGCGGTTGCCATCCGGATCGACCATCGGCCTGGGCTCGGCCAGCCCCTCGCGGGCGACGTAGAGTTCGCGGTAGCCGGTCGGCGGACCTTCGGGGAGCGGGCCTTCGGGATGATTGATCTTGATCACCGAGCCCAAGGCGTCGTGGCGGTGCTGGTCGTGGCCGCGGCGGATCTTCAGCAGATGGTCGAACGGCAGGCCGACTTCGCCCTGCCAGAAGCGCAGCATCGGTTCGATGTTGTCGGTCGTGAGCCCGAAGTCGATGCGCGGCTTGGCGAGGTCCATTGCAAGGCCTTTCAGAATTCCACGGCTTGCGCCGCCCTTGGCTGCATGACACTCGAACAGCCGTATGAAAAGGGTCGGGCTAGCCGGCTCGGGAGGAAACCATGAAGGCGGCGGTCTATTACGAGAACGGCGATCCCAGCGTCCTGAAGTACGAGGATGTCCCCGACCCGACTTGCCATCCCAAGGGCATCGTGATCCGCGTCGAGGCGGTCAGCATCGAGGGCGGCGACACCCTCAATCGCCTGCGCGGCCCGTTGGTGGGCCGTCCCCACATCGTTGGCTACCAGGCGGCGGGCGAGATCGTCGAGGTCGGTTCGGAAGTGACCCATCTCAAGGTCGGCCAGAAGGTCGCCACCAGCAACGCCTACGGCTCCCACGCCGAGTTGCGGGCGGTTCCGGCACGCAGCGCCTGGATCGTGCCGGACGGCTTCGACGTGAAGCTGGCCTCGGTGATGCCGGTTGCTTTCGGCACGGCCGATGACTGCCTGTTCGAATTCGGCCATCTGAAAGCCGGCGAGACAGTGCTGGTGCAGGCCGGCGCCAGCGGCGTGGGCGTCGCGGCGATCCAACTCGCCAAGCGCGCTGGCGCTCGGGTTCTGGCCACGGCGTCCAGCGACGAGCGGCTGGAGAAGCTGAAGCCGCTCGGGCTCGATATCGGCATCAACTACCGCACCCACGACGTGGTGCAGGAGGTGATGCGGATCACCGACAAGAAGGGCGTGGACCTCGTGGTCGACAGCGTCGGTGGTTCGACCCTGCAGGGTTCGATCCTGTCGCTCGGCTATCGCGGACGGGTGTCGATGGTCGGCGCTGCCGGACGCGAGCCGATGACGGTGGACGTCTCTAGCCTGATGGGCGGCAACCGCACCCTTCAGGGCGTCTTCCTGGGCGCCGAGATCGGCGGCGACCGCGCCCATGACAACATCCAGCGCCTGATCGATGAGGCCGCGCGCGGCGAGCTTGACGTGGTCATCGATCGCACCTTCCCGCTCTCGGAAGCCGACGCCGCGCACGAATACATCGAGAGCCGGCAGGCGGTGGGTCGGGTGCTGCTGATTCCGTAGGAGCCGGAGGCGGGCCTCAGTGCCCGCCGCCGCCCACCGGGCCGTGGAACGACGGCTTAGGCGCCAGCCAGACCACGCAGGCGGCCACGAGGAAGCCCACGGTCATGATGGTGAACATCTGATCGGTCGCCAGCATCACGGCCTGGCTCTGGGTCATGTTGTCGATCTGCGAGAGCGCCTGGCTCGTCGACATGCCGGCGTGGGTCAGGGTTGACTGGACGGCGCCTGGGCTGTTGAGCGCCCCGGCCATGTTGGAATGGTTCCGCGAGGCCGCGTTGTCCCACATCGTGGTGACGAGCGAGGCGCAGAAGGCGGCCGACATCGTACGCAGGAAGTTCGACAAACCCGCGGCTGACGCGGTCTCCTGCGGCAGCACTGACGCGAGCGCGATCTGCGTGGTGGGAACGAAGAAGAACGGCATGCACGCCCCCTGGATCAGGAAGGTGAAGGCGATGGTCCAGTAGCTGGCGTTGCTGGCGAAGCCAGTTCGGATCAGAGCGACGCCCGCCAGGCCGACCACCCCCATGCTGACCAGGGCGCGGGCGTCGAACCGCTGCATGAGACGCGGCACGATCGGCGAGAGAACCACCGCCAGCACGCCGCCAAGCGCGGTCGTGTAGCCGGCCCAGGTGGCCGTGTAGCCCATGTTGGTCTGCAGCCAGAGCGGCACCAGCACGATCGAGGCGAAGAAGGCTCCGTAGGTGACGGCGATGGTGATCACCGCGCCGGTGAAGCCTCGATGCCGGAAGACCCGCAGGTCGACGATCGGCGAATCGTCGGTCAGCTCCCAGATCAGGAAGGCGACGAAGCCGACTACCGCGACGATCGCCAGCCCGACGATGATCGGCGAGCCGAACCAGTCCAGTTCCTTGCCCTTGTCGAGCAGGATCTGCAGCGCGCCGACGAACACGATCAGCAAGCCGAGCCCGGTGAAGTCGACCCGTCGACGCGCCGTGGGCGTCTCCTGCGAGGCCAGCAGGCGCCAGGCGAAGAAGCCGCAGGCCGCCGCCACCGGGACGTTGATGTAGAAGATCCAGGGCCAGCTGGCGTTGTCGCAGATGAGACCGCCCAGGATCGGCCCGGCGATCGGGGCCGTGACTGTGGTCATCGCCCAGAGGCCCGTCGCCTGGCCCCGCAACTGCGGCGGGAACACCCGCATCATCAGGGTCTGCGACATCGGCATGATCGGGCCGCCGCACAGGCCCTGCATCACCCGGAACAGAACCAGCATGCCGAGCGACGGGGCCAGGCCGCAGAGCGCGGAACATATGCCGAAGCCGAGGATGGCGACGACGAACAGCTTCACCGCGCCGAACCGCTGGGCCAGCCAGCCAGTGAGCGGCACCACGATCGCCTCGGCCACCGAATAGGAGGTGATCACCCAGGTGCCCTGGTCCGCCGAGACCGCCAGGCCGCCGGCGATATTGGGCACCGAGACGTTGGCGATGGTCATGTCGAGCACGACGACGAAGTTGCCGCCGGCCAACAGAAACGCGGCGAGCCAGAGCATGCCGCCCTGGAGCGGGACCGGCTCGGCGGCGGGCGAGGCGTAGGTGGCGGCCATGGCGCGGCGTTCCAGCGACTACTTGGCGTCGAGGTCTACGTCGACGTTCATCGAGAGGCCGACCCGCAGCGGGTGATCCTGCAACTCCTTGGGGTCGAGGCGGATGCGAACCGGCAAACGCTGCACGATCTTGATCCAGTTGCCGGTCGCGTTCTGGGCGGGGATCACGGCGAAGGCCGCCCCAGTGCCGCCGGCGAGGTCGACGACCGTGCCGTGGAACTTCACGCCGCCGCCATACAGATCACTGGTCAGCACCGCGCGTTGACCCGGGACCATGCGGCGAAGTTGGTCTTCCTTGAAATTGGCGTCCACGTAGACAGCCTGAATCGGCACCACGGTCATCAATTCCGCGCCAGCCGCGACGCGCTGGCCAATCTCAACATTGTACTTGGCGATGACGCCGTCGATCGGAGCACGGATCGTGGTTCGTTCGAGATCGAGTTTGGCCTGATCGACCTTGGCCTGGGCGGCGGCGACCTCGGGATTGTTGGTCACGTCCGCGTTGGCCACCAGCACGTTAGCCGCCTTCGCCTGGCCAACGGCATTCAGCCGGTCCGCCTGGGATTCCATTAGCGCCGCTTGGGCGCCGCTGACCGCGGCCTCGGTCTCGCGGACCCGGTTTTCCGCGATGGTGAGTTCGTCGCCCGAGACGGCGCCATCGTGCACCAGGGCCTGGCGGCGTTCGAGGTCCGTGCGCGCCTTGGCAAGGTCGGCCTGGGCGCTCAGCAGGGTGGCGCGGGCATGCGCAATGTCGGCCTCCTTGGCCGCCGTCATGGCGCTCTGCGCGTCATAGTTGGCGAAATAGCCTTGCACCTTGCGCATCGCCTGGCCGAGCGCGGCCTCGTCGGCGGCCAGCGCCAGCTTGAAGTCTGCCGGGTCGATCACCACCAGCACGTCGCCGCGCTTGACGGGCAGGGTGTCGGTGGCGTGGACGGCAACGATCGGGCCGCTGACCAGCGGCGTCACGTCCGCGACGTCGGCGTTCACGTAGGCGTCGTCGGTCGAGGCGTGGTGCGACCCGACCAGGAGCCAATCGAGCAGCCACAGCACGGCGCCCACGACGATCACCGCCCCGAGAATGATGAAGAGGCGCTGCCGGTTGGCGCCCTGGCGCTTCGCCGGCGGGGCGGGTGGCGGCGCGGCGCCAGCGGTGGCGGCGGTTTCGGTGCGAGCGTCCATGATTTCGGTCCGAAGCTTTTCCTACGCGCCGGCGTAGCCGCCGCCGAGCGCGTGGATGAGGGTGATGTCGAGGCTGAAGGCGCGCGTCTGGGCGTCCGCGAAGGCGCGGCGCTCGTCGATCAACGCATTTTCCGCCGTCAGCACGTCGACGTAGGAAGAGAGGCCGCCCGCGTAGCGCTCGCGCGCCACGGCGTAGGCCTGTTCGCCCGCCGTGAGCGCCGCGCGCCGGTCGGCGAGCTGGCGGTCCGCCGATTGGGCGCTGGCAGCGGCGTCGGCGACGTCCTGCAGCGCCTGGGTCAGGGTCGCGTCATAGGCGTCGACGGCGGCCGCGTAATCCGCCTTCGCGCCGCGATACTGGCCCCGCAGCCGCCCGCCCTGGAAGAGCGGCAGTGAGATCGCCGGTCCGATCGAGCCGATCGCCCCCGCTGGATTGAAGAGCTGGCTCAGCCCTAGCGCCTGCTGGCCGAAGTAACCGGTCAACGTCACGTCCGGGAAGAATTCGGCCTTGGCGACGGCGATCCGCTTGGCCGCCGCCTCGGCGCGCAGCCGCGCGGCGACGACGTCGGGGCGGCGGCCGATCAGATGCAGACGCAGATCACCGGGCAGCCCGAAGGGTTTGACCGCCTCAGGCTTCGGCACTTCAATGGCGAGTCCGCGATCGGGACCTTCTCCAAGCAACGCGGCGATGCGGTGCCGGGTCAGCAGGATTTGCTCGTCCAGGGATTCGACCTCGGCCGCGGAAGAGGGCGTCGCCGCTTCCGCCTGTTTCAGTTCGCCTCGGGTGTCGAGACCGTTGGCGACCCGCTCCGCCGTTAGATGGCTGGTCTCCTGGCGATTGCGCAGTGACTCCGCGGCGGCGGCGCGCTCGGCGCCCAGCCGAACCAGGTCGGCGTAGGCGCCGGCCACGTTGGTCGAGAGCGTCAGCCGCGCCTGGGCGAGGTCGGCGCGCGTCGCCGCTTCCTCGGAAACGGCGGCCGCCAGCGCCGCGCGGTTCTTGCCGAACAGATCGAGGTCGTACGATGCATCGAGCGCTAGCTGCCCGTCGCTCTTGTATCCCTTGGGCAAAAACTGCGCGAAGGCGGGGGGAAAGCCGATCAGCCGCGACTCTTCCAACTCACTGACCTGACCGGAGCCGCTGATCTGCGGCAGCGTCGCGGAACGGCTGATCTGAGATTCGGCGCTCGCCGAGATCAGCCGCGCCTTCGCCTGCGCCAGGGTGGGCGACCCCTTTAGCGCCTCATCGATGAGGCCGCTCAGTTGAGCATCGTCGTAGGCCGCCCACCAACGGTCGCTCGGCCAGTCGGCGTTTGGGGCGGTGAAACTTTGGATGTCTTGATAGTCCGCGATCGGCTTGAGCTGTGGCTTGGGCCCTGACCCCGGCAGGTCCGCGCACCCAGCCAGGGCGAGCGCGCCCGCGCTCAGAGCGAGCACCGCACGGCGGTGTTTGTCGAAGAATTTCATTTGGTTAGACGCCCACAGCCCGTGGGTTGCGCCCACGGGCCATCTTGATTTGACCGTACTGTACGGTCATACTGTCCTTGCTTGCGCTTCGCAGTCAAGCAAGAAACCGTACGATCTGGTCGGAGAAAACCTAATGCCGTTCGAAGCGCCCAGTCCGGAGATCAACCGGAGCGATGCGCGCCGACGCGCTATCCTCGGCGTGGCGCGCGAGGTGTTTCTGGCGCACGGCTACGCCGCCACATCCATGTCCGAGATCGCCGCCAAGCTCGGGGGCTCGAAAGGCACGCTCTACAACTACTTCCGTTCCAAGGAGGAGCTGTTTAGCGCCTTCATCACCGAAACCTGTCAGGGGCCCGCCGTGCGGCTGTTCGAGAGCCTACCGCCGATCGGCGAAGGGCGCGGCGTACGCGAAAGCCTGATCGATCTCGGCGTGTCTTTGATGGAATTCCTTCAGCTCGACGAGATCGTGGCCATGCACCGGCTGGTGGTGGCCGAGGCGGGGCGATTTCCCGAGATCGGGCCGATCTTCTACGAAGCCGGCCCGAGGAAGGGCGAGGAGCGCTTCACCGACTATTTCGAGCAGGCGATGGCGGCCGGGCGGATACCGCGCGGCGACGCGCGGCTGCTAGGCCAGCGGCTGAAAGACCTCGTCATGTCCGACATCTATCTGCGTCAGATCTGGGGCGTGCCGCAGCCGATGACCAGCGCGAAACTGCGCGACCACGTGGCCCAATCCGTGGACATCTTCCTCAGGGCTTTCGCCCTTCCGAGCGACTAGACCCCAATCGACGCGCCTTCGCGGCTGGCCCTGATCGCATCGGAGGCGTCGTCGATGTCCATCACCTTCAGGAGCCGTGCGCGGGCGCGGTTGACGCGGCTCTTGATGGTTCCGAGCGCGCAGCCGCAAATCTGCGCCGCTTCTTCATAGGAGAGGCCCGCTGCGCCCACCAGGATCAGCGCTTCTCGATGTTCCGACGGTAATTGGTTCAGGGCGGCCTGCAGGGCGCGAATCGCCAGGCCCCATTCCTGGGTCGGCTGGAAGGTGAGCGCGCGGGCGTGCTGGCCGTCTTCGTCGCGAACCTCGCGGCGACGGCGGACCACTGCGGTGTAATAGGTGTTGCGCAGGATGGTGAAGAGCCAGGCGCGCAGGTTCGTGCCGATCTCGAATTTTTCGCGATGGCTCCAGGCCTTGATCAGGGTGTCTTGCACCAGATCGTCGGCGTCCGCGCCGTTGCGGCTGATGGACCAGGCAAAGGCTCTCAATGCCGGGATGAGAGCGACGACCTGATCGCGCCAGTCAGTGTCCGCCTGCAACCGAATAAACTCCCGCGGGTCGATGTCGGCGATCGCGGCTTGAACGCGCGAGCGCAGACAGCATCTGTGAGCTGAAGCGCAGCCCGGGATGCACTGGAAACGTCTCCCGCCACGGTTCCGTTCCTGCCAAATCCTGGCTAGGCGCATGGAACATTGGATGCGTGACAGGGTTCACGGAGCTTGGCGCCATTGTGGCGCGGGCAGATTATTCCCGGGTTTTGGAGGAGGTCCGCCCATGGCGACCGAGGCGTGGACGTCATCGACGACGCATTCTCGAACCGGGGAGCGCCGCGGCCTCGCCGAGCGGTTCACCGATGTGCGCGCCGGCTCCCTGGCGCGCGCGGCGCCGCTGTCCGCGGAGGACCAGCAGGCCCAGTCGATGCCGGACGCCAGTCCGACCAAGTGGCACTTGGCCCACACGACCTGGTTCTTCGAAACCTTCCTGCTGATCCCGTCGCTGAGCGGGTACAAGCCGTTCGACCCGGCATTCGGCTACCTTTTCAACTCGTACTATGAGGCAATCGGCCCGCGGCATCCGCGGCCGGCGCGCGGGCTGATCACCCGTCCCAATCACGAGCAGGTGATCGCCTATCGGCGCTGGGTCGATGCGGGCATGGACCGGCTGCTGGCGCTGCCGACATCACCGGAGGTCGCCTTTTTGGTTGAGCTCGGGCTCGCGCATGAAGAACAGCATCAGGAATTGATGCTGATGGATGTGCTGCACCTGTTCGCTCAGTCGCCGCTGAAGACGGCCTACGGGCCCGGCTTCGAGGCCGCCGCCGCCGGCTCGGAGAGCTGGATTGCGTTCGAAGGTGGCCGCGTCGCGGTCGGGGCGGAGACGGATGACTTCACCTTCGACAACGAAAGCCCGCGCCACGAGACGTTGCTGCGCCCCTATCGGCTCGCCAGCCGCCTCGTCACCAATCGCGAATGGCTCGCCTTCATCGATGACGGCGGCTACGCGCGATCCGATCTGTGGCTTTCGGACGGCTGGGCCCGCGTGCGCGAGGAGGGCTGGGAGGCGCCGCTCTATTGGGAGCGGGGCGAAGACGGCTGGCGCGCCATGGGCCTGACCGGTCTGCGGGCCGTGGATCCCGACGCGCCGACGGTTCACGTCAGCTACTACGAGGCCGACGCCTACGCGACCTGGGCTGGCAAGCGTCTGCCCACGGAGGCCGAGTGGGAACACGCGGCGTCGACGCGCCCCGACGCCTTCGCCCAGCTCTATGATGCGGCGTGGCAATGGACCGGCAGCGCCTATCTCGGCTACCCCGGCTTCGCGCCGGCCAAGGGCGCGGTCGGCGAGTACAACGGCAAGTTCATGATGGGCCAGATGACCCTGCGCGGCGGCGCCTCGATCACGCCGCCGGGCCATGCGCGCGCCACCTACCGCAACTTCTTCTATCCCCATCAGCGCTGGATGTTCTCCGGCGTCCGGTTAGCCGAGGATGAGCCGGCAGCCCGCGATACGGGCGACGACGACGCCAAGTCGTTCCGCCGCGACGTGCTGGAGGGTCTGGGCCGCACGCCGAAGTCGCTCTCGCCGAAGTGGTTCTACGACGCCCGCGGTTCGGATCTGTTCGAGGCCATCTGCGAGCTGCCGGAGTATTATCCGACGCGCACCGAGACCGAACTGCTGGCCCGGATCGCGCCGGAGCTGGCGGCCCGCATTCCCAAGGACGCCGTGCTGATCGAATACGGCAGCGGCGCCAGCGCCAAGACGCGTCTGCTGCTCGACGCCGCGCCGCAGCTGCGCGCCTACGCACCCATCGACATCAGCGTCTCGGCGCTGGAAGCCGCGGCGGCGGCAATCCGGCGAGACTATCCGGCGCTCCTGGTCGAGCCGCTGGCGCGGGACTTCACGGCGAGCGGCGAGGCGCCGGCTGTCGCCGCCGGCCGGCCGCGGGTCGGGTTCTTCCCCGGCTCGACGATCGGCAACTTCGATCCCGGCGAAGGGGTGCGCCTGCTGGCCGAGGCCAAGGCGCTGATGGGCGAGGGCGGCCTGTTCATCCTGGGCGCCGATCTCGTCAAGGAGCCGGCGGTGCTGACCGCCGCCTATGACGACGCGGCGCGCGTGACCGCGGCGTTCAACAAGAACCTGCTGGTTCGGATCAACCGCGAAGTCGGCGGGGATTTCGACCTCGCGGCCTTCGACCACCGCGCGGTGTGGAACGCCGTCGACAGTCGGATCGAGATGCACTTGGTGAGCCGAAGCGCACAGACCGTGCGGGTGGGAGAGGTCGCGTTCGCCTTCCGCGAAGGCGAGAGCTTGCACACCGAGAATTCCTACAAGTTCACGGTGGAGGATATCACCGGCATGGCTCGACGGGCGGGCTGGCGGCTCATCGAGCGCTGGATCGCGCCGCCGCCGGCGTTCGCGGTGTTCCTGTTCGGATAGCTGACGAAATCAACCGCCCGGTCGCGACGGACGCGGCCGGGCGGCGATTCTCGTGTCGCGGCTCTGGATTCAGGCCGTTGGGGTGCGGGACGGACGGCGTCCGCCGCCGCGCGAAGCCGCGCCGCCTTTGCGGCCGGCGTTGGCGGCCAGATCGCGATCCTGCGCGAAGCTGCGCTTTTCGCTGGGGACGCTCGCCCCACCACGGCGGGCGATTTCGCGCCGGCGCTCAGGGTCCATTGCCGCAAAACCGCGCCGGCTGGGGCGCCGGGTGGCCTCGTCTTTATTGATGTCCATGACTCTACTCTTCTCCTTCACGATCGCGATTCATTCCTCGAAAGATCGCGCGGCCGACCGTCGTCGGGGTCTCCGGTTGGTGGCGGGTCGGAGGGGATTTCCTCCGGCGCGCGCCCGGGCTCATATTCCGGAGACGGAGTTTGGATCGGAACGTCGGGGTCCTTCGGGTCTGGCACTGGCTTCCCTTGGTCGCTAACGCCTTTGAAGCGTTACGGTTGCGCCGCCGTCGGAGTGGCCCCGAAATCGCTCCGGCGACGTAACGCAACAACGAAGGTGGTGCCACGAATGTTGCAGTGGAGGCTAGCAATCGGCGCCGGCGTTGGCGTCGTCGCCTTTTTCGTGGCGAAGCTGTGTGGCGTTTCCGCCACCTTGGCGCCGCTTATCGGGTGGAATTTCGCGGTCGCCGCCTACCTGGCCCTGATCTGGCGCCTGTTTCTGACCGCAACGGAGGCTCAGGTCCGCGCTCAAGCGGCGCGCCAGGACGAGCGGCGGTGGATGATTCTGCTGCTGATCGTCGTGGCGATCCTCGCCAGCCTGGCGGCGATCGTCTCGGTGATATTGTCGGTCAAGCACCTGCCGCGGGCCCAGCAGGGGCCTGTGGCCGGCCTGGCGATCCTGACCCTGGTCGCGTCGTGGGTCCTGCTGCAGTCGGTGTTCGCGCTCCATTATGCGCACGCCCACTTCCGCGATGTCGCCGAGCGCGGGGAGGGCGGCGGCATCGCCTTTCCGGGCGAGCCGGCGCGCACCTACATGGACTTCGTCTACCTGGCGATCTGCGTCGGCGCGACGGCCCAGGTCTCCGACCCGACCGTCACCTGCATTCGGCTGCGCAACCTCGTGACCGCGCACGCCGTCACGGCCTTCTTCTACAATACGGCGGTGCTGGCCTTGGGCATCAACATCCTGGCCAGCCTGCTAAGCGGCTGACGTCCGCCCGCGAGATCAGACGGCTGTCGCCACGGCTGCTGGCGCCGGCTGCCGATTGGGCGCGGTTCGCAGCGCCAGCGGGAGGGTGACCCGGGCTCTGAGACCACCCTCGGCGCGGTTCAGCAGCGTGACCTCGCCGCCATGGCCGCGGGCGATCGCCCTCACCACGGCCAGACCCAGTCCCGCGCCGCCAGTCTCGCGGCTGCGCGAGCCTTCCAGCCGCTGGAACGGCTCGAAGGCGCGCTCGATCTCGCCCTCCGGCACGCCCGGCCCGTCGTCGTCGACCTCGACCACCGCCATACCGGCCTCGGCGAACACCCGGCCGCGGGCCCGGGAGCCGAACTTGAGCGCATTGTCGACCAGATTGCTGACCAGCCGCTTCAGCGCGATCGGATCGCCGTCGACCACCGCGCGCTCGGCGCGTTCCACCGCCGCGTCCGCGCCTGTTTCGGCCGCCTCGTCCATCACAGTCTCGACCAGGGACGAGACCTCCAGCTTGGTGCGTTCGACCGGCCGGGTGGCGTCCTGCACGAAGGCAAGGGTCCCGGAGATCATCTCCTCCATCTCGTCGATATCGGCCGCCAGCTTGGCGCGCAGCTCTTCCGGCGCGGCCTCGATGCGGAATCTGAGCCGGGTCAGCGGGGTCCGCAGATCGTGCGCGATCGCCGCCACCATGGTGGTGCGGTTGGTGACGTAGCGCCGCAGACGCTCCTGCATCAGGTTGAAGGCGGCCACGGCGGCGCCGACTTCAGACGAACCACGCGCGTCCTCCAGTGGCGGCGCGTCGGGGTCTCGTCCCAGGCGCTCGGCGGCGCGGGCGAAGGCGGCGATTGGCGCGGCGAGCTGACGGGCGAACCACCAGGCGATCGGCGCCACCGCGATAGCCGCCGCCGCCAGCACCAGCAGGATACGCTGCTGCCAGGGTTCGAGGATCGCGTGACGGGGTTTGACCAGCAGCCACTTGCCGCCGGGTTGCCGCACGGCGGCCTGGAACGGTCCGAACAGCACGGTCTGCTCCGGCGCCCCGAGTTCGGCGGCGGCGCGACGTGCCAGGCGCGGCGGCGGACCATAGAGTCGAGGCGCGTCCTGGGTCAGGACGACGTTCTCGATCGGCAATTTCAGCACCGACGCAAGACCGGCCCGGAAATTCACGTGCCGGCGGCCGTTGTTGGATGGGTCGGTCACCAGCGGGGGCCTATCGACGTGGCTGACTTCCAGCAGGCGCCCCTCGGCCGGCTGCGCGGGCTTGCCGGTCCGGATTACCTGGGCGACTTCATTGACGCTGTAGATATCCGGCGACGGCGGCGGGATGTTCAGGATCACCACCGTGGTGGCGAGAAGCACGGCGACCAGGGTCGCGCCCACCAGGCCCAGGGCCTGGAGGTAGAGCGAGGTCGCCGGCAGTCGCCTCATGGCGTGCGCGAGACTTTCGGCGTGAAGATGTAGCCCTCGTTGCGCACCGTGCGGATCAACTCCTGGCCAGAGCCGCTGTCGTCGAGCTTGCGCCTCAGCCGGCTGATCTGCACGTCGATGGCCCGGTCGAACGCATCGGACTGGGGTCCGCGGGCGAATTCCAGCAGTTGATCGCGGCTGAGCACCCGTTGCGGCCGCTCGACGAAGGCGCGCAGCAGCGAGAACTCGCCGCTGGAGAGGTTCACCACCGCGCCTTCGGGCGAGCGCAGCTCGTGACGGACGAGATCCAGCCGCCAGCCGGCGAACTCGCAGGCCGCGTCGAGGCTGTCGTCGCCGCGGGGCTCGCGACGCCGGCGCAGCACGGCGCGGACGCGCGCCAGCAGTTCGCGCGGATTGCAGGGCTTGGGCACGTAGTCGTCGGCGCCCAGCTCCAGGCCGACGATCCGGTCGGTTTCCTCGCCCATCGCCGAGAGCATGATGATGGCCGGGCCGTCGGGCCGCGCCAGCTTGCGGCAGATGGCCAGGCCATCCTCGCCCGGAAGCATGACGTCGAGCACGACCAGGTCGACCGCGCCGCGCGCCAGGGTGCGGTCCATCTCCTTGCCGTCCGCCGCCGTCTCGACCTGATAGCCATGACGCTGGAGGAATTCGGAAACGACGTCGCGTATGCCTGGGTCGTCGTCGACGACCAGAATCTTTTCGATGGGTTCGGCGCTCAAGGTCGCCATTTCAGATACCGCTTGCATGAGCCCGAAGCTCGTAGGCCGCTGTGGCGCACGAATGTCTCAATTGCAACACCGACGTAATGCGGCCCAGGCGCGCGGCTAGGCCTTAGCCTTCCACGCGGCGAGCAGCGCCGCCTCGCGGTCGGGCGCGAGGCCGGCTTTCAGCTTCGCCTGGCGCGCCTCGGGCTGCTGACGGAACCAGGCCAGGGTGTCGCGGGAGGTCATTGGCAGCGGGCGGAAGGTTAGGCCGGCGGCGAGGGCTCTCCGGATGTCGCGCTGCGCGAAGCCGGCCGTGTCGCCCTGGCCCGGAACCCAGACCGGCAGGTCGCTCCACGCAGAGACGTTCTGGGCGTCGAGGAACTTGGTCGGGACCCAGACCAGCCTGGCGTCCGAGCCGACCGCTGCGCGAACGCCGGCCAGCATCTCGCGCATGTCGAGCCGATGCGCCGGCCCGGTGGCGTTGAACACGCCGAAGGCGCGTTGCTCGGCCATCCGGATGGTCCACTCGGCGAGGTCGCGCGCGTCGATGAACTGGACGGGGTCGGCGCCGTCGCCCGGCGCCAGCACCTCGCCGCCGCGCGCCAGCCGCACCGGCCAGTAGGTGAACCGGTCGGTCTCGTCGCCAGGGCCAACGATCAAACCTGGGCGGATCACGGTTGCGACATCGCCAAATTGGCGCCGGGCTTCCTGCTCGCTCACCGCCTTCAGCTGGCCGTAGAGCGGGCCCTGCGACGCGGCGAGGGTCGCGGCGGTCTCCGCCATCGGGTCCTTGCCGTCGTAGGCCAGGACGGGCGCCGATTCGTCCCCCGGCTTGCTGGTGTCCGCATAGACCGAGATCGTCGAGATGAAGATGTACTGGCCGACCTTGCCGGCGAGCACGCGGCCGGCGTCGCGGACCCAGAAGGGCAGGGTGGTGGGGTTGTCGATGCAGACGTCCCAGGTCCGCCCCTCCAGCGCCTTGAGATCGCCGGTGTTGCGGTCGCCGATCAGTTCCTCGACCTGGCCGCCCCAGATGTCCGCTTCACGGCCGCGGTTGAACAGCGTCACCTTGTGGCCGCGCGCCAGGGCGTAGCGCACCTGATGCGGCCCGGTGAATCCGGTCCCACCGAGGATCAGGATGCGCAACTTGCGGGCCGGCGCGTCGTCGCTGGCCATCGCCGTCCCTCCGAGCGCCAAGGCGGCGAGCGACGCGCCGGCGATCTGGCCCAGACGTCGCCGAGTCGTTGTCGCCATCGCCCGTCCCCTTACTGCGTGGTTATCCCGGGCCGCTCGAATTGCCGCCGCTATAGTCGCGCATCGCCGCCAGCGCCTCGTCGGACACGAACGGATTCGTGCGCCGCTCCTGGCCGAAGGTGGAGAGTTGCTCGTGGCCGGGCACGAAGGTCACGTCGTCGCCGAGCGGCCAGAGTTTGCCGGTGATTGAGGCGACCAGATCCGGGAAGCTGCCGCGCGGAAAGTCGGTGCGGCCGATCGAGCCGGCGAACAGCACGTCGCCCACCTGGGCGAAGCGGCCCTCGCGGTTGAAGAACACCACATGACCCGGCGTGTGGCCGGGGCAGTGGTAGACCTCCCACACGGTCTCGCCGAGCGTCACCGTGTCGCCGTCCTCCAGCCAGCGGTCCGGCGTGAACGCGCGGGCGTCGGGCATGCCGAACCGTGCGCCGCTCTCGACGATCCGGTCGATCCAGAAGGCGTCGTCGCGGTGAGGCCCCTCGATCGGCACGCCTGTCGCATCCTTCATCGCAGCCACCGCGCCGGCGTGATCCATGTGGCCGTGGGTCACCCAGATCTTCTCCAGCGTCAGTCCCTGGTCCGCGAGAATCGCCAGCAGCCGCGGCGCCTCGCCGCCTGGATCGATCACCGCGGCCTTCTTGGTCTTCACGCACCAGACGATGGTGCAATTCTGCTGCAGCGGGGTCACCGGCGCGATGATGGCGCGGATCGGCGGCCCTTCGGCCGGCGGCTCTTGGGTCTTTTCCATGCGCTGAAAGGATAGTGACGCGGCGCCCGAAGCGCAAAGCGGCTCTTGGGCCGCCGCCGCGACGCCCTGGATTGCGGCTCGCCCAAGCCCCGGCTAGCGTGCCCCGGCTCGGCCGCGTGTCGGGCCCAGGGGGTGTGCGGAGTCAATATGGCCAACGTCGGGGTTGTCGGACGCGTGTTCCAACGCAAACCGGTGGAGATGATCCACGCCGAGACCGACCACGGCGAGCTGAAACGGACGCTGGGCGCGCTGAATCTGATCCTGCTCGGCATCGGCTGCATCATCGGGACCGGGATCTTCGTGCTCACCGGCCACGCCGCGGCCGAATGGGCCGGTCCCGGCATCATGATCTCGTTTGTGATCACCGGCACGCTCTGCGCCTTCGTCGCGCTCTCCTATGCCGAACTGGCCTCCGCGCTGCCTGTATCGGGCTCCGCGTACTCCTACAGCTACGCCTCGATGGGCGAGATCGTGGCCTGGATCATGGGCGCGCTGCTGCTGCTCGAATACGGCCTCTCGGCTTCCACCGTCGCGGTCGGCTGGTCCGGTTACCTCGTCAGCCTGCTGAAGGACATGCACATCCTGATCCCGCCGGAGTTCACCGCCGCCCCAGGCGAAGCAGTAAAGGTGGGCGGCGTCGTCATCGCCCACGGGATTGTGAACCTGCCAGCCATCGTCGGGATCCTCGCGGTGACCTGCCTGCTCGTGGTCGGCGTTTCGGAGTCGGCGACGGTCAACAACGTCATCGTCTTCATCAAGCTTTCGGTCGTCATCGCCTTCATCGTCATCGGCGCCTTCTACGTCCACCCGGCGCTGTGGTCGCCACTGATTCCCGCCCAGGTCCCCGCGCCCCCGCCCGGCACGCCGATGGACATGGGCCACCAAGTCCTGCGCGCCCTCACCGATGTGCTCACCGGGGCGAAAAGCACCCACTATGGCCTCGGCGGGGTGATCCACGGCGCGGCGGTGATCTTCTTCGCCTACATCGGCTTCGAGGCGGTCTCGACGGCCGGCGCCGAGTCGAAGAACCCTGGCCGCGACATGCCGATCGGCATCCTCGGCGCCCTGGTCGTTTGCACCATCCTCTACATCGCCACCTGCGCGGTGCTGGTGGGCATCGTGCCCTACGCCTCGCTCGATGGCCCGGCGCCCATCGCTACCGCCGTCAACCAGATCGGCATCGGCTGGTTCGGCATCCTGGTGAAGCTGGGCGCCATCGCCGGGCTTTCCAGCGTGATGCTGGTGCTGCTCTACGGCCAGACCCGCATCTTTTACACCATGTCGCACGACGGCCTGCTGCCCTCGCAACTCGCGGTGGTCCACAAGCGATTCCGCACCCCCTGGATCAACACCATCATCGTGGGCATCGTCGCGGCCGGCTTCGCGGGCTTCATGTCGCTGGATGCGCTCTCCGACCTGACCAATGTCGGCACGCTGGCCGCCTTCGCCATCGTCTGCGCCACGGTGATCTACCTGCGCATCACCCACCCGAAGATGGCGAGGCCGTTCCGGACACCGATCTTCCCGGTCGTGCCGATCCTGGGCGTGCTGATGTGCATCTTCCTGCTGATGAGCTTGATGGCGATCCCGGCGACGCGGAACTTCTTCCTGGTCTATCTGGCGGTCGCGATCGTGGTCTACTTCACCTACGGCCTTTGGCACTCCAAGCTCGGCAAGAATGGCGTAGCCAGGTTCGAGGCCGAACTCTCGACGATGGGCACGCATCCGCCGGTCGAGTAGCTGCTTGGGGCCATGCTCCCGATCCACGAGGCCCTGCCGGCGCTGAAGGCCGCGCTGGCCGGGCATAGCGGCGCCGTGCTGGTCGCCCCGCCGGGCGCCGGCAAGACCACGGTGACGCCGCTGGCGCTGGTGGACGAGCCCTGGGCGGCCGGCGGCAAGCTGATCGTGCTGGAGCCGCGCCGCATCGCGGCCCGCGCCGCGGCCGAGCGGATGGCCACGACGCTGGGCGAGCGGGTCGGGGAGACGGTCGGCTATCGCGTGCGCCTCGCCTCCCGCGTCTCGGCCCGCACCCGCATCGAGGTGGTCACCGAGGGCGTCTTCACCCGGATGATCCTGGACGATCCGGGGCTCGACGGGGTCGCGGCGGTGCTCTTCGACGAGTTCCACGAGCGCAGCCTCGACGCCGACCTCGGCCTCGCCTTCGCCCGCGACGCGCAAGGGCTGCTGCGCCCCGAGCTCCGGCTCCTCGTCATGTCCGCCACCCTCGATCCCGCGCCGGTCGCGGCCCTGCTGGACGACGCGCCGATCATCGAAAGCCTGGGCCGAATGTTCCCGGTCGAGACCCACTATCTCGGCCGCGACGCCGCCCTGCGGATCGAGGATCAGGTGGTCCGCGCCGTCACCCGGGCGCTGGCGGAGGAGGGCGGCAGCCTGCTGGTCTTCCTGCCCGGCCAGGGCGAGATCCTGCGCGTCGCCGAGCGTCTGGCCGAGCGCGTCCGGGACCCGGCTGTCGAGATCGCCCCGCTCTACGGCGCCCTCGATCCGGCAGCTCAGGACCGCGCCATCGCCCCGGCCGCGCCCGGCCGGCGCAAGGTGGTGCTGGCCACCTCGATCGCCCAGACCAGCCTCACCATCGAGGGCGTGCGGGTGGTGATCGACGCCGGCCTCGCCCGCGTGCCGCGCTACGATCCCGCCAGCGGCCTCACCCGGCTGGAGACGGTGCGCGTCTCGCTTGCCGCCGCCGACCAGCGGCGCGGCCGCGCCGGCCGCACCGAGCCCGGCGTCTGTTACCGGCTCTGGGACGAGCGCGAGACTCGCGGCCTCGTCCCCTTCGACCGGCCCGAGATCCTGGAAGCCGATCTCGCCCGCCTCGCGCTGGACCTGGCGCGGTGGGGCGCCGCCGACAGCCTCGCCTTTCTCGACCCGCCGCCCGCCGCCGCCCTGGCCGAGGCGCGGGCGCTGCTGCAGCGCCTCGGCGCGCTGGACGCGGCCGATGCGCTCACCGACCACGGCCGCCGCATGGCCGGCATCGCCCTGCCGCCGCGCCTCGCCCACATGGTGCTGCGCGCCGCCGCCTCGGGCCAGGCCGAGCGCGGCGCACGGATCGCGGCTCTGGCGGTCGAGCGCGGCCTCGGCGGTCGCGCGGTGGACCTGGAGACGCGTCTGGACGGCTTCGCCCGCGATCGGGGTCCGAGGGCGCGCGACGCCGCCAGTCTCGCCCGACGCTGGACCGCCGAGGCCGGACCGGCGCGCGGCGCGGAGAAGCTCGGTGACGCCCTGCTATTGGCCGAAGCGTGGCCGGAGCGGGTGGCCAAGGCGCGGGGCGGGGAGGGGCATTTCCAGCTCGCCAGCGGCCGCGGCGCCTTCATGGACGCCACCGAGTCTCTCGCCAAGGCGCCCTGGCTCGCCATCGCCGAACTGGGCGGTGGCGAGGCGCGCGACCGCATCCTGCTCGCCGCCGAGCTCGACCCCGCCGAGTTGAAAACCGCCTTCGCGGACCGTCTCAATCGCGAGGCGCGGCTGGAGCGCGACGCCGGCGGACGTCTGAAGGCGAAGGAAGTCGTCGCCCTGGGCGCGCTGGTGATCGAAGAGCGCCTGATTGCCGACCCCGATCCGGCGCTGATCCTCGCGGCCCTGCTGGACGAGGTGCGGTCCAAGGGCGTCTCTGCGTTGCCTTGGGGCGAGGCGGCAGGCGCCCTGCGCGCGCGGGCCGCCTTCCTGCATGGTCTCGATCCGACGGCGCCAAACCTGTCCGACACAGGCCTGCTCGCCGACCTCGACGCCTGGCTGGCGCCGATCCTCGCCGGCAAGTCCGCCCTCGGCCAACTCACCGACCAGGCTCTCGAAACCGCGCTCAAATCGCGCCTCGACCACGCCGCCCAACGCCGTCTCGACGCCGAGGCGCCGCCGCGCTTCGAGGCCCCGACCGGCTCGCGCCTCA
>Ga0302314_10002572_pt1 | contig 33658 bp, 31 predicted proteins | sample III_Palsa_N2_3_FD_200533 | JGI IMG/M metagenome (GOLD analysis project Ga0302314, IMG submission 200533) | Peat permafrost microbial communities from Stordalen Mire near Abisko, Sweden - III_Palsa_N2_3 | ecosystem: Environmental > Terrestrial > Soil > Palsa > Peat permafrost | place: Sweden...
GGGCGCGGGGGCGGGCGCGGGCGTAGACGCCGCGAACACGGCGGCCGGGAGCTGCCGGGTGGGGCTGGGGCCGAGCCGAACCGTGCCCTGCTCCTGCTCCTGGCGTGGCGCGGCGACCGTCGCGGCCTCGGCCGTGGCCGCCGGGGGCCGCAGCCGCACGGTCCCACCTGCGGCCTCCCCACCACCGGGCCGAGCGTCCTGCGGCGGGGCGTCCTGGGGCGTCCGTCTCAGGTGCACCGTGCCGCCGTCGGCGGGGGCTGCCTCCTGCCGGGTCTGCTCCTCATGGCTCATCAGGTGGGTCGACTCTCTCTGGTTCCGGCTGGTGGGGCGGTCGGGCGCGGCGCGGCGGGGCGGGTCAGCCGGCGACGCACACGGAGTTGAGCGTGATCGGCGTGCTGCCCAGCAGGTACTGCCCGTCGGAGGACGGGCTCTGCTGCTCCACCGGGAAGTGGCCGTACTCGCAGGACGGAGTGATGGACACATCGGTGAACCCGATCGCGTTGAGAGCCGCCGCAGCCCGGGTCGGATCGACCCCGATCTCGTCGGGGTACTGGTAGCAGTCGGCGGCCATCGCGGAGAGGCTGACCCCGGTGCCGGAGAGGACCTTGCTCCCGCCGCCGGGGTTCTGCGAGAAGACGCCCCGGTTGGGCCCGGTGCAGGCACTGGCGTCCACCGAGACCGAGCCCACCGGGAACCCGGCGTCCTCCAGGGCGCGCTCGGCAGCCGCGGTGGACAGGCCCAGCACCGAGGGCACCGTGAGATACGTCGGCGGCGCGCTGGTGGTGGGCGGGGCGGACGGTCTCCTGCTGGGCGTGGAACCGGTTGTCGGGGACGGGCGGCTGGAGGCGCCCGCCGACGACGAGGCCGAGGCCGAAGAGGAGACGGAAGCCGAAGCCGAAGCCGAGGCCGACGCTGACGCCGAGTGGCTGGGCGAGGCACTGGCGGTACTGCCGCCGGTGGTGGGGAGCGCCGTCGCGGACAGCGAGGTGACGGCCTTCGGCGCCGGGCCGCCGGTGGTAAGGGTGTTCCCCTTGCTGCCGGAGACAGCGACGGCCACCCCGCCCAGCAGGCCCAGCAGCACCAGTCCACCGAGACCCACCAGAACCACCTCGCGCGGCCCCCTGCGCCACCGCATGCGCGGGCCGGTCGGCCGCGGCGCAGGCGGAGCAGGAGGCGAGGGCGGTGACGGCGGCGACGGCGGGCCCAGTTCCGTGGTGGCCACCGCGGTGGTCGCCGTCGGGATGCCCCCGGCGGCGGAGGGAAACAGCAGGGGAAGCAGCAGCGCCAGCGCGGCCAGGTCCCCGCGTCCCCGGGTCTCCCAGTCGGGCCCGTAGGCGTCCCCGGCGATGGCCTCCAGTTCGGCGACGAACGCCTCGGCACTGTCCGGCCGCTCCCCCGGCTCCTTGGCCAGCCCACGCAGGATCAGCGGCCGGACGCTGTCCGGGGTCTCCTCGACCGGGATGGGCGCGGTGGTGTGCTGCACCAGCAGCTCGGCGAAGGTCGTGCCGGGGTAGGGGCGCGAGCCGGTGAGGCATTCGAAGAAGGTGGCCGTGGCCGCGTACACGTCCGCGGCGGGCGAGGCCGGAGCGCCGGCCCACTGCTCGGGTGCCATGTACGGGGGCGTGCCGGCGATGCTGCCCTCGTCGCCCCGGTGCACCGCGATGCCGAAGTCCACCAGCTTTGACGATCCGTCCGCCGCGACCAGGACGTTCTCCGGCTTGTAGTCACGGTGGACCACGCCCAGCCGGTGGGCTGCGGCCAGCCCCAGCAGGGATCCCTTCAGCACCACGAGTGCCGCCTCGGGGCCGGTCGCACCGGCCTGCCGCAGCAGGGCGCGCAACGCGATCCCGTCGACGAGCTCCATCACGATCGCCGCGCCCGCCGGGCTCTCGACGTACTCGTACAGGCGCACCACGTGGTCCGTGTCCAGATCCCCGAGCAGCTTCGCCTCGGCGCGGAATTCCGTCAGGAATCCGGCGTCGGCATGCAGTTCATCGCTCAGGTACTTGATAGCGACCGGCGTACCCGTCGCCTCGTGCAGCGCCAGGACCACCCGACCGCTGGCACCCGACCCCAATTCCCGGACACTTGTGTATCCGGAGACCGTCCATTCCATGGCACATCCCCCCGTATCGAAGAGGACGGTAGCGCGTGATCTGTCTCGGACCTGTCTCCGTAGGGTCACAGTTGTCCCCGACGCAGAATAAGCGGTGGCCAGGCGGCCTTCGGGGCCGTGGCCGCAGATCAGTACTATCTGCTCATGAAATGTGCGGTATGCGGATCGGAGCGGCTCAGTCCGCTGGCAGAAGTGCGCAGTTGTCGGGACACGCGTGGCATTCCCGAGTTGCAGTTCGACCGCAAGGGTTTCTTCACCAGCCGCCCGACGTTCCGGGCAACGCTCGCGCGCGCGTGCCGGGACTGCGGGGCTGTCCAGTACTTCCTCACCAAGGCGTCACGGACCGAGCTGGATCAGGTGGCCGATCAGCTGGACGACGTCCGGTCGGCCCAGGCCGAGTGGGATTAGCGTCCGTCCCGGCGGCCGGGCGTCGCCGTAACCGCTTGGGCCGGCGCCGCGGCGCTGCTCACCACGCTCACCGCCGCGCGGTTGCGCGGCAGCGGCCTCCCCTCCGGTACCTCGAACCGAATCGCCGGGCAGGCCGTCCACGGTCAGGTGGCACACGCGCATCACGCAGCCCCGGCCGCAGGCTTCACCGGCGCCTTCCACACCCTCGGCCTCGTCCTCGCGGCACTGTCCACGCTCGGCGCTGCCCCACGGAAAGACGCAGGCCACTCCGTGCAACCCTTTGCAAAGTCGCCCGCATTAGAGGGGGAGGATCACACCGACCAGAAACAGGGGGGCGCGCATGGCGAAGCAGAAGCGCGACGCCGAGTTCATCGAGTACGTGAGCAACCGGACGTCCTGGCTGCGCAAGATCGCCTATCTGCTGTGCAGTGACTGGCACCGCGCCGACGATCTGGTCCAGGCCAGCATCACCAAGCTGTACGTCAACTGGTCCCGGGCCGGCGGCGTCGGGAACATCGACGGCTACGCCCGACGGGTCCTCATCAACACCTTCCTCGCCGAGCAGCGCACGGGCTGGTGGCGCCGTACCGTGGTCCAGCCCATCAGCGAGCAGGAGCTGGCGGCACTCCCTGACCTCGACACCGCACTCGACCTGCGCGAGGCCCTCACCGGCCTGCCGCCCCGGCAGCGCGCGACCGTGGTCCTGCGCTACTACTGCGACCTGAGCGTGGAACAGACCGCCGAGGCACTCGACTGCTCGACCGGCACCGTGAAGAGCCAGACCGCACGCGGCATCGACGCGCTGCGCCTCATCCTCGACATACCGTCGGCCACCGTGACCGAAGGAGCCCGGCCATGACCATGGACACCTCTGGCCTGACCACGCGCCTGGCAGAACTGGCCGACGACCCCGCCGCGCCGAACAGCAGCGTCGACATCGGCGCCGCACTCCAGACCGGACGCCGGCGGCTGCGTCGCCGCCGGGCGGCCATGGCTGCGGGCACCGGCGCCCTCGCCCTGGCCGTCGGCCTGGGCACGCTGTCCGCGCTGCCGGGACAGACCACCGCGGTGCCACCGCAGAAGGGCGGCCCGAGTTCCGGCAGCCTGACCGGCAGCGATCCCATGATCCTGCCGTACAGCTTCGGCTGGCTCCCGGCGTCGTATGTGAGCCTGGAAGCAGGCGACGTCAACAGTTCCGTCAAGGGCGGGATGGTGAGCAGCGACCTCGAGGTGATGCTGCGCGGCACCACCACCACGATCATCGGCTTCAACGCGCTGGGCCCCGGGGAGACTCCGCAGTCGGTCATTGTCACCACGGTGAACGGCAAGACCGTCTCGGCGCCCGAGATCCCCACCCAGCCGATCAACGGCGGCAAGGCCTTCTTCGAGTCCAAGTCCGCAGCGGCAACGGAATTCAACCCCGGCGAGCCGTCCTCCGGCGCGCCGTCCTTCACCACGCTGAGCTGGCAGTTGCCGAACGGTCGATGGGCCGATCTCTGGCCCACCGGCTCGCCCGTGCATCCGGGCCCGACGGAGGCCGAACTGCGGCGTATCGCCGCGAACATGCGTTTCGGTCCCTCCCCCGCGCCGCTGCCGATCCACATCAGCGCGCTGCCCCAGGGCTTCCAGCTGCGCGAGCTCACCATGGGTTCGCGGGTGAACGGCAGCCAGGAGTGGACCCTGATGGCCACCTACGCGACTCCCAGTGGGACGAAGGTCGACCTCTGGATCACCCCGGTCGGCGCCCCGGACGCCGGAGGCATTGGCTCGAACGGCGCCACCGTGGTCTCCAACGGCCTCCAGATGACTGCCTACATGGACGACAGCGGCACCAACACCTCGTCGCTCGACTCCGTGGGCGGTCTGAAGGGGCTACTGGGGCACGTCACCTCGCTCGGCACCGACACCGACAACTGGACCACCAAGGTCCTGGGCTGATGTTCCGCTGAGGCGGCGGGGTCGCGGAGACACCCGCCGCTTCAGCGCGCGACGGCAGGCACCGGCTCAGGGCTCGGGCCGGGGGCGGTCCCGGTGCCGAACGGGCTTCCGCCGAGCTGTTCGCGGCCGTGCGCGCCGAGGAAGCCGGCCGGGTCGGGGCCGCGGGCCACGATCCGGGTCGGGTTGATCATGTGGTGCACGTGGTAGTAGTGGCGGCGGATGTCGTCGAAGTGGACCGTGTCCCCGAAGCCGGGCGTCTGGAACAGGTCGCGGGTGTAGCCCCACAGCGCCGGGTACTCGCTGAGCTTGCGGATGTTGCACTTGAAGTGGCCGTGGTAGACCGCGTCGAAGCGCACCAGGGTCGGCCACAGCCGGACGTCCGCCTCGGTGATCGAGTCGCCGACCAGGTAGCGCCGGGTGGACAGCCTCTCCTCCAGCGCGTCCAGCCGGTCGAAGAGCGCGGTCACCGCCCGGTCGTAGAACTCCTGCCGGGGGGCGAACCCGGCCCGGTACACCGCACTGTTGACGTCGCGGTAGATCTCCTCGACCAGTGCGTCGATCTCCGCGCGCAGCGGCTCCGGATACAGGTCGGGGGCGCCCGGGCGGTGCAGGGGCCCCCACTCCGATCCCAGGTCCAGCGTCAGCTGCGCGAAGTCGTTGCTGACCAGGCGTCCGCTCGGGATGTCCACCAGGCCGGGCACGCTCACCCCGCCGGTGTAGTCCGGCTCCGCGGCGAGGTAGGCCTCACGCAGGGCATGGATGCCCAGGACCGGGTCGAGGCCGCCGGGGCTGCCCGTCTCCTCGGTGAACACCCAGTGGTAGTCGTCCTCGATGACCTCCTGGACGGGGTCCGCCACGGCCAGTGAGATCGCGCCCTCCAGCCCCAGCAGCCGGCGGGTGATCACCACCCGGTGCGCCCAGGGGCACGCCCAGCTCACGACCAGCCGGTACCGGCCCGCCTCCACCGGCCAGCCGTCACGGGCGTCCGCCGTCACCCGGGAGGCGAAGTGCAGGGGCTCCCGCACGAGTTCACGTGCTTCGGTCAGGTCCTTGACCATGAAGATTCCGTCCTCCGCCGGGTCGACGACCCCACCGGGCCCTCCCTCCCATGATGACCATCCGGTCGGAGCGACGGTCAAGGATGCACGGACCGCCCCGGACACGGGGCTCACCGCGCGACGGCGAGAGCGAGGGAGGCGAGGGCCAGCACCAGGTAGCCGCCGGGAAAGGCGATGTTGTAGTAGACCCGGGCGCGGACGTGGGCGGCGAGGGCTCCGATGAAGAACAGGACCAGCCCGATCGCGGCGGCGACACCGATGGACCGCGCACCCAGAAGCCCCAGCAGCAGCCCCAGGGCCCCGGCAGCCTTCAGCGTGGCGAGGCGCACCAGCCAGGACCGCGGGACACCCACCTCCGCCGAGTTGGCGAGGACGAACGTCGCTCGGGCGAAGTCGGCGACGGCTATTCCGGCGTTCGCCGCGATCGTGACGACGGTGACGGCCATGTAGGTGGTGAACATCTGCTTGCCCTTCGTTGGGACCCGCCTGCTGCTGCACCAAGCCTCGGCCGGTCCCGGAATCACGTCCAATACCTGCATCGATAACCTGAGGGCATGGATGTCGACACCCGGCTGCTGCGGTACTTCATCGCGGTGGCGGAGACCGGGAACCTCACCCGCGCCGCGGCAGGACTGTTCGTGTCGCAGCCGGCGCTGACCAAACAGATCAGGCAGCTGGAGGCCCAGCTCGGCGTGCAGTTGTTCACGCGGTCACGGGAGGGCATGGCCCTCACCGCACCGGGCCGGACCCTGGTGAATCACGTTCCCGAACTGCTGACCGGCTGGGAGCAGGCGATGCGGGACACCAGGACCACCGCCGGCCGGACGGCACGGGTGCTGCGGGTCGGTTTCCTGGCCAGCGCCGCCAACGAAGCCACTCAGGAGATCATCGCGGCGTTCTCCCGGTGCCGGCCGGGCTGGCGGGCCGACATGCGGCAGGCCTCCTGGTCCGACCCGACCGCCGGACTCGGCACCGGGGACGTCGACACCGCCCTGCTCCGGCTTCCCTTCCCCGGCCAGGAGGACCTCCGGGTGGAGCCGCTGTTCACCGAGCCCCGCTGGGTCGCGCTCCCCAGCGCCCACCCCCTGGCCGCCCGCGACCTGATCCGCTTTCAGGACCTGTGGGACGAGCCGTTCGTGGCGGCCCCGGCCGAATCGGGCCGGTGGCGGGACCACTGGCTGGCCACCGACGAACGCCACGGGCACCCGGTCCGCATCGGCGCCGTCACCACCCAGCCCGACGACTGGCTCAACGCCATCGCCAACGGCTACGGCATCGCCCTGGCCCCCGAATCCGCCACCCGCTACTACGCCCGCCCCGGCGTCACCTACCGGCCTGTCGAGGGCGTCAGCCCCAGCCAGGTCGGCGTCGCCTGGCTACCCGCCGACGACAACGACCCCGTCGTCCAGGACTTCGTCCGCTGCTGCCTGGACCACCGGCCGGCCGGGCACTGAGGGCCCGGGGCACGGCCAGGCGCTCAGACGTCGGCCAGGCCTGCGCGAACCACCGAGTAGAACGCGCCGAGATCGCGGAGCAGCGCGTCCACGGCGTCAGCGTCGGCCGGGTCGGAGTCCAGCAGCCAGTCCGCGATCAGATCGAACATGCCGCCGATGAGCCCGGTGGCAAGCCGCTGGAGTTCGGCTTCGGACCGCCCTCCGACAGGCACGTCACGGCTCTGCCACATGCGGACCACGAACTCTGCCGCCCAGCGCCGGTTGGCGCGGCGCTCGCGCTCCGTGGCCGGCGCCACCGCCATGCCGTGGCCGAAGGCCACCTGGGCGATCCGGTGATCGTCCACCAGGGCCCGGGCAAAGGTCTCCACCAACGCCAACTCATCGGCGCCCGCCGCAAATCGGGTGCTCACCAGGGCCTCGGTACGCTCGGTGACACCCTGCAGCAGTGCGACGTAGCAGGCCTCACGGCTGTCGAAGATCTCGTAGAAGCCCTTCGTGCCGACATAGGCATGCTGGCAGATCTGTTCGATGGAGGTGTTCGCATAGCCCTGCTCGGCGAACAACACCAGCGCTGCGTCCAGCAGTTGCCGTCGGCGCTGATCACGACGCTGCTCCGCGTCCAGCCCCCGGATTCTGCGGCCGTCCTCACCTGCTCGCGCCCTCGGCACCGTCACGAGGTCGAGACTACCGCCGTTCGCTGACCTGCTCTCAATAGCTTTGACAAGAAGTCTTGTTGAGAACAAGCACCCGTGCTGTCATGGCTGGCACCAACGTACGTCGCTGCGCCCCGCACCGCGGCAGCTTCTCCATCCACTCCCCACCGGAGGACATGATGCGTCACCGTCTTCTGCACAGGGCACTCCAAGCCGCCTGCGCCGGCCTGCTCCTCCTCGCGGGCACTGCCGCCACAGCCGGGCCCGCGGACGCCGACTCCACCACGCATGCGGGCTTCAACAACTGGTCCTGCCGCCCGTCCGCCGCACACCCCGAGCCGGTGCTGCTGCTCCACGGGCTCGGCGGCAACGGCCCCGGAAACTTCGCCACCCTGGGCCCGGAGCTGGCCCTCGCCGGCTACTGCGTCTACGCGCCCACCTACGGCGAGGTGGTCCCTGGTGTCCCGGTCGGCGGGCTTGCCCCGATCGAGCAGTCCAGCAAGGAGATCGCCGGCGACATCGACCAGGTGCTCGCCTCGACCGGCGCGGCCAAGCTCGACATCGTCGGCCACTCCGAGGGCGGCTTCATCGCGCTCTACCTCCCCAAGTTCGTCCCCGGCTACGCGGCGAAGATCGCCAAGGTCGTCGCGCTCGCTCCCCCGACCCACGGGACGACGTTCGCAAACCTGATCACCATCGCCGACGACCTGGGCATCCGTTCCCAGGTGGACAGCGTCCTCAGTCAGGCCGGTTGCGCAGCCTGCACCGAGCTGACCACCAACGGGTCACTCATCGGCCCGCTGAACACCGGCCCGATCGCCCAAGCCGGCATCAGCTACACGATCATCGCCTCCCGCACCGACGAACTCGTGACGCCCTACGGCACCGAATTCGTGGACGAACCCGGCGTCGACAACGTGACTGTGCAGAACACCTGCTGGCTCGACCCGGTGGGCCACATCGGGCTGGCCTACGACTCCGGCGTCGCCATCATGGTCGGCAACGCCCTCGACCCGGCCCACCAGCTGCCCGTCCTGTGCGCCATCGGCCCGGTGATCTGACCTGGACGCCCCACCTCCACCCTCCGGCTCGGCCTGCCACACGCGCAGGCGAGCCGGAGCGAGGAACCTGCCCGGGGCAAGAGGTGCCGGATGCCGATCGGATCAGCCCACCGGGCCAACCTCGACCAGGCCGGACTCGTAGGCGACGATCACCGCCTGGACTCGGTCGCGCACCCGGAGCTTGACGAAGATGCTGGTGATGTGGTTCGTGACGGTGAACACGCTGATCTCCATGGCCTGGGCGATCTCGGCGTTGTCGAGGCCGGTGGCGATCAGGCGCCACACCTCGACCTCACGGGCTGTCAGGTCGATCAGACTCGGCGCCGGACCCGGCGGCTGCAGTGGGCGGGGCGCGGTGACGTAGGCGGAGAGCAGCCGGGTGAGCAGCCTGGGCACCACAGCGGCCTCGCCGGTGTGCACCGTGTGGATCGCGGCGAGGAGTTCCTCCGGGGAGACGCCCTTGGGCAGGAAGCCGCCGGCGCCGTCCTGCGACCCGACGCCACCCCGGCCGCCGACATCGTCGCCGCCACCGACCAGCGCTTCGACCTGGGCCTGCCCGCCGACGCCTCCCTGCGGCCCGGCGACGACGGCGGCTACGACATCGTCCACACCCCCGCCGATGGCGGAGCCCTCACCCTGGGACACATCGACGCCCCCTGGGCCAAGGACGCCAACGGCGATCCGGTCCCCACGCACTACACCCTCGAGGGCACCACCCTGGTCCAGACCGTCCAGACCAGCGCCACCACCGCGTTCCCCGTGGTCGCCGACCCACTGTTCACCGTCGGCATGGGCGTCTACATGAACATGAGCGGCGCCGCCCTCACCGCCACCAGGGCGTCCGCCGTGGTCGTGGTCCACGGCGGCATGGTCCTCGCCTGCTCCGGCCTCGCCAAGCTCCCCACGCTTGTCTCGAAGTTTCTCTCCGTGGCCTGCTCCGTCGGGGTCACCCCGTCCCTGATGAGTATCGTCAAGGACGTCGCCGCAGCTCCGGCAGGTCTTCAACCGACGTCGTGCTACCAGATGAACCTGTTCAACAGTGGTAAAGGCTGGAAGAAGGTCAACGCCAAGAACTGCCGATAGACGCCGGGGAGAGAGAAGGTACGGATATGACCTGGCCTCGGGCCATCGCCCTTTGCCTGTCAGTCATCGCAGTCTGTGCAGCGGCGCAGCTGCTCTTCCACATCAGCAACTGGATCGCCGGCGGAGCAGTGCTCGCCGCCTTCGCAGCCGCCACCGGCGTACGGTTCATGTGGTCCCGCAGACGCTGACCGACACAAAGGAGCAGGCCCCGGCTCTTCAAGGGCCTGGGCCTGCTCCTCGCTGGGGTGTGGCCGGCGCGGGGTGGGTCCAATCGCATGCGCAGGCTTCGTCGTCGTCGGAGCAGTACGGGTCTGCCTCGGACGAGCAGCCGGGGTGGTCGGCCGGCGTCGCCCAGGGCGGGGCCGGTCATCCGCCCGCCGCAGCGGTGAGCAGGTCGGTCACCAGCGCGAGCGGGGGCCAGTCGAGGCGGCCGTGGCGCGCCACGGCGTAGGCCCTCAGCTCGACGTCCGGGGCGGCCAGCGGCAGCAGCCGCACCCCGGCGAGCAGCGGATAGCCGACCGGCAGCAGCGCCACACCCAGGCCCGCGGCGATCATCTCCTGCACCAGTTCGAGACTGTCGGCCTGGTGGGTGACCCGGGGGCTGAACCCCGCCATCGACGCCAGCGTGCGGATGACCTCCTCGTCCGCCGTGTTGCGGGAGTTGACGATCCAGTCGTGCGCGCGGAAGCGGGCGAAGGTCTCCACCGTGGTCCCCTCGTGGTCCTCGGCGGCCGCCGGGACTCCGAGGCCCCAGCCCGCGGTCCACAGCGGTGTCGCGCTGACGGTGGGATCGACGGCGGCCGGAGCCAGGTTGAAGTCGTAGGTGAGCGCCAGGTCCGCCTCGTCCGCCGCCAGCAGCGCCAGGGCCTCGGCGGGTTCGTGCTCGCGGATGAGGACGTGCACCCGCGGGCTGCTCACGGCGAGCTCGATCACCACGGGCAGCAGGTATCCGCGGAACGCGGTGGCGAAGCCGGCGACCCGCAGGGTGCCGTTGGGCTCGGCTCCCGGGCCCAGGTCGCGGTGCGCCGTCTCGACCGCGGCGAGGATCGTCACCGCGTGCTCGGCGAGCCGCCTGCCCGCCGGTGTCAGCCGGACCAGGCGCCCGGCGGGCTCGATCAGCGCGGTGCCCATCTCGCCGGCCAGGGCGGCGATCTGCTGCGAGACCGTCGAGGTGGTGATTCCGAGCACATCCGCGACCGCGCGCATCGACCCCAGCCGGGACAGCTCCGCCAGTATCTGCAGCCGTCGTGTCTCCATCCTCCCATTGTTCATCTTTCCCGAACGGAATATCCATTATCGGCACGTGGACACCAACGGTTGCCGAGCCGTGTACTGGGGCCCATGAGCCTGCTGGAACCCGTGACCCCTGCCCTCGCCCCCCGCCTGCGCCTGCCCGGCGCCCAAGGCGGAGCCCTCATGGCCATGGGTTCGATGTCCTCGGTCCAGCTCGGGCTGGCCCTTTCCGTGCCCCTGTTCGCCCAGCTCGGCGCCCTGGGGACGGCAGGGCTGCGACTGGCCTGGGCGGGCCTGCTGCTCCTGGTGCTGGTCCGGCCGCGCCGCCGCGACTTCGCCGGCCGCGACCTTCTGGTCTGCGTGGTGCTGGGCGTGGTGACCGCCGGCATGGTGCTGTGCTTCATGCAGTCCGCCGCGCGCATCCCGCTGGGTACCGCGAGCGCACTGGAATTCCTCGGTCCGCTGGGGGTGTCCCTCTGCAGCCCCGGCGGCGGACGCAAGCACTGGGCCGCGCTGGCCGCCATCGGCGTGGTCCTGCTGACCCAGCCCTGGAACGGCGGCATCGACCCGGCCGGCCTGGGATTCGCCCTCGCCGCCGCGGTCTGCTGGGCGGCCTACATCCTGCTGACCCAGCGGGTCGGCGACCGGGTCACCGGTCTGAAGGGACTGGCCGTCTCGCTGCCCGTGGCCGGCGTGGTCGGCACACTGGTCGCCGGACCGTCCGAGCTGGGCCGAGCGACCTGGCCGCTGCTGCTCATCATGCTGGGGCTGGCCGCACTGAGCACCGTGCTGCCGTTCTCGCTCGAGTTCCTCGCGCTGCGCCGCCTCACCACCTCGGCCTTCGGCACCCTGATGAGCCTGGAACCCGCCATCGCGCTGGTCATGGGCCTGCTGGTGCTCGGGCAGATACCCGGCCCGGTGCCCGCAGCCGGCGTCGTCCTCGTGGTGATCGCGGGCGCCGGCGCGACCCGCACCGGCAGCCGTGAGGCAGAGGCCCCGGCTCCCCTGCTCGACGTCAGGGAGCCGGTGCCGTGCGCCTCCTGAGGCAGCGGGCGCGTGCCGCAGGGCCGCAGGGCCGCAGGGCCGCAGGGCCGCAGGGCCGCAGGGCCGCAGGGCCGCAGGGCCGCAGGGCCGCAGGGCCGCAGGGCCGCAGGGCCGCAGGCCGGAAACCTACAGCGGCAGCAGGTCAGGACGCTTGGCTTCGACGTTGTCCCCGGAGGACTCCCCGCGCAGTCGGCGGCCGACCCAGGGCAGGAGGTACTCACGGGCCCAGTGCAGGTTCTCGCGGCGCAGCTCGGCGGGGGTGTGCTCGGGCTGCGAGGGCCAGGGGGTGTCCGGGTCGTCCACGGCCAGGCCCAGCGCGCGGCCCGCCAGCAGCGCGATCCGGTGGTGGCCCTCCGGGGAGAGGTGCAGACGGTCCTCGCTCCAGGAGCGCCTGTCGTGCATCGAACGCAGCGACCAGATGTCCACGACGGCGAGGTCGTTGCGGTCGGCGATGGCGCGCAGGTGGGCGTTGTAGGTGGCGATCTTGCCGCGCAGATGGCGCAGTACCGGAATGTCGCGGGTGTCGAAGCCGGTGCAGATGAGGACGGTGTGCGCGGACTGCTGGAGCTGGACCGCCGCTGCTTCGAAGCGCTCGGCGACCAGGTCGGGATCGGCGCCGGGGCGCAGGATGTCGTTGCCGCCGGCGCAGAAGCTGACCAGGTCCGGCTGCAGCCGCTGGACCTCGGGGACCTGCTCCTCGACGATCTGGTCCAGCAGCCGACCGCGTACGGCCAGGTTGGCGTAGCGGAAGTCGTAGCGCCCGTCGTCGACCGTGGGGCGGCGCTCCGCGAGCAGGCGGGCCAGACGGTCGGCCCATCCGATGAAGCCGCCGTCGGGGTCGGGGTCGTTGAGGCCTTCGGTGAAACTGTCTCCGAGGGCGACATAGGAGGAGAGGTCGGGGGCGGGGTCCAGGGCCCTGTTCTGTGCAGCCATGTCCAAATACTTCACTACTTGAAGTTTCTTACGCGACCGTAGGTTGTGCCTGGGGCACGTGAGATCCCCCACGTGCCCCAGGTCTCCCACCCCGGGAGTCCGTTGACACCGGGCAAGGGCGAGCGTTGACTGATAGTCACGGCGCAGGGTTGCCACGCCCCGGAGTGTCCGGATGGCGCGCCCCGTTCCGTTTCGCCCGGACCCCGCGGAGCTCAGAGCGCCTTCAACGCTCTGCGCCAACCCGATCACTCGGCCCGGGGGTTGTGAAGCGTCCACCGCCCGGGCCGATTCCACTGCCGGGTGCGGGGCGCCGAGCGGCGGCGAGGGCGCTGACGGCGTTGGCGGCCACGATCGCGCCGATGGCGAGCCAGTCGGCCGGCGGCAGCCCCTGGCCGAGGACGATCCAGCCGACGAGCGCCGCCGCCACCGGGTGGACGCTCATGAACACCCCGAAGAACTGCGTGGGAACCCGGCGCAGCGCGAGCATGTCGACCAGGAACGGCACCGCCGACGACAACACCCCTGCGGCCGCCGCGCAACCGAGCGCCTTTGCGGACGGGGGGTGGTGCATGAACACCAGCACGCCGACCGGAATGTACAGGAGTCCGGACAGGCCGGCCGCCGCGCCCGAACCCTGCGCCCCGGGCAGTCGGGCGCCGATCAGGCGGTTGAGCACGATGTACGCCGCCCAGCACGCGGCGGCGACCAGGCCGAGGCCCAAACCCAGGTAGTCCGTGGTCGCCCTCGGCCGCAGCAGCGCCAGCACGGCCGCTCCCGCGACCAGCGCGCACACCAGGTCGACCCTGCGACGGGACGCGACCAGCGCGACCGTGAGCGGACCGAGGAACTCGAGCGTGACGGCGAGGCCGAGGCCCACCCGGTCGATCGCCGTGTACAGCGACAGGTTCATGATCGCGAAGACCGCTGCCAGCGCCACCACCGGCCACCACTGTCGCCGGGTGAACGTGCGCAGCTTCGGGCGCCCGATCGCCATCAGCACGATCGCGGCGACCCACTGACGTACCGCCACGACGCCCGCCGGGCCGATCCACGGGAACGCCAGGGCGCCCGTGGCCGCCCCGAGTTGGTTGGACAGCGCGCTGCCGAACATCATCGCCATGCCGGTCAGCCGGCCCGAGTCGGCCGGCTGCTCGGCGGTGGACGCTTGCTGCGCGGGTGCAGGGGTCGTCATGCAAGGCAGCATGCGCCTCGGCCATGGATACGCAAAATGCATGGATGGTCCCAAGCATACGATGGACGCATGGACCTGGAGCTACGGCATCTGCGCTGCCTGATCGCGATCGTCGACACGGGCAGTTTCACCGATGCCGCCCTGGAACTGGGGGTCTCCCAGGCCGCCGTCTCCCGCACGCTGGCCGGGCTGGAGAGCGCCCTGGGGGTGCGGGTGCTGAACCGCACCAGCCGCAGCATCGCGCCGACGGCGCTCGGCACGCAGGTCCTGGCCCGGGCGCGCCATCTGCTGGCCGAGGCCGACGACCTGGTCCGCGAGGCCACCACCGGCCACACACGCCTGCGGATCGGTCACGCCTGGTCCGCGATGGGCAACCACACGGCGGCCTTCCAGCGCCGCTGGGCGCAGGACCACCCCGACGTCGAACTCCAGCTGATCCGCACCAACACCTCCACCGGGGGCCTGGCCGAGGGCGTGTGCGACCTCGCGGTCGTCCGCGGCGCCTTCGACTCCCGCCGCTTCGCCGACGCCGTCGTCGGTGTGGAACGACGCACCGTCGCGGTCGCCGCGGACGACCCCTGGGCCAAGCGCCGCTCCATCGGCCTCGACGAGATCCGCGGGCGCACCGTCGTCATCGACCGCCGCACCGGGACCACCACGCCCGACCTGTGGCCCGCCGGCGCCCGACCGGAACTGGTGGAGACCAAGGACATCGACGACTGGCTCGCCGAGATCGCATCCGGACGCACCGTCGGCATCACCCCGGAGAGCACCGCGACCCAGTACCGGCGCCAGGGCATCACCTTTCGGCCGCTGCGTGGCGCCGCCCCCGTCGCCGTCCACGTCATCTGGCCCCGCCCGGACCCCCACCCCGCCACGGCGGCGGCCGTCGCGCTCATCTCGGAGCTCTACAGCGCGCGGACGCCCTGAACCAGGCGGTCAGCGCGGATCAGGCACCCAGTAGATGGTTCACCAGCTGCCGATAGTCCTGCAATGTACCGCGCAGCCGTTCGGTCGACGTGCCCGCGTCGTCCGCCGCTCCCCCGGCTGCGCCGGTGCCGTCCCAACCGTCGCGCAGAGCGGTCCTGGCGGCCGTCAGCGACTGCGCGAAGCGCACGGCCACCTGCTCCAGCAGTCCGTCCGCCTCCTCGACGGACTGGCGCGGGTCATCCACGAACCCGGCCTGCACGCTCTGCCACCTGGCCCGGAACGCCTCGGCGTCCTCCCCCGACAGCAGCGGCCCGCCCCCGGCAGGGGCAGGGGCAGAGACAGGGGCAGGGTCGGGCTGGGTCGGCGTCTCGCGCGTCCCACTCGGCGTCACATCGTCGCCGGTGTCCGTGTCAGCCGCATACGCGGCATCGGAGGCTGCGTCGGCGGCGAACGCGGCTGCGTCGGCATCAGACCCCGCGTTCGAGCGGGCGCGCTTGCTGAGGTTGTCGCCCTGATCGGCGAATCGGCGGTCGGTGTCGGTCATCAGGCGCTCTCCTCGGTCGTCGTGCCCTGACGCAGGGCCGGGGTCGTGCGCTGGGCCGGTACCCGCTGGTTCTTCGGTCCTTCGCTGACCAGTGCCTCGAAGGCGTCCCGAAGGTCGACGAAGGACTGTCGGAGCTCCTCGGTCGTCCCCTCGCCCTGCCGGGCCCGGTTCGCCGCGCTCCGCGAGTTCCGGTATCCGGTCAGCGCGTTCGCGTGGTGCACGGACAGCGCCGTGTACCGGTCGTCCTCCGGGTAGCCCCGGTCGCGCAGCACACCGGCCAGCAACTCGTCCGCTTCGCTGAGCGACTTCGCGGGTTCGTCGACGAACTGCTCCTGGAGCCCCGACCAGTCGGCGAGGTAGTGCTCGCGCCGAGCGGCGTCCAGAGGCCGGATGTCCAACTGCTCGACCTTGTTGATCCGCTCCTGGAGTTCCTGCTCCGCCGCCCGGTTGTTGCCGTTGTACTGGGCCACGACACGGTCGTACTCCGGGCCGAACTGCTCCTGGAGCCGTCTGCTGCGCCGGCCGGGACGCAGCAGCGCCGCCGCTGCCAGCGCGGCGAGGACGACGATCGCGACCACGATCACGGTGATCACACCTGTGGACATGCTTCCCTCTCTCCCTGTCCGGAGGGCACTCCCTGCGCAACGTGCCCTCCCTCTCAGCGACTTGCCGGATGCGGGCTCGGCAAACGCACCCTCCCGCCGGGAACGGCGGCACCGCCGGGCAGCAGGATCCAGGGGCGAAGGTGTAGCCTCCGGCTCGCCGACACCACCGAGGAGACCCGTCGTGAGCCTGTTCCACCGCAACAAGACCACCCCGGCAGCCGACACACCCGCGCCGAGCAGCACGGGTTCCAGCGCCGGGGTCAGCTTCGAGAAGGTCAAGGCCGAGGCCCCCGGCTTGGTCAACCTCTACAAGACCGCAGCCGTGAAGCTGGACGAGCACGGCCTCAGCGGCCAGCGTGCCGCCGTGTACCTGGTGCTCGACCACTCCGGGTCGATGCACCGCTACTACAGCGACGGGGCGGTCCAGCGCCTCTCCGAGCAGGTGCTGGCGCTGTCGGCCAACCTGGACGACGACGGCATCGTGCCCACGGTCTTCTTCGACTGGAAGGCGCACCCGGTGGTCGAGATCGGCCTGGACGACTACCAGGGGCGGATCGAACGGGAGCACCGCGCCTGCGGGAAGTTCGGGACCACCAACTACGCCGCCGCGATCGAGGCAGTGATCAAGCACTACAAGAAGTCAAAGGCGAAGGACCCGGCGTTCGTGGTGTTCCAGACCGACGGAGAACCCGATTCCCGGCCGGCCGCCGAGCACGCGATCCGCCAGGCGTCCAAGCTGCCCATCTTCTGGCAGTTCGTCGGCTTCGGCCACCACTTCGACTTCCTCAAGGAGTTGGACACCATGACCGGACGGCAGATCGACAACGCCGGGTTCTTCCCTGTGGGCGATGACCCGGCCGACGTCCCCGACGACGTCCTGTTCGACCGTCTGATGTGCGAGTTCCCGCAGTGGCTCACGGAGGCCCGCGCCCAGCGGCTCATCCGCTGACCCTTCGCCGACCCCGCCCGGGGCCGGGGCGGTGCGGCAGCGGAGCTCACTCGACCAGGCCGTGGCGAAAGGCAAAGTGCACCGCCTGGGCGCGGTCGCGGACTCCGGTCTTGGCGAAGATCCGGTTGACGTGGGTCTTGATGGTGGCCCGCCCCAGGAACAGGTGCTCGCCGATCTCCGCATTGGACAGGCCCTGGGCGATCAGCTTCAGCACCTCCGCCTCCCGGGCGCTCAACCCGGCCGGAAGCGCCCCCGGCGAGGGGGCCCGGTCCGCTGCCTGCTCCTGCACCTCGGGGAGTGCAGGGAGTCCGGATGCGACCGCGGTGACCAGTCGCTGCTGCACCACGGGGTCCATCCAGACCTGCCCGGCGTGCACCGCACGGATCGCCTGCTCGATCTGGTCCGCGCTCGCGTCCTTGGTCAGGTACCCCTTGGCCCCCGCCCGCAGCGCCGGGAACACCGAGGCGTCATCGGCGTAGGTGGTCAGCACCAGGACCGCGATCCCGGGGGCCTCGCGGGACAGCGTCGTGGTCGCGGTCACACCGTCGGTGCCGGGCATGGCCAGGTCCATCACCACCACGTCCGGGCGCAGCTGACCGGCCAGGACGACCGCCTGCTCCCCGTCGGCTCCGCCGCCCACGACCTCCATCCCGGCGTTCAGGCCGATCAGCAGCATCAGGCCCTCCCGGGTCACCCGCTGGTCGTCCACGACCAGCACCCGGATCGGGGCCGGGGACTCGCTCACGCAGGTATCTCCATCTCCACGGTCCAGCCCTCGGCGGTCGGACCGGCCTGGGTACGGCCGCCCACCCGCTCGATCCGCTCCCGCATGCCCCGCAGCCCGTTGCCGCCGCCGGTCCACGACCGGGCGGGCGCAGTGATCATAGCGGTCCCCGCGGACCCGCCCGGGGCCGCGCCGGTGGCGTCCTCCGCGCCCTGGTCGGAGACGATCAGGGTGGTGGCCGAGGCGGTGTACCGCAGTGCCACCGTGGTCGGCGACCCGGCCGCGTAGCGGGCCACATTGGTGAGCGCCTCCTGGGCGCCCCGGTACAGCGCCAGCCCTGCCTCCGGGGTCGGCGTGCGCGGCTCCCCGCTGACCGACAGCGTGATCGGCAGCTCCAGGTCCCGGCGGCAGCGGTCGATCAGCGTGGTGAGCTGGTCCACCGTGGGCAGTTGGTCCCCTCGCAACGCGGCCACTGCCTGCCGGGCGTCGGAGAGCCCCTCACGGGTCAACTCCCCGCCGCGCACGATCAACTGCAGCAGCCGCGGGTCGACCTGGTCCCGCTCCGCCAGCTTGCGGGCGCCCTCGAGCTGGACCGCCAGCGCCGACAGCGACTGGGCCAGCACGTCGTGCAGTTCCTGTGCGATCCGGGTGCGTTCGGCGACAGCGGCCGCGCGGGCTCCGGCCTCGCGCGAGTCCTCCAGCTCGGCCAGGAGCAGTTCGGTGCGGTCGTGTCCCAGCCGGGCCTGCCGGGCGAAGGCGCAGGAGGCGCCGAGGACCACGCACAGCAGCGCGCAGGCGAGCCCGGACTCCACCGAGACCCGGTCGGAGCCGACCCCGGCGCTGGCCAGCGCGACGGCCACGGTCAGCGGCGTGGACAGCCACATCGCCGGCCGCAGTGGCATCCGGGAGTAGAGCATCCCCACGGCGGCGGACACCGGGATCTCCATCATCGAGTTCGCCTGCAGCGCGGCCAGAGCCGTGCCGAAGACGCCCAGCAGCACCGGCAGCACGGCCATGGCGGTCACCGTGCGGCGCGGCGCGCGGCCCCAGATGCCCGACACCAGGGCGAGCAGGCATCCGGTCAGGGCCAGGCTGACCGCGAGCCGGTCGCCGGTGAGCCCGGGTTGCGGTTGGGCCCGGAAGGCGAAGGCCGCGGTCAGGGCCACCACCCCCCAGAGGGTCTCGTGCATGCGGGCGACCTGGCGGGTCTGGCGCTCGGCGGCGCGCCGCCGGGCCTCTGCCACCCGGTCGCTCTCCGGCTCTGCGGCGTCGGAAGTCGTGGTGCTCATGGCGTGCAGCATAGGAGCAGCCGGCCCCGGGATGCCGGGGCCGGCTGCTGGTGGGCTGCTGCTCACGCGGTGGCCTGGGCGAGGGCCGGGCCGGAGGAGAGCCGCCAGGCCCGGAACCGGATCACGACCAGTCGGGCCACCGCCTCGCTGAGCGCCATCAGCACGAAGGCGGCCACCCAGGCCTGGGACCCGGTGATCAGGTGGGTGCGGCTGAAGTCGGCGATGCTGTTGCCCGCGCCGTGGTCGGAGGCGAAGGAGAAGCCCATCCGGGTGGCCATGCCGAACACCCACAGGAATGCGGCGAGCACCCCGGCGCGGGCGTGGACGCCGTCCTGGCGTCGTGTCAGCTGGGTGGCCAGTCCGCAGCCGATGCCGAGCGCGGCGCCTGCGCCGGCCAGGGTGAGTTCCAGGGTCAGGTCGTTCCCGGCGGTGGGCACGGAGCGTAGGTAGTACACCGCGGTCGCGGTGACCAGGACGACGGGGAGCAGCAGGCCGGTCAGGTCCAGCCGTCCGCCGCGGATCTGCCGGATGACGAGGAGGACCAGGATGCCGTTGACGATGTAGTCGGTCGTGTTCATGGGGACAAGCCTGCTCGAGCAGGGTGTACGGGACGTCAGCCGCTGGGTTGGCCGGAGGGTTGAACGTCGGGGTCAACCCTGGGGTTGACCCCGACGGACCGTTCAGTCGGCGTCGGGCGCGGGCAGTGGGTTGACGGCGAGGTGGCGGGCGGCGCCGCGCAGGCCGAGGACGTAGCCGGTGACGCCGATCGCGGCGACGACCACCGAGTCCCACGGGGCCGGGACGACGTGGTGGCCGCCGAAGCTGCCCAGTGCCGAGAGCAGCCCCAGCGCCAGCAGGTAGACCACCAGCCAGGCCCCGTTGGCCAGGTCGCGGGTGTCCCGCTCGTAGCGGACCTGCTGGTAGGCGTAGAGCGCGACGGAGACCAGCAGCAGCGGCAGGGCGATCCGCAGGTCGTGCCAGCCGGCCCAGTAGAAGATCAGCGTGGCCACGACGAAGCCCGCGGGCGCGATGATCCGGGTCCCGCGGACCCAGTCGGCCATCCGCCCGGGGTCGTTGCGGCGCACGGCGGCCTCGGCGACCAGGCTGACCGAGTACGCGAACAGGCCGAGGACGCTGGTGGCGGCCACGATGGACTGCCAGTTGCCGAACGGCAGCAGGAAGGCCGCGCCGACCACGAAGTTGAGCAGCAGGGCACGGCGGGGCACGCCGGTGCCGGGGTGCAGGGCGGCGAAGGACCGCGGCAGCAGCCGGTTCCGGCCCAGGCCGTAGACCTCGCGGCTGGTCTCGGCGGTGAACACCATGGCCGATCCGGCGGGCGAGGCGATGGCGTCGGCGTACAGCACCCAGCTGAGCCAGGTGAGGTTGAGCGAGGTCGCGAGCTCCGCGAACGGCGAGTCGAAGTCCACGCCGTGCCATCCGTGGATCAGGTCGGCGCCGGGAACCGCGCCCAGGAAGGCGAGTTGGAGGGCAATGTACAGCACCATGGACAGCAGCAGCGCGGTCAGCACCGCCCGGGGGATGTCGCGGCGCGGATTGCGGGCCTCGGCTGCGAGGTCGATCGGGCCCTGGAACCCGGTGTAGGCGTAGATGACACCGGCGGTGGCGATGGCGGACAGCGGCGCGGAGTATCCGTAGGGAGCGAACCCGCCGTGCCCGGCGCCGGTGACGTTGTGCGCGTGGAACCCGGTGGCCAGCAGCATGACCACGGTGAGCGCGGGCACGGCGAACTTGGCGATGGTGACGGCCAGGTTGACGTGGGCGAAGAGTTTGACACCGAACCAGTTGAGGGCGACGAAGACCGCCATGAACGCCAGGCCGAGCAGCACGCCGAGGGTGGTCAGCCGTCCACCGCTGAACAGGCCCGGCACGTACTTGCTCATGTACTGGAGCATCGCGGCCGACTCGCTGGGCGGGTTGGTGGCGTAGGCGATCCAGATGCCCGTGCCGACCAGCGTCGCCACCAGCCGCCCGGAGGTGAACAGCGGCCAGCGGACCAGGCCGCCCGCGACCGGCATGGTGGCGCCCAGTTCCACCATCACCAGGGCGATCAGGACCAGTGCCAGGCCTCCGACGACCCAGGTGATCAGGGATGCGGGTCCGGCCGCCGCTGCTGCGTGCATCGGGCTGAGCAGCCAGCCGGAGCCGATCACACCGCCGAAGGCGACAGCGGTCAACTGCCAGAAGCCGAGATGGCGGCGGAAGGAACCCTCGGACGACTCGTGGTTGTCACTCGCGGATTGAGTGGTCATCCTCATCCGCTACCCACCCCGCGGAGCACGTATCCGCCCGCGCACAGCGGTTCTTGACCGCCGGTGGTCATGCTCCCGGCCGCACGGAGGCGGGCTCACGGACCGAACAGTCCCGCCACCGAGGTTGAGCCCTCCCTGCACGCCCGGGCCCGCCGAAGACCCTCGCTCTGTCAGGGCGGGCAGCCCCTCCGCGCGCACAGCCACCGTCAGAGACGGCGGTCCCGGCAGGCGCCAGTGACCGCCCGGCCTCGGCTGCGGTTCGAGCCCCGCCGTGCGGCAGATTCCCCGAAATTCACCGGCAACCTTTCGCCGACCTGCGCCGACTGTACGGGCATGAGATCCCGAAAAAGATCCCGCACCAAGGTGACCGCCTTCGGCGCGCTCGGTGCGCTGGCCGCTCTCAGCGCGGGTGCCGCGCTGCTCGCGAGCGCGAACGCCGCCAGCAGTGGAGTCAACCCTCTGCCCACCACCGCCACTGCCGCCACCGGCGATGCGCTGACGGTCAGTCAGCCCTCGATCCCCGACACCTGTGTGAGCCTGACGGCAAAGCTGACGGCGAACGACCGCACCTTCACCGCCAAGGCCGAGGAGACCAGTCCCGACACCAGCCGCCTGCAGGCCGTCCTCGACGCATGCACGGGCACTGGAAAGGCCGTGCTGCTGGTCGCGGGCAGGCATGCCGACTTCCTCAGCGGTCCCCTGACTGTTCATGCGGACGAGACGCTCGTCATCGGGGAGGGTGTCACCCTCTACGCCTCCCGCCGTGCGTCGGCCTATCAGAACACGTCCACCGCCGTCAGCTGCGGCTCGCTCTCCTCGAGCGAGGGCGGCTGCAAGGCGTTCATCACCGTCTCCGGCGCGCACGCGGGGATCATGGGTGAGCGCGGCAGCGCCGGGCAGGGCTCCATCGACGGCCGCGGCGACCTGGACATGCTCGGCAGCCCGACCAGCTGGTGGAAGCTCGCGAGCCAGGCACAGACGGCCGGCGACGACCAGAACGCCCCGCGCCTCATCGAGGCCGACAGGGCCGACGACTTCACGGCCTACGACATCAACCTGCTCAATGCCCCGATGTTCCATCTCTACTACCAGTCCGGCACCGGCCTGACCGTGTGGGGCGTGAACATCAAGACCCCGGCACCCGCTCGCAACACCGACGGCATCGACATCGACTCGGCCACCGACGCGACCGTCTACGACTCCTCCATCGAGGACGGCGACGACGGCATCGCGATCAAGACGAACGACTCCGCCACCGCGAACGTGACCATCGCCGACTCGCACTTCTACGGCACCCACGGCATCTCGATCGGCAGCGAGACCACCTACGGCGTGTCCAACGTACTGGTCGCGAACGACACCGTGGACGGCGAGGACAGCGACGGCAACGTCTCCGGCTCGGACAACGGCCTGCGCATCAAGTCCGACTCGGCGGCAGGCGGACCCGTGCGCGATGTCGAGTACCTCGACGACTGCCTGCAGCACATGAAGGCACCGCTGGTCTTCGACACCCGCTACGCCTCCTCCTCGGGGTCGCACATCCCGGACTTCACCTCGATCACGCTCGAAGGCGTCGTGTCGCAGAACTCGCTCCCCGGCGCCAGGAGCGACCTGACCGGCTACAGCTCGAACGACCCGCTCGGCATCCACCTGTCCCACGTGAAGCTGGACGCCACCTCGTCGACCAGCGAGTACGCCGACATCACGCAGTACGACTCGAACCTCTCTGCCTCGGGCAGCGGCGTGAGCATCAGCAGTCCGGCCTCCGGCGCCGGCTCGTACCCGAGCTGCAGCTTCCCCGGCTACCCGACGCTCTGACAGCCGCGACCGGAACCGACAGCCCGCAACTGAGCGCGTCCGAGGTCGCCGACCACACCGCGCAGGCGTACCTCGCCGGCACGGACCGCTGGGACCCCGTGCTCTGACACCCACAGCCCACCCAAAGATTGGCTTGCTACAGTCCCATGCCCATGGCAGCGACTACGCTCGGCGCGAAGGACAAGGCCTCGCGCCAGGCGTTCGACGCGTTCTTCACCGCCCACCACCGCGAGTTCGGTCGGCTGGCCTACCTGCTGTCCGGAGACCAGCACGCGGCCGAGGACATCACGGCGGAGGCCTTCGCCGAGGCCTGGCGCCGCTGGGAGCAGGTGGCGCGGGCGGACTCGCCGGTTGCCTACGTGCGTCGGATCGTGGTGAACCTCGCCGCGAACCGGATCCGGGGCCTGACGCGGGAGCGCAAGGGCCGGCGCCTGCTCGGCGCCACCTTGTCGGACCGGTCCAACGGTCCGGACGTGGCCGCGGTGACGGACGTGCGCGCGGCCCTGACGAAGCTGCCGGCGCGGAAACGCGCCTGCGTGGTGCTGCGTCACTACTACGGGTTGAGCGAGCAGGAGACGGCGCAGACGCTGGGGATATCGGTCGGCACGGTCAAGAGCCAGACCTCGCGCGGGGTGGCCGAACTCGCCGCGATACTGGGCACGGGACCGGACATGGAGAGGGGGCGGCGTAGCCGTGGGTGACGAGCGAGAGCCCTGGTTGAGCGAGTTGCTGGACGCCGCGGCCACCGAGTACACGCCTGACACCGAGCGGATGCGGGCGCTGGTGGCGGCCCGAATCGCCGAGCAGCGCGACGAGGCGGGGGCCTCCTCGGCCTCCGCGCCCCGCTCGCGTCGCCGAGCCCGCCGCACCGGCGGGCTCGGCCTGGCGGGCCGCCTCGGTCTGGCGGGCATCCCGGCGAGCGTGGCCCTGGCGACGTTCGGCACCGCCGCCGCGCTCGCGGTCGGCGCGACGGCCACGATCGCCGTCACCTCCCAGCACCACCGCCCCGGGGGGTCGGTACCGACTCCGGCCCCCGGCGGCTCCGCTCCGGGGCAGTCCGGCACCGGCGCGAAGAGCGCCTCTCCCTCTCCCTCGCCCACCGGCGCCCCGAGCCCGCCGCCCACGGCCACCGGCAGCTCCGGCCACCCGGCGGCCTCCTCGAGCAGCACCAGCCCCTCCCCCACGCCATCCGCACCGGCAACGGACACCGCGTCCTCCGTCCTCGTCGGCGCCGCCGCCTCGATCGACTCCGGCAGCAATGCGGGCTGGGCGCAGCTGGATCTCAACGTGTCCGTCAAACAACCGCTCACCGCGCTCGACGTCACCGTGAAGGTCTCGAACTGCACCGGCCTGGCTGGGACGGGTGCGTGGGATTCGGGCGCGACCGGCCAGTTCACCGAGACCGCCACCAGCGGATCGGACGGCTCGATCACCTATGAGTTCCAGCTCACCGCAGGGGATGAGGTCTCCCCCGGCACTGTGGCGTTCGCCGTTCAGTTCAACCACGCGAGCACCGGCTGGAACGTAGCGGACGACACGTACTACGTCTCCGCCCGCACCGCGACGTCCACCAGCGCCGACTCTGCCCATGGCGCCTACTGACCGACTGGGAATCAATCGGCAACCTTTTCGGCACCCCGACCGACAGTGACAATGCGCAGCGCGACACTTTCCCCTCCCAACGCGTCGCGCTGCGCAGCCCACTGACTCCCTGTCGGACGGAAGGCCCAGCACCCATGCACCGCAGATCCCGGCGCCGTTTCCTCCTCGCCGCCACCGCACCCGCCGTCGTGGCGTTGACCGTCGGCGGATTCCTCCTCGCTGAGGGCGCGAAGGCGAGCAACACCGTCGCCGTCGACGTCGACGCCGACAGCAGCCTCGGCACGGTCCCGAGCGCCGCGAACGGCGTCAACACGGCGGTCTTCGACGGTCACCTCAACGACAGCGCGGCCGCCTCGGCACTGGAGGCCGCGGGAGTGGACGCGCTGCGCTACCCCGGTGGATCCACCTCGGACGTCTACAACTGGCAGACGAACTCCGTGGTATCCGGCCAGAGTTACGCGAATCCGAGCAACGACTTCGACGACTTCATGGGCATCGCCGACAAGGTCGGCGCAAGCCCGATCATCACCGTGAACTACGGCTCGGGCACTGCCGCTGAGGCGGCCGCCTGGGTCACATATGCGAACGCCACCAAGAACTACGGCGTGAAGTACTGGGAGTTGGGCAACGAGGTGTACGGCGACGGGACGTACGGCTCCAGCTGGGAGTACAACACCAAGTCCAAGGGCGCGACGGCATACGCGGACAACATCGAGGACTACATCAGCCGGATGAAGGCGGCGGACGCCTCGATCAAGGTCGGCGCGGTGCTCACCACGTACGGCAACTGGCCGGACGGAAGGGTCGCCACAGCGTACGGGGACACGCAGGACTGGAACGAGACGGTGCTGAAGACGGACGGCGCCAAGCTCGACTTCGTGATCCTGCACTACTACCCGACCTCCACCACCGAGGCCGGGATGCTCGCGCAGTACCAGAACATCGCGACGATCATCAAGCAGACCAGGCAGGAGATCGACGAGTACGCGGGCAGCAACGCCGCGAACATCCAGATCCTGATCACGGAGACGAACGCGGGCTACGAGCTCGACTCGGTCCCCTCGGCCCTCTATGCGGCGGACACGTCCATGACGTTCCTTCAGAACGGCGTGGCCAACGTCGACTGGTGGGACCTGCACAACGGGGCCACGACGGTCAGTGACGATGCCGACGGCACGACCGACAACGGAGACGAGGGCATTCTCTCGAACGGCAGTTGCAACGGGACGGCCTGCGAGGCGGCAGCCGACACGGCGTTCCCGACGTACTACGGCCTCCAAGCAGTCGGCGACTTCGCACCGGCGGGCGCCGACATGGTCGCGACCACGAGCTCCGACGGCGCTGTGACGGCGTACGCGGTCAAGCGCGCGGATGGCGGGCTGAACGTGATGCTGGTGAACCACAGCGCCGCGACGAGCGAGCCCGTGAGCCTGGCCTACAACGGATTCTCGCCCTCCAGCGTGGCCTCGGCCGAGCAGTTCAGTCAGAGCACGAAGAAGCTCGTCGGCGTGCCCGTCGCGAGCGCCGATGGCCTGACGCTCCCCGCATACTCCATCACCGTCCTCAAGCTGTCCGGCTCCAGCTCCGCTCCCGGCTCTCCCGGATCCCCCGGCACATCGGCGTCCGCGCCCTCCGCCTCCGCCGCCTGCGAGGTCACCACGGCAACGACGGACGACTGGGGCTCCGGATACGCGGAGAACATCACCGTCAAGAACACGGGCAGCGCGGCCGTCGGTGCGTGGAAGCTCGCCTTCGCCTTCCCCGGCAACCAGCGAATCACCTACGGCTGGAGCGCCGCGTACCACCAGAACGGCGAGGCCGTCATCGCCCACCCGGTGAGCTATGACCGCACCATCGCCTCCGGCGCATCCGTCACCATCGGATACACAGCCTCGTACTCGGGCTCCGACCCCGCCCCGACCTGGTACACCCTCAACGGCGTCCGCTGCGGCTGATACGGCGACGTGCGCAGGTGGGGGCAACCGGATCATGGCGCACCATGGTGGCGGACCTGCCCTGCGCCGTAGGCTTGTTCGGGTGAAGGAGCTGGTCGATTCCGCGTCCCTGGTCGGCGACCCGGAGTCGCTGCGTGCCAGGCTGGGCGTGTACGGCTACCTGTTCTTCCGGGGCCTGCTGCCGACCGGGCCGGTGACCGAGGCCGGTGCCGCGGTCGGTGCGGCGCTGGCCGCCGGCGGCTGGACCCACGGGTCGGGCCTGCCGTCGTCACCGCCCCGGGCGCTCAACACGGCCGACGCCGTGCGTGATCCAGCGTTCCGCGCGGCTACGGCGAGCCGGCCGTTCAACCGGATCCCCTACCTTCCGATGCTGCGGGGTCTGGTCCGGGGGCTTCTCGGCGCCGACGCCTTCTCCTATCCGGTCAAGGTACTGCGTGCGGTCTACCCGGAGGCGGGCAGCGGCATCCCCCGGGGCCGCTACGTCCACCAGGACTTCCCCGGCGCAGGCGTGTGCGACCTGCTCACCACCTGGGTCCCGCTGATGCCGATCCCGGTGCGGCTCGGCGGACTCGCGGTCATGCCGGGCAGCAACCTCAGAGCACCGGAACGGGTCCGGCTCCTCGGCACCGAGGAGCCGGGCTGGGCCACCACGGACTACGGCGTGGGCGATGTGCTGCTGTTCCACTGCCTCACCTCGCACGCGGCGCTGCCGAACCGGTCCACGGTGCTGCGCCTGTCGCAGGACAGCCGCTGGCAACCGGGCGGCCAACCCGCTCCCGCGAGGATGGTCTACGGCCCCGCCGGACGCGACTGGGAGCTGTACTCCCGGCTGCTGCGCAGCGAGCCGTGGTGGGAGCCCGTTCCGTCCACGCTCGTCGTCGCCGACGACGGCCAACTGCCGCCCGGAGCCCCGTGGTCGAGGTTCTTCGCCGTCCACCCCGGCTGGGCGAACTGGACGCCGCGAGTGCAGCCCGCCCGCTGACGCGCTGCTGCCCCGCGCCAGGTATGGACCAATCACTCAATCAAGACAATCCGTTCGGTCAGATGTCTAGACCACTCGCGGACAGGGCTGTAGCTTCCCGGCACCGGCTCCTCGCCGGGGAGGCTCCGCGGGCTGTGCACGCAGGCGGCGGCCCCGACCCCACATCAGCCAACCGCGACCTGCGGAGGATCCATGAACCTCTCCCACCACCCCGGCCGCTTACGATCCACAGCCGTAAGGAGAAAGCCGAGCACGGAGCCGGGCGGATTCCGCGCCCGGTGGCTGCGCCTGGGTGCGGGCCGGGCCGTCGCAGCGATCGCTGCGGTCGCCGTGGTCGCCCTGGCGGTGGTCGGAACGCCGGCACCGGCCGGGGCCCAGACGGTGCCGGCCGTTGCGGGTTCGATGGCCGACATCGTGCCGCAGCCGGTGCTGGTCCAGCCGAACACCGCCGTGAGCTACCCGATCACGGCGACCACCCGGATCTACACCGACGCCGGTTCGAGCGCGGCGGGGCAGATCGGCACATACCTGGCCGGGATCCTGCGGCCGTCCACGGGTTTCTCGCTTCCGGTGTCGCCCGCCACCACGGCCCAGCCCGACGGGATCACGTTGCTGCTCTCCGGCGCCGACCCCTCCGTCGGTGCCCAGGGCTACCAACTCGACGTGACCGCCACCGGTGTGGCGATCCGCGCACAGCAGCCTGCCGGGCTGTTCGCCGGAGTGGAGACCCTGCGTCAGATCCTGCCCGCCCAGATCGATGCGAGCAGCGTGCAACCCGGTCCGTGGTCGGTACCCGGCGGACACATCGTGGACTACCCGCGGCTGGCCTACCGCGGTGCGATGCTGGACGTGGCACGGCACTTCTTCACCGTCGCCCAGGTCGAGCAGTACATCGACCAGCTCGCCCTCTACAAGATCAACTACCTGCACCTGCACCTGACGGACGACCAGGGCTGGCGCATCGCGATCAACGGCTGGCCGAACCTGACCACCGTCGGCGCATCCACCGAGGCCGGCGGCGGTCCGGGCGGGTACTACACCCAGGCCCAGTACCAGGCGATCGTCGCCTACGCCGCATCGCGGTACATCACCGTCATCCCGGAGATCGACATGCCGGGGCATTTCACCGCCGCTCTGGCGTCCTATGCCGAGCTCAATTGCGACGGCACCTCCCCACCGGTGGACACCAGCACCGGCAGCATCGACAGTCCCCTGTGTGTGACCGCACCCGCCTCCAAGACCTTCGTCGACGACGCGATCGGCCAGCTCGCCGCGATCACCCCCGGCCCCTACATCTCGATCGGCGGGGATGAGGCCTACGGTGTCAGCGCCGGCGACTACGCGGCGTTCATGACCTGGGCCCAGCAGGACGTCGAGAAGTACGGCAAGATCGCCGTCGGCTGGGACTCGATCGTCGGCAGCACCCTCGCGCCGTCCACCCTCGCCGAGTACTGGGGTGCTTCCAGCGCGGCCGCCATGGCGGCGGCAGCGGCCAATGGCACCCAGATCATCATGGCACCGGCCTCGAACGCGTATCTGGACCAGAAGTACACGAGCACGAGCATCATCGGGCTCAGCTGGGCCGGGAACATCGACATGCAGGTCGCCTACGGTTGGGATCCGGCCACCTACCTCGCCGGGGTGCCCTCCTCCGCGATCTACGGCATCGAGGCCCCGCTGTGGACCGAGACCGTCGACTCCCTGCAGGACATCGACTACCAGGCCTTCCCGCGTATCACGGCCTACGCCGAGATCGGCTGGTCGCCGGTGTCCACGCACAACTTCACGAACTTCGCCCAGCGCGTCGCCGCCCAAGGTCCGATGTGGGACGAGATGGGCATCACCTACGAACACTCCACCGAGATCCCGTGGCCGACCGGACCCACCGGTGCGGCCGGACCGCTGATCTCCCAGGAGAACGACTCCTGCGTCGAAGCCGACGGCGGGTCCTCCGCCAACGGGACCGTCGTCCAGGCCGACGGCTGCACCGGCAGCGCCGGCCAGCAGTGGACCGCCGCCGCCGACGGCACGCTGCGTCTGCTGGGAAGCTGCCTCGACGTCACCGGCGGCGCGACCGCACCGGGCACCGCGGTCGAGCTGTGGGCCTGCGACGGCGGCGCCGACCAGCAATGGCAGGTCGACAACGGCGAGCTGCTCAACCCGCAGTCGGGGCTCTGCCTGACGGACTCAACGGGCGCGAGTACACCGCCCAGTGCCCTGGACATCGCCGCGTGCGCCAACACCCGGGCGCAATGGTTCACCCTGCCCCCGGGCGCACATGGCGCCGGTCCTACCGGCCCGGTCGATTCCGGCATCAGCGGCAAATGCCTCGATGCCTCCGACGGCATGTCCGTCAATCTGACCCCTGCGGACCTCTACGACTGCAACGGCACGACCGCGCAGCAATGGTCACTCGAGTCGGACGGAACCATCCGCTCGCTGGGCATGTGCCTCGACGTCTACGGCGGCGGCAGGACCAACGGCACCAAGGTCGAGCTCTACGCGTGCGAAAGCGGCGACGGTGCCCAGCAGTGGCAGTGGTCGAGCAACGGAACCTACGGGGAGTCCCTGACCAACCCCCAGTCCGGGCTCTGCCTGGACGACCCCGGAGCCACCACCACCGACGGCACCCAACTGCAGATCTACACCTGCAACGGAACCCCCGCCCAGGTCTGGCGGCTACCGTGACCTGAACAGAGGGGGGAGTGTGGTGCGCAACCAGGAACCGGACGCACACCACTTCCCCCGATCCCACCCCCACGACCGGGACGCCGGCACCGTGACGCTCCCTCGGCGGGACGACGACGTCACACCGCGACGGCCTTGAACCAGCCGGAGGCGACGACCGCCTTGGCGGCCGTGATCTGGTCCGGGGTGGGGAAGGCAGGGGTTCCGGGAACGGTCGGGAGCAGCGCGTTCGCGGCCCGGTCCAGGGTGCGGGCCTGCAGCATGGCCGCGTATTCGACCGGGCGGGCGTGGCCCACCAGGAAGTCGTTCTGGCCCTCGGCGCTGTAGAGGAACTCCTCCCACAGCCGGGCGGCGGCCGGGTGCGGCGCCCACTTGTTGATCGCCTGGTCGTAGTAGCTGGCGTAGAGGCCGTCCGCCGGGACGCTGACCCTCCAGTCCACGCCGTCGGCCCTCGCACCGGCGACGTAGGCCGCGTTGAGGTAGTCCCAGTCGAGGGAGATCGGGTCGCGTCCGGACTCGACGCCCGACTCGGTGGCCTGGACCGGGTTGTAGTTGCCCACCTGCTTGAGCTTGGCGAAGAAACCCAGTCCGGGGCGGATGTCGCCGAGGCTGCCGCCGTTGGCCAGGGCCGCCGCATAGACGACCGAGAACGCCGCGTTGGCCTGGGTGGGGTCGCCGTCCAGGGAGACCATCCCCCGGTAGGCCGGGGCGAGCAGCTGGGCGAAGGTGGTGGGGCAGGGGGAGACCTGCGCGGCGTTGCAGCCGATGGAGACATAGCCGCCGTAGTCGTTCGCCCACAGGCCGTCGGGGTCGGCCTGCCCGACGGGTATGTCGGCGAACCCGGCCACCTTGTAGGGGGCGAACAGCCCCTGCTGGGCTCCGCTGATGGCGTAGGACCCGCCGACGTCGACCACGTCCGGGGCGTCGTCGCTGCCCTCGCCGCCGGTGATGGCGACGATCTCCTGCTGGCTGGAGCCGCCGGGATTCTCGTCGTTGATCCTGATGCCGTACTTCTTGCTGAAGGCGTCCATGATGGCGCCGTAGTCGGCCCAATTGCGGGGCAGGGCGATGACGTTGAGCACGCCCTCCTGCTGCGCCGCCTTGACCAGCGCGGCCATGCCGCCGAAGGCGGCGGCGGAGGTGGCGGTCGCGGCCGGGCCACCGCCGCTGAAGGACCCGGCCGCCGTGCCCGGTCCTGCGGCGGCGCAGGCGCTCAGGACGAGGGCTGCGGCTGCCAGCCCGCAGCCGCAGACGGTGGCTCTGGCGGTGGCACGGGCGCGTGGGGAGGTCACGGTGGCTCCTGATTCGGAGGGTGGCGGTGCAGGGAAGGCCCATACGTCACTGGTTCCCGGGCCACTTGTTCGGACAAGCCGAGAACAGTACGCCCGATCCTGATGACGGCCCGGTGAACACCACCTGCACGTTCAAACTTTTTTGGTGCAGAGCGCCAATTGACCCGCTCCGGACGTGTGTACTTCTGATGGGATCTCGGGCACCATCTGACACGACTGCCCCGCAGGCCCTCCCGGAGCGAGATCGCCCGACCTCTGTCATGCGCCGTTCACTTCCGGGACGGCTGCCGGATGCCGTCGTCGCGCAGCCTTCGGGGGCTCCTTACTGACACTCTTTCGCATATCGGAGGACCATCCGTGTCACCGCTGACCCGTCGCACCTTCCTCGGCACCGCCGCAGCACTGGGGGCGGCCCTGGGGCTGGAGGCCCTGCCCGGTTCCGCTGCCCAGGCCGCCACCACCGGCACCATCACCGATGTGAAGCACGTCGTGGTGCTGATGCAGGAGAACCGCAGCTTCGACCACTACTTCGGCTCGCTGCAGGGCGTGCGCGGCTTCGCCGACCGGTCGGCGATCGCCGTGGCCGGCGGATACTCGGTGTTCAACCAGCCCAACGGATCGGGCAGACAGTACCCCTGGCAGCTCAGCGCGACCGGCACGTGGGACTTCGGCGCCAGCAGCGAGGAGCTGGCGCAGTGCGACGGCTCGCTCGACCACGGATGGGCCACCCAGCACTCCGCCTGGAACAGCGGCAAGATGGACAGCTGGGTCTCGGCCAAGGGCTCGGTGCGCACCCTCGGCTTCATGAACCGCTCCGACATCCCGTTCCATTACGCGCTGGCCGACAACTGGACCATCTGCGACGCGTACCACTCCTCGATCATCAGTGCGACCGGCCCCAACCGGACGTACCTGTGGAGCGGCATGATCGACCCCAACGGCACCGCCGGGGGCCCTGCCTACGACGGCGGCTCGGAGAGCGGCCTCAGCTGGCAGACCTATGCCGAGACGCTGCAGAACGCCGGCGTGAGCTGGAAGGTCTACCAGGTCGCCAGCGACAACTTCGGCGACAACGCCCTGGCCTACTTCAACCAGTTCGCCAACGCCGCCAGCAGCAGCCCGCTGTACCAGCGCGGCATGGGCTCGGTCCCCGGCAGCGGCGCCACCCCGGACGACATCGCCGCCGCGATCAAGGCCGACTCGCTCGCCGGAAACCTGCCCCAGGTCTCCTGGGTCGTCGCCGACCAGGCCCACTCCGAGCACCCCGACGCCCCTCCCGGCAACGGTGCGTACTTCGTCAACGAGGTCATCCAGGCGCTCGCCGCCGACCCCGACGTCTTCAACTCGACCGTACTGTTCCTGAACTACGACGAGAACGACGGCTTCTTCGACCACGTCCCGCCGCCGGTCGCCCCGGCCGGGACCACCGGCGAGTTCTACGACGGCGTCAACATCGGGCTCGGCTTCCGTGTCCCGATGGTCGTCATCTCCCCCTGGTCGCGCGGCGGTTGGGTCGACTCCCAGGTGTACGACCACACCTCGGTCATCCAGTTCCTGGAGACCTGGACCAAGGCCCTGGGCACCCCCGCCGTCTGCCCCAACATCAGCGCCTGGCGCCGCCAGGTCACCGGTGACCTCACCGGGGCGTTCAACTTCGCCAACCCGGTCTACGGCCTGCCGTCCCTGCCCGCAGCCCCGGGCACGACCGCGCAGTCCACCTGCAACATCCTGGTCAACCCCGCCCCCGGCACCAACTCCCTGCCTACCCAGGAGAGCGGCACCCGCCCGGCCCGTGCCCTGCCCTACCAGCCCAACGGCAGCGTCGACCGGCTCGAGT
>Ga0302314_10002575_pt1 | contig 33645 bp, 28 predicted proteins | sample III_Palsa_N2_3_FD_200533 | JGI IMG/M metagenome (GOLD analysis project Ga0302314, IMG submission 200533) | Peat permafrost microbial communities from Stordalen Mire near Abisko, Sweden - III_Palsa_N2_3 | ecosystem: Environmental > Terrestrial > Soil > Palsa > Peat permafrost | place: Sweden...
ACCGAGACGCCCCAATCGGCGATCTTGCGGGCGATCTCGTCGCGCAGCACTTCGTCGCCATGCTTGCGGTCCGACAGCAGGTTGGACAGCAGCGACGAGCCGACCATCTCGCGCAGCGAAGTCTGCGCCACGCGTTCGATGCCGGACCGGTAGTCGGTGATCTCCAGCGCCGCGCGCTCCGGATCGTGGATCTGCCAGAACACCACGGCGTCGATGTTCACCGGTACGGTGTCCTTCGACAGCGCCTGTTCGGCGTTGAACTCGGTGGTCTGGATGCGCTGGTCGAGCCAGCTGGAGATGCGGTCGATGATCGGCACGATCCAGAACACGCCCGGCCCCTTGATGCCCTGCAGCCGGCCCATCCGCAGCACCACGGCGCGCTCCCACTGGTTGGCCATCATCAGCGACTGCGGGATCAGGAACCCCGCGATCGCCAGCACGACCGCTCCGGCGATGTTCAGCGGCCGCCCCGGCCCGAGCGCCAGGCAGCCGCCCGCCAGCAATATGGCGATCACGGACAGGAAGGAGGCGAGGCGGTTGCCCTGGCCCCTGTAGGTCGTCATGGTTTCAGTTCCTTCGATTGGGCCAGGGCGGTGATCCGCTCGGCCAGGTCCCGGGGATCGACGCCTTGGCCGGCGGCCATGGCGAGGATCTGCCGGGCGAGAGTGTCGGCTTGCGCGGCCCTCGCCGGCGGGTCGGACCGCGGCGGCGCATCGGCGACGAAACTGCCCCGGCCGCGCTCCAGCGTGATCGCGCCGGCCCGTTCCAGTTCGTCGTAAGCATGGCGCACGGTATTGAGGTCGACCTTCAGCGCCACCGCCACCTGGCGCATGGTCGGCATCTGGTCGCCTGGCGCCAGCACCCCGTCGCCGATGGCGTGCAGCAGCTGGTCGCGCAGCTGGACATAGATCGGCACCCCGGACTCGCCGAGCGTCAGGCCGTATAACAGGTTTTGCCGGTTTGTATGCATACATTCATACAATATATATTGGCGTAACAACGGTCAATGGCTGCCGGGCGCCGAATCCCCCAACATTCCCGTGATGAGGAGACGCCCCTTGAAGGAAGCGCCCATGAGTGATCGCTTCGTGCTGTTGACCGGCTGTTCCGGCGGCGGCAAGTCGACCCTGCTGGCCGAGCTGAAGGCGCGCGGACACGCCGTTGTAGAAGAGCCCGGCCGCCGGATCGTGAAACAGGAACTCGAAGGCGACGGCCGCGCGCTGCCCTGGATCGACGGCGCCGCCTTCGCGCGGCGGGCGATCGAGATGGCGCTGTCGGACCGCGAAGCCGCGCGGGATCACCCGGGCTGGGTGTTCTTCGACCGTGGCCTGATCGACGCCGCCTCGGCGCTGGAGCAGATCAGCGGCGAGGCCGTGCTCGCAGACCTGGCGGGGTTACATCGCTATCACTGCCGCGTCTTCCTGGCCCCGCCTTGGCCCGAAATCTACGTCACCGACCCGGAACGCCGGCACGGCCTGGAGTCAGCTCTGCCGGAGTTCGAGCGACTATCACGGGAGCTTCCCGTGCTCGGCTACGAGGTGATCCTGCTGCCCAAGGTCAGCGTCGCCGAGCGCGCCGACTTCGTGCTGGCGACACTCTCAGGGGCTCCAGATCAACGCACCGGCGAGACGCCCCCTCCGTCACGGCGCTGACGCGCCGCGCCACCTCCCCCGTTTCGCTCCGCTTCACGGGGCAGGAGCAAGGCATAGCGTCTTCGCTCCTGCCCCGTGAAACGGGGGAGGTGGCAGTCCGCGAAGCGGGCTGACGGAGGGGGCGTCTCGCCGCAACAGCTAAGCCGGCAACACTGGAAACGTCCGGTCCAACGCGCCCTCAAGCGCCCCGGACGCCTGCAGCACTAAGTCGTCACGGTAGTGCGCGGCGACGATCTGCAGGCCGACCGGCAGGCCCGACGCGCTCAGCCCCGCCGGCGTCGTGATCGCCGGGTGTCGGGTCAGGTTGAACAGCGCCGTGTTCGACCAGCCGTAGTTGGGCTGACCGTCCGGCCCGTCCGGAAACGCTTGACCGACCGGGAACGGCAGCACGCTGAGCGTCGGCGAAATCACCAGGTCATAGCGGGTGAGCAGCAGGTTCCAGGCCGTGGACATCTCCCGCCGCGCGACCATGGCGTCGACCAGGGTCTGCACCGTGTACTGTTCGCCAACGCGGGCGTTCGCCAACAGGGCCGGATCGAACTGGTCGTGCTTCTCGGCCGGATAGATCTGCAGCAGCCGCTGCAACGCCGAGAACCAGTGCACGACGAACACGCGGCCGGCGTCGGCGGCGGACGTGGGCGAGGCGATCGGCTCGACGACCGCGCCCAAGTCATCGAAAATCCTGGCGGCTTCGGTGACCCTGGCTTCGACCTCGGGATCGAGGAACACGTCGCCGTATTTCAGGATCAGCCCGATCTTCAGGCCCTTCACGCCCCGGTCCAGCCCGGCGGTGTAGTCCTTCACCTCCGGCTGCGCGGGGAACGGATCGCGCGGATCGGGCCGCGACATCTGGTTGAGCATCAGCGCGCAGTCGAGCGTGGTGCGCGTCATCGGCCCGGTATTGGCGAGGTCGCCGTGCATCGAGGGCGGCCAGGCCGGAATCCGCCCATAGGTCGCCTTCAGCCCGACTAGGCCGCAGAAGGTCGAGGGAATCCGCACCGATCCGCCGCCATCGGTGCCCACCGCGAGTGGCCCCAGCCCCGCCGCCACCGCGGCGCCCGATCCGCCGGACGATCCGCCCGGCGTCAGCTCCAGGTTCCAAGGGTTTCGGGTGATCCCGTGCAGCGGCGAGTCGGTCACGCCTTTGAAGCCGTATTCCGGACTGGTGTTCTGGGCGTAGACCACCGCGCCCGCCTCGCGCAGCCGGGCTACGGCCGGCGCATCCTCCGTGGCCGGAGTTTTGTCGGTCAGCAAACTCCCCATGGTGCTCGGCCAGACCTTGACCCGGATCAGCTCCTTGATCGAGACCGGAACACCGTCCAGCGGCGAGAGCGGCGCGCCCTGCCGCCAGCGCGACTCGGACGACTTCGCCGCCGCCAGCGCCGCCTCGGTGTCGATCAGGGTCAACGCATTGATGCGGGGGTTCACCACTTCGGCGCGGGCGAGGACCGCGGTTGTCGCTTCCACCGGCGACGCCGCGCCCGAGCGGTACAGCGCCGAGAGCTCCGCGGCGCTATACTGGGTCAGATCGGCGGCGCTCATGCGGCGACCAGCTCGTCCGCGAGCAAGCCTTCCAGCCGCCCACGGATGATCTGCGTCGCCTCGGCGACCGTGCGCTCGATCAGCTCCTTGCAGCTGGGGACATCGTGGATCAGCCCCACCACCATGCCGCACGACCAGGCCCCGGCGTCCATCTCGCCCTCGGTCATCACCCGCGGATAGACCCCGCCGACTTCCTCGATGATGTCCTCGAACTTGAGCGCCGATCCCAGTTCGCGCTCCTTCACCAGAAGGCGCTCGACCGCGGCGTTGGTCAGCACCCGCTCGGTGTTGCGCAGGCTTCGCATGATCAGCCGGGTGTCGAGCTCGGAGGCGTCCAGGATGCCGTTCTTCACATTGTCATGCACCGGCGCTTCCTTCGTCGCCATGAAGCGGGTGCCCATGTTGATGCCGTCGGCGCCCAGCGCCAGCGCCGCCGCCAGCGAGCGCCCGTTGGCCATGCCGCCCGAGGCGACAAACGGCACGGTCAGCGCTTCGGCCGCGCGGTTCAGCAGGATGAAGTTGGGCACGTCGTCCTCGCCCGGATGGCCGCCGCACTCGAAGCCGTCGACGCTGATCGCATCGCAGCCGACCGTCTCGGCCTTCAGCGAGTGGCGCACGGAGGTGCACTTATGGATCACCTTGATCCCGTGCTCCTTCAGCGTCGGCATGAAGCGCTGCGGGTTGTTGCCGGCCGTCTCGACGATCTTCACGCCACCTTCGATGATCGCCTGGATGTAGCCGGGGTAGTCCGGCGGATTGATCGAGGGCAGGAAGGTCAGGTTCACCCCGAACGGCTGATCGGTCATCTCGCGGCAGCGGCGGATTTCGTTGGCGAGGTCCGCCGGCGAGCGCTGGGTCAGCCCGGTGATGATGCCAAGGCCGCCGGCGTTGGAGACCGCCGCCGCCATCTCGGCCAGGCCGACGAAGTGCATTCCGCCCTGGATGATCGGATGGCGGATGCCGAAAAGTTCGGTGATGCGCGTTTTCATGGTCGGTCTTCCTGGAAACCGTGGCTTGGTTTGCTCAACCCTTAAGCCATCCGGGCGGAGACGGAAGACGCATCGGGCGCCTGACGCAGCGTCGCCGCCGATCAAAAATTCACGAACGGCGCCGCTAACCGGCCCGGGGCGTCACCGTCATCATGTAGTTGACCGCGCTGTCGCCGGCTTGCGACCAGGCGCCCGAGATCGGGTCGAAGGCGACGCCGAAGGGGCCTTCGACATCGTAGGGCTTGTCCGCGAGGAACGACCGAAGTTCGTCCGGCCGCAGAAACTTGCGCCAGTCGTGCGTGCCTTGAGGCACCCAGCGCAGCAGGTATTCGGCCCCGATCTTGGCGAGCGCCAGCGACTTCACGGTCCGGTTCAGCGTCGCCACGATCATCAGGCCGCCGGGCGCCGTCAAGGCCGCCGTGTCGCGCAGGAACGCGCCGGGATCGGCGACGTGCTCGATCACCTCCATGTTCAGCACCACGTCGAACCGATCGCCGCCGGCCAGCAGCGCCTCGGCGGTCGAGCAACGATAATCGATCTCAAGCGCCATCTCGGCGGCGTGTGCCGCAGCCGTGCCGATGTTCTGCTCGGAGGCGTCAACGCCGGTCACCATGAAGCCCAGCCGCGACAGCGGTTCGCACAGCAGGCCGCCGCCGCAGCCAATGTCGAGCAGGCTCAGACCCTCAAAGGGACGCCGCAGCGCGCCGTCGCGCCCGAACCGGGCCAGGGTTTGCTCGCGCACGAATCCCAGCCGCACCGGGTTGATCCGATGCAGCGGCGCGAACTTGCCCTTTGGATCCCACCACTCCGCCGCCCACTGCGAAAAGCGGGCGACCTCGTCCGGATCGACGCTGGATTGAACCGTCTCGCTCATTAACCTCGTTTGCTGGACCCGCAGCCGCGCGCCGTCAACGGATCAAGGTCACCTCGACCCCGAGGTCGAGCGTCTTCCACGCGCGGTCGGCCGTCATCACAGGGCATCCGCGCAGCTTTCCCAGCGCGAGGCAGAATGCGTCGCCGATCGAGATGCCGGCGCTACGGGTCTTGGCATGGATCAGACTGGCGGCTAGCGCCTGTTCCTCGTCGGTCTCCACGAGTTGCACGCCGATGCGGCGCACAATCGCCGCCGCCTCGATGTTGGGTATGCCGCCAAGAATCAGCTTGCTGACCACCTCAGCGAGGTTGATCGCCGAGATGAAGGCGCCGGCGAGCGCGGCGTTCACGAGGTCGGCGCCGGGTTCGCCGCGGATGCTGGCGAGCACGGCCGACGAGTCCATCACCGTTTCAGCCATTCCTGCTCTTCCCGGTCCTTCTGTTCTTCGCGGGCCACCTCGGCGCGCCGATCAGCGATGAGTTCGTCCGAGAGCATTTTGCCGGCTGGGATATATTTGCGAACGATCGCCTGGGCTTCTTCAAGCGCCGCCATGCCGCTCATCATCGTCAGGCGCCCGTCCTTCACCTCAACGAACACTCGCCGCCCCGGCGTGGCTTCCAACAGTTCGACCAACTCCTGCGGCATCGGCAGGCTGCCGTCCGGCTTCACCTCCAGCCAGAACACATCCTTGCCGCGACGCTCGATATAAGCCTCGTCCTCGTCGCGCTCGAATGGCCTCGGCCCCTCGCGCACCCCGCTGAGGTCGGCCTTGCCGAGCACGTAACCCTCGCCTTGGGATCCGCTCTGCGCATCGCCCTCCAGCACGTTGCGGACGTGCTGGTAGCGCTTGCCGAGGAAGCGGGCGATGTCGGCGCGGGCGACGCCGGCCCCTGCCAGGGCGCGGATCTTGTTCGCAACGGTCGCGTGAGGCGCCGCGATAGCGCGGAGCCGGTCTGAGTCGTCAGCCATGGTTGCCTCCCGAGTAGTCAGGTAGGCAGTTAGGCACTCGCGCCGCTCACGTCAACCTTGTCCAGCCAAGTCGCCCTCGCTAGAAGGTGCGCCCTTCGCTTGAAGAGCAGCGCGCTTGTCCCGCATCGTGATGAAATTCGGCGGCACCTCGGTGGCCGATCTTGAGCGCATCCGCCGCGTCGCGCGGCTGGTGGCGGCGGAGTCGAACGCCGGCCATCAGGTTGCGGTCGTCGTCTCGGCGATGGCCGGACGGACCAACGAGCTGGTCGCCTGGACCGACGGCGCCGGCGCCGCGGCGACAGGGCTGGCCCCGTCCGACGAGGAATACGACGTGGTGGTCGCCTCGGGCGAGCAGGTGTCGGCCGGGCTGCTGGCGATGACGCTGCGCAATCTCGGCCACAACGCCCGCTCCTGGCTGGGCTGGCAGGTGCCGATCTACACCGACGACTCCCACGGCAAGGCGCGCATCGACGAGGTGCCGCCCGAGAAGCTGGAGGCGGCGTTGGCGGCGGGCGAAATCCCGATCGTGGCCGGCTTCCAGGGCGTCGACCGGCAGGGCCGGCTCTCGACGCTCGGCCGCGGCGCCGGCGATCTCTCGGCCGTGGCGGTGGCCGCCGCCCTGCGCGCCGACCGCTGCGACATCTACACCGACGTCGACGGCGTCTATACCACCGACCCCCGCATCGAGCAGCGCGCCCGCCGGCTGCCGAAAATCTCCTACGAGGAGATGCTGGAAATGGCGTCGCTCGGCGCCCGGGTGCTGCAGAGCCGCTCGGTCGAGCTGGCGATGGCCCAGCGCGTGCCGCTGCGCGTGCTATCGAGCTTCGTCGAGCCCGGCGCGGCGGACAACGTCGGCACCATCGTCTGCGACGAGGAGGAGATCGTGGAAAAGCACATCGTGAGCGGGGTGGCCTACAGCCGCGACGAAGCCAAGATCAGCCTCTTCGGCCTGCCCGACCATCCGGGCGTCGCCTCGGAAATCTTCGGCCGCCTGGCCGACGCCAACGTCAACGTCGACATGATCGTCCAGAGCCACTCGCGCTCGCCCGGCTCGGCCAACATGGAGTTCACGGTCGGCAAGCGCGACGCCGCCCGCGCGCTGGAGCTGGTGCTGTCGGCTAAGGGTGAGATCGGCCTGGAAGACGCGACGCTGGACGACAACGTCGCCAAGGTCTCGGTGATCGGGGTCGGCATGCGCAGCAACACCGGCGTCGCCCAGACCATGTTCCGCGCCCTGGCCGACAAGGGCGTCAACATCCAGGTGATCTCGACCTCGGAGATCAAGATCAGCGTGCTGATCGACGCCGCCTACACTGAACTGGCGGTGCGGGCCTTGCACTCCGCCTACGGGCTCGACAAGGCATAGCCGCGAGGCGATCCCAACTCGGATCGGCCTCGCGGCATGACGCGGACCTTGCTCGTTGGCGCCGAGGCGGCGCACTCTTCGGCCGCGACCGAATGGGAGAGAGCCGATGTCGAAGGAGCAACTGAGGCGCGACGTGGTCGGCGCCGTCGACGCCATGCGCGACGAACTGCTTGGCCTCAGCCACCTGATCCACGGCGAGCCCGAACTCGCGCTCGAAGAGTTCAAGGCGGCGAAGAACCTCACCGACGCCGTCGAGCGGCATGGTATCGACGTACGGCGCGAGGCCTTCGGCCTGCCGACCGCCTATGCCGCCGAGTTCGGCAAGGCCGGCGGCCCGACGATCGCGATCCTGTCGGAGTTCGACGCACTGCCGGGGATTGGCCACGCCTGCGGGCACAACATCATCGCGACCGCCGGCCTCGGCGCCGCGCTGGCGCTTTCCAAGCTGAACGGACGGTTGCCGGGACGCGTGCGCTATCTCGGCACGCCGGCCGAGGAACGCTTCGGCGGCAAGGAGCTCATGGCCCGCGAGGGCGCCTTCGAGCGCGTCGATGCGTCAATGATGATCCATCCGGCCACCCACAACCTCGTCACCATGCCCTGTCTGGCGGTGACCGACGTGGAGGCGACCTACTTCGGGCGCACGGCGCATGCGTCGGCGTCGCCGCATCTGGGTCTGAACGCGCTCGATGCGGTGGTGAGCGCCTACCAAGCTATTGCGCAGTTGCGCCAGCACATCCTCGCCAACGAGAAGATCCACGGAATCATCACTGACGGCGGGCAGGCCCCGAATATCGTGCCCGAGCGAGCCGCCTGCCGCTTCATGGTCCGCTCGCCGAACGCGGAGGGACTTGGCGCGCTCAAGCGGCGCGTCCAGGCTTGCTTCGACGCTGGCGCCCTGGCTTCGGGCTGCCGCCTGGAAGTCCGCTGGGGCGAAACCGAGTATCTCGACCTGAAAACCAATTGGCCGATGGCGAACGCCTTCGAGCGCAACGCCATCGGCATCGGCCGCGAGTTCTTCCCGATGCAGGACCTCCCGGCGGGCTTCGCCGCCTCCACCGACATGGGCAATGTCAGCCATCGCGTGCCGTCGATCCATCCGATCCTCGCGGTCGCGCCGCCGGGGGTACCGGTTCACAATCCGGAATTCACCCGTTGGGCCGCGTCCGCGCAAGGCGACGAGGCGGTGATCGACGGCGCCAAAGCCCTGGCGCTGACGGCGCTCGATCTGATGTCCGACCCGGCGATGATGGACGCCGTGCGGAGGGACTTCGAAGCGACGTCCGAAGAGTCGCTCAAGGCTCTCGGTGTCTTGCACGAGCACGCGGCGGGCGCGCACGCCGGATGCGGCTGCGCCTGACGATCGCCGAGGTTTAGACCACCGCCGTCGCCTTCACCGCGGTCCGCGACAGGCTGACGGCGGCCGCCAGCGCGGCGAAGCCGGCCGCGACCCACAGGCCCACAACCTCGCCCGGCGCGCCGAACAGGTGCAGGAAGATCGCCGTCATCACCGCGCCGAGGGTCTGACCGGTCAGGCGGGCGGTGCCCAGCATGCCGCCGGCGGCGCCCGCCCGTTCTCTGGGCGCCGACGTCAGCATCATCCGGTTGTTGGGCGACTGGAACAGGCCGAAGCCGACTCCGCAGACCGCCATGCGCCAGCCGATGTCGACCACGCCTGGCGCGGCCGGCAGGCTCGCCAGCGCGGCGAGGCCCAGGCAGAAGAGGGCGAGGCCGACGGCGCAGAGCACCGCCGTCGAAACCCGGTCCGCCAGCCAGCCGGCGACCGGCGCCATCACCCCCACCGCCGCCGGCCAGGGCGTCAGCAAGAGACCGGTCGCCACCTGCCCGAAGTGCAGGGTGTTCTCGAACCGGAACGGCAGGGCGACGAAGGCCAACATCTGGGCGGTGAACGAGGCGATCGAGGTGGCCACGGAGAGCGCGAACAGCCGGTTGCGCAGCAGGTCGACCGGCACCAGCGGCCGGGCCTGACCGAGTTCGCGGAACACCAGCAGCGCGCCGACCGCCAGCCCGATCGCGGTCTCCGCCGCGCCGGCCAGCCGCGCGCGGGTTCGGGTCAGCACGTCGATGCCGCTGAACACCAGGCCAAAGGTGAAGGCGTTGAGCAGCGCCGACAGCCAGTCGAACCGGCGCTCGGAAAGCTGGTTTAACGGCAGCGTCGTCCAGCCGACGACCATCGCGGCCACGCCGATCGGGATGTTGATCCCGAATAACCATTGCCACGGGCCGAGCGCCAGAATGCCGGCCGCGACGGTGGGTCCGATCGCTGACGAGGCGGAGACCACCATGGCGTTGAAGCCGATGCCCTGGCCCAGCTTGGCCTGCGGGTAGATGTGCCGCACCAGCGCGCCGTTGACGCTCATCACCCCGGCCGCGCCCAGGCCCTGCAGCGTGCGGGCGATGGTCAGGGTCAGCATCGAATGCGAGCCGGCGCAGGCCAGCGACGACAGGGTGAACAGGATCAGCCCGCCGCGGAAGATCCGCCGGTAGCCGATGATGTCGCCGAGCGAAGCCAGCGGCAGCAGCGCCACCACGATCGCCAGCTGGTAGGCGTTGACGATCCAGATCGCTTCCGACGGCGCCGCGCCGAAGTCGTGGGCGATGGTCGGCAGGGCCACGTTGGCGATGGCGCTGTCGAGCACAGTCATGGCGATGGCCAGCCACACCGCGAACGCCGCCTGCCAGCGCTGCGGCGTCGGCAGGCCGTCGGCCTCGACGGCTGGGACAGGGCTTTGCATGGCGCTCATGGACCTTGCGGCGGGCGAGCCGTCAATGCGCCGGTGCGCCGGCGACGGGCGCCGCGCCGGGAATGGCGACGCTGTCCTGCTCGCCTCCCAGCAAGATCACTAGCTCGTCGGCAGCCTCGGCCACCGCGCCCAGCTTATGGCCGCTGACATTGTTGAAGCCGACGAACACCGCCGCCCGGTGGACCGGATCGATCACGACATAAGTCAGAAAGCCGTCGCCGCCGCCGGTCTTCTCCAGCAGCCGCGGTCGGCCGGGCGTGGCGTCCTGCTCGATCCAGGCCAGACCGACGCCGCTGGCCGGTCCGGCGTGGTCGAGCCCGCTTACGCTCGCCAGCGCGTCGCGGCGGACATAGACCGCCTGGCTGATCGAGCGCCGGCCCTGCTCCGCGTCCGGCGCGACCTCGGCCCGCAGCCACACCGCCATGTCGTTGGCGGTGGAATAGAGCCCGCCGCTGGCCGCCTCGCCGGACTGGTCGACGCACGGATACGGTCGCCGGTTCGCATCGCCGGCCATCAGCCGCTGGCATTGCGCCGGCGCCGGCGTCGCGGTGGTGTCGCTCATTCGCAGCGGTCCGGTGACCTCGGCGTCCAGCGCCGCGCCGTAGGGCGTTTTGGTGGCATCGGAGAGGGCGTCGCCCAGCAGATCGAAGGCGACGTTGGAATAAAGCGCGCCGCGCCCCGGCCGCGGCAGACGCCGTTGGGCCGCCAGCCAGGCCCACCGCGCCGCTTCGGCCTGGGCTGCGAGCTGACCGGGCTCGATCGGCGCTTCGCGTGGCAGGCCGCTGGTATGGGTGGCGAGGTCCAGCAACGTGATCGGCGGATAGCCGGTCGGCGTGCGGGGCGCCTGCCAGCCGGGCGGCGCGTGGGCCGCCAGCGGGTCACCCAGCTTGATCCGGCCTTGATTGACCAGGCTGGCGAGCACATCGGCGGTGAACAGCTTGGAGACCGATTGCAGCCGCACTAGCGTCCGCACGCCGGCGGCGGGTTGCGCTTCCTTTGGGTTCTGCCGGCCGAACGCGAGCGCGCCGGCCTGATCGCCGTGAACCATCGCCATCACCATGCCGGACGCGAGGCTCTGCGCGTAGATCGTCTGCGCCGCGGCTTCGATTCGCCGAGTCTCTGCGTCCACCTCAACCGTGGGCTTCGCCGGTGTGGGCGGCGGCGGCGCGCGCGTGCAGCTGACGGCGGCCAGCAAGAGGGCGGCGACAACGATCCGGGCGCCGATCCCGGCAAGGTCCAATTTTCGCAACGCCGCCTCGACTCACCCGGCTCAGATCCCGCCCGATAGGCGACGTCCGACGCCGGCTGTAAAGGCTCGCCAGGGCAGAGTTTGGGCTCTTCCCCGAAACGCGACCCGGCGTCGCGGCCGGTGGCAGGTTTCCCGCCGGGAAACCTGCTATAGGGCGCCGACAAACGGGAGAAAGCGCCAGTACATGCCCCCCGCGTCCAGTGGACCTCGCGGACCTCGCAGCCTGCTTCGCCAGATCCGCGAAGCGATGGCGGGCGCGCGTCCGGCGCAGGCCAAGCTGGATATGGTCACCCGCATTGTCGCCGTGTCGATGGTGGCCGAGGTCTGCTCGCTCTACCTCTCGCGCAAGTCGGGCGAGATGGAGCTGTTCGCCACCGAGGGCCTCGATCCGGCCGCGGTGCACGTCACCCGCATGAAGCCCGGCGAAGGCCTGGTCGGCGAGATCATGCGCACCGGCCGCCCGCTGAATCTGTCGGACGCCCCCAGCCACGCCGCCTTCTCCTACCGGCCCGAGACCGGCGAAGACCCGTTCCACGCCTTCATGGGCGTGCCGCTGCTGCGCGGCGGCCGGGCCATTGGCGTGATCGTGGTCCAGAACCGCACCTCGCGCGTCTACGCCGAGGACGAGGTCGAGGACCTGCAGATCATCGCCATGGTGCTGGCCGAAATGGTCGCCGCCGGCGAGCTGATCGATCCGACCCAGCTCAAGGACGTCGAGATCGCGCCGCAGCGGCCGGAGCGGATCAAGGGCCAGAAACTGTCCGATGGTCTGGCGCTGGGCGTCGCGGTGTTGCACGAGGCGCCGGTCGCGGTCCATAAACTGCTCAGCGACGACCCGGCGGCCGAAGAACGTCGGCTCAACAAGGCGGTCGCCGAGCTGCAGGCCCAGATCGACGAGATGCTCGACGGCCACCAAGCGGTGCTCGGCCCGTCCTACGACCTGCTCGAAACCTACAAGATGCTGGCCTACAGCCGCAGCTGGAACCACTCCCTTACGGAGGCGGTGAAATCGGGCGTCACCGCCGAGGTCGCGGTGGAGCGGGTGCGCAACGAGCAACGCGCCGGCCTGGGCCAGGCCCGCGATCCTTATCTGCGCGAACGGGTCCACGATCTCGAAGACCTCAACGACCGGCTGCTGCGCCACCTGGCCGGCGACGGCGGCAAGGCGCGTGTCCTGCCCGACGATGCGATCCTGATCGCCCGCAACCTCGGGCCGGCCGAACTGCTCGAATATGACCGCGGCAAGCTGAAGGGCCTGCTGCTTGAGGAGGGCTCCAGCGCCAGCCACGCGGCCATCGTCGCCAGGGCGCTGGACATTCCCTGCGTCGGCCGCCTGGCCGGTCTGCGCGACAAGGTCAGCGAAGGCGATCAGGTGATCGTCGACGCCGAGAGCGGCGAGGCCTATCTGCGGCCCAGGCCCGACGTGGTCACCGCCCTCAATTCCCGCCTCGGCGTGCGTCTGCAGCGCCGCGCCGAATTCGCGCGGCTGCGCGACACGCCGGCCTTCACCCGCGACGGCGCCAAGATCACCCTGCTGATGAACGCCGGGCTGGCGGTCGATCTCGAAAGCCTGGTCGAGACCGGCGCCGAGGGCATTGGGCTCTTCCGCACCGAGTTCCAGTTCATGGTCTCCGAGGACCTGCCACGGTTCAACGCCCAGACGGCGCTTTATCTCAGGGTGCTGGAGGCGGCGGGCGACATGCCGGTGACTTTCCGCACGCTCGATCTCGGCGGCGACAAGGTGCTGCCCTATCTGGAGGCAGAGCGGGAGGACAATCCGGCGCTGGGCTGGCGCGCGATCCGGATGGGGCTCGACCGCAACGGCACATTGCTGCGGCTGCAGCTGCGGGCGCTGATCGCCGCGGCGCGGGGCCGGCCTCTGCGGATCATGTTCCCGCTGATCGCCAGCGTCGATGAGTTCCGCGCCGCCCGCGCCTATGTCGACCAGGAAGTGGCCTGGGCGCAGCGGCGCGGTCGCCCACCGCCCTCGCGGCTCGACGTCGGCGCGATGATCGAGGCCCCGGCCCTGATCTGGCACCTCGACGCCCTGCTGCCGATGACCGACTTCGTCTCGGTCGGAACCAACGACCTGATCCAGTACCTGTTCGCCGCCGACCGCGGCAACCCGCGCGTGGCCGACCGCTACGACCCGCTCTCGCCGCCGGCGCTGCGCGCTTTGAAACGGATTCAGGAGGCGTGCGCTGAGACCGGAACACCCGTATCCGTCTGCGGCGAGATGGCGGGGAGACCCCTTGAGGCCTTTGCGCTCGTGGCGCTCGGCTTCGAGGCGCTGTCGATGCCGCCGGCTGGGATCGGGCCGGTCAAGCAGATGGTGCTGTCGTGCGACCGCGAGGCCGCACGGCGGGGCGCCGAAGCTTTGCTGAAGGGCAGTCAGGGCTCCGTGCGTAACGAATTGGAGACACTGGCGCGAAAGCTTTATGTCGCGGTCTGAAATGCGGGCAGGGCGTTGGAATCACGCGCCTAAATTGTTACATATAAGGCCTCGTTAACCGTCGTGCGCGTAACGTGCCGAACTTCGGCCATTGTTGGTGCGGAGCGTGGGGTAGGTCGGGGATTCGGAACGGTATGCCTCTCGATACGGGCGCCTTGGCAGATGGGATTCGCCCCGAAATTCAGCACATCAAGCGTCCGCGTATCTTGCTAGATTCGACGCTCGATATCGGCTCGGCGCTGGCCGCCGCGCGGCGCAGCCTTGGCTTGACGCTCGACGAGATTTCCGAGACCACCCGGGTGCGGGTCCGCCATCTTGAGGCGATCGAATCCGGCCAGTTCGACCAGCTGCCGTCGCGGCCGTTCACGATCGGCTACGTCCACGCCTACGCTAAGGCGCTGGGGCTCGACGCCGACGCCACCGCCGCCCGCTTCCGCACCGAACACCCGAGCCCCGATGACGAAGTGCTCCGCACTCCGGTCGGCGTGCGCCACGAACGCAAGTCCGGCGGCCGCGGCTGGATCATGGCCCTGGTCGCGGTCGCGGTCGTCGCCGTGGTCGGTTGGAACGTGACCCGGCGCGTGATGGCCGCTCCGACGCAGAAGGCCGCCGCCGTCTCGCCGACTCACGCCGCCGCCCTCGCCCAGGCCAACACCGCCGTTAGCGGTCCCTATACGCTCAATGCTCCCCTGCCGGCGCCCCCCGAGGCGACCGCGCCCGCGCCCTATGTCACGCCGGTGGCCGGCTCGGACGCGACCAACACCGTCGCGCCAAAGTCCGATGTCGCGATCGCGCTACCCTTTGCGCCGCAGGGTCATATCTATTCGTCGCCTGGGGCCGCCTCGGCCTTGATCATCCAGGCCAAGAAGTCGATCTCGCTGGAAGTGCGGGGGCCGGGCGGAGTGGTCTATTTCGCCCGTGAGCTGGCCGCCGGCGAGGCGTACCGCGTGCCGGCCCTGCCAAACCTCACCGCGGAGGTCTCCAACCCGGCCAGCGCAGAGCTGTTTGAGGGCGGTATCTCCAAGGGCGCGTTCACCGCGGCGCAAATGCCGCTGAAGACTGTCGGCTAGATCGCCTCTGCGCACTGGCGATAAGGCCGCGCCTGCCTTATCCTAAGAGAGTCATGACCGCTCAAGATCACACCCACGTCCGCCCCTGGCGGGCGATCGAACGGCGCAAGAGCCGCCAGATCCATGTCGGCTCCGTCCCGGTAGGGGGCGATGCGCCCATCACGGTCCAGTCGATGACCAACACGATCACCGGCGACGCCGAGGCCACCATCCGGCAGATTCGCGAACTGGAAGAGGCGGGCATCGACATCGTTCGCGTCTCCTGTCCGGACGAGGCGGCGACCGCGGCGCTGCCGGCGATCGTGAAGGCGTCCAAGGTGCCGATCGTCGCCGACATCCACTTCCACTATAAACGCGGCATCGAGGCCGCCAAGGCTGGCGCCGCCTGCCTGCGGATCAATCCTGGCAACATCGGCTCGCCCACCCGGGTGAGAGAAGTGATCAACGCCGCCCGCGACTACGGGTGCTCGATGCGCATCGGCGTCAACGCCGGATCGCTGGAACCGCATCTGCTTGAGCAGTACGGCGAGCCTTGCCCCGAGGCGATGGTGCAGAGCGCGCTTGATCACGCCAAAATCCTGCAGGACCACGACTTCCACGAGTTCAAGATCAGCGTGAAGGCGTCGGACCTGTTCCTGGCCGTCGCCGCCTACCAGCAACTGGCCGAAGCGATCGACTGCCCGCTGCACGTCGGCATCACCGAGGCGGGCCCGACCCGTTCGGGCACCATCAAGTCGTCGATCGGCATGGGCTCGCTGCTCTGGGCCGGCATCGGCGATACCATCCGCGTCTCGCTCGCCGCCGATCCGGTGGAGGAGGTGAAGGCCGGCTTCGATATCCTGAAATCGCTCGGCCTGCGCCACCGCGGCGTCAACATCATCGCCTGCCCGTCCTGCGCCCGGCAGGGCTTCAACGTGATCGAGACCGTCGGCAAGCTGGAAGAGCGCCTGGCCCACATCGCCACGCCGATGAGCCTCTCGATCATCGGCTGTGTCGTGAACGGCCCGGGCGAGGCCCTGCTCACCGACGTCGGCTTCACCGGCGGCGGCAAGGGCGCGGGCATGGTCTACATGGCCGGCAAGCCCGACCATAAGATGGACAACGACCACATGGTCGACCACATCGTCGAACTGGTCGAAGCGCGCGCGGCCGAATTGGAAGCCGCGAACCCCAAGGCGTTGCAAGCGGCGGAGTAGCATCCGGGCCTGCGGAACTCGGTCAGGATTGCGCCGCGACAGAAAAATGACGCCCCCGTCACTCTTGCGCCGCGCCTCTGAGCCTGCTTAGGGTTCCGCCGACAATTAGGGAGCTACCAAACATGTCGGCCGACGGTACCTGGAACACCACGATCAATTCGCCGATGGGCGTGCAAACCGGCACGCTGACGATCAAGACCGACGGCGCCACCTTCACCGGCTCGCTGTCCGGCGCTCAAGGCGCGCAGGACATCGCCGGCAAGGTCGATGGCGACACTCTGACCTGGGGCAGCAAGCTGACCCAGCCCTTTCCGATCGATCTCGAATTCACCGTCAAGGTCGCCGGAGACGAAATGACCGGCTCGGTCAAGGCCGGCGCGTTCGGCTCATCGCCCCTCAAGGGCGTGCGGGCCTAGGCCATTCCGGCGACCCTCCTCGCCGCCTGGAAGGCCGCCGGCGCGCGGCTTGCCCAGGCTGGCGTGGAAAGCCCGACCATCGACGCGCGGCTGCTGCTCGAAGCGGCCGCGCCGGTGAGTCGCGCCGACATCCTCACCGATCCCCACCGCGTGCTCGATCCCGAAGCCGAAGCACGGCTGGAGGATTTCGTCGCCCGGCGCGAGCGCCGCGAGCCGGTCAGCCTGATCCTGGGCCGCAAGGGCTTCTGGACGCTGATGCTGAACGTCACGCGCGGCGTGCTGACGCCGCGGCCCGAGACCGAGACCGTCCTCGATGTGGTGCTGCCGGCGTTCCCGCCGGAACGCGCCTTCAGCCTGCTCGATCTCGGCGTCGGCTCTGGCGCAATCCTGCTCGCGATTCTGGCCGAGCGGCCGAAGGCCAAGGGCCTCGGCGTCGACGTCTCGGAAGACGCCCTGGCCGTCGCCCGCGACAACGCCGCCCAGCTCGGGCTCGAGGCCCGCACGGCGCTGCTGCGCAGCGACTGGACCGCCGGTCTCGGCGACGCCTCGTTCGACCTGGTCGTCTCCAACCCGCCCTACATCCCCACCGGCGAGATCGAGACCCTGGAGCCGGAGGTGCGCAACCACGATCCGCGCCTGGCGCTTGACGGCGGGCGCGACGGTCTCGACGCCTATCGCGAGCTGGCGCCCGAGATTATCCGCGTGCTTCGTTCCGGCGGCATGTTCGCGGTCGAGATCGGGCCAGGGCAGGCCGATGCGGTTCGCGCGCTGTTCGAAGCGGCCGGCGGCGAGGGGCTGGCGGTGCACAATGATCTGGCGCTCCACCCCCGCGTGGTGGCCGGCGTCAAGAAAGCCCTTGGAAACTAGCGGCCAACTCGCTACATCTGCTCATGTCTCCTCCTAGAACCGCCGGAGTCGAGGTCTAGCGTTGGCCCATATGGCTGACGCGAAGGCGCTCCGGCAGGCGCCCCAAAGCGCGCTCGGGACGCTCGCTGGAGACAGGGAACCTTAAGCGTTTTCGGATATTCAACCGGGCAAGAACGCCCGCTACTCGATGGAAACCACAGGTCCGCCCTGAGCCAGGCTCAGCGGGCGCCGGGTGATCCACAACAGGTCGGCTAAGCATGAGAGATTTCAAGGGGATGAAGCGTCAACGCAACCGCGGTCGCGGCGGTGGCGGTGGCGGCAATAACGGGGGTGGCAAGCCCCAGCACAACGCCAACCGGGCGTTCGACTCCAATGGCCCGGACAACGTCAAGGTCCGCGGCGCGGCCCAGCACATCTTCGAGAAATACTCGCAACTGGCGCGTGACGCCGGGTCGGCGGGCGACCGGGTGCTGGCGGAAAACTACCTGCAGCACGCCGAACACTATTTCCGGGTGTTGCGAGCGATGCAGCCGCAGCGTCCGGTTTCCGAGATCATGGGCCGCGACAACTTCGTCTCCGGTTACGACATCGATTTCGAGGACGACGGCCTGGGCGGCGACGACGGCGCCGAGACCGAGACGGAAACCAACAACGCGGAAGGCCGCCGCGACGAGCGCCAGCAATACCAGCGCGACGATCGCCCGCGCGACGACCGTCAGCAGCAAGGTGACTATCGCCCGCGCGACGAACGCCAGCCTCAGGGCGAGTATCGTCAACGCGACGACCGCCAGCCGCAAGGCGAATATCGCCAGCGGGACGATCGTCCCCGTGACGACAGACCCCGTGACGACAGACCCAGGGAAGATCGCCAGCAGGGCGGCGAATACCGCCAGCGCGACGACCGCTACCAGGGCGACCGCCAGGGCCAGGGCGAGCGGCAAGGCCAAGGTGATCGTCAAATCCAGGGCGATCGTCAGGGCCAGGGGCAACCCCGCCACCCGCAGCGCGACGACCGCCCGGCGCGGTTCCAGAACGACCGCCAGCCGCGCCAGGACCGGGGCGAGCGCTCCGACCGTGACGCGCCACGTGATCCGCTCGGCGTGATCGAGCCGCAGGCGACGCCGATCACGGCGGCCATCACCGCGCCAGCGCCAGCGTACGAGCAGCCTCCGGGCGAGGTGTTGCGCGGCGAAGACGGAGCGACCAGCCACGCCCCGGCCTTCCTGCAAGCCGTCCGCGCCGAGCCTCGTCCGGAATCCGAGGATCAGCCGGTGGAGGCCCGTCGCCCGCGCCGCCGCCGCGCGCCGCGCACCTTCGAACCTGGCGAGGCCGCGCCGGCGGAGGTCGATGAGGCTTAAGGCTTGGCCGCGCGGCGCGCCTCCCGCCGCTATTCTCCGCTGACGAGCGAGCTTGGCGCGGCGACGGCGCGGCCTTAGCCTTCGCGCGAAACGCCGCGGCTAGCGGTGCGCGTGGGAGGCGGCGATGCGCTTGTCGGGATGCAGCCTTGCTCTGGCCGCCGCCGCCGTCCTGTGCGCCGCCGCCGCCAGGGGCGAGCCGGCGGACGGCGACTGGAACGGCGTGATCTCCACTCCGGCCGCTGATCTGCACATCGTCGTGCATATCAAATCCGGCCCGGGCGGCGCCCTGAAGGCGACGCTCGACAGCCCAGACCAGGGCGCCGGCGGGATCCCCATTGGCGACGTGACCGCAACCGCGGCGACGCTCGCCTTCACCGTGCCCGCCGTCGCCGGCGCTTACCAAGCGACGTGGGATCCGGCCACCCATCGGTGGGTCGGCACGTGGACCCAAGGGGGCCATCCGCTGCCGTTCGAGCTCGCGCGCGGCCTGCCGCTGCGCCCGGCTTCGACCTGCGCCGACAAGACGCCAAGCCCGTGGCCCAAGTGGTGCGACATCCTGATCTGGACGCCCGCCGAGCAGCAGTCGGCCTACGCCAACATGGACAAGGTGTTCCCGGTCCACATCGTCCGCCGCGGCCCGCCGCGGCGCGAACTGCCGGTCTCCGAACGGCCGCTAAAACTCAGCTTCAAGGTCGGCGACGAGACCTGGACCACGGCGGATTTCCTGCGGCGTACGCACGCCTCGGGCGTGCTGGTGCTTCAAGGCGGAGCGATCCGGATGGAGGCCTATCAGGACAACAACCAGCCGCCGTTCGATCGACGCTGGCCTGGCTTCTCGGTCACCAAGTCGGTCACCTCGACCCTGGTGGGCGCGGCGATCCGAGACGGGGCGATCGCCGGCCTCGACGCACCGGTCACCGACTATCTCCCCGAACTCAAAGGTAGCGCCTATGACGGCGTCACCGTGCGCCAGCTGGTCACCATGACCTCGGGCGTGAGGTGGAACGAGAACTACGGCGATCCGAAAGCGGACATCGCCAACTACGACCGCACGCCAGGACCCCCGGACGAAGACGCGGTGCTGGCTTACATGGCCAAGCTGCCGCGCGACACCGCGCCGGGAACCCGCTTCCACTATTCCACTGGCGACGCCACGCTCGCTGGAAAGGTGGTGGCCCGCGCCACCCACAAGAGTTTGGCCGACTACCTTTCCGAGAAGATCTGGGCGCCCGCCGGCATGGAACGCGACGCGGCCTGGGTGCTGGGTCACAGCGACGGCCAGGAAGCCGGCGGCTGGGGTCTCGCCATGACCTTGCGCGACGAGGGCCGCCTCGGCCTCTTCATGCTGGACGGCGGCATGATCGCCGGCAAGCCGGTGCTGCCAGACGGATGGGTCAGCGACGCCACAACCAACCACAATCCGGGTTCTCCGCCCGGTCCTGGGTACGGCTACTACTGGTGGCTGCGGCCGGGCGGCTACAGCGCCGTCGGCGTCTTCGGCCAGACGATGTACATCAATCCCGCCCGCCGCCTCGTGGTCGTGGTGCAGAGCGCCTGGCCCTTCGCCAGTGACGCCGAAGACGGAACCGCCCAGACCGCGTTTCTAACCGCCATCTACGCCGCGGCGACGCAGCCTCAGCCGGCGAAATAGGCCGCCAGCGCACCTAGCGCGTGTCCCCTTGTGCCCCGCGAAACTTTCGCGCGTCAGGCGAACCTATTCTCAACCCTATCGCTCTAGCTTGGGCCTGCGCGGACGGCTGTTCGCGTGGCGACGCTGCCTGACCAGGCCCCTGAATGGCGCCTCCGCGTTCGCCGAAGCCTGACCAGAAGCGATGGGCCATGCCGACGACCACGATCTCCTCAACCGTCACCAGCTCCGCCTTGACCGTCAGCGGCGGTGAGGATCTCGACGTCCAATCGGGCGGCGTTGCGCTGGGCGCGACCGTGCTGAGTGGCGGAACCGCGGCGACCGACTCCGGTGCGCTTGCCGAAGACGTCGTCGTGTCGGCTGGCGGAAGCGTCATCGGCGCCGGCGAACTCGGCGGCGCCTCGGTGGTCTACGGCCTGGTGAACGGTGCGACCGTGCTCAACTCGGGCCTGGCCGGCAACGACGTCTATTCCATGATGGTGATGTCCGGCGGGCAGGCGGTGGATGTGACCTTGGAGAGCAGCGTGTTCGCCATCGTCTCCGCCGGCGGCGGCGAGAGCGGGGGGACGATCCAGGGCAACGCCCTGCTGTTCGACTACGGCCAACTCAGCGGCGCCACCATCAGCGCGGGCAACGTCTTCGTCCAGGCCGGCGGGGCGGCCTTTGGCGACACGATCGGCGCCGGCGGGCTTGAAATCATCGATTGGAGCGGCGACGCCAGCGCCGGAACCGCCGGCGGCGTCGCCACCGACGAGACCGTGCTTGCGGGCGGCGCGCTGCGGATCAGCTCGGCCGGCGCCGCGATCGGCACGGATGTCAGCGCCGGAGGGATCGAGACGCTGATCGCCGGCGGCGTCACCACAGGCGCCGTGCTCGCTGGCGGGCTTGCTTATGAGTACGGCTACGCCTCCGGGACCATCGTCCGCGCCGGCGGGAACGAGGTGGTCGAGAGCCATGGCTCGGCCTGGCGTTCGGTGGTCAGCAGCGGCGGCCACGAGGGCGTCCACGCGGGCGCTGTCACCAAAGGAGCCACCGTCTCCGCCGGCGGGTTGCTGCAGGTCTCGCCCGGCGGCGGCGTCGCGGGCGGACTGACGATCGCCGGCGGCGAAGCGATCATCGATGGGCATATGTACGCCGGTCAGACCGTTCACTTCACGGGCTCCGCCGGCACGCTGAAGCTCAATAATCTGACCGCCTTCAAGGCGCAGATCTCCGGGTTGCACGCATCGCTGCAAAAGATTGATCTCGGCGACTTCGCCTTTTCCACCGGCGAGACGGTCTCCTGGACCCAAACCGGGACCAGCGGCACGCTGACGGTGAGCGATGGCGCGCAGACGGCTGATCTCACCCTTGTCGGGACCTACGCCACCGGCAATTTCCAGCTGTCCGACGACAAACACGGCGGCACCTTCATCGTCGACCCGCCGTTGACGAGGACCGGGGCAGGGCGGGCGGCGGCCGGCTTCGTACAGGCGATGGCGGTGTTCGGCGGCGGCGCGGCGACAGGACCGGCGTCCGTTCGTTCGCACGACACATTGCTGATCAGCGCCGCCTCACTGACTCCATCGCCGAGTTCCGGCCGCTCAGCCTGAGCCGCGGGCGTCCCCGTCAAAGGGACGTTTGTTCCCGATACGGACAATAGGCGCCTCGCAACGCCGAGATGTCGTATAGCGCGGCATCGCGAGCGCGGGGCGGGTCCGGCCCCGGTTGCTCCTCCGGCATCGGGCCGCCATAGAGGGCCATGGTGTCGCTTTCGTCTATCAAGGCCGGCGCGGCCGGCCGGACACGGCGTCATCGACTCGCGGGCCGTCTTCGCCTGCGCCGCACCTGGCGCATGGCTGTGATTGTCGCTGTCGCCGTGATTTGCGGTCTCGCCGCGGCGCTGTTCGCCCGCCTTTGCGATGCCGCGATGCTGGCCCACGCGCGCCTCTATGCGGCCGCGCGCTGGCCGACAATTCTGCTGCTGCCGGTCGGATTCGTGCTGGTGACCTGGCTGACCCGGCGCTTCGCGCCCGAGGCGGCCGGCAGCGGCATACCGCAGGTTATCGCCGCGGCGGAGCAGCGCTGGCGCGGACGCTGGGGCGGCCAGCGCGTGACGCTGAAGACGGCGGCCTGGAAGGTGGTGCTGTCGGTGCTGCTGTTGGTCTGCGGCGCGTCGATCGGGCGCGAAGGGCCGACGGTGCAGGTGGTCGCGGGCATCCTGCGCACCTTGACCCGAGGCCTGAAGGGCGGGCCGGGGCGGCGGGCGATCATTATCGCCGGCGGCGCCGCGGGCGTCGCCGCGGCGTTCAACACCCCCGTCGCTGGCGTCGTCTTCGCGGTTGAGGAGTTGTCGAAGAGCTTCGAGCGGCGCACCAACGCCACGGTGATCCTGATCGTGGTGGTCTCCGGATTCGCGGCCTACGCGCTTCAAGGTGATTACGCTTACTTCGGGGTGTTGCATGGCGAGACATCGCTGACAGCGGCGTGGATCGGCGCCCCGCTGATCGGCCTGATCGGTGGCGTGCTCGGCGGCCTGTTCTCCCGCGCACTGGCCGCCATGATCGGACCCGGGGACAACACGGTCTCGCGCTGGCGTCGGATCCATCCACTGGCGTTCTCGCTCGGCTGCGGCCTCGTCGCAGCGGCGGTCGCCGTCGCGTCCGGCGGCCTGACCTTTGGCGCGGGCTACGACGAAGCCAGTTCGCTGCTGCAGGGTCATCCGGGACGGGGTCTGCCGTTCGCGGGGTGGAAATTCGTCGCCAGCCTGGCCGCGGCGGCGTCGGGCGCGCCGGGCGGCATCTTCGCCCCCTCGCTCGCCACCGGCGCGGGCCTCGGCGCGGCGATCGCCCATCTCGGCTGGGGCATCGCCAGCCGAGACGCCGTGGTGCTCGGCATGACCAGCTATCTCTCAGGCGTGGTGCAGGCGCCGCTGACCAGCGCGGTGATCCTGATGGAGATGACGCGCGAGCCCGCCCTCGTCGGCCCCTTGCTGCTCGCGGCCCTGACGGCCAGATGGGCGTCCGGCTGGATCATGCCCGAGCCGATCTACCACCTGCTGTCGCAAAGCTGGCGGCTCAGGGCCTGATGCCCCGCGCCCGATCTAGGTGACCGGCTGGCTGGACCAGTTACCGCAGCCCGAACGGCACGACCTTGTTGGCCGCATCGTGGCCGATGTCCGCGCGGCCCAGCCAGGGGATGCCGGAGCGGGCGCACCACGCGCGGGCGATCTCTTCCTCAGTCTGGGCGAAGTCGGGGTCGTTGTCGGGGATGGCGCTGCAGCGGCCGAGACGCAGGCCCGCGATCCGGCGCATAGCCGGGTTGCTGGTCAGCTGGAACAGCGAGCGGTCGATCCGGTACATATACTCGCCCACCTCCTCCAGCATCAGCACGTGGCCGGCGAGGTCCGGCTGCCAGGGCGTACCCAGCATCGAGCAGAGGATGGTCAGGTTGAACGCCGCGGCCGGGCGCGGATCGTCCGCCAGGCTGGGTTCAAGCGCGGCGGGATCGCGATCGACCAGCCAGGCCAGCGAGCGACCTACCGCGGCCTCCCCACCGTCGCGCAGGATGTCCTGCGGGATCGGGCCGTGGGCGAGTTGCTCGAAGCCTCGATGATAGAGTCCCGCAAGGATCGCCCCGCCGTCGCTATAGCCGAGCCAGGTCTTGCGCCGCGCGGCGGGGCCGAGCCGCGGTAGCGCCGCTTCGACCAGCCGGGCCGAGCCGTAGCCGCCGCGCGCGAACCAGACCGCGTCGAAATCGTCGCTATTGCCCACCTCGACCAGCGCGGCGGCGCGGGTGGCGTCGTCGCCGGCGAAGTGGCCCGAGGTGGCGAAGCACTGCGGATGGAAGAACAGCGACGGCGCCCGGTCGGAGTACAGCGCGCCGGCCAGCGCCCGCACCCGGTCGGGAACCTCGGGCGAGAGGCGTGAGGCCGGCGCGACGACGGCGATGCGCATCCGGTTGCTCTCCCCTCTCCCGCCCCAGTAGGGTCGGCGCATGATTCCGAACCAAAGTTACTTCTTCTGCGGCGTCGGCGGCAGCGGAATGACGCCGCTGGCGCTGATCGTCAAAGCACGGGGCGCGACGGTCGACGGCTCCGACCGAGCGCTCGATCAGGGCCGCAACCCCGCCCGGTTCGATTTCCTGCGCGCCAGCGGCGTCGGGCTGCACCCGCAGAACGGCTCCGGCATGACCAGCGCGGGTCAGATCCTGGTCGTCTCGGCCGCGATCGAGGAGACCATCCCCGACGTCGCCGCCGCCCGGCGGGTCGGCGCGCCGATCCTGACCCGCGCCCAGCTCCTGGCGCAGCTGTTCAACGCCGCGGCGATCGGCGTTGGCGTCGCCGGCACCAGCGGCAAGTCGACCACCACGGCGATGATCGGCTGGATCGTGTCGTTTGCTGGCCTGGGCCCCACTATCGTCAACGGCGCGGAGATGAAGAACTTCGCCACGCCCGACGCGCCGTTCGCCAGCGCTAAGGTCGGAAACGGGGACGCGTTTATCGCCGAGGTGGACGAGAGCGACGGCTCGATCGCGCTCTATTCGCCGAAGGTCGCGGTGGTGAACAACATCTCGCTGGACCATAAGTCGATGGAGGAACTGCGCGTGCTGTTCGCCGGCTTCGCCGCCAAGGCCAGCCATGTGGTGCTCAATCTCGACAACGACGAGACCGCTGCGCTCGCCGGCGGCCTCGACCCGGTTCGGGTCGCGACCTTCTCGCTGAGCGACCCCGCTGCCGACGTTTTCGCCGGGCGGCGCACGCTGACGCCGAGCGGGATCGGCTTTACGGTGACCGCCCAAGGCCAGACCGCCGACGTCGCGCTGCAGATCCCCGGCGAGCACAACGTCGCCAATGCGCTGGCCGCCATCGCCGCCGCCGATGCGCTGGGCGTGAGCCTAGCGACGGCCGCCGCCGCCCTCGGCGCCTTCACCGGCGTCAAGCGCCGCCTGGACGTGCTGGGTGCGGCCGCCGGCGTCACCGTGATCGACGATTTCGCCCACAACCCCGACAAGATCGCCGCCACGCTCGACACCCTGCACGCCTATCCCGGCCGGCTGCTGATCATGTTCCAGCCGCACGGCTACGGGCCGCTGAAACTGATGGGCGACGCGTTCGTCGACTGTTTCGCCAGCCGCATGGCGCCGGACGACGTGCTGGTGATGACCCCACCGGTCTATTTCGGCGGCACTGCCGACCGCAGCGTCGGCAGTGAGGAAATCGCCGCCGCCATCGCCGCCAAAGACCGCAACGCCGCCGCCTTGGCCGACCGTCCGGCCTGCGGCGCCCGCTTGTTGGAGCTCGCGCGTCCCGGCGACCGCATCCTGATCATGGGCGCCCGCGACGACTCGCTCTCGGTCTTCGCGGGCGATATCCTGGCGGCGCTGGGAAAGCGCGAAAGCTAGGCGGACGGAGGCGAGCATGTGCCGCAACATCAAGACGCTGTTCAACTTCGAGCCGCCGGCGAGCGACGCCGAGATGCGCGCGGCGGCGCTGCAGTTCGTGCGCAAGCTGAGCGGCTTCAACACGCCCTCGAAAGCCAACGAAGCCGCCTTCGAGACCGCGATCGAAGAGGTGTTCCAGGCCTCGCGCCGTCTGCTTGAGAGCCTGGAAACCAACGCTGCCCCGCGAGATCGCGAGATCGAGGCCGAGAAGGCGCGCCAGCGCAACGCCGAGCGCTTCGGCCGCCCGATCCCGGCGTCGGCATGAACCTGGAGCCCCAGTCCCGGGCCGTGCTGGACGCCCTCAACGCCAGCGGCCTGCTGCCGTTTCGTCAGCTCGACCCGGTGTCGATGCGCCTGAAAATGCTGAGCTTGCGGCCCGCGCGGCCGGCCAGCCCGGCGCACGAGATGGCGAGCGTCACCGAGGAGGCCATCACCACGCCGGACGGCGCCTTCCGGGTCCGCATCCTCAAGCCGCGCACGGCCGCCCCCGACGAAGTCATGCCGGTGGTGATCTATTTCCACGGCGGCGGCTTCTTCGGCGGCGGGATCGACGAGACCGATGAACTGGCGCGCCGCCTCGCCAAGGACGCCGATGCCGTAGTGGTCAACGTCGACTATCACCTCTCGCCGGAGGCCAGGTTCCCGGTCGCGGTCAACGACGCCTACGCCGCCCTGTGCTGGGTCGCCGAGCACGCGGCAAGGCTTGGGATCGATCCCGCCCGGATCGTGCTGGCGGGCGACAGCTCCGGCGGCAACCTGACCGTGATCACCTGCCTGACGACGCGCGAGCGCGGCGGCCCAAGGGTCCGGTTTCAGGCCGCGATCTATCCCAGCCTCGACCTGCGCGCCCGACCGCAATACCCCTCGCGTCTGCAATGGGGCGGCGGCGGTTACGTGCTTGAGAACGACGACATCGAATGGATGCTCGACGCCTATCTGGCCGACCGCGCCGACGCGAACAGCTGGCGCGCCTCGCCGATCATGGCCGAGACCTATGCCGGACTGCCGCCGGCGCTGGTGGTCACCGCCAGCCACGATCCGCTGCGCGACGAGGGCAACCTCTACGCCGACCGTCTGTCCACGGACGGCGTGCCAGTGGAGTACGCCTGCTTCGAAGGCACATTCCACGGCTTCATCGGCTACGCGAGCGTGCTCGAGGTCGGCGCGCGTGGCGTGACTCTGGTGTGCGACCGCATCAGGGCGGCGGTCTGGCCGTAGCTGCCGTTGGACGCGCCCTGAGCGAAGATGTCAGACCGCGATGTCGAGTAGCGCACCGGCAACCGCGGCGCCTGTCGTGGGCGAGGACGCGGAGTCGGAGGTTTGTTCCCCCGTGGCGCTCGCGTTGGCCAGGGAGCCGCCAAGCGTGAACGCCGGGCTTTGGGATCCGGATTTGGCGTCGATGCCGCCCGGCCCAGCCTTAGGGTCGGCAGGATTGATGTCCTTCTTCGCCTCGGCCACCTGCGCGCAGTTGTTGCATTGGTAGCCGTTCACATAGACCGGCGTCGGGTAGTTGGCGCTGATCGCCATGCTGGGTTCCGCTCTGGTCGGCCGCGCCTTGTACGGCTCGCAGGCTTTCGAAACCGTTGCCGCCCTCGCAGAATCCGGCCTAGCCTTTAGGCACAGCCGCCATTTCCCGCGACCAAAGTCGAAGCGCGCCGCAGGTCTTGAGGAATTTCGTGGCGTCCGCGGCCTTGGCCAACTTGATGCAGCCCTCATCGAGATCACCCGCCAGACCGGCCTTGTCGAACAGCGGCTTCGCCTCGGCCGTGTAGCCGATGAACTTGTTGTGGGCGAAGGCGTCGCTGACGAAATCCTTAGCCGCCGGCAGCTTGGCTAGCATCGCCGCGCCGGCATCTGACGCGAGCACCACGACGGCGTCATAGAGCACCGAGGGGCCGCCATCGATCTTCTGCTTGGCCGGGATAAGTTCGCCGTCGGAGAGCGTTGCGCCGCCGACATGGACGGCGATCACTTCGAGTGTCGCGCCTTCCTTCTTCACCACCGCGGCGAGCGCAGCGAAAAGGCTAGCGTCCGCGCCGTCGGTGATCAGCACGCCGAGCTTGCGCCCCTCGAACCGGCCGGGCCCGTTCTCGACGATGCTGAGCGCGGCGGAGCGCGGCAGATTCTGTTTGGTCGGGCGCGCGGCCTTGGCGGGCTCGGGTAGTGGCTTCAGGCCGAGCCCTTCGGCGACCTTGCCCGCCAGATCGGGGTGGATGTTGCGCAGGTGGGAGACGACGCGCGAGCGGATGTCGGGCCGCTCGACCTTGCTCAGCTCGAACGTCAGCGCGTCGGCCATGTGCTTCTGCTCCACCGGCGTCTGGCTGATGAAGAACTGCCGCGCCTGGCTGTAGTGGTCGGCGAAGCTTTCCGGCCGCAGCCGAACCTTCTCGCCTTCTTCCGGCGCGGCGAAACTGCGGAAACCGGCCTTCGGATCCTCGCGCGGACCGCCGGCGGCGCCCCAGCTGTTGGGCTCGTAGTTGGCGCGGCCGACCGGATTGCGCATGGCCATGTGGCCGTCCTGCTGGAAGTTGGCGAACGGACATTTCGGCGCGTTGATCGGGATGTGGGTGAAGTTGGGTCCGCCCAGGCGCTTGGTCTGGGTGTCGAGGTAGGAGAAGTTGCGGCCCTGCAGCAGCGGATCGTTGCTGAAGTCGATGCCGGGCGGCACATTCTGGGTGCAGAAGGCGACCTGCTCGGTCTCGGCGAAAAAGTTGTCGACCACGCGGTCCAGCACCAGTCGTCCGACAATGCGCACCGGCAGCAGTTCCTCGGGGATCAACTTGGTCGCATCGAGCACGTCGAAGTCGAACTTGTCGGCGAAGTCCTGGTCGAACAGCTGCACGCCCAGCTGCCACTCCGGAAACGCGCCGGTGGTTATCGCGTCCCAAAGGTCGCGACGATGGAAGTCGGGGTCGGCGCCGTTGAGCTTCACCGCCTCGTTCCAGGCCACCGACTGCAGGCCGAGTTTCGGCTTCCAGTGGAATTTGACGAAGGTCGAGCGGCCCTCGGCGTCGACCAGGCGGAAGGTGTGGACGCCGAAGCCCTCCATGAACCGCAGCGAGCGCGGGATGGCACGATCCGACATCGCCCACATGATCATGTGGAAGCTCTCGGGGGTCAGCGAGATAAAGTCCCAGAAATTGTCGTGCGCGGTGGCGGCCTGCGGGAAGTCGCGGTCCGGCTCCGCCTTGGCCGAATGGATCAGGTCAGGGAACTTGATCGCGTCCTGAATGAAGAACACCGGGATGTTGTTGCCCACGAGGTCCCAGTTGCCCTGTTTGGTGTAGATCTTGACCGCGAAGCCGCGCACGTCGCGGGCCAGATCGGCCGAGCCCTTGTTGCCGGCCACGGTCGAGAAGCGCACGAACGCCGGCGTGCGCTCGCCGACCCGCTGGAACACATCGGCGCGGGTGACGTCGGCCAGCGAGTCCGTCAGCTCGAAGAAGCCGTGCGCGCCGTAGCCGCGGGCGTGGACCACCCGCTCGGGAATGCGCTCGTGATCGAAGTGGAAAATCTTCTCGCGAAAGTGCGCGTCTTCCAACAAGGCCGGGCCGCGCGCGCCGACGCGCAGCGTATTCTGGTCGTCCGCGACCGGCGCGCCTTGCTGCGTGGTCAGGATGGCGACATCGCCGCCGGCGACCTGATGCGTCTCGCCGCCCGCGCCCTGAGTTTCGGCGTAGCTGTTCGAGATCGCGGGCGCGGGTTTGGCGACAGTTTTCGGCTTGGGATTGGGATGTTTAGCCACGCTCTCCCTCCATGGGGCGATGGCCGCCCCCGTTCAGTGTGGGACGGATAACTGCGGCGGCTCGCGCCTGTTCCGACAGCCAAGGTTAACGAGGTGCGCTGGGCCACTTTCGTGGGCCAGATGACGAGGAACAGCGGCGTCTGGCCACCCTAAGCCGGGTCGTACTCGCTCACCAGATGCCCCGGCGCGACCTCGAGCAGCTTAGGCGAGTAGATCGGGGTCCGGCCAAGCATCGATGGCAGGAACCGCAAGGACGCGCGCGGATCGAGCGGGCTGGGCGGCTCGCCTTGCAGCCGCACGCGTTTGCGGGCCCGCTCGCGCACCGGGTCGGGGATCGGCGCGGCCGAGAGCAGGGCCTTGGTATAAGGGTGCTGGGGCGAGGCGTAGAGCTGTTCGCGCGTCGCCAGCTCCATCACCCGGCCGAGATAGAGCACCAGCACGCGGTGGCTGATCTCGCGCACCACCGCCAGGTCGTGGCTGATGAACATCATCGCCAGGCCCATATCCTTCTGCAGCTCGATCAAGAGATCGATGATCTGGGCGCGGATCGAGACGTCGAGCGCCGAGACCGCCTCGTCGCAGATCACCAGCTGCGGCTGCAGGATCATCGCCCGGGCAATGCCGACGCGCTGGTTCTGGCCGCCGCTGAGCTCGTGCGGGTAGCGGTTGACCAGTTCGGGCGAGAGGCCGGCCCGCAGCATCATCTTCGCCGCCTCGGCCTCGCGTTCGGTGCGCGAGAGGCCCGGCTTGAACGCCCGCAACGGCTCGGCGATCGAATCGCCGACGGTGGTGCGGGGGTCGAGGCTGGCGAGCGGGTCCTGGAATACGATCTGCAGGTCCTTGCGAGCCGCGCGCATGGTCTCCTGGTCGGCGCGGGTGAGGTCGCGGCCGAGCACGGTGACGGCGCCGCCGGTGGCCGGAAGCAGGTTCAGCACCGCGCGCGAAAGGGTGGACTTGCCGCAGCCGCTCTCGCCGACCACGCCCAGGGTTTCGCCCTTGCGGATCTCGAAATCGACCCCGTCGACCGCGCGCAGCTGCTTGCGCGGCTCGAACAGCTTGCCGGAGACCGGGAACCACACCTTCACATTCTCGCCCCGCACCACCACCGGCGCATCGGCCAGCGCCGGCTGCAGCATCGGCCGGCCGCCGCGGTCGTCGCGGTCGAGGCGGGGGATCGCCTCCAGCAGGGTGCGGGCGTAGGGGGTCTGCGGGCTGGCGAACAGGCTCTCGGCATCGCCCTCTTCGACGTAGGCGCCGTCCTTCATCACGCAGACGCGGTCGGCCAAGCGTGCGATCACGCCCATGTCGTGGGTGATCAGCACCATCGCCGCGCCGGTCTCGCCCTTCAAATCGGCCATCAGGTCGAGGATTTCGGCCTGCACGGTGACGTCGAGCGCGGTGGTCGGCTCGTCGGCGATCAGCAGGTCGGGGTCGCAGGCCATCGCCGCGGCGATCATCACCCGCTGGCGCATGCCGCCGGAAAGCTCGTGCGGATATTGCCTGAGCCGGCGCTTGGCGTCGGGAATACGCACCTTCTCCAGCCACAGCTGCGCCCTGGCCATCGCCGCCTCGCCGCTCATGCCCAGATGCAGGCGCAGCGGCTCGGCGATCTGCTCGCCGATGCGCACGTGCGGGGTCAAAGCGGTGAGCGGGTCCTGGAAGATCATCGTCATCTTCGAGCCGCGGATCTTGTTAAGTTCCGACGGCTTCAGGCCCAGCAGTTCCTGGCCCTTGAACTTGGCGGAGCCGGCGGCGCGGCCGTTCTTGGCCAGCAGGCCCATCACCGACATGAAGGTCTGGCTCTTGCCCGAGCCGCTCTCGCCCACGACGCCCAGGCACTCGCCGCGCCCGACACTGAGCGAGACGCCGCGCACCGCGTCCACCGCGCCGTCTTGGGTCGCGAAGCGGACGGTGAGGTTCTCGACCGCGAGGATCGGATCGGCTTGAGTCATCGAGGGATATGTGAGTCCTGTTGAGGGCGAGCGCGACCATAGCGGCGCATGGAGCGGCGATGAAGGCAAGCCTGACACAGAAGCACGTCGCATGAGCGCGACCAACGCCGACCGGAACGGCGCCGCAGCCCCGCCCGCGGTCCGCGCCGCGGCGACGCGCCTGCTCGCCTGGTTTCACGATCGCGCGCTGCCGCTCTGGTGGGAGCGGGGCGCGGACCGAGCAGGCGGCGGCTTCTTCGAACGGCTGAATCCCGGTGGGACACCCGCGAACCTGCCGCGCCGTCTTCGGGTGCAGGCGCGGCAATCCTACGTCTTCGCGCTGGCCGAGCGGCTTGGCTGGATCGGGCCAGCGGCCGAGGCGCACCAGCACGGCCTGACGGCGGTGCTGGCTGGTCGCGGGGACGACGGGCTCTACGGCGCCTTGCCCCGCGCCGGCCTCGCGCTGGACGGCATGGGGCTGATCTATGAGCAGGCGTTCGTGCTGCTGGCGCTCGCCGCCGCCCATGCCCGATCGAAAGATCCCTCGCTGGAAACCGCGGCGCGCGCGCTGCTGGACCGGCTTAGCGACTTCGCCCATCCGCTCGGCGGCTACGCCGAGGCGCCGGGACTGGCGTCGCCCCTGTTCGCCAACCCGAACATGCACCTGTTCGAAAGTTTCCAGGCCTGGTCCGCGACGTCGACCGATCCCGTCTGGCGCGAAGGGGCGAGCGGCCTGGCGGAGCTGGCGCAGGAACAGCTGATCGATGCGGAGACTGGCGCGCTTGGCGAAGTGTTCGGGCCGGACTGGTCGCGGCCGATGGCGCACGCCGACCGGTTCGTCTGGCCCGGGCACCTTTACGAGTGGGCCTGGCTGTTGATGGACTGGCGGGACGCCGACGCCTCGACCCTGGTCTCGGCCCTGCACCTGACCGAGGTGGCCGAGCGGATCGGCGTCGAGGCCGCAGGGTTCGCGATCTTCGCGGTGGACGAGCAGTTGAAGCCGATCGACCGCGGCGCGCGGCTCTGGTCCCAGACTGAGCGGCTGCGCGCCTGCGCCAGAGCCGCCGCCCTAACGGACGACGGCGCGCTGTGGACCGCGACGCTGCAGGCCTGCCAGGCGCTGGAGGCGTTCCTGGACACGCCGACGCCCGGCCTCTGGCGCGATTGGCGGGACGAGACCGGCGTCTTCCGCGAGGAAGCGGCGCCAGCCTCGTCGCTCTATCACATCGCCGGCGCCATGCTGGAGCTGGCGCGGCTGGTCTGAGCCGGCGCCGGTTCGGCGTCGTCGAGGCAGCCCATGTCGATCAGCGTGGTGCGCAGCGCGGCGTCCAGCGGCGTGTGCGGCTCCTCACCCAGGAACTTGACCAGCTTGGCGTTGTCGAGCCCAATCGGCTTTTGCCAGAGGTAGCGCATCTCCAGCAGCTCGCGGAACGTCTCGTTGAACGGCGCGGCAAGGCGCACGACGATCCATGGGAAGCTGCGCACCGGCAGGTTCGGCCGCACGATGCGGCGCATCGCCTCGCCAAGCTCGCCGGCCCGTGCCAGCCATTGGCCCCGGAAGTGGAACACCTCGTAGGCGCCCAGGCGATCCTCCGCATCGACCAGCCGCGCCAGCGTCTCGCTGAGATCGGGCATGTAGGCGAAGGCGTGGCCGATATCCCTGGGACCGGGCGCGAAGACGCCGGTGATACGCCCGCGGCTCTTCATCGCCAGCCAGCTGAGCGCGCTGTTCGGCGCGGCCGGTCCGAAGAAGTCGCCGGCGCGCAGGATCAGCACTTTCACGCCGTCTTGCGACGCCGCCTTCAGCCGCCGCTCCATCTCGACCCGCAGCGCGCCCTTTCGGGTTGCGGGCTTTTGCGGCGCGTCCTCGCCGATCGCGGGGCCGCTGTCGGGGCGGAAGTTGTAGACGCTGCCGGGAATGACAAGTCGCGCGCCCGAGGCTTTCGCCGCGGCGATGGCGCTCTCGGTCATCGGCAGCACCGTGCCCTTCCAGTTGCGATAGCGCGGCGGGTTGGCGGCGTGGACGATCAGTTGCACGCCTGCCGCAGCCGCGATCACGCTGGCCTGGTTCATCGCGTCGCCCTTGGCCCATTCGATCGGCATCCGGGCGCCGAGCTTGGGGCGGCGGCGGCCGG
>Ga0302314_10002576_pt1 | contig 33643 bp, 27 predicted proteins | sample III_Palsa_N2_3_FD_200533 | JGI IMG/M metagenome (GOLD analysis project Ga0302314, IMG submission 200533) | Peat permafrost microbial communities from Stordalen Mire near Abisko, Sweden - III_Palsa_N2_3 | ecosystem: Environmental > Terrestrial > Soil > Palsa > Peat permafrost | place: Sweden...
CAGAGTGGGTTGATGCGACAGTGGTGTGAGGTGAAGCAGGGTCAACGCCGTGCGCAAGCGGCACCAGCCATGCCAGCCCATGCTATCAACGGCCGGCCGACGGCGATATCGTGGAGGTAGAACCTAATGTCGCTACTGTCACGCTAAGGCACTGCATGTCTGATCCAAACAAGCTCCTTGCCCAGGCCACCGCGGTGTACAAGCAGGGAAACCATCGTCAGGCATTTGATCTGGCGAAAACCTTGCTGCCGGTGGCTCCCGATCATGCGGGGCTGCATTACCTGATCGGGCTTGCCGCACTCGGCCTGAAGGAGATGTCGCTTGCAGTGAAGTACCTGCTAAGGGCTGTGACACTGGATCCTCTGCGAGGCGAGTATGCGGCGCAATTTGCGAGGGTACTTTCCCTGGTCAACCAGCAAGCCGTTGCACTGGCTCTCGTGGATCGGACCCTGACCCTGTCACCGCTCGACGCAACGACACTGGATACCCTCGGGTTCGTGCTCGCACGCGCCAATGAACACGAGCGTGCACGGGCTCTTTACGCGCGTGCGGCGGCCCAGGAGCCATCCCGCGTCAACCTTCATAACCACCTCGCCAAATCGTTGATGTTCCTGGGCAAGCTGGACGAAGCGGAACAGGAAATGGAAACCTGCCTGGATCTGGCGCCGCAGTCGTGGGAGATCCACCTGACGTTGTCGTATCTGCGCACGCAGACCGCGACGAGCAATCATCTGGAGCGCTTGCAGTCGTTGTTGCCGAAGAGTGCAGGCAACCTTCTCGCGCAGATATACGTGCATCTGGCACTGTTCAAGGAATACGAGGATCTGGCCGACTATCCCAAGGCATTCGAGCACCTTGCCCTCGGCAAGGCCGCGGGAAAAGTAGGACGGGACTATTCACGCGAGCGCCAGGAGGCCCTGTTCGCCGCGCTGACCCAAGCGCTGCCGAACCCGGAGACTACCGCCGCCGGCTTTCCTACCGATGAACCCATCTTCGTCATCGGCATGCCGCGTTCGGGCACGACCCTGGTCGAGCGCATCATTTCCAACCACCCTGACGTGCATTCGGCTGGCGAGCTGAATAACTTTCCGGTCGCGTTCAAGCAGCTGTCAGGCAGCGGCACGCGTCCTCAACTTGATCCGGAAACCATCGATTGCGTGCCCAATATTGACTGGCGCCGGCTGGGCGAAGCCTATCTCGCCGGGACCCGGCCTGTGACCGGCCACAAGCCCCATTTCATCGACAAACTCCCGCACAATTTTCTCTATGCGGGCTTCATTGCGCAGGCGCTGCCCCAGGCAAAGATCATCTGCCTGCGGCGTGATCCGATGGATACCTGCCTTAGTAACTTTCGCCAGCTATTCGCGCTGGAGTCGACCAGCTACGACTACTCGTTCGACCTGCTCGATACTGGCCATTACTACGTTCTGTTCGATCGCCTGATGGCGCATTGGCAGCAGCTTTTTCCGGGGCGCATCCTGGAAGTGGATTACGAGACGCTGGTGGAGTCGCAAGAGGCGAGTTCGCGCCAATTGCTGGAGTTCTGCGGTTTGCCCTGGGACGATGCCTGCCTGCGTTTCGAGGACAATCCGGCGCCTGTCGCCACGGCGAGTGCTGTGCAGGTGCGCAAGCCCATGTACCGCAGTTCACTGAAGCGCTGGAAACACTACGAGGCGCAAACGGCCGAGCTGCAGAAGCTGTTGATCGACGCGGGTATTGCGCTCAGCCCGTAGCTCGCCATGCAGCAAGTCGTTTTCTTTCTTTCTTTCCCTTGGCGCAAACATGCATGGCGAGAAAGACGTTGTGCTTTTCTCAAGCTGGATTCCGCGTGGATATTGTTCAACCACGCCCGACATGCTTAGCAACTGCAATGGCTTGTCATCGGGCATAATCATCGGGGCACAACCTATTGTCACGCTAAGGCATCGCATGTCTGATCCAAACAAGCTCTTTGCCCAAGCCACCGCGGTATACAACCAGGGAAACCATCGTCAGGCATTTGATCTGGCGAAAACCCTGTTGCCGGTGGCTCCCGATCATGCGGGGCTGCATTACCTGATCGGGCTTGCCGCACTCGACCTGAAGGAGATGCCGACGGCAGTGAAGTACCTGCAAAGGGCCGTGAAACTTGATCCTCTGCGAGGCGAGTATGCGGCGCAATTTGCGAAGGTACTTTCCCTGGTCAACCAGCAAGCCGTTGCGCTGGCTGTCGTGGATCGGACCTTGACCTTGTCGTCACTCGACGCAACGACACTGGATACGCTCGGGGTGGTGCTCTCGCGCGCCAATGAACATGAGCGTGCACGGGCTCTTTACGCGCGTGCGGCGGCCCAGGAGCCATCCCGCGTCGATCTTCATTACAACCTCTCCAAATCGCTGATGTGCCTGGGCAAGCTGGATGCAGCAGAACAGGAAATGGAAGCCTGTATCGATCTGGCGCCGCAGTCGTGGGGAATCCACCTGTCGTTGTCGTATCTGCGCACGCAGACCGCGACGAACAATCATCTGGAGCGTTTGCAGTCGTTGTTGCCGAAGAGTGCAGGCAATCTTGTCGCGCAGATACATCTGCATCTGGCACTGTTCAAGGAATACGAGGATCTGGCCGATTATCCCAAGGCATTCGAGCACCTTGCCATCGGCAAGGCCGCGGGAAAAGTAGGACGGGACTATTCACGCGAGCGCCAGGAGGCCCTGTTCGCGGCACTGACTCGGGCACTGCCGAACCCGGAGACCGCCGCCGCCGGCTTTCCTACCGATGAACCCATCTTCGTCATCGGCATGCCGCGTTCGGGCACGACCCTGGTCGAGCGCATCATTTCCAACCACCCTGATGTGCATTCGGCTGGTGAGTTGCATAATTTTCCTGTGACGTTCAAGCAGCTGTCAGGCAGCCGCACGCGGGCCCTGTTTGATCCGGAAACCATCGATTGCGTGCCCAATATTGACTGGCGCCGGCTGGGCGAAGCCTATCTCGCCGGGACCCGGCCTGTGACCGGCCACAAGCCCCATTTCATCGACAAACTCCCGCACAATTTTCTCTATGCGGGCTTCATTGCGCAGGCGCTGCCCCAGGCAAAGATCATCTGCCTGCGGCGTGATCCGATGGATACCTGCCTTAGTAACTTTCGCCAGCTATTCGCGCTGGAGTCGACCAGCTACGACTACTCGTTCGACCTGCTCGATACTGGCCATTACTACGTTCTGTTCGATCGCCTGATGGCGCATTGGCAGCAGCTTTTTCCGGGGCGCATCCTGGAAGTGGATTACGAGACGCTGGTGGAGTCGCAAGAGGCGAGTTCGCGCCAATTGCTGGAGTTCTGCGGTTTGCCCTGGGACGATGCCTGCCTGCGTTTCGAGGACAATCCGGCGCCTGTCGCCACGGCGAGTGCTGTGCAGGTGCGCAAGCCCATGTACCGCAGTTCACTGAAGCGCTGGAAACACTACGAGGCGCAAACGGCCGAGCTGCAGAAGCTGTTGATCGACGCGGGTATTGCGCTCAGCCCGTAGCTCGCCATGATCCCGATGATGCAGGAGCACAACGTGTCCAACCTCTCCAGCTTCCCAATTACCATGCGCTGGCCGGCACAACATCCCGACCGTATCCAGCTGTATTCGCTCAACACGCCGAACGGCGTGAAGGTGTCGATCATGCTGGAGGAGACGGGGCAGCCCTACGAGCCGCACCTCGTCGACATCATGAAGGACGAGAGCCATACCCCGGCGTTCCTGTCGCTCAACCCGAACGGCAAGATTCCCGCGATCATCGATCCGGCTGGCCCTGGTGGGCGGCCGCTCGGGCTGTTCGAATCCGGTGCGATCCTGCTGTATCTCGCAGACAAGACGGGCAAGTTCATTTCGGCTGATCCGATACAGCGCTGGGAGACCATCCAGTGGGTGTTCTTCCAGATGGCATCGATTGGCCCGATGTTCGGCCAGGTCGGCTTCTTCAACAAGTTCGCCGGCAAGGAGATTGCCGACAAGCGGCCGCTTGAGCGCTATGTTGCGGAATCAAAACGCCTGCTTGGCGTGCTCGACACCCGCCTCGACGGTCGCAGCTGGATCATGGGTGACGACTACACGATCGCCGACATCGCCACGATCGGCTGGGTGCGCAACCTCATCACGTTCTATGAGGCACGTGAACTGGTGGGATACGACAGCTTTGCCAACGTCGCCGCATGGCTCGACCGCGGGCTGGCACGTCCAGCGGTGCAGCGTGGCCTGGAAATTCCCAAGCGCGGCTGATGCCATCGCGCCGGGTGACTGTCCCGGGATTGCCTCATCGCTAGCTGCAAAAAGCCAGCACCGATGGCTAGGGTGAGGCGGTTCGCTTACAACCACGCCGCTTTTCCACTTCCTGCACAAAGGTGATCGCATGAACCGTCGAAGCCTGCTGAAAGGCGCCCTGATGGGTGCCTCGGCACTCGTTCTTCGCCCCACGTTTTCCCTTGCTGCCGAAGCGGGCGGTGCCGCAGCACAGCTGGCTACGCTGGAACGTCAACGAGGCGGGCGGCTCGGTGTGGCCATTCTGGATACCGACAACGGCCGCCGCATCGGGCATCGTGCCGATGAACGCTTCCTGATGTGCAGCACGTTCAAGCTGCTGGCGGTGGCGGCGGTACTGGCACGTGTCGATCGCGGAGTGGAGCGGCTCGATCGGCGTATTGTCTTTGGCAAGGAGGCCGTGCTGGCGTATGCGCCGGTGACCAGTCAACGCGTCGGTGCGCCGGGCATGACGGTGGCCGAGCTGTGCCAGGCGGCGATCACTCTGAGCGACAACACGGCGGCCAACCTGTTGCTGGCCAGCCTGGGCGGACCTGCTGCGGTGACCGCATACGTGCGCAGCCTCGGTGACGACGTGACCCGGCTCGACCGGATCGAGCCCGAGCTCAACGTGGGCAGGCCGGGTGATCTGCGTGACACCACCACGCCGAGCGCCATGCTGGCGGACCTGCACACGCTGCTGTTGGGTGAAGTGCTGTCCGCGACATCACGTGAGCAACTGACCACATGGCTGTGCGCCACCAGCACCGGTACCGAGCAACTGCGTGCTGGTATGCCAGCCGGCTGGCGTGTCGGCGACAAGACCGGCAGCGGCGCCAACCGTGAAACCAACGACATCGCCATCATCTGGCCACAGAAACGCAAGCCGTTGCTCGTGACGGCTTACTACGCAGGGTCGACGGCGGATACCGGCGAACGCCATGCCGTACTGGCCGAGGTGGGCCGCATCGCCGCATCGATATAGCCGCATGCGTGGTCAATCACCTTGTGCGCCCGGATGATAGACGCGCTCGGTATGCCCCACGAGTTGTTCCGGCCAGAAGTAGACCGTGCGCAGGTTGCCGATGGTATAGCGCTCAGCCTCGTCGTTGAAATGTTTGGAGCCCGGATGGCCGCTCTCGCCGCCGGCGGTGATGGCACGAGCGCTGACCTTGGGCCCGAACTCGACCACCGCGACGAAGCTGTTACCACTGGTGCCGTAATAGCGCTTCGTCCCCGGCCATCGATGGGCACCAAAAGACGCCAGCGAGCCCCAGCGTGACGAGGTGAACGGCACCGGGATACTGGGCTTGGCATCATCGAACGGCTGCACGATATCGCCGTTGATGCGCTGATAGCGATTGATCTCGCCCCATGGAACGCCCCAGCTGCCGAAGTCTTTCTCAAGCCGGTCGGATGCTTCGAGCAGCGCGTCCAAGCGCACCTTCGGCCCTGCTTTCTCGGCCATGTAGTCGTAGATCGACAGGCCCTCGGCCGTGTCGGCCTTATCGACCTTGTCCCACAAGGTGTCGCCCCAGAACACGGCGAGCGAAGTCGGCATCGAGGCAATACCCCAGCGATAGTCCCAGTTGCGCAGCAGCGCGATCTGGCCGGCCAGCTTGTGCTTGAGCGGATCGCTGGTGGGCAGCGCGTCGTAGTCGGCCACGAGGATCGGGATCTGCCGCGCGAAGGCTGGCAGGTAGGAATCGAATGCGGCGGTTATCAGCGATGGCAAGGTGAAACCCCGCTGGCCGGTCAGCACGCGGGTGGCGTGGATGCCGCGAGGATTCTCGCCAGAGGTGTCCATGTAGCGGGGGTAATCCGCGCGCTTCGGGCTGTAAGGTCCGGCGGCGGAATAGGGCCAATCGTTGGTGTTGAAGATCCAGCCGTTCGGCGGATTGAGCAGGTGCGGTGCCTTGTCCAGTGGCAGCAGTCCTTGCCAGTCGGTGGCCGGATCGCTGCCGTCGACCGGCTTGGTGTAGTCGAAGCGGTCGTCGCGTTTCGGGATGAACTGCGGATGCAGATAGGCGATCTCGCCCTTGTCATCGGCGAAGATCGTGTTGTTCGACGAGTTGGCCTTCAGCTCGGCGACCTTCAAATAGCTGGCGTAGTCGCTGGCCTTGGTGCGCAGCCAGCTTTGCTCGAGTGCTTCGAGCGGCTTGTTCATCAGCGCGATCGCGATCCACTTGCCGTCGGCCTCGCGCACGATCGGGCCGTGATGCGTGGCATACACGGTGAAGCTGCGCTGGGCCATCGAGCCGTCGGCGGCGCGGTAGGGCACGCTGATCGTGCGCGTGCTGACCGGGCGCAGTTCCTGGCCGTAGCGATAGAACAGCTTGCCGTCCTTGTGCACGATCGTCTCGGCGAACTGGTCGACCGCATCGAGTCCGGTGGATGTGTGCATCCAGCCGATATGATGGTTGAAGCCCTGATAGATGAAGAACTGCCCCCAGGTGACCGCGCCATAGGCGTCGAGCCCGGCGTCGCTGGTCATCTGCAGCTCGGAGCGGAAGAAGAACGAGGTATGCGGATTGATCAGCAGCAGTGCATGACCGTTGGCGCTGAGCTTGGGTGCTATCGCGATGCCGTTCGATCCCGTCGGTTCCGCCCAGCTCGACGGCGGCTCGGCGCGAGCCAGTGCTTGCCGGTCATGGCCGTAGAAGGCTTCGAGCTGGTTGAGTGATACGCGTTCGATATCGCCGCCGATGCTGCCTTCGCTGAAGCTGAGCGCCATCCACGGTTCGAAATGTTGGATGACACGTGGATGCACGTCGGGATGCGTGGCGAGGTAGTAATTCAGCCCGTCGGCCCAGCTGTTCATCAGCGCCTGCAGCCAGCTCGGGCTTTTGGCATAAAGCGTTTTCAAGGTGATCGGATCGATGAACAGCTTCATCCGCAAGTCCTGCCAGATCGCGGATTCACCTTCGGTCTCGGCGAGCCGACCCATCGCATTGAGGTAGTTGGTCTCGACGCGGTTGAAGTCGTCCTCAGCCTGGGCATAGGCCATGCCGAACACGGCGTCGGCGTCGGTCTTGCCGTGGACGTGCGCGATGCCCCAGTCGTCACGGGTGATCGTGACCGCCTGTGCCTCGTGCTGCCAGCGTGTTTCGTCGGGCGTGCTCGCCTGGGCGGTGATCACAACGCCAAGCGCGAGCAGCGCGAGTATCGGCAGCAAATGCCGCGCATGGTCGGGACGCTTCGTGGAGCGTGCCGCCCGGGCAACGTCTTTCGCTTTGGGTGCCAACATTAGCTTTCCGGTATCAAGGTTCTTGGAACGAGGCGTACGCAGTCAAGAGAACGATCACAGACGTTATCGGTTGTGCCATGGTCATCTGCTAAAGGACATCCCATGCGGATTGCGCTGTTGCGCCCGAGCATGGCGCATCTTTCCGCGGTCCGGTAGATCCGCTGGCGCTGTGCCTCCATGAAACATGCGATCATGAAACATGCGATGGCGCCTCGCCGCTGATTTCGATTGCCAACGCGATCACACCACGCTTGTCGACGACGACGACTGTCAAGAGCCCGTCACCTCTCCCTAATACCGTGACCCCGCTTTGCGTACGTGTTTGGCGCTTTCGTACCCACTCCGGAGATCACGATGACGAAGACCTTGTTCAGCCGTTCAAGCCGCCGGCAGGTTGCCGCGGTCCTGGCGCTTACCGTTCTCGCGGCCAGTGCCTCAGCTTATGCCGGTGATTTTTCGCAGGGCCGGGACTTTCATTTCTGGCCGGGTAACCTGGTGGTCAGTCGCAGCGTCTACGACAACAAGCCCAGCAATGTGCAGGTCGGTATGATCCTGCCGGTGAATTGCGCAAACACCACCGGTGGTTGTGGCGCATCGACCGGTGCACCGTATGACGGCACCTATCCGTATGTGTGGAACGATGTGCTGTACGACGGCAGCTTCGGCATTACCGCGCGTATTTATCTCGACCAGATCACGCCTGGTGGCTCGCTGGTCGATTCGCTGGAAGTACCGAACAGCCAGCTCCCGGCTGCCATGGAAGGTGAGCTGGTCACCAGCTTCAGCTCGAAATCGGAACTCTCGCTGCACCTGTCACTGGATCACAAATACCTGACCTTCATGGGCTACGTCGCGCCGGTCAACGCGCTCGACGTGTCGAATGCGAACACGCCCGGCGCCGTCGACCCGACCAATCCTGACGGGCAGAACTTCTACCGTGCCGTGGCTACGGTAGACCGCGATGGCCGCTTCAATTTCACCGAGACCAATGCGTACAGCGGCGACAACGGCCGTGCAGTGATCCTGAATGATCGCGATGGCGCAAATTATTTCTACACCGCGGGCAATGCCGGCAATGGCAGCAATCCGCAGCCTGCCGGTGTCGTTCTGGGTGCTGGTGCGCAGTTCATCACCCCGGCAGGTATGCCCGAAGTGTCGCAGACTCCTGGTGCCAACACCCCGCTGGCCAGCTTCTCCGTCACCGTGCTGGGCGACAAGGCTGACAAGATCGGCAAGGACGACAATTTCCGCGGCATGACCGTGTTCAACAACGTGGTGTATTACACCAAGGGCAGCGGCAGCAACGGCGTGAATACGGTGTATTTCGTCGATACGACGGGCACAGCATGTCCGAAGGGAGTTGGTGTGCCGGTGGCCGGCGCGGCGCTTCCCACTGCAGCGCTTTCCTACAATGCAGCCACATTGTCGACCGCTGGCCTGCCGACCAACATGTGCATACTCGCCGGATTCCCGTCGACGCCGGTCAAGACGGCGACGACGTTGACCTATCCGTTCGCGTTGTGGTTCGCCGATGCGAACACGCTTTACGTGGCCGATGAAGGTGACGGCTACGCAGGCGGCACCGATCTGTATGCGCACGCCGCCGCACAGACCACGGCCGGCCTGCAGAAGTGGGTGTTCAACGCCACCACACAGAGCTGGACGCTGGCTTACACACTGCAGGCAGGTCTCGAGCTGGGGCAGCCTTACACGGTGCGCGACTACCCGACCGGCAACAACCCGGGCACCAACCTGCCGTGGGCGCCGGCGACCGATGGTCTGCGCAACATGACTGGTCGCGTCGATGCAGATGGTCACGTCACGATCTGGGCGACGACCTCGACCACCAGCGGTGGCGGCGATGTCGGTGCTGACCCGAATCGTCTGGTAGCGATCCGCGACGACCTGAAGAACACCAGTGTGGCCGGTGCCTCACAGGAAAAGTTCGTGACGCTGCGCTCGGCAGCCTTCGCGGAAGTGCTGCGCGGTGTGTCGTTCACCCCGGACTCGGATAAACGTCACGACGGCGGCCACTGAGTCCATCGAGGTTCGGGGTGTCGGTGCACAGGTACCGGCACCCCGAGATTTCTCCCCATCGGAAATACCGAAGCAGTCCGCTCATTCCATAGCAGTTGAAATACGGTCTCCGACTAAACGGTGTTTCCCGATGTCTGCGTGAGCAACTGATCGCGTGGCTGGCCGCCACGATCATTGGATCCCGGCAGTGTGCCCTGACTCAGTTGTCGTCACTTTTCGGCACGCTGACCTTGCCTTTGATGTTCGTGTAATGGACATCGCCGCTGCCGTTGGCGCCCACGGTGAAATCGCCACCGACACCATTGGCGTTGATGTCGCCGGAGCCGATGCTGCCGACCTTGGCGTCACGGCCGATGTTGTTGAGCGTGATGTCGCCGGAACCGGTAGCACCGACATTGACGCTGCCGTTGACGTTGTTGAAGTCGAGATCGCCGGAGCCGGCATGATCCGCCTGGATGTCGCCTTGCACGCTATTGACACGTACGTCGCCGGAGCCGGTTTCGTGCAGGTCGACACTTCCAACGTGGCGCGCCTTCGCATCAGCCGAGCCGAGTTTCAGGGTCAGGGCACCCGCAATGTGGTCCGCGATCAGGTCGCCCGAGCCGGAATTGAAATCCAGCGAGGCGAGGTTGGCTGCGTTGACGTCGCCGGAGCCGCTCTCGACGTTGATCGCCAATGTTGAAGGCACGCGCACCTGCAGTTTCAGATAGGCGTAGCTGGAGCCGAACAGGCTGAACGTATTCTCGTGATGGTCGTTCTGTGCGGCCACGGCGGCGCGATCGCCGTTGCGGCTGGTGCCGATCTGCACATCCTTCAGCCATGCCGCATTCGAAGCGCAGGCGGTGCCGCGCACCTCGACCCTGGTCAGGCCCGGGGTGCTCTGTATATCCAGGTCGGTGGAGCCCAGCTTCAGCAGCAGACTGTTCAGTCCGGCGGCATCGAGGTCGGCATTGCGCGGCGCGCTGTAACGGCATTCCATCGCACTGGCGGCGAGTGGCAGCGTCGTCAATAACAAGGCAAGGATGGTTTTACGCACGATGTCTACTCCCAGGGTTGGCAACATCCGTCAGATGCGCGAAGTGCGTCCAGCGTTTATATGGAATCCGCAGGCGGGCCCGATAGATGACGTTTGGCCATGCCTCACCAGATCCGCACGCGGTCAGCCGGCGCAACATACAGCTTGTCACCCGGCTTGACGCCGTAGGCGTCGTACCACGCATCGAGGTTGTGCACCACGCCGTTGACACGGAACGCGCGCGGCGAGTGCGGGTCGCTGGTGACCTGGCGACGGATCGCATCGTCGGTCAGCTTGCCGCGCCATGCCTGTGCCCAGCCAAGGAAGACGCGCTGGTCGCCAGTCATGCCGTCGATCACCGGTGCAGGCTTGCCATGCAGGGAGGTGTGATAGGCGTCCAATGCCAGGGTGAGTCCGCCCAGATCGGCGATGTTCTCGCCCATGGTCAGCTCACCGTTGATGTGCACGCCAGGTAGCGGTTCGAACGCGGAATACTGCGCGCCGAGTTTCTTTGCACGTGCCTCGAACGCCTTTGCGTCGGCGGCCGTCCACCAGTCACGCAGTGCGCCGTCGGCGTCGATCTTGCGGCCTTCATCGTCGAAGCCGTGGGTGAGTTCGTGTCCGATTACGGCACCGATCGCGCCGTAGTTGATCGCCGGATCGGCGTTCGGATCGAAGATCGGTGGCTGCAGGATGCCGGCCGGGAACACGATGTCGCGCAACGAGCCGTTGTAGGCATCGTTGGTCTGCGGCGTCATCGACCAGTCGCTGCGATCCACCGGGCCATTGAGGCGATCCACATAGAATGCCCAGTCCGCGCTGGCCGCACGCGTCACGTTGCCGGTCAGGTCATCGTTGCGCACCACGACTTGTGAATAGTCACGCGGATGATCGGGATAGCCGACCTTGATCGTGTAGGTATCCAGCTTGCGCAGTGCCTCCTGTTTCGTCGGCGGGCTCATCCAGTCGAGTTTCTCGATGCGCGCGTGGTAGGCGGTCTTGAGGTTGGCCACCAGCTGCTCGATCTTCGCCTTGGAGGCGGGTGGGAAGTACTTGTCGGTGTACAACTGGCCGACGGCCCAACTCAGGTTGCCGAAGCAGTCCAGCCGTTCGCCGACGCCACAGTCGCCACCCGAGACAGCATGCACACCGCGCTTCCAGCGCACGGCCTGTACCTGCTGGCCGGACAGCGTCTTGTCGTGCATATCGAAATACGCGTCCTGGAACGGCTGGGACAGGTAGAACGCGGCGTTGTCGGCAATGCGCGCAGCCTGCCATGCCTGGATCGTCGCCACCGGCGTATGCGCATACAGCGCGGCGAGTTTCGGAAATGCGGTTTTCTCGCCGACCACGATGCGCTGCAGATCACCCAGCCGCTGCGCTTTCAGGAACGCCGGCCAGGCGAAGCCGGGCGCGAGCTGCTGCAGCTCGGCGACGCTCATCGGGTTGTAGGTCGCCACCGGATCGCGCTGCTCGACTTTGCTCCAGCTGGCCTGGGCGATCGCCGTCTCGAATGCAACCACGTCTTTCGCAGCTGCATCCGGATGGGTCCAGTTGGACAGCGTCAGCAGGGTGGTGACATAGGCCTCGTAGGCGGCTTTCTGTTTCGCGAATTCGGGTTTGAGGTAGTAGTCGCGATCGGGCAGGCCGAGTCCGCCCTGACCGATGTAGACAGCGTAGTGTTTCGGGTCCTTCAGGTCGACATCGATGCCGATGTTGAACAACGAGCCGTCGAAGTCGGTGTTGGTATGGCCCATCAGTGCGGCCAGCGCATCACGCGTGGTCGCATGACGCACGGCATCAAGTTCCGGCGCGATCGGCTTGGCGCCAAGCGCCTCGATACGCGCGTCATCCATGAACGACTGGTAGAACGCGCCGACCTTGTCCTGCAGCGTGGCAGGTTGATCCGTTGAGTGTGCCGCCGCCGACTCCATGATGGCGTGCAGGCGCTGCTCGGTCAGGTCGGTCATGGCCAAGCGCAGGCTGACGGCAGGCTTGTCGGCCGGGATCGGCGTGCGATCCAGCCAAGCGCCGTTGGCGTAGCGGAAGAAGTTGTCACCCGGCTTGATGCTCATGTCGGCACCGGCCTGGTCGAAGCCCCAGCTGCCGTACTGCGGCTTGGTACTTGTCGCATCGCCGGCATGAGCCGCACCTGCGACCAAGGCACCCAGACAGACCACGGCGAGAATCCTGCTGTTCATGACGACCCCGACATATGTGACGTGCCTTGGATGGTCGCATGTTTGAACGTGGTTGCCGGAGTGACTTTCGGCATGTTCCAGCGATATGTCCCGACCAGTATCCGGCTCAGCGATGGTTGACCCGTGCACCTTTCTCGCAAGGGCGAGGCCTCGGGACTCATCGTACGATCTATCCTGCATCTACCTTGAGCGCCATTGAAGGAACCGAGCCATGAACGTGTTGATCTTTGGCGCCACCGGCATGGTTGGCCGGGGCGTATTGCGTGAATGCCTGCTTGCCGGCGATGTGGCACGAGTGCAGGCGATCGGCCGTACGGCGACTGGGCAGTCGCATCCGAAGCTCCGGGATCTGGTGCACCAGAATATGTTCGACTACAGCACGATCGAAGCCGACCTCACGAACCTGGACGCATGCTTCTTCTGCATCGGCGTGACTTCGTCCGGCATGGCTGAGGCGCAGTACACACGGCTTACATACGAGCTCACCCTATCCGCTGCGCAGACGCTGGCACGACTCAATCCGCAGATGACGTTTGTCTATGTTTCCGGCGCAGGTGCGGACAGCAGCGAAGTAGGCAAGGTGATGTGGGCGCGAGTGCGCGGGCGACTCGAAAACGCGTTGCAGCGCCTGCCATTCAAGGCGGTGTACGTGTTCCGGCCCGGCATCATCCAGCCGCTGCATGGTATCCGCTCCAAGACGGGTTCCTACCGCTGGTTGTACACGTTGACCCGGCCGCTGCTGCCACTGCTGCGCATGCTGATGCCGCAAACGGTGTTGAGTACGGAAATCATGGGCTGCGCGATGCTGGCCGTAGCTCGGCACGGTGCACCCAAGGCGGTGCTGGAAGCGGCGGATATCAGCGAACTCGGGCGCTGCGAAACGGTTTGAGCGACGTCAGCGTTTGATGCGCGATGAGCCGGATGCACAGTGTGCATCCGGCTCATCGCGACAAACGCCTATTGACCACCTTTGTCATCGGACGGCTTGGGTCTGCCTTGCTGTTGTCCCTTGGGTGGAGTGGCAGGACGATTACCGGCAGGACGGGCGGGCTGGCCGTTGCCCTGGGCAGGTCGCTGTTGTTGCGGTCGCTGATTGGTTTGCGGCCTCGGCTGCGGCTGCGGTCGGGTCACCGCCGGGCGGGGTTGCGGTTTTGGCCGGTTATTGGCCGGAGGCTGCGGACGCGGCGTGGGGCGATTCACGGGTGGCCGCGGTCTGGCGGGTGGCGGCCGCTGGCCTTGCCCTGGCCGGTTGATCGGCCGCGGTGGCGGCCGGTGCGGCATCGGGCGGTTGAACCAGGTGTTGCGTTGACTGTAGAACGGCCGGCTCCGGTAGTAATTATTCCAGTACGTGCCGATCACGAAACTGACGATGGGGATGCCGATTTGCGCGCCGTAGGCGGGCAGCAGCACGGGCTGATTCTGATACTGGTATTGAATGAAGTTGCCGGCTACCCAGCCGCGGCTACCAGAGGAGGAGGAGATGACGTCGCACCATTCCCAGCCGTTCGTGCAGCCCTGGACGGATACCCCTGTTCCGGCCGGGAGCTGGTCGACCAGGGGGTACTCCACGTCGGGGCCGGCACGCATATTCACGTTGCCGGTGACGTAGCCGTCCGCTGCATATACCGCCAGCGGGGCAGCCAGAAGAAGTGATGCCAAAGCAGACCAGACAAGTCGTTTCATGAAAGTGACCTCCAGCATATGTAATGAGAAATGACCGTCCACAAGACGCGTTCTCAATGCAGGCAGACGTCAATGCAGGCGATGCAGCTTCAACCTTGATGCAAGTGGATAAACCGAATTACGGCACGGCATTCGGGTAATACCAGCACATTAAAGCGTTAAGCCGGTTGCATTGACAGGGGGATGACGGCGGTACGCTGCATTTTCAGCATATGGTCAGCTCCCCTCCGTTCATCCCGCGTGACGATCCGGCCAGCGTTGCAGCAGGTGGTGCAACGCTGGCTTGGCGCCGCTGGGCAGCAGTCACCGATCACGAATTCAAGGGTTTCCGGCATGGCATCAGGATGCCGGGTACGACCGATTGCAGGCATCTACTGCGTCGGCCAAGCGAGGTAAAAATCAACTGAAGTGCTTAACTCCCAGGAGAATCATATGAATACCCGTTTCGAACGCAGTGGTCCGTTGACTGAACTGAGCAGCTACCCGCAGTGGGCTCAAGACATGGTGGCCGATTGCGAAAGTACTAAACAAAGCGTGGTGCGCCATGAGATGTGGGACATGATGAGGAGTGCCTCCCTCAGCCATGCGTCCACGACCAATTTCATGGTGGGTATCTGGCCAGTGATCGAGCGGTTTCCGGCCTACATGGCGTTGAGTCTGCTCAAGACCCGTTTTGGTCGCAGTCCCGGCGACAATCTGGCGCGACGCTGGCTGGTGCGTAACATCCGCGTCGAACAGAATCATGCCGAATACTGGCTCAACTGGGCCGAAGGTGCAGGTGTGGCGCGTGAGGAGGTTCTGCATGGACGGGCAGCTCACGGTACCGGGACGCTTGCCGACTGGTGTGAGGAGATTTGCACCGGCGGTAGTCTGGCCGCGAGCATCGCAGCCACCAACTATGCCGTTGAGGGAGCCACTGGTGAGTGGTCGCAACGCGTTTATGAGAGTAAAACCTATGCCGAAAGCATTCCGGCAAAGGAACGGGTTGGCAGTTTGCGCTGGCTACAGCTACATGCTGCTTATGACGATACACATCCGTGGGAGGCATTGGAGATAGTCTGTACATTGATGGGCATGACACCAGCTGCCGACGAAGTGACACATATCGGTGACTGCATCAAGCGTAGCTATACCAGCATGCGTATCAGCATGGATCACTGCATCGAGAAGCGCCGATATCTGGAGGCGCTTAGCGAGGTCGCTGCCTGACAGACGCGGTCGCGGCAAGGTTGTAGGCATGCATTCACAACGTATTGGCCGTTAAAGAAAGAGGTACGATGCGTAACGCGCAAACCACTTTGCAACGACCGTTGTCACGACGCCTGATGCCATTGGCGTACGCGTTGGTGGCAATTGTGGGGCTGATCCTGGCATTGACCTGGGGAGCCCTGCAGGTTCAGATCACTCTCGCCGGGTTCTTGAACGGCGAGAGTCTCTGGTCCAAGGCCCAGAAGCAGTCGGTGATTGATCTTGATGCGTATGCAGTCAGTGGCGCTGCTGCGGATCTCGACAGTTTCCGGCGCAACTACGCCGTCCTTGATTCTGATCGCTGGGCACGCGATGCCATTGCGTCGGGCAGGTTCGACCAGGAAAAGGTGGTGCAGGCATTCAAGCGTGGCAGCGTGATACCCGCTGCCATACCCGGGATGATTTTCATACTCGAGTATTTCCCTTCTGCTCCCCACATCAACGAGGCGCTGCAGGCGTGGCACTCGACTGATGACGCGATTGCTAGCCTGGACGACATTGCACGGCAACTGCAGGTCGCTCATGCGGGTGCTGGGTTATCGAGCGTCGAGCTGGAACGTCAGCGCGATCGCATTTATACGCTTAACAGTTTCATCGGCCCGCGCACCAATATCTTCTCACTGGAGATTGCGCGCGGCGCAACCTGGGTTGGTGCAATCCTGTTCGGCAGCGTGCTGGCTGCCGCATGCATTGCGATGCTGCTGTGGTTGCGGATGGCACGCCGTATCCTGGCAAGCGTTCGCGGCACCGAGGAGCGTTACCGACTGTTGTTCGACAGTGCGGCTGATGCAATCGTAATGGTCGATGAGACCAGCGGGCGGATCCTCGACGTCAACCGCACGGCATCGGTGTGGACCGGACGTGATGCGGATGAGCTGATTGGCGACCGCTTCGTTCATCTGTTCATGCAGTCCCTTGCAGGACAGTCGACGGGTCGTGCGGCCACCAATACGCTAATTGGCGTGGATGGCAGTAAACGGCCGGTAGAGACGCAAAGTAGCATTGCCACCTGGGGTGACCTGCCGGTGCGCCAAGCGATTATTCGCGACATTTCCGAGCGTGTGGCGATGGAGCAGGAGCGCCGGGTCGCCGCCGAGGCGCTGGCCAGCATTGCCGAAGGCGTCATCATCGCCGATGCGGATCGCCGGGTGATCTCGACGAATGCCGCGCATACGGAAATCACTGGTTTCACCAGCTACGCGTTGCAGGGCAGGCGCTTCGACGAAAATCGGCGAATGCCAAGCGGCAAGCCATTGCCGCAGTCGATCTGGGACGAGGTCGCGGCTGGCGACAACTGGCACGGCGAAGTGCTGAGTACGCGCAGCGACGGCAGCAAATATCCTGAGCACATGAGCATCAGCGTGATCCGCGATGCTGACAATCATGTGCTGTACTACGTCGCGGTGTTCACCAACATCCACGAGGCCAAGGCCAGTCAGCATCGTCTGGAGCATCTGGCGCGGCACGATCCATTGACCGGGCTGGTCAACCGGGCGGAGTTCGAGCGACGCTGCAGCGAGGCGATCGAGGTTGCCGAGCGCGAGCGGCTGGCGCTGGTGGTGCTGTTCATCGACCTCGACGCATTCAAGATCGTCAATGACAGTTACAGTCACGCGATTGGCGATCGCCTGCTGGTGAAGGTTGCCGAGCGCATACGTCGGCAGTTGTCAGAGAGCGATGTGGCGGGGCGCATTGGCGGTGACGAGTTCACCGTGCTGATCAACCGGCTCAGCCTGCGCGAGGATGCGCGTGCGATCGTCAACCGGTTGCTGGTCGCCCTGTCCGAGCCGCTGGTGGTCGACGAGTACGAAGTCGTCCTCAGTGCCAGTATCGGCGTGGCCGGCTATCCACTGGACGGTATCGATGCAGCGGGGCTGATCGCCAACGCCGATGCCGCCATGTACACGGCGAAGACCGAAGAGCGCAACACGTTCCGCTTCTACACGCCGATGATGCACGCCGATACCCGCCGCCGCCTGCAACTGGCCAGCGAGTTGCGGCAAGCGCTGTCACGCAACGAGTTCCATCTGCTTTACCAGCCCAGTATCGAACTTCGCACCGGACGCATCGTGGCGGTGGAGGCGCTGTTGCGCTGGCAGCATCCGGAGCGTGGCGAAGTGTTGCCGGGCGAGTTCATCCCGGTGGCGGAAAGCCTTGGCATGATCCGTCGCATCGACGAATGGGTGATGCAGGCCGTGTGCGCGCAGATCCAGGTCTGGGATCTGGCCGGCATGCCGCAGATCCGCGTGGCGGTGAATATCTCGGCACGCTGGTTCGGCCATCCGGCGTTCGTCGATGCCGTCAGCCGCACCTTGCAGTCGCGGCAGCTGTTGCCAAAGCGCCTACTGCTGGAGATCACCGAGAGTGCGATGCTGCGGTTGGGCGACGATACCGAGCGCACCATGCGCACGCTGCACGCGCTGGGCATCGAGGTGGCGGTCGACGATTTCGGTACAGGCTATTCCTCGATGGCCTACCTCAAACTGCCGGCGGTGGCCTATCTGAAGATCGACCGCTCCTTCGTCACCGGCTTGCCTGGCGACCTGAACGATGCGGCGATTGCCGAGGCGATGCTGGCGATGTCCAAGAGCCTCGGCCTGACCACGATTGCGGAAGGCATCGAAACCGAGGCGCAGCATGACTTCCTGCTGCGCGCCGGTTGTGCTGAAGGGCAAGGTTACTTGTATTCATACCCGCTGAAGGCGGACGAGATCCTGCACCTGTTGTGCCCGAACCAGTCGCAGGTTCCGGTCAGCCGGCTCAGGCTGGTGCCACCCAAGCGCACCTGAGTTGCACGGGAAGGTGCCGGCAGGTACCGCCTACAGTGGCGCGCAGTGCCGGTTCAGCCATTCCAGATCGGCATCTTCCAGTAATGGGCTGAGCGCGGCGCGCACGCTGGCGTGGTAGTCGTCGAGCCAGGCGCGCTCTTCCGGGTTCAGCATGCTCGGTTCGAGGGCGCGGCGGTCGAATGGACACATCGTGAGCGTCTCGAACGCGTGGAACTCGCCGAACTCGGTCTGCTCGGCTTCGACCACCACCGCCAGGTTCTCGTGGCGGATGCCATAGCGTCCGGGCTTGTAGAGGCCCGGCTCGATCGAGCTGATCATGCCGGGTACCAACGCGACCAGTGCGCCGCCGGCAACCGGTGGCCGGATGCCGTGCGGGCCTTCGTGCACGTTGAGGAAGTAGCCCACGCCATGGCCGGTGCCGTGGCCGTAGTCCATGCCGCAGGCCCATAGTGGCGCGCGTGCGAGTGCATCCAGTTGCGGGCCGCTGGCACCCTTCGGGAAACGAGCGCGGGACAGCGCGATCATGCCCTTCAATACCAGGGTAGCGTCGCGCCGCTGTTCCGGCGTGGTCTCGCCAAGCGCCAGCACGCGAGTGATGTCGGTGGTGCCACCGAGATACTGGCCACCGGAATCGATCAGCAGCAGCCCTTTGGCTTGCAGCGTGCTGTGCGACTCCGGCGTGGCGCGATAGTGCGGCAGCGCACCGTTGGCCTGGTAGCCGGCGATGGTGGCGAAGCTCTCGCCGACGTAGCCGGGCTGGGTCGAGCGCTCCTCGAACAACAAGGTATCGACATCCAGTTCGGTCAGCGTCATGCCAGCGGCGAGGCGCTGTTCCAGGCGGCGGAAGCCGCGCACCAGGGCGGCGCCATCGCGGCGCATCACGTCGCGGATGTGCTCGAGCTCGGCTGCACCCTTGACCGCCTTGAACGCGATACTCGGGTTGGCGGCCTCGATCGGCGTAACGGTGGGTGCGATCGCCGCGGCGATCGCACTGACTACCCGACCGCTGTCCAGTAGCAGGTTGTCGGGCGTACCCAGCTCGTTCAAAGCCGAGCTGATCGAGGCGTAGTCGGCGATACTGATGCCATCAGCGGCCAAGGCGGCAACCAGGGCGTCGCTGAGCTTGGCGCGATTGACGAACAGCGTGGCGCGACCACCCGGTTGCACCAGCAGATGCGCGAGGAACACCGGGTTGCATTCCACATCACTGCCGCGCAGGTTGGTCAGCCAGGCGATGTCGTCGAGGCTGGACAGCAGGTGATGGGTGGCGCCGAGCTTGCGCATGGCGCTGCGCAGGCGGGTGAATTTGTCGCTGCGCGGGATGCAGGCGTAGATCGGGTCGTGTTCGACCACGGGCGCCTGCGGCAATGCGGGGCGATCGGGCCAGATCGCCCCTGGCAAGTCCAGATCGGTGCGCAGGGTGGCGCCGGTCTCGGCCAGGCGGCGCTCGATCTGGCGCTGGGTGGTCAGCGCCACGCTGTCGCCGGCCACCGTCAGCACGTCGTCGTCGTGCAGATGCTGCTGCAGCCATTCCAGATGTTCGGCGGCATGCGGCACGCGCAGCTTCATCAGTGCGATGCCGCTGCCGGCCAGTTGTTGCTCGGCCTGCGAAAAGTAGCGCGAATCGGTCCACAGCCCGGCGTGATCACGGGTGACGATCAGGGTGCCGGCCGAGCCGGTGAAGCCGGACAGCCATGCTCGTGCCTGCCAGTGCTCAGGCAGGTATTCGGAAAGGTGCGGATCGGCGGTGGGGACGAGTACGGCAGCGACGCCATGCTGCTGCATGGCCGTGCGGAGGGCAGCGAGACGGGCGGGGATGGGGGAGTTCATTCAGACATGCTAGCAGGGGGACAACAGTCGTTTCACCCGTCAAGGCGAGCGCGGATATGAACCAAAATGACGAAATATTCAAAGTCATCTCGCAGTGAAGCGCTTCTGCGGCTAAAATGCCTAATTTCCAGCACGGCTACTTTCCATGACCCCCCTGATTTTCGTCACCGGCGGTGTGGTGTCCTCGCTTGGCAAGGGCATTGCTGCGGCGTCGCTCGCTTCCATTCTCGAAGCGCGCGGACTCTCGGTCACCATGATGAAGCTCGATCCCTATATCAATGTGGATCCGGGCACGATGAGTCCCTTCCAGCACGGCGAGGTCTATGTGACCGACGACGGCGCGGAGACCGACCTCGACCTCGGTCATTACGAGCGCTTCGTGCATACCCGCCTGACCGGCAAGAACTCGATCACCACCGGCAAGATCTACGAGAGCGTGATCCGCAAGGAACGCCGTGGCGATTACCTGGGCGCCACCGTGCAGGTGATCCCGCATATCACCGATGAGATCAAGCACTGCATCCACGAGGCCACCCGCGGTTTCGACGTGGCGCTGGTGGAAATCGGCGGCACGGTCGGCGACATCGAGTCGCTGCCATTCCTCGAGGCGATCCGCCAGTTGCGCATCGAACACGGCCCGGAGAAGGTGGTGTTCATGCACCTCACCCTGGTGCCGTTCATCAAGGCCGCTGGTGAACTGAAGACCAAGCCGACCCAGCATTCGGTGAAGGAACTGCGCTCGATCGGTATCCAGCCGGACATCCTGCTGTGCCGCTGCGAGCAGGCATTGCCCGAGAGCGAGCGCCGCAAGATCGCACTGTTCACCAATGTGCCGGAGCAGGCGGTCATCAGCGCCGTCGATGTCGACATCATCTACAAGCAGCCTCTGTGGCTGCATCAGCAAGGGCTGGACGAGATCGTGGTCAAGCGCCTCGGCCTGGATGCCGGCCCGGCCGACCTGTCCAGCTGGGTGCGCACGGTCGAGGCGATGGAACATCCGAAGGACGAGGTCAATGTGGCCATCGTCGGCAAGTACGTCGAGCACAAGGATGCCTACAAGTCGCTCGGCGAGGCGCTTCGTCACGGTGGCATCAAGCAGCAGACGCGGGTCAACCTCAACTGGATCGATTCCGAGCAGGTCGAAGCCGAAGGCGCCGCCAAGGCACTCGGCAAGGTCGACGCGATCCTGGTGCCGGGTGGCTTCGGCAAGCGCGGTTTCGAGGGCAAGATCCTCGCCGCGAAATATGCGCGTGAGCATGGTGTGCCGTATTTCGGCATCTGCTACGGCATGCATGCGGCGGTGATCGATTTCGCCCGTCATCTGGCCAGCCTCCCTGAGGCTGATTCCAGCGAGAACGACCGCAACACGCCCGATCCGGTGATCGCCTTGATTACCGAATGGACCACGGCCAGCGGTGATGTCGAGCAGCGCAGCGACCGTTCCGACTTTGGCGGCACCATGCGCCTGGGTTCACAGGAATGCCGCCTGAAGGCCGGCACGCTGGCGCGCGAACTGTACGGACAGGACGTGGTGCGCGAGCGTCACCGTCATCGCTACGAATTCAACAATCGCTACCGCCAGCCGTTCGAAGACCTGGGGCTGGTGATCTCTGGCAAGTCGATGGACGACCTTCTGGTCGAGATGATCGAGTTGCCGCAGCAGCAACACCCGTGGTTCCTCGCCTGCCAGGCGCATCCGGAATTCACTTCGACGCCGCGTGACGGGCACCCGCTATTCATCGGTTTCGTCCGCGCTGCCCGCGAATACAAGGCTGTACGCGAAGGACAGCGACTGGCAAAGGAGTCGGTCGCATGAAGCTGTGTGGTTTCGAGATCGGGCTGAACCAGCCACTGTTCCTGATTGCCGGTCCCTGCGTGGTCGAGTCCGAACAGTTGCAGTTGGACACCGCCGGCACGCTGAAGGAAATCACCGGCCGGCTTGGCGTGAACTTCATCTTCAAGTCCAGCTTTGACAAGGCGAATCGCTCTTCGGGCGAGAGCTTCCGCGGGCCAGGGTTGGAAGAAGGCCTGCGCATCCTGGGCGAAGTGAGGCGGCAGATTGGCGTGCCGGTACTCACCGACGTGCATGAGTACACGCCGATGGACGAGGTTGCCTCGGTGGTCGACGTGCTGCAGACGCCGGCGTTCCTGTGCCGCCAGACCGACTTCATCCAGAAGGTAGCACGCGCCGGCAAGCCGGTGAACATCAAGAAGGGCCAGTTCCTCGCGCCGTGGGACATGAAGCATGTAGTCGCCAAGGCCAAAGCGGTCGGCAACGACGACATCATGGTGTGCGAGCGCGGTGCCAGCTTCGGCTACAACAATCTGGTCTCGGACATGCGTTCGCTCAGCGTGATGCGCGATACGAACTGCCCGGTGGTATTCGACGCCACCCATTCAGTGCAGCTGCCGGGTGGTCAGGGTGCCACTTCCGGTGGTCAGCGCGAGTTCGTGCCGGTGCTGGCGCGTGCGGCGATTGCGGTCGGCGTAGCTGGCCTGTTCGCCGAGACACACCCGGATCCCAGCAAGGCGCTCAGCGATGGCCCGAACGCGTGGCCGCTGGGCAAGATGGAAGCATTGCTGGAAACGCTGATGGAACTGGACGCCGTGACCAAGCGGCATGGTTTCCTGGAGCAGACGCTTTCCTGAAATACCGGGCGCAGCGATGCGCTCTTTCATTATCATCACATCGAACGCAACGGACATCGCATGAGCACTCAGATCACCCGCATCCACGCCCGTGAAATCCTCGACTCGCGCGGCAATCCCACGCTGGAAGCCGAAGTCACCCTGGCTGGCGGCGGTTTTGGTCGCGCAGCGGTGCCGAGCGGTGCTTCCACCGGTTCGCGTGAGGCGGTCGAGCTGCGTGACGGCGACAAGTCGCGCTATGGCGGCAAGGGTGTGAAGCATGCGGTGGCGAACGTTAATAGCGTGATCGCCGAGGCGCTGAAGGGTTTCGATGCGGCCGACCAGAAAGGTCTCGACACCAAGCTCATTGCGCTGGACGGCACGCCGAACAAGAGCAAGCTGGGTGCCAACGCACTGCTCGGTGTCTCGATGGCGGCGGCACATGCGGTGGCTGCATCGCGCGACGAACCGCTGTGGAGTTATCTCTCCAACGGCAAGCCGGGTGCGTTGCCGGTGCCGATGATGAACATCATCAACGGCGGCGAGCATGCCGACAACAATATCGACGTGCAGGAGTTCATGGTATTGCCGGTCGGCATGCCGACGTTTGCCGAAGCGCTGCGCGCGGGCGCGGAAATCTTTCATGCGCTGAAGAGCGTGCTGAAGGGGCGCGGCCTGAGCACGTCGGTGGGTGATGAGGGCGGTTTCGCACCGAACCTGCGTTCCAACATCGAGGCGCTCGACACCATTCTCGAAGCGATCAACAAGACCGGTTACAAGATCGGTGGCGAGATCCTGCTCGGCCTGGATGCGGCCAGCTCGGAGTTCTACAAGAATGGCAAGTACGACCTGGCCGGTGAAGGCAAGCAGTACGGCTCAGCCGAGTTCGTCGACCTGCTCGCCAGCTGGGCCAAGCAGTACCCGATCGTCAGCATCGAGGACGGCATGGCAGAAGGTGACTGGGGCGGCTGGAAATTGCTGACCGACACCATCGGCGATCGCATCCAGGTGGTTGGCGACGATCTGTTCGTGACCAATCCGGTGATCTTCCGTGAGGGTATCGAGAAGCACATCGCCAACTCGATCCTGATCAAGGTCAACCAGATCGGCACGTTGTCCGAAACGCTGGAAGCGATCGCGATGGCTGACGCAGCGAAGTACTCGGCGGTGATCTCGCATCGCTCTGGCGAGACCGAGGACACCACGATTGCCGATATCGCGGTGGCCACCACGGCAACCCAGATCAAGACCGGCTCGCTGTGCCGCAGCGACCGCGTGGCCAAGTACAACCAACTGCTGCGTATCGAGGAGCAGCTCGGTGTCGCCGCGCGCTATGCCGGTCGTGACGCATTCCCCAACCTGACCCGCCTGCCGGGCTGAGCGGATAGTCGACTGCCCATGCTGCGCTGGATCGCCCTGGTTCTGATCCTGATCCTGATCGGACTGCAGCTGAAGCTGTGGTCCGGCAACGGCAGCATGCACGAAGTGGACAGCCTGCGCGTGGCAGTGAAGAAGCAGACGGACGAGAACGCCAAGCTGTTGCAGCGCAATCAGGCCGTCGGTGCCGATGTGCTCGATCTCAAGCAAGGCGACCAGGCCGTCGAGGCGCGCGCGCGCACCGAACTGGGGCTGATCAAGCCTGGTGAGACGTTCTATCAGGTGGTCGAGCAACCGGCCAATTCTGCCAGCGCGTCGACACCGCCGGCCACCTCGTCCGCCGGTTCGCCATGAGTGAGTCACCGGTGTGGTGCGTGGTGCCGGCGGCCGGGCGCGGCACCCGGGTCGGCGGCGATTGTCCCAAGCAATATCTGCCGCTGGCCGGACGTCCGCTGATCGAACATACGTTGGAGCGGCTCGCCGCACATCCGCGGATTGCCGGCCTGCTGGTGACGTTGTCGGCTGCAGATGAGCATTGGCCAGGCATCACCTCGCTCAACGGCAAGCCTGTGCTGACCGCGATAGGCGGCGTCGAGCGCAGCGATTCCGTGATGGCCGGGCTGGATGCGTTGCCGGAAACCGTGGGGGTCGACGATTTCGTGCTGGTCCACGATGCAGCACGGCCTTGCGTGCGACTGGCCGACATCGGCAGGTTGATCGACCTGGCCAGTGCGGCCGGCGGTGGCTTGCTCGGTGCACCGTTGCGCGACACGTTGAAGCGCGCGGACGCCGCCGGCCGCAGCAGCTTGACCGAGCCGCGCGACCAGCGCTGGCGTGCCTTCACGCCGCAGATGTTCCGGCGCGGCCCGTTGTCCACGGCGCTGCGCGACGCTGCGCGACGCGGAGTGAATCCCAGCGATGAGGCCATGGCGATGGAGCAGGCTGGCTTCGCGCCACTGCTGGTCGAAGGTGCCGAGGACAACATCAAGGTGACTACGGCGGCGGATTTCGCGCTGGCCGAGTTCCTTCTGGCGAGGACTGCATGATGCGCATAGGTCAGGGCTACGACGTGCATGCTTTTGGTGACGGCGACCACGTGACATTGGGTGGCGTGCAAATACCGCATAACCGTGGCGTGATCGCGCACTCGGACGGCGATGTGGTGATCCACGCGCTGTGCGACGCGATCTTCGGTGCGTTGGCGCTGGGCGATATCGGCACGCATTTTCCGCCATCGGACGAGCGCTGGCGCAACGCCGACAGCCGGCAGTTCCTGCGTCATGCAGCGATGCTGATGGCGCAGCACGGCTGCACGCTCGGCAATCTGGATGTCACAGTGGTGTGTGAGCTTCCAAAGGTCGCTCCGCATGCACAGGCAATGCGTGAAAACCTGGCTGCCGATCTGCACTGTGATATTGGGCAGGTCAGCATCAAGGCCACCACCAGCGAGAAGCTCGGCTTCACCGGTCGCGGCGAAGGTATTGCGGCCTACGCCGTGGTGCTGCTGATATAACGTAGCTGGCGTCGAGGTCGATCGTGAGTATGATTCGTTGCCAACCCGATGACCTCGTAGGGTCGTGATAACGACCGGCTTGGGTCTGATCGAATGCCAACTGCCGTTTGTATTGCCACGGAGGCCACGCGTCATGCCAGTTACGCCTGAAAACAAGCCGCTTGATCTGTCGACGATAGATGATTTGGGACCGGCGACACCGGCACCCATGACCTCGGCGCCCACGTCGCTGTCGACAAATACCGATAAACCGATGGTCGCAGTGGACGATCCGCGCTTGGTCGCACAGCCGCGTCTGGAACGGCTGGTCGAGATCGCCAACCTGAATCCGGACGAGCTCGCCGCCGCGAACCAGTCGGCGCAGCGCATCGATTTCCGCAAGACCAACTCGCTGCTGCAGCATGGCGACGATGTGCTGGCCGGCATCAGCGAGGCGTCGCGCCAACTGTTGACTGGCGTGCGCATGGGCGATGCCGGCGAGGTCGGACGGATTGCTGCGGCGGTGATCGATGGCGTGAAAATTCTGCGCATTCAGGATTTGCAGGCCGAGGCCGGGGGCAAGACACCGGCGCGCTCGGGATTGTTCGGCAAGCTGCTGGGTGCGGTGGCCGATGCGCACACAGCGTTCAAGGGTTTCCAGGAAAATCGCAAACAGTTCCTCGATCTGATGGACGCCGAGCAGGCCAAGGCGCGCAAGACCAAGGCCGATCTCGGCGTCACCATCGAGCTGCTCGATCAGCAGGCTCAGGCTATTCGCGGCAGCTTGCACCAGCTCAAGATCGAAATTGCTGCCGGTCAGATCGCACTGGACCGTGGCGAAGACGAAGTCGAGGCATTGCGTCAGCATGCAATGCAGACCGGCGACCCGGGCGATGCGGCCGATGTGCTGGAATTCCGTGGTGCGCTGGCGAATTTCCGTGGCAAGGTGGCCGAAATGCGCGAAAGCTTGGTTGGTTCGGCGATGCTGATCCCGATCATCGGGCAGAACCGTAAGGCGGCCGAGACACGCATGATGAAGGTGTCCAGCGGCATGCTGGTGGTTATTCCGCGTCTGATGGCGGTAGCCTCGCAGGCGGTGGTGCAGGTGCAACTGCGCAATGTAGCCGACGAATCGGAAAAACTGGACGAGGCGAGCCGGCAGATCACGTTGCTCGCTTCCAAGGGAGCACACGAAGCAGCGACCACAGCGGCCCGCAGCCTTGGCGGAGATCAGCGCAATATCGACGTGCTGGCTCAGGTAGCGGATGAAACTGTGCGCACCATGCACGAGGTGCTCGACATCGAGCGCGAGGTTGCAGCCGGTGACCGCGAGCGCGAGGCCAAGTTGGCCGAAGTACGCGATCGACTGGTCAAGGGTATGCAGGGCGTAAGCCTGCGAGCATTTGAGCAAACCGCGCTGCGTTGAGCGATGATCATCTGAATTGGGGGTGCAAGTGGACGGATTCGATACGCAGGCGGCATGGCTGCGGCGCTTTCAGTTGGACGCGGAAAGCAACCTGCACGCCTTCGCGCTGCGGCTACACGAAGCAATGCCGGAACGGGTGACGATCCAGGAACACAAGGGCTTGTTTTCGCGTGTGACGAAGACCACCGGCGTTTCGGTCGAGATGGAGCAGAACCGCTACATGCTCGAACTGGTCAATGGCCGGCTCAAGGCGAGTATCGCGATGGTCGTGCGCGACATCGCGATCAGTACCAAGACGATCGATCCCGCCGAATGGTTCGCCACGCTGTCGGCTGAAACGCAGAAGGCATCGGAACATGCGAAGCGGCTGGCGCAGTCGCTGTCGGCCTTCATGGCCAGCTAGGGAAAACAGGCTAGGAGAAAACAGGATGGGGCTTTTCGATTGGCTCAAGCAAGGCAGTGATCCGGAGACCCAGGCAGCGAAAGAAGCCTCGGTACAGCGGCAGGCAGATATCCAGCAATCGCTGCGTGGCGGTCGTGTTCCTTCGGACATCGCCACTCGCCTCGAGCAGGCACGCACCGGCAAGCAACCTTGGATTGCCACATTGACGCCGGCAGAGCTGTTGATCGCACGCTCGCAAGGTTTGAAGCCGATCGCGGCGATCTCGGCAACGTGCTGGCTGCATTACGGCTGGTCATGGACGCAGGGCCATGCGCAAGGTTGGGAGGCGGCGCTGCAGCGTCTGCGTGCAGAGGCGCGCGCGTGCGGCGCAAATGCTGTGGTCGACGTGAAAATGCGCAGCATCGCGCTTGCCGTTGAGGACAGCATGGATTTCACCCTAGTCGGCACGGCGGTCAAGGTCGACGGCCTGCCACCCAGCGACCAGCCGATCATCGCCACGGTGCCAGCGCTGGAATTCGTCAAGCTGCTCGCCGCCGACATCGTACCGACCGGCATCGCGATCGGTGCGCATTACGAATGGATGACCGACTGGCGCAACGGCGCGAAGATGACCTGGATGGGCAATGCCGAATCGCGGCCGTTGAGTCAGTTGTGGGAAACAGTACGTCAGCGAGCGCATGCGGAATTGCGCAAGCATGCCGCCAGCCAGGGTAATGGCGTGCTGGCACACATCAATTTCAGCCAGATGTTTGAGCGCGAGGTCGACAAGCAGCCTACACAATATCTGGGCAGGCACATTGTCGTTGCCACCGTGGTCGATGTGCCGCGCACGCATGGCTCGCAAGAGTATGGCCGTTCCGGAGATACGGTGTCGGCGCAAGAGTTCAAGATGGTCGTCGATATCCACGCGGGGAAGACGCCACTCACCGGCACGACGCGCCATCACCAAGCTTATTATTCCAATGATGAAGAGGGAGCGATCTGAATATGTCCAGCCAAATTCCAGCCTACGCGCAAGAGCGCCTGAAAGGTCTGCGTTCGTCCGCCCATTCGACTGGCGTGTTCACCTCGGATTTCAGCGTCAATGAGTTCCTGCTAGTGCGCAAGGCCGGCTTCGAGCCGATCGGCTTGTGCGTCGGCACTTGCGTCTATCACGTCGGCATCCAGTACGGCAGCTGGAAGAAGAACGAGGAGCTGCAGGTACTGTCGAAGGCGATGTATCACGCCCGTGAACTGGCGATGGCGCGCATGCGCGCCGAAGCGCAGGCGATGAACGCGGATGGTATCGTCGGCGTCAAGCTGACCATCAAGCGGCTCGAGTGGGATGAAAATCTGCTCGAATTCATCGCCATCGGCACCGGTGTGGTGCATGGCGATGGCCACAAGGGATTCCGCGCTCACGACGGCGGCCCGTTCACCTCCGATCTCTCGGGGCAGGATTTCTGGTCACTGCTGCATTCAGGCTACCGGCCGGTGGAGATGGTGATGGGTTCGTGCGTGTATCACGTCGCTCACCGCGGCATGTTTGCCGCGATGGGCTCGACCGGACAGAACGTCGAGTTGGAGAACTTCACCTCGGCGATGTACGAGGCGCGCGAAATCGCCATCGAACGCATGCAGCACGAAGCCTCAGCAGCGAAGGCGGAAGGTGTGGTTGGCGTGGACATCCATGAGGGCAGCCACGGCTGGCAAACCCATGTGATCGAATTCTTCGCGATCGGTACGGCCGTGCTGCCGCTGGATCAGGAAATCGCTCCGGAGAAGATCGCCGATCCGATCATGGTGCTTTCGGTCAACGACTAGGCAACAATATGTGTGTTCCGCGCTGGAACATCCTTCGTTATCCGATTACCACCAGCACTGGCGATGGTTCGCTCAGCCGGAATATGCCGCATGCCTGATTCGTTGACCTTGCCATTCGCCTACGGTGGCCCGCCACTGCGGGGCCAGCTGCGCGCCTCGCCGGAGGATTTCCAGGTCGATGAGATTCTTGGCTACGACGCCGATGGCCAGGGCGAGCACGCGCTGTTGTGGGTGGAGAAGCGCGGCGCGAACACCGACTGGGTGGCGCGTGAGCTGGCGAAGTTTGCCGGTGTGTCGCAGATCGCCGTCGGTTATGCCGGGTTGAAGGATCGCCATGCCGTCACCCGGCAGACGTTTTCGGTGCAGCTGGCCGGCAAGCCCGATCCGGACTGGTCGGCGTTTCCGCATGCGGACGTGAAGGTGCTGGCGGCGACGCGGCATTCGCGCAAGCTCAAGCGCGGCGCGTTGCGCGGCAATCGCTTTGTGCTGGTTCTACGCGGGGTGCAGGGTGACCGTGATGCAGCCGAGCAAGTGCTGCAGCAGATATCCGCACGCGGTGTGCCGAACTACTACGGCGAGCAGCGCTTCGGCCGCGAGGGTGGCAACGTGGCGCAGGCACGGGCGATGTTTGCCGGGCGTCGGGTCGAGCGCGACAAGCGTTCGTTCCTGCTGTCGGCCGCACGTTCGCAGATATTCAACAGCGTGCTGGCGGCGCGGGTCGAGCGCGATGCGTGGGACCAGCCGCTGGATGGCGAGATCTGGTCGCTGGCCGGTTCACGTTCGTGGTTCGGGCCGGAACCATTTACCGAAGTGCTGGCCGAGCGACTGGCGCGTGCGGACATCCATCCCTCCGGTCCGTTGTGGGGGCAGGGCGAGCTACCCACGCAGGGCGAAGCCGGTCTGCTGGAGCGCGAGATTGGCGCGGTCTTCAGTGATCTGGCGGAAGGCGTGGCTGCGGCGCGCATGGATCAGGAACGTCGTCCCTTGCGTCTGCTGCCCAAGGATCTGAAGTGGCGCTGGCCGTGTGACGATGCGCTGGAGCTGTCGTTCGAATTGCCGGCCGGGGCCTATGCCACCGTGGTGGTACGTGAACTGGCTTACGAGCAGAAGTGAATGAAAAGGAGTGAGTACTGAGTGTGAAGCAAAGCCACGAGGCATTGGGGTTTTTACTCACCTCTCACTCCTTTTCACTCACTCCTGATCTAGCCCTTCAGCAACACCACCACCGCGCCGGTACCACCCTGGGCCGGCCGTGCCGAGGCAAATGCGATCACGTCGTCGCGCCGGCGCAGCATCCGGTCGGTGAGGTTTTTCAATACCGGCCCGGCGGCTTTCGAGCGCAAGCCCTTGCCGTGCACGATGCGCACGCAGCGCAGTCCGCCATGCTTCGCCTCGGCCAGGAAGGTGACGATGGTGGCCTGCGCGGCGGCGGAATTCATCTGGTGCAGATCGATCTCGTCCTGCACGCTGAACTGGCCACGCTTGAGCTGACGCAGCAGCTTCGGCGAGTAGCCGTCGCGCAGGTAACTCAGCTCCTCGCCCACCTCCAGCGTAGCCGGATCGAATGCCATCTGCAGCAATTCGCCGGGCACCGCCGCCTCATCGGCTTCCAGCATGTGCGGGTGGGGCTTCGGTTTCGGCGCAGCCGGTGATGGCTCGACGCGATCGAGTTGGCGCACGTCGCCGATCGCCTCGCGAAACAGGCGGCTGTCTTGATCGTCGATGGGAGTGGGCGTGCGGCGCTTCATGCCGCCATGGTAATGCGCGATGCCGATCGCGGCATGCCCGACGCATGTGAATCCGCCGGGCCGCTACGGTAGACTTCGGTAGATGGAGCGCGCAGGGGACCACTGGCTGCGTACCCGCAAATACCCTTGAACGGATCAACATGCGAGTTTTGGTAAGTAACGATGATGGCGTGGATGCACCGGGCATCCGCGTGCTTGCCGAGCGCCTCGGCGCGGTCGGTCAGGTGACCGTGGTAGCGCCCGATCGCGATCGCTCCGGCGCCAGCAATTCACTCACCCTCGATGCGCCGTTGCGCGTTCTGCCGATGGGCAACGGTTATTACCGCGTGGCCGGCACACCGACCGATTGCGTGCATCTGGCGCTGGCCGGGCTGCTGGAGGAAGAGCCTGACATCGTGGTGTCGGGCATCAACAATTCGGCCAATCTTGGCGACGACGTGATCTATTCGGGCACGGTGTCGGCGGCGATGGAGGGGCGCTTCCTTGGATTGCCGGCGATCGCGGTGTCGCTGGTCAGCCAGGACCACAAGGGCGTGCATTACGACTCGGCCGCCAACGCGGTGTTGTTGCTGATGCAGCGCCTGCTGGTCGATTCGCTACCGGCCGACACCATCCTCAACGTCAACGTGCCGGACCGGCCTTGGGCAGAGATCAAGGGCTTCGAGGTGACACGGCTCGGGCGGCGCCATCGCGCCGCGCCATGCATCAAGCAAACTGATCCGCGCGGCCGGCCGATCTGGTGGATCGGGCCGCCCGGTGAAGTGGATGATGCCGGCCCCGGCACCGATTTCGATGCCGTGCGACGCGGGTTTGTTTCGGTGACACCGATTCACGTCGACCTGACCCGGTTCCAGGCACTGGAGAAGGTCAGCAGCTGGATGCAGACATTGAGCGACGGCATGGCGAGCGGCCAGGCCAGCCACGATGAGGCCGCCTGAGCCATGACTGTCTATCCATTGTCGGCGGCAGATCTCAAGGGCGAGGGCATGACCTCGCAGCGCGCGCGCGATCGCCTCGCCGCCAGCCTGAAAGAAGACGGCATCCGCGATCTGCGGGTGATCGATGTGATCCGCAACTTGCCGCGCCATCACTTCATCGACCAGGCGCTGCATTCACGAGCCTACGAAAATACCGCGTTGCCGATCGGCCACGGCCAGACCATTTCGCAGCCGTGGGTGGTGGCACGCATGACCGAAGCGCTGCTCGAACATTTTGATTCAAAGCAGGGCATGCCGCAGAAGGTACTGGAGGTCGGTACCGGTTCCGGTTACCAGGCAGCGGTGCTGGCGGCGCTGGTGCCGCAGCTGTTCACGGTGGAACGGATCGAGGAGTTGCTGCGCCAGGCACGCCGCCGTTTTCGCCAGCTGGGCCTGAGCAATGTGCGTACCCGCCACGACGATGGCAAGCTCGGCTGGCCGGACGAGGCGCCGTTCGATGCGATCATCCTCACCGCCGCCGGCGACACCATTCCCACCCGGATACTTGATCAACTGAGTCCTACCGGCGTGCTGGTGGCACCGGTGGGCTCGCCCAGCCGGCAGACCTTGATCCGCATGCGCGGCGACGGGCAGGGCGATTTCACCCAGGAAGAACTCGGGCCGGTCAGCTTCGTGCCCCTGCTTGGCGGGATCGGCTGATGCGCCTGTTCGGGGCGCTTTATGCGCGTGCGCTGGTGTGGGCACGTGCCCCGCGCGCGCTGTATTACCTGTGCGGGCTGAGTTTCGTCGAGGCCTTCATCTTTCCGGTCATGCCCGAGGTGATGTTGGCACCGATGATGCTGGGCAAACGGCACAAGGCCTTTTTCTACGCCAACATCTCGCTGCTGTTTTCACTGATCGGGGCGCTGGTCGGTTATGCGCTGGGACACTGGGCCTACGAGGCAGTGAAGCCGCTGTTCAGTCCACATATGCAGCAGACTGTCACGATCTGGGTGGACAACCTGCGCAACGACATGAACCAGCATTGGATGGCGATGCTGGGGGCCCTGATGCTGGCGGCGCTGCAGCCGGTGATTCCGATGAAGTTCGTTACCTGGGCGGCCGGCATCGTCGGCGTACCGGTGTTGCCTTTTCTCGCCTGCATTGCGGTTGGCCGGGGCAAGCGCGTGTGGCTGCTCGCACTGCTGATCAAGCTGTTCGGTGAGCGTGCGGAACGCATATTGCACAAACATATCGAGTGGATTGGCTGGGCCGCGCTGGTGTTGCTGGCGCTGCTCCTCCTCTGGTGGCTGTGGCCGCGTTGATTGCCAGCTAGCTGGCGGAGCGACTCTGCATGAAAAAGCTGCATCGTCTCGCTATGCTGATGCGCATGGACCGAACTCTTCAAAGGCTGCTGCCATTTACCGTGTCTCTGCTGCTGATCGGCTGCGGCACCATGCGCAGTTCGGTGGTGGTCGAACCAGCACCGGGCACTGGCTACGATCGCGGCAGCACTACCGTGACGCCAGCCCGCAC